>Ga0206821_10095_pt1 | contig 21686 bp, 18 predicted proteins | sample Alteio_BWOrgCont_85_FD_152860 | JGI IMG/M metagenome (GOLD analysis project Ga0206821, IMG submission 152860) | Enriched cells from forest soil in Barre Woods Harvard Forest LTER site, Petersham, Massachusetts, United States -... | ecosystem: Environmental > Terrestrial > Soil > Temperate forest >...
AGGCAGGGAATAGGGAGTAGGGAATAGGGCCGGAGCTCGCTCCGCTTGCGTCGCTCGCAGTGGTTCGTTTTTACTGCGCTATGGTGGACAGGAATCCGGCTGGCAGGGTGGCTGTAATTACTACGCGGTCGTGATGCTGGGCGACGGTGGCGTCTTTGAGCAGCGCTTTTAGCGCGTTGTTGGCGTTGTTGTCGCCTAGTGGCGCTGTGAATCCGCGCGCGATCATTACCAATGCGCCGAGGCTTGCTGCCTGGGTTGCGGCTTCAGTTTCGTTGGGCGCGATTTCTTCAACCTTGACGCGCAGCGCGCCGAGTTTGCCTGGGACGGGCAGCACGGGCGAGAGACTGGCGACGATGGTGGCGTCCGCAGGCAGCGGGAGCTGGAAGCCGAAGATGCCGATGGAGCCGCTCTCATTGAAAGGCAGGCCGATTTGTCCGACGCCCCAGGCCAGGCTCAACAGCGGCACATCTTTGAAATGCCGCTCAAGCAGCGAGGAGCCTGAGAAGGGCAGGGCGGCCGAGTGATGCCGGTCGATGATGGAGTGAATCTGCTCGGGCGTGGGAGTGTTGCTGATGGCCAGCATGTCATAGCCGATCTGGGCCACGCGGACGGTGCGATTTTCAGAAGCAATGTTGTAGATTGTTTTGCCGGCGTAGATTTCGCGCGACGCGGCGTGTGCCTCGAGCCATGCGTTGAGCTTTTGGCCGGTGAGCTTGCCGACCAGCACCATGGAGTAGGCGACCTGGCCGTTGGGTCCGTTTGGATTGTCCATGCGATGGAGGGCGATGGCGGCCTGGTCGAGGTCCTGCTCCCAGTCGATGCCGGTTGCGTCGATGAATTGCTGGTACTCGGGCACTGGCTTGGGCGGATTGAAGCCTTTGTGGGCGAGAACGCGCATGGGTTTGAGGTTGATGTAGAGGATGCCGTCGGACTCGGGTAGCAGGCGCGCGGCCTCGGGCGGGGCCTTGGAGCGTAGAAAGACAGCCACGGCCAGTAGGAGCAGGACCGCGGCGACAATGAGAAGCGTTCTGCGCGTGCGCCGATGCATTGGTGACGGTATTAGCCGTCAAGGAATACGGTATCACCCGCGGCGGAGACGACGCGCGCAGTAGGCGTTCGCCGCGGCGAATTAGCCCCGCGCTTCAGCGCTGGGAAACTTCTGATCAAACGGGGAGTCTCGCAGGGACGTTGCACAAGCGTTGTCAACCAAACACGTAGCGCTCATCGAAGGCGATGCCGCAGTTTCGAAGGATGGAGGTAAACTCCTCTTCGAAATTCTGCTTGCGGTGGTGCCGCTCCTGGTTTTGGATGTACCTCTTCACGGTTGGGACCTGCGATGGACTGACGCTGAAGGCGCCGTAGCCCTGTTGCCATGAGAATCGGCCTTCCATAAATCGTGAGGAACTTCCTTTTAGTTTTTGGACGGCATATGCGAGAGACTGCGTTGCCGGCAGAACGAAGAGCAGGTGAACATGGTCGGAAGTTCCGCCGGCAATGATGAGTTCGAAGCTTTCGCTTTTGGCGACGCCGCCGAAAAATGCGAGTAGCTCGGGCAATCGCTCCGCCGTGATGAGGGGCCGGCGATCCTTGGTGCTGAAGATGCAGTGGATGAAATTGGTGGCGTAGGTGTGGGACATGGTTGCATCGCCCCTATGGGGCTACCTCTTCTTAAATATGCGCTCACCCAGCGCTGAAGCGCTGGGCTCACATACGCTGCGCCTACGGCGCGGGTGGTGGTGGTGAATTTGCGACGTGCGCGTGTGCGGGTGGTGGTGGTGAATTTGCGTCGTGCGCGATTGGGGCCTGCGGTCCATGGTGCTGAAGCATCGCCCCTTGTATGTTGCGTTTAGAGGCGTGAGGATGATTTCACGTTTCGGCGGTAAGGCCGTGCGTCCCTAAGGCCAACTGTGGTTGAGCCTGTCCTGTAGATCGGCCACCGCCCCTCTGATTGCACGCCGTGGAGAATCGAAGGCCTTTTGAGCCTGCATGTTCAAGGTCGGCGCAAGCAGGAGTCCGTTGATGGCGGACAGGAGCGGCAGCCGAGACCATCCTAGCCGTGAAGGAGGTCTATGAACAAGCTGGTTTTCACGCCGCAGGCAACAGTGTTCTGCGGTGTCGACGTGAGCGCTCGTACTCTGGCTGTGGCCCAGATCGGGTCCGATGGCAGCTTGGCGCAGCGGGAGTTCGCCAACAGCGCGGTTGGGCATAAGGCGCTTTTAGCCTGGCTGGCCAGATGCAACACCAGGGTGCGCGTATCGCTGGAGGCCACCGGCGTTTACTCGCTGGATCTGGCGCTGGCGCTTGATCGAGAGGCGTGGATCGAGCTGGCGGTGCTGAACCCTAAGGTGGTGAACCGTTTTGCGCAGACGCTTCGCCGCTCGAAAACCGATTCGGCCGATGCGGTGGTCTTAGCCGAGTACGGTCAGCGCATGCCGTTTACCCCTTGGCAGCGGCCCCTGGCCGGTCATCTTCGCTTGCGCACTGTGAGCCGTTACATCGAGTCGCTGGTGGTGGATCAGGCGGGGTTGAAGAACCGTTTGCGCACTGCGGAAAGCACCGCCACCACACCGCGCGCGGTGCTGGTTGACTTGCGGCAGGCTCTGGCCGCGCTTGAACGGCGTGTGGCGAAGATGCGTCGCGAGGTGCTCGATCTGGTGCGAGCCGAGCCGGCGCTGTGGGAGCGGTTCCGGCTGTTGACCAGCGTGCCGGGCATCGCCCAGATCAGCGCGCTGCAGATCCTGAGCGAACTGGTGCTGCTGGCGCCGGCGATGACGGTGCGCCAGTGGGTGGCATCGAGCGGACTGGACCCGGCGCATCAGCAGTCTGGCACCAGTCTGAACAAACCGTCGCGGATCAGCCGTGCGGGCAATCGACACCTGCGCCGCGCCCTCTATATGCCAGCCTTGGCGGCGGTGCGTTGCGATCCGCACCTGCGCGCGTTTTACCTGGCACTGCGCAGCCGGCACAAAACCGGCTTGCAGGCGCTGATGGCGGTGGCCAGGAAACTGCTGCATGCCATCTACGGAATTTTCAAAACCGGCAGGCCATACGATGGCAAACTGTTGTTTCCGAATATCCAGACAGAGGTAGAATCAGTCGCCGGGTGAAACGGAAGCAGGCTCTGCTGGGAAGCAACCATGCCGAGGGATAACCCGGTGGGCTCATCCTGACGATGAACCAAAGGGGCGGGCAGGAAAAGAGATTGCTCGCCCCAAAATCATCAGAGGGATAGACCCCGATGCCTTGAAAATCCAAACTCCATCACGCAAAAAAATAGTTGACTTCGAACAGAGAATCTACGGGGCTGGCTCTTGAAAACGCTCTTCCCAGCGCTGAAGCGCTGGGCTCACATACGCTGCGCCTACGGCGCGGGTGGTGGTGATGAATTTGCAACGTGCGCGCGTGCGGGTGGTGGTGGTGAATTTGCGTCGTACGCGTGTGCGGGTGGTGGTGGTGAATTCGCATCGTGCGCGATTGGGTGGTGGTGGCGCGACCTACGCTGTTCGGTGCATTATTGCGGAGTTGGCGCGGTTTTTACGCCGGAACAGTTGCCATGGTCGTCGCACGCAGAATGCGGCTTCAGTTCTTCACGTTCATGGCATCGGAATCGACGGCCTTCTTGCCGGTGATTCCCTCGATGCCGGCGAGCAGGCCGCGGTAATCATTCTTGTCGGCCTGGAAAGCTAGGCCACCTTTTTGGCCGCCGTTATCCCATGTGATGCCGACAAAGTGCTTCTTTGATTTTGACAACGCGAGCAAGGCGCCAATGCCAAGTGAGAAGACCGCAACGCCGATTGCAGTACCTACGCGGCGATGGACATCCTGCCCATAACTGATTTCGGTAACGGCCGTCGCCGGAATTACGATGACTTCCGATTTGTCTTTGGTGATCCGAATGTTGGTGCCGTCGATCACCAGCTTCATGTCGTTCCCGGCTTTTGCGTTAGGCAGTGAGCCGCCGTCGTAAACGATCTTGTAGCCGTTATCGCTGGCAAGCGCGCTCACCGGAAACAGAATGCAAAGAAAAATGGCAATAACTCTCTTCATCAATTACCTCGTAATGCAAATCAATTACCCGCACTTGTGCGCGGGTCGGATGCTAAAAGGGGAGCACCAGCATCATCCTCTCGTGCGTGGATTTCCGCAAGGGGAATTTTGCGCACTGATTGTGCCCATGCTGGGAAAATCGGAATTGTCTGATAACTGCTTTGCCGTTGGCCGTCGCCGGCGCGCTGGATTTTCTTTGTGATTTCGGCGTTTTTGGCGGTGATTTTGCGCTTGCGGCTGAAACTCCGGTTTCTGGTTGCGCTGCCGCTGAGAATCTAGTGTAGGAAACTCGAAATTTAACGGTGTTTTGCTCTCCTGTGCGGTTTGCCCCACACATCGCAGTATGCTAACCTTGATTTCTGTGCCGTAGTATGCGCGGAGTGGCAGTGTGTCCGCGCATAATTCGGGTTTTTGGAACGGTTTCCGGTGGTTTGGGCGGTTGTCGGCTGCGCATTTTGGCTTCCGCGCAATTGCTGTAAAGAGCTGGCGTAGCTCAGCTGGTAGAGCATCTGATTTGTAATCAGAGGGTCGGGGGTTCAAATCCCTTCGCCAGCTCCATAAACGAGACCGGAGACGAAGCCTGAAACGGCGTGGTTTTACCGGCGGATTGAGGTACGAATTTCGCCGGGCCTGTTCTCCGCAGTGACTCCACTTCAGGTGCAGGCTGCCAAAATTCCGGAGGACTCTCCGGCGGTTGCGGCGTGTGCGGAAGCGGTGAGTGAACAGGTTGTTGGTTGTTGAGTTTTTAGTTTGGGCACAGGTGGCCGAGCGGTTAATGGCAGCAGACTGTAAATCTGCCACTCATTCGAGTTACGGAGGTTCGAATCCTCCCCTGTGCACCATAAATGCAGGGACTAGGGTCCTGGGACTTGGGACTAGGGACTTGGGACCAGGGACTAAGGTCTAGGGACTAGGGACTTGGGAGCAAGGGAATCAGAGGCGCTTGGGGATGGGTATGGGAGCGCGATTGGATGGAGATTCCGTGGAAGTGGCGGGAGCCGATCGGGTAAAGCGCTCTGGCGGCGACCTTGAAAAGAAGTACCCGATAGCCCTGGTGATGTTTGTAGCCCTGGCGGTTGTGGCATGGTTTACGGTTGGCGATGGCAACGTGATAGTGCATGGCCGGCCGGTGCAGGTAAGGTTGATTCCGGTTGTGATTCTGGGCTTGTTTGCGTTTCGTACGTATGTGGCGATGCAGGCAGACCGGATCAGGCGGGAGAAGGATTAGCTTTCAGCCATTAGCTGTCAGCTTTCAGTTTTTGCGGTGGTGGATTTGGCCCTTGCGGCTGACACCGGCAGGATGAGACTGAAAGCGGAGAGCTAAAAGCTAAGAGCTCGGGTTTAGAGGGCTGATGTAGCTCAGTTGGTAGAGCACTCCCTTGGTAAGGGAGAGGTCACCAGTTCAATCCTGGTCATCAGCTCCAGAAGTGCAGTTGTCAGTGGTCAGTTGTCAGTTGAGGCATGGGCCGGGGAGGCGTGGAGGCTTCCATCGGCACGGAAAGACTGATAACTGACAGCTAACCAGTGACAACAGGTTTTCGCGGGAGTAACTCAGTGGTAGAGTCACAGCCTTCCAAGCTGTTGGTCGCGAGTTCGATCCTCGTCTCCCGCTCCAGGAATTTGCTTTAAGCTGTCAGCTCTCAGCTTTCAGTTTGTTCTGAGGCAGATTGAGGCAGCGAGGTTGACGCGAGCGGTACAGAGCTGACGGCTGAAAGCTGTTTTTGAGGATTTTGAATGTTTGAGCAGGTTGAAATCGCGGTCCAGAACGAAGAAGGCTTCAAGAAGCTGCACGCGCTGATTGATGGGGCATTCGATTCGAGCCAGGTTGAGGTATTTCTGGATCGGGTGAAGCGGGCCAAGTTGAGGGTTCGCGACTACGAGACGATTCTGGAGCGCGGATTCCTGGGCAAGGAAGCGCAGGCGCTGTATGCGGCGCTGCCGGTGAGCGACCAGGGATTGACGCGCGAGCGGTATCTGCGGCTGGTTGAAAAAGTGCCGGTGGAATTGCGGCAGCGGTATTTGAAGACGTACGCGTATTACTGAGAAAGACAGTTGTCAGTTATCAGTTGTCAGTTCGGGTGGCGGCAATATGAGCCGCGGCTGCAGGGATGAGCGCAACGGAACTGATCACTGACGGCTGAGAACTGAAGGCTGGTTTTAAGTTTTTTGGGGGCTGGAGCCGGAACGCCGGCGCCCCGAGTTTCAACGGGTAGTAGGAGCTACGAAAGGGATTCAGGACTTTTATGGCGAAGGAAAAATTTGATCGTTCGAAGCCGCACGTGAACGTGGGAACGATTGGTCACATCGACCACGGCAAGACGACGTTGACGGCGGCCATCACCAAGGTTTTGCAGAAGCACAACCCGAAGAATACGTTTCGCTCGTTCGACTCGATTGACAACGCTCCCGAAGAGCGCGAGCGCGGCATCACGATTGCGACCGCGCACGTGGAATACGAGACGGCCAACCGGCATTATGCTCACGTTGACTGCCCCGGCCACGCGGACTACATCAAGAACATGATCACCGGTGCGGCGCAGATGGATGGCGGCATTCTGGTGGTTGCGGCGACCGACGGCCCCATGCCGCAGACCAAGGAACACGTATTGCTGGCCCGCCAGGTGGGCGTGCCCTGCATCGTGGTTTTCCTGAACAAGTGCGATGCGGTTGAAGACGAAGAGCTGACCGACCTGGTGGAGATGGAAGTTCGCGAACTCTTGTCGAAGTACCAGTTCCCGGGCGACGATGTGCCGGTGATTCGCGGGTCTGCCCTGGGCGCGTTGAACGGCGAGGCGAAGTGGGAAGCCAAGATCGACGAGCTGATGGATGCGGTGGACAAGTATGTTCCGCGTCCCGATCGCGCGATCGACCTGCCTTTCCTGATGCCGATTGAGGATATTTTCTCGATCTCCGGCCGCGGAACGGTGGTTACGGGAAGAATTGAGCGCGGCAAGGTGAAGGTTGGCGAGAACGTTGAGATTGTGGGATTCCGCGAGACGCGAACCACGGTTTGCACGGGCGTTGAGATGTTCAAAAAGCAGCTGGACGAAGGTCTGGCTGGGGACAATGCGGGCATTCTGCTGCGCGGCACGCCGAAAGAAGACGTGGAGCGCGGGATGGTGCTGGCCAAGCCCGGATCGATTACGCCGCACACCAACTTCAAGAGCACGGTGTATGTGCTGAGCAAGGAAGAAGGCGGCCGTCACACGCCGTTCTTCAAGGGCTACAGGCCGCAGTTCTACTTCCGCACGACCGATGTGACGGGCGTGGCGGAATTGCCGGCGGGCACCGAGATGGTGATGCCGGGCGACAACGTGGAGCTGACGATTGAGTTGATTACGCCGGTGGCCATGGAGAAGGGCCTGCGCTTCGCGATTCGCGAAGGCGGCAGGACTGTGGGCGCGGGTACGATCTCGGAGATTATCAAGTAGAAAAGCGAGTTGACAGTGGTCAGTTGTCAGTAATCAGTTCGGGCCCTAGTCGCAAGTTGACGGGGTGGCACCATCAAAGAAAGAACTGAAAACCGGCAACTGAAAACTGATAACTGCTGACCGAAGGGAAGCAACGAAATGCGGGAAATTGTTAATTTGCAGTGCACCGAGTGCAAGGAGCGGAACTACTCGACTACGAAGAACAAGAAGACGACCACGGGCCGTCTCGAGTTCAAGAAGTTTTGTAACCGCTGCCGGAAGCACACGCCGCACAAGGAATCGAAGTAAAGCAGCTACTAGCTCTCAGCCTCCAGCTTTTACATCGGGAGATCGAGCATTCAGGCTCACCCCGGGGACAGGCTGAGAGCTGAAAGCTGACAGCTGTATTCAGGGGCGTAAGCTCAATGGCTAAACTGTCGGTCTCCAAAACCGAACTTGGGGGTTCGAATCCCTCCGCCCCTGCCAGAATTGGAAAGACGGCTTTTAGCTGTCAGCTTTCAGCCTTCAGCTTCATCGAGGCGGAATTAACAAGATCGCCGAAAGAGCGGCGGCCGTGGGAATCAGAAGATTTCGGCGGCGCGATAGGAACTGAAAGCTGAGAGCTGCAAGCTGAAAGCTCGAAGCGCTGGCCGAAAAGGCCTGCAGCGAAGGATCAGAAGTATGGCGACGAAAACGGCAATCGAGCGAGGCGACGAGCGGTCGGCCAAGCGGCAGGCGCCCGGCGCACTCCAGGAGTTTGGAGGCAACGCCATGGGCACATGGACGAACTTCACCAGCTTTTTGAGCGATGTGCGGGCCGAGATGCGCAAGGTGGTGTCGCCGAGCTGGGATGAAGTGCGGGTGACCACATTCGCGGTGATTCTGACCGTGGTTTTCTTCGGCGTGTTCTTTTTCGCGGTGGATTTTGTATTCAGGCTGGGCGTCAACAACCTGCTCAACAAGCTGGGCGGATCACAGTAACTTTCGCAGTCCAGAAACGAGATGAGAATGGCAGAAGAGACGGAACAACCCGCACAGCCGCTGGAGCCGCAGCCGGTGCGCAACGAGCGCTTCCGCTGGTACATCCTGCACGCTTATTCAGGCTTCGAGCGCAAGGTGCGCGAGTCGATCGAGAGCCGTGTACAGGCATTCGGCCTCAAGGATCGGGTAGGCCGGGTGATGATTCCCACCGAGCCGGTGACCGAGATTGTGAACGGCAAGAAGCGGACGGTCGAACGCGTGTTTTTGCCTGGCTATGTGCTGGTTGAGATGGAGCTCGACAACGACCTTTGGCACGTGCTGAAAGATACGCCCAAGGTGACCGGGTTTCTGGGCACGGGCGACAAGCCGGTAGCGCTGAGCGAAGAAGAGGTGAGCTCGATTCTCTTCCGCACAGAAACGTCGAAAGACAAGCCGCGGCTCAAGATCAAGTTTGAGAAGAACGAGTCTGTTCGGATTACCGACGGCCCGTTTGCCAACTTCAACGGCGTGGTGGATGAGATCAACGAAGATCGCGAGACCCTGAAGGTGATGGTGACAATCTTCGGCCGCTCGACGCCGGTGGAACTGGAATTTGGCAAGGTTGAAAAGATTGAGTAGTTGCAGCTTTTAGCTACTAGCTTCTGCTTCTAGCCGGCGGGCCCCTCCTGGCAGGCGCCGGTTTGACGCGAACGCTAAGGCCGCAGCACCAAAATTTGTAAAGGAACGAACCCGCTATTGGCCGGAAAGCCAGGAGCCAGCATTGGGTTCTGAAGGAACTGAAACATGGCGCCTCCAAAGAAAGTAACAGGACAAGTAAAACTGCAGATCGAGGCCGGCAAGGCCACGCCTGCACCCCCGGTGGGACCCGCGCTTGGACAAGCCCAGGTGAACATCATGGAGTTCTGCAAGCAGTTCAACGCTCGCACGCAGAACAAGGAGATGGCCGGTCTTATCATTCCGGTCGTCATTACTGTTTATGCTGACCGCACGTTCAGCTTTATCACCAAGACGCCTCCGGCGGCCATTCTGCTGCTTAAGGCGGCCGGCATCGCCAAGGGATCGGGCACGCCGAACAAGGACAAAGTGGGCAAGGTGACGGAGAAGCAGGTGCGCGAGATTGCCACGCAGAAGATGCCGGACTTGAACGCGGCATCGGTTGAGTCGGCGATCAAGAGCATCAGGGGCACGGCACGCTCGATGGGCATTGAAGTGGTTGGGTAGCGAGTCAGCCAGTCAGCAAGTCAGCAAAAGGCCCTCCCCATTGCGGAGGGCTTTTTTGCGTCTGTGCTGTGTCAGATTCAGTGGCTCACAGATGAAACCAGGTGAGCGCGAGGTGACCCAGAAATCCCACCAGGAGCAGGGACAAGAGGAGAAATATTACGAGCGCCGGCCGCTTGATAAGCATGATGAGCCCGGGGATGAGGCCGGACGCAAGAAGCGAAAAGCCAGAGACGGGCAGCTTCACGTTTGCGCGTTGCTCAAGGGGTGTTGCCCATTGGCTTTCTTCAGGCCATGTTGTGACGCCTAAGATGCTCTTCACATCTTTTCGCTGCAGATAGACGCGGGTTTTTGAGCGGCCCACCCGGTAATCGAACTCGCGGAACTGCTTTCTGAAGAAGCCTGCGAATGCCGCCAGGCCTGCGCCGGCGAGCTCATCTTCGCTGGCGATTACGGCCACAATCTTCATCTTGTCGCGTTCTTCAAGCGTGCCCGCGGCTTCAAGGGTTGCCACCGCGCTGATAAATGCCTCCGCGGCCGGTTGGCCGGCGGCGTCTTTGACCTGCGCATAATTCACGCTGTATTGCACCCGCAGTCGATTCATTCTGTCGGTCTGCCTGGCCTGCATGAGCAGCAGGTTGAGATCGTTTGAGGCCTGCGAGAGGGTGGCGGGGTCCACAATGCCCTGCGAGATTACGTCGGCTAGTTGAGAGGCAAAGCGATCGAGACGCGAGATTTTCTGGTTGAGGGCTTCGGCCCCGATCCAGTCGTGATACATGGCCTGCCGCAGATAGACGTTCATCAGTTGCTTCAGTTCGCCGAGGATGCTGATCTTCGCAGCCTGGAGCGAGTTTCTGGCCGTGGACGAGACTGAGTGAGGCGACACAAAAACATAGAGGCGATCGTCGCTGTCGCATTCGGCCGCATCTCCGATTCTGGCTGCGCGTTCGGCCACGGCTTCGTCGACGAGATCCTTTGCGATTCCGAGGGGCTGATTCTGCAGCACGCCACCGTCAGAGTGGGCGAAAGGCCTGGGGCAATCGCCAGCCCACACCACGTAGGTCTCGCCCTGCTGCCATTGGAGCTTGTCTTTCGGCAGCGGAGTGCCATATTCCGTTACATTGTGATCGATGGCTTTGGGGCGGAAGGCAACCGGGAATGCGCCCGAGCCAACCGCGGCAGCGCAGAGGTCTTTCCACTGCTGCTGGTTGCCCTCATCTCCGGGTTTGATTTCGAATCTTTTCTGGTCGACCGATGTGGTGTAGTTGAAGCCATCGTCGTCGTTGCCCGCGATTGGAATCATGTAGTCGATTCCGCTGAGGTTGGTAACGGCCAGGCCGACGCGCAGCTGCTGGGGAACGCCGTCGACTTTTTCGATGGCGTTATGTGGCCCCGAGCCAGGTTGCTTCATGCATTCAATCAGCATCTTGTTGCCGATTTCTTCAATCAGGTTTGAGGAGAAGAGGGAGTGCCAGGGGTTCTCCTTCTTTAGTTTTACGAGGCCCATGAGACTGATTTGCTCGACCCAAGCCTGGTAGAGCGCATTGGTAAATTCGCCATCGAGGTCTGCCGCGTTGTACATGAGCCGCTCGGCAACCATTGCGGCGGTCATCGCTCCGGCAGATGCGCCGGTGAGCACGTCGATGTAGATCCTGGTGTCGTCGGTGGTGGCCGGGTCGTCATTGTGGGATTTGATTGCGCGAAGTAACTCGTACAAGACACCGGCTTCATAACTGCCGAGAGAGACTGCACCTGCGATGGTAATGGCGACGCGCTTAGGCATAACCATGCTCCTTTTTAATCGGGATTCCGCAGAGGGGGAAAGAAAGCGAGCCGGGAGAATAGTGACCGAATTGTACGCCACTGGCGGGTGGGATTGCGATTGATTGAGACGGTGGTGGGTTGGTTTGGAAAAACCTTCCCTCTCGATTCGAGTTCAAATGGATTGCGCAGAAAGGCCCGCGGCTCAGAAGCGAGATGTGGGGCACCCGAAGTTTCGTTTATTGTGGGTCGGAGACACCGGTGGCGGACTGTTACAAAACACGCCTTAGTTTTTGGCAGGCTAATAAACAAAGCCCTCTCGGGCAGAGAGGGTCTTTGCGCGCTTTGGGGCGCGATTGAGAGAGCCTGTGGTGGAACCGGACTCTACTTCGGCGGAGGCGCTGGCGTGAACACTTCGCGCTTTTGGCCGGGTAGCGGCTTCGGTTTAGGTTTGGGCGCTTTCTTTACTTCTTTGCGGCCTTTATCTTTGCTTCCCATGCAAACCAGTGTGCCACGGCGGACCGACCGGAGCAAAGGGTTTTGAGCGGTGGAGAGTGCCGGGCGCATCCAGTCAGCAAACGGGTGCGCCCGGCGGGTTGGCGGATATTATTTGGCTGCGGCGGGAGTTGCGGCCGCAGGCGCGGTTGTGCCGATGTATTGCGCCAGCCAATCGACCCAGCGCCTGAAGACGTCGCGCGATCGGATTGGGTCGTTGGGGAAGTGGCCGGGAATGGGGTAGGCGAAGAAGCGTGTGGTTACGCCATTATCTTTTAACGTGCGATAGAGCTCGTAGGAATTGGCAATGGGCACACGCGTGTCGCCGGTGTCGCTGAGGATGAGCGTGGGCGCGTGAATTTTGGCGGCGTCGGTAATGGGCGACTGGTCTTTGTTCATCTGCGCATTGGCGGGGATAAAGGGCGATGCGCCGGTCTGGTCGGTCACGGTCACGTTGCCGTCGGAGATGGCATACATGGTCGACCAGTCGGTGACGGCTGCGCCGGCCACCCCGGCCTTCCACACGTCGTAATGGCCGAGCAGCCAGGTGGTCATATATCCGCCGTAGCTCCAGCCAGTGACGGCCATGCGCGAGGCGTCGACGAATCCGCGCTGCTGAAGCGTTTTGACGCCGGCCATCACGTCGCGCCCCGGCCCTGCGCCCGCGTCTTTGTAAATTGCCGTGGCGAATTTGTTGCCCAGGTTGTCTGACCCGCGGTAGTTCGGCTCGAAGACTACCCATCCCTGAGCAGCAAATATCTGCACGATGGGATTAAACGACTCCGCTGACGCTGCGGTTGGGCCTCCGTGCACGTAAAGCACCAGCGGATATTTTTGCGACGGGTTGAAATCGGGCGGATAGGTGACGACACCGTCGAGCGCATAGTCATCGCTGGTCCACTTGATGGTTTCCTGCTTTCCGCGCTCAACGGAGTCAAGCGCGGCATTAAAGTCAGTGAGCCTGACCGGCGCGCTGGTGAGTGTGGGCTTGTAGTAGAGCTCCGCCGCGCGATCGGGAGTGGTTCCGGTAAAGGCCAGCGCATTGTTGGGGCCGAGATTCATGTCGACCCAAAAAGACCAGTGGATGGTGACATTTCCCACGTCGATGCGCTGCGGCGGGCCGTTGAGCGGCTTGAGCCATACGCCGACCGTGGTGCCGTCGTTGGCGCCGATCAGCAGGTTTTTGCTGTCGGCAGTCCAAATTGCGCGGCACATGTTGCGGTCAATGGCGGGCATGGATTGCGATACGTCGCCGGTGCCATCGATGGCCGCGCTGCGTATCTCAGTTTCGTTCCAGCCTTTGCCATCGATGTTGTAGAAGTAAGCCACATGCGCGCCATCGGGAGAGATGACGGGATAGGCCTCAAGCATGGTGCGGCCAGTGAGCGGGTGGAACTTTCCGGTTTCTACATCCATGAGTTCGATTTGGGTGTGCTCGGCGTCGCCAGAGAGCGCGTCGATCTGCTGTACGAATGCAAGCTGTTTGCCATCGGGCGACCAGTTGATAGGCGAGGCGGGCGGACCTGGGGGAAAGATGATGGGCAGCGACCAGGAGCCTGACGTGAGCCGCCTGGCGTCGCCGCCGGCCGATGGAATGAGCCACAGATGCGACGAGGGCGAGGGGCCGTCGACCAGCGAATCGTTGTTGCCGACCTCGAACGCGTCGAGGAATTTGGCTTCGCCCTCACGCTTGGGCAGCTCATCGAGCGCGGCATAGGCAATCGCAGAGCCGTCGGGCTTCCAGGCAAGTTGCGTCACCGCGCCGGCCGCGTGGGTGAGCTGGAACGAGTCGCCGCCGCTCATGGGCAGAATGTAGATTTGCGGTTTCTTATCGCCGTCGAGCGCGATGTAGGCTATGCGGTCGCCGGTGGGGGACCAGCGCGGAAAGCCGGCGACGACGCGATCGTGGGTCAGCACCCGCTGGGCGTGCGTGGCTATATCCACCAGCACAAGTTCGGGCACATTCTTGTCGGCCTTGAGGTCTGGCCGGCTCACCACGATCAAAATCGACTTGCCGTCGGGCGAGATTTGCGGGTCAGACACGCGGACCAGCCTGACCAGGTCGTCGACGGAGTAACGAGTGGGGGATGCGGCGTGTAGTGCGGGAAAGGAGGCGGCGAGGGCAAGTGCAAGGGCGAAGCGGATGGGGCGCATGGGACCTCTGGTGGATGGAATCTGAATTGGATTCGCGAGATCTATGTGTTTTGAAGTCTCACATAATCGGGTGGGGGTGGGAAAGAGGACGCAAGAGCGCCTTCTGGAGGCGCAAGAACGTCTAAGCTGAAAGTAGTCGCCAGAACGCGACGACCGCCTGATCCCTCACAAAGTCGCATTGGTCCAATCGCATTAGTCCTGGAGGCCGGCATGCACAGCATTACGGGGCGCGCATCTAGCAAAGTACTCATTGCAGCGATGATTCTCGTCGCGTTCATGCGGGTTGCAGCTCAAGAAATGGTGGTTGGCGTGAACGTTGTCAACCCCATGCGCTCGAGCGTGGCCGATCAGAACGCCCTTTTCAACCAGCTCAAGGCAGCTCAAGTGCACGTGATGCGCTGCGGCATTTCGAACGATGACAAAGGCATCGATTTCGCCAGGCGCGCAGCCGCCATGGGCATTCGCATCCAGTTGATTGTTGGTCCCCAGTATCAAGCGGACGCGCCGACTCGCCCATACCAACCCAACGAGTTCCCCGAGATGTGGGGCGGGCATCCGCTCTCCTACGCCGACCCCGGACTCTCGAAGGCCGCCTTTCAGCATCTTTTCGACAGCCTGGACGCGAACGGAATTGTGCTGGCGGGCGTCGAACTAGGCAACGAGATCAACTGGGCCGCTTTCAATCCGGAGTTTCCATTGCCTGGCGAGGGGAAGATTCTCAGCAGCGCGGATCTGGCTCACGATCCCGAGGGAAAGAAGATTGCGCAAGGCTTTCTTCAGTACTTGAAAGTTTTGGCGGTGCTCAGGCAGGTCCGCGACAGTTCGCGTCTGAACCGGAACACGCCTATCATCTCCGCCGGCCTGGTGAGTGCCGAAGACGGCGCGAAGCCGTATAACAACAAGAAGGAGGACATGGTGGGCCTGGCGGCCACCATCGCGTTCCTGCGCGCCCATGGCCTCGATTCGCTGGTGGATGCCTACGGAATCCATAGTTACCCCTCGGGCTCGCAACCCGGCAACCCGGTCGCGGCAGCGCAACGTGCGGCCCGCCTCAACAGTGTCGATCTCGCGGAGTGCCGGTCCAAAGGTGCCGAAGATGGCAAACCCTGCTGGGTCACCGAGTGGGGATTCCCAAACAGGGACACATCTTGCCCATCGAACGAGGCTGGCCGCACGCTACTCGTCGAGGAGATTCGGGGCGATTTTGCCGCCGCTGTCGCCGAACATCGGCTGGAGGGCATCGACTACTTTTCGTGGGACTCCGATCCATGGTCGAAAAAAATCGATGCCGACAGCGTTTACCGTTGCGGCGGGTTGACTGAGAGCGGCCGCGCAGCCGTTGCTCCCGAGAGCAAATTCGCTCATGGGAGTAAGCCTGCGAGTCCGGGCACGGGCAAATCGACGAAGTAACCGCAACAAAGGGCCAAAAGCAGCAAAAGCCCCGCACAATTTTCTTGACACATGATACCTTGTATTGCATAGTATCGTGTTGTGGACGAGAAACGTGTTTTGAACCCCGATTCCGCTGACAAATGGGAGGTCCAGCTGCGCAAGGGCTCGCTGGAGCTGGCTATTCTGGCGGCTTTGTGGGGTGGGCGGCTCTACGGGCTTGAGATTCTGCGCCACCTTGAGGGCGGATCTGACCTGGTGGTGTCGGAAGGGACTGTCTACCCGCTGCTGACGCGGCTGCGCACGCTGGGGCTGGTGGAGTCGGAGTGGGTTGAGTCTGACTCGGGCCATCCACGCAAGTACTACAGTTTGACGGCGGCGGGGCGCGAGCGCGCGCTCGAGATGGGCCGCACCTGGGCGCGCTTTGCCGCGAGCCTGAATCATTTGCTGACGCCATTGAACGGCGCGGTGAAAAAGGAGAAACCATGACCCTCCCTGATGACTCACAGAAGGCCATCGACGACTATCTTGCGGCGCTGCGCCGCCAGCTTCGCGACCTGATGGAAGAGGACATGAACGACATTGTCGAGGAGATTCGCGCGCACATTCTGGACAAGTCCACGGCGGGGGCCGATGGAGCGCAGGTTGAGCAGACGCTGGCTGCGCTGGGCGCTCCACGCGACCTGGCGGCGCGCTACTGCACCGAAGAGATGATGCGGCGAGCCGAGGCGCATCGTTCAGGCACGCAAAAGGCGCGCATTGCCGGCCGCTGGACCGTAAGGATACTGGCGGGATTGGTGGTTGTGATTGTTTCGGCGGTGGGCTATTTTGTGGGCGGCGTACTGGTCACCGCGGGGGTCGTCAAAGTGATGTGGCCCAGGGGCACAGGTTTGTGGCAGACCATGAATAGCGATGGGACCGTGATGAGCTATGGCCTTTCCGGAGGCAGCGGCAACACGCCTCCTTCAAATACGGCTCACGACATTCTTGGCTGGTGGCTGCTGCCGATCGGATTCATTCTGGGGCCGGCAATCATTTATGGAACCTTTTGGCTGGGCCGTTGGACGGTGCGCATGGTTTGGCCGGCGCGCAAGAAATTCAACTACGCGGCGGCTGAGCCGCAGACCGATATCTGATGGAAAGGTAATGGTGCGATCTGGCCACTGGGTCGCGAGCGCGTCGCTGAGATAAATTGACTTTGCTCAGTTGCCCACCTGGCCGAGATACCGGTCGAGCCAATCGAGCACCGCCTTAACCAGCTGTGAACGCTGCTCGGTTACGTCGTGGGGAGTGTCGAGAACGACGTGGCTTTTATCTGCCGCGGGCGTGCCCAGCATTTTGAACATGGGGTTCTGAGCCTTGTCGAGCGAGAAGCAATAATCGTATCTTCCATTTACCATCAACACTGGTTTCTTCATGCGGACGACGAAGTCGGCCTGGTCGCCGCCGGGCGGAGGCGTATCGAGGAAGTAGCCTCCGTCGAGCCAGATTGCGGCCTTCAACCGATCCTGCAGCAGGCTTGAGACGATGGCTCCGTGGGCCGCTCCCATGCTTACGCCGAGATAGGCGAGCTTGTTGCTGTCGATGTCGGGCCGGGTCTGAAGGTAATCGAGGGTGCGCGCAGCATCTTTGTACCAGTCTGAAGTTTGCGTTATGAGTTGCGAGGCGCTGGGCAGGGTCACCTTTTCGCGGCGATCGTAGGTGCCTTTGTAGATTGGATAAACCACCGCGCGCCCACTCTGCACAACATAGTCAAAAAATTTGACGTCGCCGAGTTCTTTGCTGTTTTCGGGTAGAAAGTAAACGCGGGCGCTGGGGAAAAACAGGACTGTCTGGTAGGGCGGCTTCACGCGCTTGGGCAGAAACAGATAGGCTGACAGGCGTTCGCCGTTGTAGGCCGCGTCAAAGCTGACCTTCTCTTCGCGCCAGTCGTCTGTTTCCTTCACCACTCCCTCAACCTTTGCGTTGAGCGGCGTCTTTGCGTAGGCGTAAAGAAGTTTGTAGGCGCGAAACACGTCATCGCTCGACGGCTTGAATTTTGAGAAGTCGCGGGATACACCGTGAAAGGGCGCGGAGGCACTTGCGGGGAGCGAGCCCAGGTTGCGCACGCAGCGGAAGCCGTTACCGTCGGACCGGTCGAAGGGCGAAAGCGCTTCAGGGTCGGGATATAGATATGCCTGCGACCGCCAAGAACCGCCAAGGATGAAACGGAGATCGTTGTCGACCGGGTTAGCAATCCACTCGCGAACATTGCCGGCCATGTCGAGTGTTCCGTAGGTTCCCAAACCTGGATACGACCCGGCCGGCGAGAGGCCAGTACCGTTGATATTGCTTGCCTGCGCGGTGTACTCCGCCACATCGAATTGTGCCGCTTGATACCACTGCCCCAACACCGGCAGGGTTTTGCCGGCAAACGCCGCATAGGCCGAGGCCTCAAACCAGCTCACGCCCGCGACTGGATAATCCGCTTTGCCGTCGGGATAATGACCTGCCGCCCAGGTCGACGGTCCGGGTCTTCCGGTTGTATCTCGAAACAACAGCATGGCGTCTTTCCAGGGCAGCGTTAGGCCATCCTTTTGAAATACGGCGGGCCAGTACTCGGGCTTTTCGTATCCGCCGTGGTCGACGAAGTTTTGATATTCGCGATTTGTAACTTCGAATTTGTCGATGTAATACGGAGGCAATTCATACGGCCCGACCCATCCGAGGAAGGCGATGTAACTGCTCCACGATCCGCCTGGCGAGTAGACCATTTTTGCCGGAGCTGCTTGTGCAGCTGCCAGCGGAAAATCCATTGCCGCATCGGTCTCTGGCGCGACCACCATTTCGCCTGCTCCGGGCTTCGACACCTTCCAGCGAAAATAGCCTTTGGGAATGCGCACGTTGCTGAGCGGCGTTGCGCCCAGGTTCAGCCAGCTATCACCGGGGCTTAGATAATCCTGTATTTCAACTTGCGCGCCTGACGGCTCGGATGTAATCGACACAGGCTCGGAGTTTTCTTCGGCTGCCTGGCGCAGTTGCGCATTCGCGGGCAAATACTTTTGCGCTTTATTGAGCAGGAGCATGGCCGCCAGCGGTTTGCGTGCGTCGATGAGGTTTTGAGCCTGCGGAATGGCTTCATCGCGCGCCCACTGTCTTTCAGCCGCGTGACGGTAGAGCCACCAGCCGGCGGCGCTGGCTGCCACTACGCCCAACGCGGCGGCGGCCAGCATCCAGCGCATTCTGGATTTCAGTGGTTCAGTGCCTGCTTTTGACGAAGGAGAACTGATGAGCTGCAACAGGTCTGACGCATCCCGCTCCATTTCCGCAGCCGACTGGTAGCGTTGCTGCGGATCTTTCTTGAGTGCGCGATCTAAAATTTCTTCGGCAGGCGGCGGAAGATTTTTTCCAGTCGTATGGACGGGCGCGTATGGTTCTTCAGTAATGGCGTGCAACACCGCGATGCTGCTCTTGCCCTGGAACGGTGTTTTGCCGGTGAGCGACTGGTAGTAGAGCACGCCCAGGCTCCAGAGGTCGGTGCGCGCGTCAAGGCTTTTGCCGAGCGCCTGTTCGGGCGACATGTAGAGCGGGGTGCCCATCAATGACCCGGTCACGCTATGGGCGATGGTGGCGTCTGTGCCCAGGGGGCTGAGCAGTTTGGCCAGTCCAAAGTCGAGCACTTTGGCGCGGCCTCGCGAAGTAATCATCACGTTGCCGGGTTTCAAATCGCGATGGATCACGCCCTGCCGGTGCGCCTCGTCAAGCGCCCCTGCCACGTCGACCGCGATCGATGTTGCGTCATGAACTGACAGCGCGCCCGAGTGCAATTTTGCGGCGAGGGATTCGCCTTGCACCAGTTCCATCACAATGTAATCGAGGCCGCCCTGTTCTCCGACGTCGTAGACGGCCGCGATGTGAGGATGGTTGAGCTTTGCCAGCGCGAGTGCTTCTCGCCGGAAGAGACGCCGGGCCTCATCGTCAATCAAAACGCCCGATGCGAGCATCTTGATTGCGACCTCGCGCTCAAGCTTTTCATCGCGGGCGCGGTAGACAACTCCCATGCCGCCGGCGCCAAGGGCATCCACGATGCGGTAGCGCCCAAGCCTTGTTCCAGCCGCGAGAAAGCGGCCTGAAATTGCGCTGGTTTCGGCCAATTGCGGATCGGCAATGCTGTCGGGCTGGTTGGGGAGTGCGGCCGCGCGGTCGTGCTCCGCCAGCAGCAGCTCAACCGCGCGCAGGAGATCGGGGACGCCGTGGCATGCGTCTTTGAGAAATGCGCCGCGCTGCGATGGAGGCAGATTGAGAGCCTCTCCAAACAGCTTTTCAACAATTGAATCTGGATGGCTCATCGTACGTTTCGAAGTCCACGTTTGGTGCGTATCGACTTGTTGGTGCGCGTCGCTTCAAAGGTAACATGCACGCAACGTGGGCGAGCCATGGAAACGCCAGGTTGAGACGCCGCATAAAACCTTGAAGCCGAACGCGAGAGGGACGGCTGAGGGAAGTTTTTTCGGATTTGCGGGCCGAATTGCGCCGGCTCGCCTGGCTATTGCGTCGCGGGCGCGTCGCTTAGATAGATTGACTGCGGCACCGTCAGCTTTGCATTGGGCGTGTTGGCTTTGAGTTTGAGCGAGGCGGTCATGGGCTTGCCTTTGAAGGGCGCTGAAACAATAAGCTCATATTCATTGCGCAGCCGGCTGCGGAGATCGTCGAAGTAGGGCTTGATTGAGACGGGGTTGCTGTCGCCCTGCCAGTAGCCGTTGCCACCGGTTGCCTGCGCCACCTGCAACATCAGGTTTTGTCCAACGTCTGCGGCCCGTTCACTGTTGCCGGCGCGGCCCTGGTCGTGCCAGTACATGGTGAAGACCACGATACCGGCGCGCAAAGACTCGTTGATCGCGTTTTCAACGTAGGGATCGTCGGGATTGAAACCCTGGCTATATTCGTCGATTCCATCGGTGATCATGACCACCACGCGGCGCGCACCGGTGGCATTTGAAGGCCAGTTTTTGGCGAGGTCAGAGAGGCAGAAGTATGGACTGGCATTCGAGCCCGCTCCCCCGGTCGTCAAATGCAGTCCGCGGTCAATGGTTGCGGCATCGGATGACAGGGGCCCCTGCAATGCGGCGTGACCGTTCTCCATATAGGCGAGGGTCATGGTGGTATTTGAAGGAATTTCTTTTGCGAACCCGAGGATATCGCTGGACTGCCCGTACAGGCTGGTGCGAACACTGCCGTCGATCAACAGCACCAACTCGAGCGGACTGTTGGTTGAGTTGAGCTGGGTGAGACGGGTGATAGTGGCCTGTTTACCGTTCACCTTTGCATCGAGCTGGCTTGCGGTGAGGCTTGCGCCCTGCACATCAGGGTGCGCGGGCAGCACGGTGAGGATGGCGCGGCCAGTGAAGCTGTCGCTTTGCGACCAGGCGGACGTTGCGAAAATTGCAAGAGCGGCTGCGGCGATCAATTGCGGTTTCATTTGGCTTGATCCTCGGTGATGCTAACCAGTTAGATGAGTGTTAGACGCATTGCGGTGGAGTGCGGAATGGTTAAGGTGTGTTTGCCTCTGCGCAGCTGGGAAACGGCCTTTGAACTTACGATATGCGTCTGGCGGCTTTCGAGGGCAGGCGCGCTCATGGCCACGGTCTCGACGGCTCCGGAGCGCGACGCGAAGTCGAGGGTCAGTTCGAGATCCTTATCAGCATCTTTGTTGAGTACGATCACTGAAGTGTCGCCATCGGCGAGTTGCGCGGCGTAGGCGACGGCGTTCACGCCTGTGGCCTGCAGCGGCGATGTCAGATCTTCGGCGTACATGGTGGCGCCTGCAAACGAGCCGGCAAAGATAAGCCCGTAAGCTACCGGCTCAAGAATCCACTCAGAACCGAAGTTGGCAACCGGTGTGTAGAACGGGTGCGGATGTTTGGCGATATCTTCTGCCGAGACGCCCTCTGCCGCAAGCATTCCGTCGCCGGGCAGCGAACCGCCCAGCCCATCGGCGACTGCTTTGTAGGTACCTCCGTGCAGGTTGACGCCGGTGTAGCGATTGGCCGCGAGCAGCAGCGAATAATTGGCAGACCAGAGCGCCGATGCGAAGACGTCGCTTACGCCGGGCTTGCCTCCGCGAAAGCAGGTGTTGCCTTCAGTCATGCGTACCGGGACGCTCATTTTGGCGGCGGCGGCGTTGGCAATGTCGGCGGTTTTTTGCACGCGCGCCATGTTTGCCGGCGCAAGCAGGTTAGGGATGCTTACAAA
>Ga0206821_10096_pt1 | contig 21562 bp, 23 predicted proteins | sample Alteio_BWOrgCont_85_FD_152860 | JGI IMG/M metagenome (GOLD analysis project Ga0206821, IMG submission 152860) | Enriched cells from forest soil in Barre Woods Harvard Forest LTER site, Petersham, Massachusetts, United States -... | ecosystem: Environmental > Terrestrial > Soil > Temperate forest >...
ATATGCCGACTTGGCCGGGCATCAATCCAAAATTCGTTGGAAAAACGTTTTCAGCTGCAGATCGCGAAGTCGTCAATAGATTCGCTCGTTACTTCTACGTGACGAGGGCCGCCGACGATATATCAATCGGAAATAGCACCTATCGTGGGTTTATCATGCGGCCCGCTGAAGGCATCTCCAATATCTTAAACGTCGATCGCGAAATATTGGTCTTGCTGTCGGACTACGCCACCTTTGAGGCGCGCACATTGGAGGCGTTCGACGAAGTCTATAATGAGTTCGATGATGTTCGGATTGATAGGAGCATTCGCTTTCTTGTGAGCCGCGATCCAGGCATTACTGACAAGATCCGCCACTACCTTCAGCAAAGCCCTGAATATCCGATCGTGATCCCCTATTTGTACGAACAATTCGGCGGCCGGACCGACAATTTCATTCTCGATTCCATTCGCTCTAATTTCCTTATAAGGGATCTTTTTGGATACCAATCACCACTTCGCCATGAATATTTCTTCTTTGGACGAGACAAGCTCTTAAATCATGTTATCGATCTTCATAAGGCAGGCCAAAATTCAAGCCTCTTCGGCCTCAGAAAGAGCGGGAAGACATCGACAATTTACGCCATACAAAGGCGCGCGCGAGGGATTGGCTGCCACGCCGTTCTAATTGATTGTCAAGATCCGGCAGTGCACGCGAGGGGCTATGCCGAGCTTCTCAGGCACATATTAAACGAAGTCCGGCGTAGCGTGAACTTGAAAATCGTTCCGATGGCGCTCGGAAGCACTGCATATGAAATTTCGGAACAATTTCGCGTTCTGATGGGCCAAACATTAGCGAACGCTAAGAGAGATGTGCTTCTGATCTTTGATGAAATCGAAAACATATCGCCGAGGACGGCAGCATCTCCTCACTGGCGCAGCGGACACGATACTATTCTGTTTTGGCAGACGCTACGTTCCTTCTTCCAAAACCCCGGCAAGCGAAAGTTGACGTTCTGCTTTGTTGGTACAAACCCCCATTTGTTTGAAACCGCAAAGATAAATGACGTCGATAACCCCGTCTATTTGTTTGCGCCTAAGACATTCATTTCGCCCCTTTCAGAATCTGACGTCCAAGAAATGTGCGAACGGCTCGGCTACTTCATGGGCCTAAATTTTGATATGGCCGTAATTGGCTACATTCACCGAAGGCTCGGGGGACACCCCTTCTTTGTTCGGCAGCTGTGTAGCCAACTTCATCATCAAGCTCCTCTGACACGCCCCATCGATATTTCCATAAGCGCCTGTAAAAGAGCAGAATTGGAACATGCATCGGCGGTGAGAAGCTACGTTAAGGAGATATTGCTCGGGCTTCGCGCGTTTTACCCCGAAGAATATGAGATGTTGGGTTACCTCGCCCATGGCAATGCGCAAGAGTTCCAATCAATGGCGAGCAGCTATCCTGAACTCATAGAACACTTGCTTGGGTACGGGATAATAAGGTTGCGTGGGGACGCGTATGAGTTTCTTTTTGACGCCGTACGCGATGCGCTCGTTTCCGAGGATGCGGCGAACAAGAAGATTTCTTTGGAGGCTCGACGCGCAGAAATGAACGAGCGGCGAAACAAGTTGGAGGAAGAGATACGGACGGCTTTGTACCACTGGTCGCTGTCGATGAATGAAACAGAGTGGGCCCAGACCTGCGACAAGCATATTCCCAAACAAATCGAACGAGTCGGGAGGTTGACTAGAAGGCAATTTTTCTCCCGAGGCCAAAGCCCTCTTTATCTACTCGACCTGATGGCGTTCGCGGACGCCAGCGGGCGGTTTTATCCTCCCGAGAGCGGATCGTCTGTACGCAGCGCTTTCGATACAGTCAACAAGTTGCGTATCGACGCACATGCTAAGAGTATCTCTGAGGAGGAGTTTGCTCGGTGGCAATCTGCGATACTTACATTGGAAGATGTTTTTCTTCCCCCGTCGTAGCCAATCTGGGGAAATCAGGCGACACGATACCTATTCGCCAAGCGCGCAGATGACGCAAATCGATCTTCCTCTCGGGAAATATGTATCGTGTCGCCAGAATTGCGAAATTCTCTGAAAAGGGCGTCACCGTGTTCCGCCGTATTCCGCGACATCAGCGCGGACTCTCGGCGATTGAGACGAGCACCTTGCCGCCCGCCTGTGCTGCTTCGAGCGCGACAACGAAATGGAAGTCACCGCCCATGCGGCTGATTAGGTGAAAGCTGAGCAGATTGAGAATTTTCTGCCCGAATGCCTGTATATCCTCAAAGCCGGGTGTTGCCGTGTTCTTCGGATCGAGAAGTTGTCGCAGGCTGCCCCTATGCAGCGCATCACCACACCTGCCATAGAGCGAAATCAGCTCATCTTTGGTGAGATATTCGCTGTCGTAGTCAGCAAGGTGAACGTGACCAGGGCTAAAGATTGGCTTGCGGGGCGAAGGGTAAAAATTCGGGTGGAGTTTTTCCAGCCGCTTCACAATCTCCCCGGCATGGTAGGCTTTTTGAAGCGCTGACGATTGAATGTCCTGAATATCGCCATGCGCCACCAGACAACCAAGAGCAATAAGCTCGCAAAGCATGCGAAGTTGTAGAAAGCAGAACTCCCGCAGCAGCGGGACCGGTAGTGCGATTTTGGAGTTCGTAAACGTATTCATATTGAGGGCGCGAAATTTCGCTTCCTCCATGATCGAACTGTATATCTTGGCCGCGTCAAGATCAGCTTGCGTGGGCATGAAATCCGAGCCCCTGTGAACCTTCGTAGTGACCGATCGGCGTCACATTGCCAAGACGCGACATTACGTGAACCAGCATGGCATCGCCGAATTACATCCTCTCGATTTGCGCCAATGTCGCCGTGCGAATTGAAGTGACAGGAGCAACAATCCCCAAATGGCCGAAAGCGCAACGATGGGGGACAGTGCTCCCGTCATGGTATTATACGCGAGTTCACTAACACAGCGACGGGCAGTGCCGCATTGATGAGCTCCCCCGCTTGCGTTTGGCCTTCGGCATTTCGTCGCCCTTCACGGGTGCGCGGTCACGGCCTGCGCGCTTCAAGACTCGAAGCGCCTTGGGAAGATCGGCGCGGGCCGCGCGCTCGGCGATGTAACTCTCGGTGCGCAGGGCCGAGACCTTCTCCGCCACCGCCACGTTGATGAATTGATTGAGCGCCACACCCTCCGCTTCAGAGAGCTTGCGCGCCTCGTCGAGAAGCGACGGCTGGAGCCGCAGCGCGAAATTGCTCTTCTTCATGATGTCTCCTCCTATCGCCTTACGGCTTCGCCCGGCGGCAACACCGCAATTTAAGCCGCGATCCGCCCGCCGCGTAAGAGGATGCGAAGCGCTTCGGCGATGACGTCGGGATGTTCGCTTGCGTGCTGGATTTCGTACCCTACCGGCTGACCATCCTCGCCGATATCGACGGCGAAATCGCGATCGTCGTGCGCGATCGTCTGCGCCGCGCGGCCTTCGCGGAAGGTGACGTACATCGTGTCGGTCGATCGGTCGTAGAAAACGGGCGAGCTTCGCGTCATGGCAGAAAATCCCGATCCAGAAACGCCGTGTGCACCGTTTCTCCGTCCGCGAGGGTGACGCGTCCCTTACGCTGCCGCGCGCTCCTTGAGAAGCTCGGTGAGGATGTCGCAGAAGCGCTCGATCTCTTTCTTCTCGACTTTCACGCCCAACTGGCCGTGGATGAGCTTGTTACGTTTGTCGGCGAGCTTGCGCATGTCGGCCGCTTCGCTCGGAAGAAGGGTGCCGCTTTCCGCCAGAGTTTCGATGATTCGACCGGGCGTTTGCGGTCTGCTGTAGTTCGCAGGTTCCAGAAACCGTGCGGTCGCTTCCATTGCCGCCCAACAAATCAAGAGTGCCGCCTCGAGGTGCCCATCACGAGCCAACTGCCGCGCCTCCTGGACGCGTCGCAAAATCGCGTCGCGGTCCTCTGCATCGATGACGGTAGCGTCCGTCAGTGAATCGGCGCGGAGCACGCGCAGTTGCCAACCAGGCTGCTGCTTCACGAGTTCGGAGAGCGCTTTGACTTTTTGATTATCGTCCTTTGACGCTCTTACGATCTCAATCACGAGGTTGCCATGCGGTCCAATCGCAATCGCATCCGGTGAAATGTCCTGAAGAAAGCCCGGTCTTACGTCGGGATGTGGCGCTAGGAAGACCTGATAGCCTTCGGCCTCAAGCGTCGGCAGCGCGGCCCGCAGAATCTCCAATTCGGTTCGATCAGTGCTCATTGCAGATCCTCGAATGGATCGTTCGATACCCTAACATATAAGACCGGCCTTTCGCCTGTCAGCGCATTTGCCATTGTATCACTCGGGTTCGAGAAGGGCGGCGAAAATCCTCTTTCAAACTTTTGAGCTACGATCCGCTCGACTTGGTGATCATTCCGAAAGACGTGGCCTCCCAATGCATCCAGAATGAGCTTGACGATATTGTCGATGTCTCCCTGCATTGGTTCCGCTGGAAAGTAATAGAGAGTCACGGCCATCCGGCCATCCGCCGCGAAATGCGGATTGGGGAGAACGGTCGAACTCGCATCGCGGACCTGTTTCTTCCACGCATTCTTAGCGCGCGAATTGTCTCTCTGATGTGAGACCGCTGTTCCGCGCACCAAGAACTCTATCGGGAACTCGATTTCCAAGATGCCCCTCGACCTCTGCAGAGACCTGCTCCCTGTCTGGAACATAACACGAACAAATTCTTGACCACAATGCACCGTATGGGTTATATATGACCCTTTTCGGTATATGAGAGGAGGTCCGAACATGCCCGCCAGAACCAAAAAATCCAACGAATCCAAAGCGAAAGCCGAAGTTCCTGCCGCCGACCGCGACCAGCCGCTTTCCGACTTCAAAGCCCGCTACCGCCAGCCTCCCAAGGCCTTTCGGTTCAAGCCGGGCCAGTCGGGCAATCCTTCCGGCCGGCCGAAGGCGGTGAAGCGGTTGCACACAGAGCTGGAGGCGGCGCTTTCCGCGCCGGTCACCATCAAGGTCGGATCGCGCAAGCGGCGGGTGAGCAAGCTGCAGGCGGCGGTGAAGTCGCTGGCCGATCGCGCGGCGTCGGGCGATCCGCTTGTCCTGCGGCTGCTCCTTACCGAGCTGCGCCATGCCGAGAGCCGCGCGGGCGAAGAGCCGGCGGTGCAGGAGGATCTCACGGAGGTCGACCGCGACGTGATCGCCGCGATGCTCCTGCGGATCGGGAGGGCGAGGTGAACGCGTCCGCAACGGAGCAACCGTCAAGCTCGATGCCGGCGGTCCCAGCAAGAACATCCGTCTACGGATGGATTTCGCCCTGTTCCGCCCTGTTTTTCGACATGGGCGTTTGCATGAACATGAAAGAAACCCGCGCCGCTGACGCGTTTCCGGCATTGGCAAGGACGGTGCAAAAATTCATCGCCCTGTTATTCGCCCTGTTCGCAGGGCGGACGCGCAACGCGCACGAAACGCGGACACGCGCGAAAAATTTCGGGTCAACTGTTTGCGATGTGCCGCAACCGGTCGAGCGCGCCCTGCAGGATGTAGGCGGCGGCCATCTTGTCGACGACTTCGGCGCGGCGTTTGCGCGAGGAGTCCGCTTCGAGAAGCGTGCGCGTGACGGCCGCCGTCGAGAGCCTTTCGTCCCAGAGGACGATCGGCATGGCGTGCAAATTCGCGAAGTTGCGGGCGAAGGCGCGCGCCGATTGCGCCGACGGTCCCTCGCTTCCGTCCATGTTCAGAGGCAGGCCTACGACCAATCCGCCGACGCCATGTTCTTTAATGAGGTGATGAAGCTCGGCTGCATTCACGGAGAATTTGCCGCGCTTCAGCGTCTCGAGCGGCGAGGCGACGGAGAGCAGCGTATCGGAAAGCGCAAGGCCGATGGTCTTTTCGCCGAGATCGAGACCGATGAGGCGGCTGCCGGGCGGAAGGACAGATTTAAGTTGGGAGAGTTCGAGAACGGCCACCTAGCGCTGGCCGATCTCGATGCGATTGCCGGCGGGATCGCGCAGGAAGAATCGCTTCAGGCCTTCGGCTTCGCCTTCTTCTTCTACTGTGGCGCCTTTGGCGACGGCCGCTGCGCGTGCCGCGCGAATATCGGGCACAAGAAAGCAAACATGGCGTTTGCTCTTCGGCCAAGGCTCGGGATCGACACCAATGTGGAACTGCAGGACGCCCACCTGGAACCACGCCCCGCCGCGCGCGCGCAATTCGTCGGGCTTGGGAATTTCGGCGAGGCCGAGGACGTTGCGATAGAAATCGAGACTTTGGGCTTCCAGCGCCTTCGGAACGGTCAGCTGGATGTGATCGATGCCGGTGATGCCGAGCGGCATTTTCGCCTTTCCTCCCGCGGTTCGGTTCGCTTGCCAGTCAGGCCCACGATTGCTAGCAAAGCCCGGAGTTCCTATTACAGTGAAGTGCACCATGTCCGTTGACAAGGACACCGTCCGCCGTATCGCCAAGCTCGCAAGGATCGCTCTCGAAGAGGAGCGGGTGGAGCCCATGATGAATGAGCTCAACCAGATTTTCGCCTGGGTCGAGCAATTGGGCGAGGTGGACATCACGGGCGTGCCGCCCATGACGAGCGTCGTGGAGCAAAAGCTTAAGCTGCGCGACGACGAGGTCACGGCCGGCGGCGACGCCGATGCGGTGACCGCCAACGCGCCACTGTCGGAAGATCATTTCTTTGTCGTGCCCAAGGTTGTGGAATAGCCATGTCGCTCCCCGCCGATCCCACCACCTTTTCCCTCGCCGATGCGCGCGATGCCGTGAAGACGAGGGCCATTTCGTCGAAGGAATTGACCACGGCGTTCATCAAGGCCGTCGAGGATGCGCGCCCGCTCAACGCGTTCATCACGGAGACGCCCGAGCGCGCGCTCCAGATGGCGGACGTGTCCGATGCGCGTCTCGCGAAAGGCGAAGCCCGCCCGCTCGAAGGTCTGCCGCTCGCCATCAAGGACCTGTTCTGCACCAAAGGCGTGCGCACGACCGCCGGCAGCCGCATCCTGTCGAACTTCATTCCGCCTTATGAATCCACGGTTACGCAGAACCTGTGGGACGCCGGCGCCGTCATGCTCGGCAAGGTCAACATGGACGAATTCGCCATGGGGTCCTCCAACGAGACGAGCTACTTCAAGCCGGTGATCAATCCCTGGCGCGCGACGAATTCGAACCAGTCGCTGGTGCCGGGCGGATCGTCGGGCGGTTCGGCCGCGGCCGTCTCCGGATTTCTCTGTTTGGGCGCGACGGCTACCGATACAGGCGGTTCGATCCGCCAGCCGGCTGCTGTGACGGGCACGGTCGGCATCAAGCCGACCTATGGGCGTTGCTCGCGCTGGGGCGTCGTCGCCTTCGCGTCCTCGCTCGATCAGGCTGGTCCCATTGCCCGCACCGTGCGTGACTCAGCGATCATGCTGCGCCACATGGCGAGCGTCGATCCGAAGGATTCGACCAGCGTCGACATACCGGTGCCCGACTACGAAGCGACGCTGGAAAACGGCGTGAAGGGTCTGCGCGTCGGCATACCAAAGGAATATCGCATCGACGGCGCGCCGCCCGAGATCGATGCGTTGTGGCAGAAAGGTGCGGAGTGGCTGAAGGCCGCCGGCGCCGAGATTGTCGACGTCAGCCTCCCGCACACGAAATACGCGCTGCCCGTCTATTATATAGTGGCGCCGGCAGAAGCGTCCTCGAACCTCGCGCGCTATGACGGTGTGCGCTACGGCCATCGCGCCGCGGGCGTCAAAGACATTGTCGACCTCTATGAGAAGAGCCGGGCCGAAGGTTTCGGCGCCGAAGTGCGCCGCCGCATCCTGATCGGCACCTATGTGCTGTCGGCCGGCTATTACGACGCGTTCTATGCCCGCGCGCAGAAGCTGCGCACACTGATCGCGCGGGACTTCACGGAAGCCTTCAAGAAATGCGACGTGATGCTGACGCCGTCGACGCCCTGTCCGGCATTCGGGCTCGGGGCCAAGAGCGGCGATCCGGTGGAGATGTATCTGAACGACGTCTTTACAGTGACCGCGAACCTCGTGGGACTGCCGGGCATCTCGGTGCCCGCCGGTTTGACCGCGGACGGACTGCCGCTCGGTCTTCAGGTGATCGGCAAGGCGTTCGACGAAGCGACCGTGCTCAAGGTTGGCCGGTCGATGGAGCAGGCGGCCAACTTCACGGCGAAGCCCGCGACCTGGTGGAGGGTCTGATGCGGTCGGCAAAATTGATCGACGGTACGACGGGACCGTGGGAAATCGTCATCGGCATGGAAGTCCATGCGCAGGTGCTCTCGAAATCGAAACTGTTCTCGGGTGCGTCCACCGAATTCGGCGCGGAGCCGAACGCCCAGGTGAGCTTCGTCGATGCCGGCATGCCCGGCATGCTTCCCGTCATCAACAAATATTGCGTGGAGCAGGCCGTGCGGACGGGGCTGGGCCTGCGCGCGCAGATCAACCGCGTCTCCGTCTTCGACCGGAAGAACTATTTCTACCCCGACCAGCCCGCCGGCTATCAGATCTCGCAGTACAAGAACCCCATCGTGGGTGAGGGCGAGGTTCTGATCGATCTGCCGGCCGACGAAACGGTCCGCGTCGGCATCGAGCGCCTCCATCTGGAGCAGGACGCGGGCAAAAGCCTGCACGACCAGCATCCGGATCATTCGCATGTGGACCTGAACCGCGCCGGCGTCGCGCTCATGGAGATCGTGACCAAGCCGGACATGCGTTCGAGCGAGGAAGCGGCCGCGTTCCTCCGCAAACTTCGTGCCATCGTCCGCTATCTCGGCACCTGCGACGGCAATATGGACGAGGGATCGATGCGTGCGGACGTGAACGTGTCCGTGCGCAAACCGGGCGGCCCACTCGGCACGCGCTGCGAGATCAAGAACGTCAACTCGATGCGCTTCATCGCCCAGGCGGTGGAATTCGAGGCGCGCAGGCAGGTCGACCTGCTGGAATCGGGCGGCACCGTCCGGCAGGAAACGCGTCAGTTCGATGCGCGCGCGGGCGAAACGCGCCCCATGCGCTCGAAGGAAGACGCGCACGACTATCGCTACTTCCCCGACCCCGATCTTCTGCCGCTCGAGCTCGAAGAAGCCTTCATCGAGCGCATCGCGGCATCGCTGCCGGAATTGCCGGACGACAAAAAAGCTCGATTCATCAAGGACTACGGCATACCTGCGTACGATGCGGGCGTGCTCGTCGCCGAACGCGAACTGGCGGACTACTACGAAGTGATGGCGCGCGGCGCGGATCCGAAACTCGCCGTCAACTGGCTCAACAACGAGATACTCGGCCGTCTCAACCGCGACGGGCGTTCGATTACGGACTGTCCGGTAAGTGCCGATGCGAACGCCGCGATTCTCGCGATGATTGCGGACGGAACGATCTCCGGAAAGATCGCGAAGGATGTTCTCGACATCGTTTGGACCGACGGCGGCGACCCGAAAGCGGTCGTTGAGCAGCGTGGACTGCGTCAGGTGACCGATACCGGCGCGATCGAAGCCGCCATCAACACCGTTATCGCTGCTAACCCTCAGAAGGTCGAAGAGGTGAAGGCGAAGCCGAAACTGATCGGCTGGTTTGTCGGTCAGGTGATGAAAGAGACGGGCGGAAAGGCCAATCCGCAGGCTGTAAACGACATGCTCAAAACCCGCCTCGACATCCCCGACATCGGGTGATTCGCACATTTGCAAGCCGTTGACGGGTCCGGAACGTTCGGGCAGGGAGTTCGATCCGTATACTGACGAACGTCTAAAACCCAATAATTTATTGGGATTCGTGCAATCTGCCGTTTCACCCCCTCCCTCCGGAATCGGCGCGGTATTGCTTCGTTAACTCAACCCACTCATATTCTTCGTGTTTTGGGGGTGCGAGTCGCACCAACCGGAAACGTAAGAGGAGTCGTTTCATGCCAATCACTGCAAAGAAGAGAAAGCCCGCGAAGCGTAAAGCGGCGAAGAAGACCACACGCCGGAAGGCCGCGAAGAAGACCACACGTCGCAAAGCCGGCCGCAAAGCGAAGAAAACCGCAAAGCGCAAAGTGAAGCGGGCAAAAAAGAAGAAGGTTGCTCCTGCAGTTCCTATGTAGGGCGTCCTATGGTGAAGGCAGAGGTCGCGGTATCCATCGAAGGGCGTAAGCGCTCTCCAAATAGGTACCGCGACCGTGCCCCACGATGGGCGGGCGTGTCACCGCAAGTTCTTCCCGCCCCCTAATTCTTTTTCTAGCGTTAGTCCCACATCACGGCCCGCCATCGCGGGCCGTTGTGCTTTGTGGATAGCGCGACAACGAACTGAATCATTTTGCTTTTTTGTTTCGACGCCTATGGGCCGCGGCCGTGCGCGGCGCCGATGTAGGCAGCTGTCAGAGCCCTCGCGAGCCTTCGCTTCGGCCCTCCGCCACACCTGTTAATACATTCTGAAATTCAGCGTTAACCCAGCCTTAGCAGGTAATGGCCGAATTTTGTCACAGCGACCGCAGGAGAAGACCTGTGGGGGATCGGGCCGCGTGAGCGGCTCATCGTGGGGGACTCGAATGGTCTGCATAGATGTCGACGCACTTACTCAGTACGAGAGCGATGCGAAACAGGGGCGCGCAGACGCGCTCTATAATCTGGGGCTAGCCTATTCCACGGGTCAGGGTGTGAGCGTCGACTATGTCGCCGCGCACAAATGGTTCAACCTGGCGGCGATGAAGGGCAGCGAGATCGCCAAATCCTGGCGGGCCCAGATTTCCAGCGAGATGAATTCGAGCCAGATCGCCGAGGCCCAACGCCTCGCGCGCGAATGGCTATCGATCGCCCGCTAGGTTTTCAGCGTTCCGGCCGCGGTTTCGGCGTCGGCGTTTGGCCGGCGGAAGACGACATGTCCGGCGTTTGCGGCGCGGACGCCGGAATGATGGCCTGTCCGCCTGCCACTGTGCCGCTGACCGCCGCACTGTCCGAAGGCCGCGGCATCGGTACGGGAACGCCGCTGTCTGAACCTTGCGCCGGCGGCGCATAGGACAGCACCTTCGATTGCGGCGCATCGGGGCGATAAAGATCGGCCAATATCTGGAGCCTCTGTTCGTGGCCGGCAAGCCGGTTGCGATAGATCTCGGTGTTCTCCAGCACCCGCTGCACGTAGTTGCGGGTCTGCTCGAACGGAATTTGCTCGATCCAGTCGATGGGGTCGACGCGCGCATCGCGCGGGTCGCCGAATTCCGAAATCCAGCGCCGCACATTGCCCGGACCGGCATTGTAAGCCGCCGCCGCCAGTACGTAGGAGCCGCTCCATTCGGAGAGGTCCTGTGCGAGCTCCGTCATGCCGATCTTCATTGCGTAGTCTTGATCGCGGGTCATGTCGTTGGGGCGGTAGGGAAGCCCTGCGAGGCTCGCCAGGTGCTTCACGCTCGATGGCATGACCTGGATGATGCCGCGGGCGCCCGCATAGCTGACCGATGCCGGGTTGAACTCCGTCTCCTGACGAATGACGCCGAGGACAAGAGCGGGTTCGGGCGCTGTGCCCGGTCCGGTGTAAGCCGGAATGGAAATGACGGGGTGCGAATAGTTCAGCAGCCAGACATTCTGGTAGCTCGCTTCTTTGGCGACGCGCACGGCGACGTCCTTGAAGCCCATGCGGGTCAGGTCTTCGGCGAGGAGCTTGATGTGGCGCGGATCCGGGTAGACGTCCACGTCGTGGACGGCGAAGTCCCGCAGGAAGTTGTCCTCGCCCAAATCTGCCAGAACGCGGACAGCGCGGGTCAGCGCCTCGTGTTCGTAATCCGTACGCAGGGGCGAACCGTCCACGATCGCATTTTTGGGATTGAGCTGGGGATCGGTGGAGATGCGCGCGAGCGCGAGTTGACCGTAGAAGAATTCGGGCAGCTGGCTCGCGAGTTTGTATTGCTGCCAGGCGGACGCGTTGTCGCCCATCGCCTCATAGGCGCGGCCCGTCCAATAGAAGCTGCGCGCGCGGCTGATGGGGCGCGAGACCGATTGCGAAATGTTCTTGAAATGGGTCAGCGCGGTTTGCGGGTCCTTCAGGAAGCGCAGCGCGATCCATCCCGCCAGAAACTCGGCCTCGGAATAGTTCGTGCCGGTATCCGACGTAAGACCCGTATGCGCGGCGATGCCGTAGGCGCTCGTATAGTCGTTCGACTGAAGTGCTGTGCGCGTGTCGAGATTGAGCTCATCCCACCACCGCGTGGGGCTGATCTTTGCCATCTCCCGGGTTGGCGAATTGACGAGGAGCTGGGGAATTTCGTGCACGTTCTGGCGGAGCAGGTGCGCGCGGTCGAGAAGAAGGATCGGATCGTTCTGAGAAGGTTGCGGAAGGTCCGCCACCATTCGCTCACCGGCCGAGGGGCTCGTCCGGAATTCCATCGCCGCCGTCGCAACGCGCTGGGTCTCGGGCGAAACGCGGGACATTTCGCGTCGGACACCCGCGGCGTCGTTGTTCGCGATGAGGTGCGCGAGGCGCTGGCGATCGACGTCGGGCGTCAGGATCGACCCGTCGCGTTGAATGATCCCGAATTCCTCGTTCGGGTCGAAGCTGCCGCCGATCCAGCCCTGGCGGATGAGTTCATTGCCGCGCGTGACGGAGCCCGTCGCCACCAGCGCTTCACCGAGCCGGATCTTGCCCATGTTCGAGACGGGTGCGCGGTCACCGAACCAGGCGATGACGGCGTGCGGCTCCATGGTCGGATCGATGGCGTGCTCGGCGCGCGCTGTAAGCGTGTCGCTGTTGGGCCAGTCCGAATAATTCTTCAGGAACGAGCTGATTTCCGCGAAGGACGCGCCGCTGTTCCTGTCGAGCAGGTAGCGCCATTGAATGATGAGCCGCGCGATCGGATCGTGGCCCTGATCGGCAAATCCGCGCGCCGCGGTCCAGTCGCCGCGATTGGCGGCTTCGAACGCATGCACGTACAGATCGTGGTCGGCCGGGCTCAGAAGATGAACCAGTCCTTCCCGTCTTTCGCCTGCGCCGGAGGGGAGCGGTGCTGTCGCATCGCCGGAATCTCCGATCGGCGCCATCATGACGACGTTGCCCTGGCGCGTGAGGCCGGACGGGAGCTGTTCCTGCGACACCGGCGTCTGCGCCGCCGCGACGCCAACCCCGAGCGCAGCCGTAGCCAGAAGCGCCGCGCGCAGGGCCCGGACGAAGCTTGAAGAATTGATCGAGGAATCGTGGTCCATGGGACACCGGCACAATAGCTTTACTGCCGCAGATTCGCCAGCATTCGCGGCTTGCCGCGGGGCTCATGCGGGCGCTAATTTGACGCGCACTGGTGAATCCGAAGTTCACATTGCCTCAAATTTGACAGGCGCGGACTTCGGCTTCGATTTTCAATTTCAATGATGATGGATTTGTCATGCGCGACCTGCGCGAGCGTATCAAAGGTTCCATGCCGGCGTTGATCACGCCCTTCAAGAACGGAACAGTGGACGAAAGCGCCTACCGGCGTCTGATCTCCTGGCAGATCGCCGAGGGATCGCACGGCCTGGTGCCGGCCGGCACCACGGGCGAGTCGGCAACGCTGAGCCACGAAGAGCACAACCGTGTGGTCGAGATCTGCGTGGACGAGGCGAAGGGCAGGGTGCCCGTCATCGCCGGCACCGGCTCCAACGCGACCGACGAGGCGATCGCGTTGACGAAGCACGCGAAAGAGGCGGGCGCCGATGCAGTCCTGTCCGTCGCGCCCTACTACAATCGCCCGACGCAGGAAGGCCTCTATCGCCATTTCGCGGCGATCGCCGATGCCGTCGCCATCCCGATCGTCCTCTACAATGTCCCCAGCCGCACCGCGGTCGACATCTCGGACGAGACCATGGCCCGGCTCTCGCGTGTGGCGAACATCATCGGCGTGAAGGACGCGACCGCCAATCTGGCGCGCCCGAGCCGCGAGCGGCTCGCCTGCGCCGAAGGATTTCGACTTATCTCGGGCGAAGACGGCACCGCGCTCGGCTACATGGCGCATGGCGGCCACGGCTGCATCTCGGTGACGGCCAACGTCGCGCCCAAGCTTTGCGCCGAATTCCAGAACGCCTGCATGCAGGGCGCCTTCGAGACGGCACTCGCGATTCAGGACCGGCTGATGCCGTTGCACGACGCCATGTTCTGCGAAGCGAGCCCGGCGCCGGCGAAATTCGCGGCCTCGCTGCTGGGCATGAGTTCGGACGAAGTCCGCCTGCCGCTCGTGGCCGCCACCGAAGCGGCGCGCGTGCGCATCCGCGAGGCGATGGTCTTCGCCGGATTGATCAAGGCCTAAAGGCCATGGCCAAAAAGAAGGACGAACCCGAACGGCGCGTGGTCGCCGAAAACCGCAAGGCGCGCTTTTCCTACGCGATCGATTCGACGCTGGAAGCGGGGCTGATGCTGATGGGTTCGGAGGTGAAGGCGCTGCGTTCGGGCAAGGCTACGATCGCTGAATCCTACGCCTATGCAAAGGACGGCGAGATCTTTCTGATCAACGCCTATATCCCCGAATACACGATGGCGAACCGCTTCAATCACGAGCCGCGCCGTCCGCGCAAAGTGCTGGTGCGGAAGACGGAAGCGAAGCGGCTTTCTCAAGCGATCCAGCGCGAAGGCATGACGCTCATTCCCTTGCGGGTCTATTTCAACGCGCGCGGCATCGCCAAGATCGAACTCGGCATCGCCAAAGGCAAGAAGCTCCACGACAAGCGCGAAACCGAAAAGAAACGCGACTGGGCGCGGGACAAGGCCCGGTTGATGCGCGACAAGGGCTAGGTCCGTCTATATCGCGCGCTCGCCCGTTGCGGCGTGCGCGATCTGGAGCGAAGCGATTTGCGTATGCGCGACGAAAACCGCGGTTCCCGGATCGGCATCGTCCACTTTGATCGCGGCTCGCAATTGCTTTGCGAGCGCCTCGATGATGCTCGTACCCAGGCCGGGTTTGGCCGCTACGGTCTTGGGCACCATGCCGACGCCGTTGTCGGTTACCGATAGCGTCCAGTTTGGCCCATTGGAATGGTAGTCGACGATGATCTTGCCGTTGCGATCGCCCGGGAATGCGTGTTTGAGCGCATTGATCACAAGTTCGGTGACGATCAGACCGAGACTCACCGAGACATCGGCGCTGGCGACGCTTTCGTCCACTGCCACACCTAGCGATATCTGATTGTGGTCCCGGATCATCGACGCGCCGATGCTGTCGCACAACGCCGTGAAGTAGGGCCGCAATTCGACGTGCTCGACATTCGAAACTGCGAGATGCTTCTGTAGGGCGGCAACGGACATGACGCGCTGGTGCGCATCATAAAGGTGCGTGCGCAGCTCATCGGACTGTACCTTGCGTGCGCTCTGCATCAGCACGCTGGCGATGATCTGGAGGCTGTTCGCGACGCGATGCTGCAGTTCCTGGAGAAGGATCGCTTTTTCCTTCAACATATCGTCTTTGAGTTTCTCGGCGATGCGCGCGTCAGTGACGTCGGACACTGCGAGGAGAAGCCGGACGCTTTCCCCGTTTCCATAATCGAGCTTTTGAGCATTCAAAACCAGGTGGCGCTCGTCCTGACCAGGGCGACGGAGGTCCATTTCATAGGCCTCTACTTCGGCAAACCCCGATGCCGTCGCGCGAAGGAGCATCGCGAGTTGAGGCACGTCCCATTCGCCGGCGCCGAGTTCGCCAAGCGCGTGTCCGGCCACACTCTGCGGATCGATTTGAAAGGCGCGGCAAAACGATTTGCTCGCTGCGATCAGCGTAAGGTCCTCGCTGAGAAGAAGCAGAGGTGCCGTCGAAGATGCGATCACCGCCAATGCGAGATTGAGCGTCACATCTGGGTGAGCAGGCGGATGGGGAGCCATAGCTTCCCCTTTCTGAAAATCGGAGGCTCGCAACACGAAAGCCGTACCCGCATGAAGCTGGCGAACTCAACTAGGCCTTCGTCGAAGCCGTTTATCTGTCGTCAGGCGGCCTTTGCACTTTTGCAGCCATTTTCGCTCGTCGATGGAGCGGGATTGTGGCCGAGTAACTCATCTAGCGCCGTCGTGATGTCTTCTGCCGTGTAAGGCTTGCGAACAAATCGGCCATTTGCCGGCAATTTGTCCTGCATATTCAATCCCGAAGCCACAATCAGATGGATCGGCGGCCAGCGGTTTCGTATCGCGTGTGCCAGCTTCAATCCGTCCATCGAGCCCGACATATTGATGTCGGTGAACACCACGCGAATATCGCTGTGTCTTTCGAGTATCCCGATCGCTTCGTCGGCGTTGCAAGCCTCCACGACCGGGTAGCCGGCGTCTTCGATCATATGGACAGCACTCATCCGAATGAGCCCATCCTCCTCGACAATCAAAACAATAGGCTTCGCCATATCTAGTTCGTGTCTTATCTCTGAAGTGCCGAAAGGGAACGGCGGCCAGCCCAAAGTCCCTCAGGAGTGATAACGCGCGGGCCACCCTTTAAGGGACGCATGCCAAACCGTCTCATCTACTCAGAGTAGAGCAATTCTGCACAGTCTCGACGTCAGGATCTGCGCGAAGGCTCGACTTTCAGTTATCCAAACCGGCCCGTTTTTTTTGGCTTCTCAGCAAATGTAGGTCTATATGGCGGCGTAATAGACCCTCGGGGGAAGAATGCGGTATCCATTCGCCATCGCCTCTTTGACCCTGTTGCTCTTTGCAGCATCCGCAGGAGCGCAGGAGGTCGAATCCATAAACGGAGCATGGAGTGGCAGCGGCCATCAAACGCCGGTCGGTGCCGCTGGTCTCGCGCCCCGCGCGATAGCGATGACCATAAGCGGAAACGGCGGCACGGTCGGCTATCCCGATCTGCATTGCAGTGGAATGATCGCGCGTGTCGGGGTCGGCGGGAGCTCGGGGACCTTTCGCGAGCACATCACCAACGGTGTCGACAAATGTGCCGATGGCGGGACGATTACGGTCCATGTCCATAACGGCCAACTCGACTGGGCCTGGAGCGGATCTTCCGGTGACGGCGTCGTTGCCGTGCTGACCAGATCACAATAACAGCGGGAATTCTTATATCCCCGCTGCCTTTTTCGCCGTCGCAACTGCTCTCTCGAACATCTCCGTCGTCAGGACGCCCGTGTTCGTGTTGTAGCGCGAGCAGTGGTAGCTCGCGACGAGCGTGATCTTGCCGGTATGATGCGTCGCGCCGTGGGCGAAGGGATGGTCCTTTTTCCTGATGGCGAGCGCCGACAACACGCTGTTGTGCGAGATCTGCCCGAGCGTCAGGACCGCTTTGAGGTTGGGCATCTGCACCAACTGCTTCGTGAGAAAGTCGCGGCAGGTGTTGATCTCCGCCGGCGTCGGCTTGTTCTCGGGCGGCACGCAGCGCACGGCATTGGTGATGGCGCAATCGAGGAGTGTGAAGCCGTCATCGGCGCGTTCGCCATATTCGCCGCGCGCGAGGCCCTGGGTTTTCAGCGTCGAATAGAGGAGATCACCCGCCCAGTCGCCAGTGAAGGGCCGTCCCGTGCGATTGGCGCCCTGCAGTCCCGGCGCCAGCCCCACGATCAGAAGCCGCGCATCGGGCGAGCCGAAGCTCGGCACCGGCGCATTGAAGTAGTCCGGATAGCGCCTGGCATTGTCGGCGCGGAACTGCGCCAGCCTTTCGCAGCGCCCGCAATCGTGGGGAGGCTCGTCCGTCCACTTTGTGCAAACAGCTGGTGCTGCGCTCACGCCGCGTGCTGCGGCGTCGCATGCGCTGTGCGCGGACCGCCTTCCCGCATGATGGCGGCCTTCAATTCCTCGAGCTCGATGAAATTGTCGGCCTGGCGACGCAATTCGTCGGCGATCATCGGCGGCTGCGTCTTGATGGTGGAGACGACACTGACGCGACGACCCTTGCGCTGCACAGCTTCGACGAGGCGGCGGAAATCGCCGTCGCCGGAAAAGATCACGATGTGATCGACCATATCCGCCATTTCCATGACGTCGATGGCGAGTTCGATGTCCATGTTCCCCTTCACCCGGCGGCGTCCCTGGATATCGGTAAATTCCTTGAGCGGCTTTGTCACGACGGAGAAGCCGTTGTAATCGAGCCAATCTACAAGCGGGCGCAGCGGCGAAAACTCCTGATCTTCGGCGACCGCGGTATAGTAGAAGGCGCGCATAAGCACGCCTTTGCGGGCGAAGAGTTCGAGAAGCCGTTTATAATCGATATCGAAGGCCAGCCCCTTGGCCGCGCCGTAAAGATTGGCGCCGTCGATGAATAGAGCCAATTTCTCTTGGGGGTAGAAAAGCATTGGAATTTCTCCTGAGACGCGAAATCATGGTCCGGATGTGCCCCCGAAAGCCCAAGTCTTCTAGGATATTTACCGATTTGTGCAAGCATTCTCGGCAACAGCTGTCATGATTTTGATCGCGCTCGGGGCCAATTTGCCGTCGCCTGTCGGAGAGCCTGCCGAGACGCTGCGCGCCGCGCTCAAGGCGCTCGCAACTCACGGCGTAAATGTGCGCGCGGTCTCCAAATTCTACGCGACGCCTGCATGGCCCGATCCGAATGATCCGCCATTTGTGAATGCCGTAGCTCATGTCGAAACCGCATTGTCGCCAACGCAGCTGCTCGCAGCACTTCACAATGTCGAGACTGCGTTCGGCCGCCGGCGCAGTGAACGTAACGCGCCGCGCACGCTCGATCTCGATCTCCTCGACTACGATGGACGCATCGAGCCAGGGCCGCCGGAGTTGCCGCATCCGCGCACGACGGAACGCGGTTTCGTTCTCGTTCCGCTTAGCGACATCGCACCGGACTGGCGTCATCCGATCACCGGGCGAGACGTACAATCGCTGATCGCGGAATTGTCGCAGGAACAGCGCACGGTGCGCGAACTCGAATGTTAACGCGCGCGGCAGGAATGCACTTTGAACGCTCGATCCGTTGCGCATTGCTGTTTATGGTGCACCGTCCAAGGGTCCGATCATGAAAGAATACATTCCCTATATCGTTCCGCTTCTGGTCACGGCGCTGATCGTCCGGCGCAGCATGCAGGCGCGCAAAGTGAACACGAATCGGATGTGGGTTCGCCCCGTCATTCTGCTGCTGATGCTTGCCGGCGCGCTTGCCTATGCGCCTGTGCCAGGCGTGATCGCGATTGCGGCGTTCCTTGCCGCGGCCGTCGCGGGCGTAGCGATCGGCTATTACATGGCGACTCATCAGCATCTGACGATCGATGAGAAGACCGGCCATGTCTCCAGCCGCACGAGCGTGATCGGCACGCTCCTGGTTCTGGGCCTCTTTGCGATCCGTTTCGGCGCGAAGATCGCCTTCCCCGAGCTGGCCAATCCCGGGCGCTCGCACGCGGTCATGACCCAGGCGGCCAACGGCCTTCTGGTCTTTACCGTGGCGGTCCTGATCACCCAGACCGTCTCGATCTGGCGGCGGACCCAGCCGATGGTCGCGGCCCATGCGGTCCGGAAGTTGTCAGGGGAGGGGCAACCGGCTCCGGAAGCCCAGCCTCCGGTCCAGCCGGACGACCAATCTGTGGTCCAGGCGGTTCCCCAACCCACGGAATAGGTGGCTTGCCAAGTGGCTTGCTCTGGGGTCACGCATTATATATGGTCCCGCGCCCTTGGGTTTGGCGTTATCGCTTTGCGCCCTAACCTCCAGTGCCCCTTATGAATTCTGGTCCGAGGACAATTGATGGCTCGCGTTACCGTTGAAGATTGCGTCGACAAGGTTTCGAACCGCTTCGATCTCGTCCTGTATTCGGGATACCGCGCCCGCCAGCTTTCCGGCGGCGCCGACCCGTTGGTCGATCGCGATCGCGACAAAAACCCCGTCGTGGCACTGCGCGAAATCGCGGCCAAGGTGCTGAAGCCGGACGAAGTCCGCGAGGAATACATCCGCAGCCTGCAAAAGCACGCGGAAGTGGACGAGCCGGAAGAGGCGCGCGCGGACGACGATCACGACCGCGAGGATCCGCAGCATCGCCAGGTGACGGAGGAAGAGCTCCTCCGCGCGCTGACGAGCGAGGCTCAGCGCCGTGCGGAGCCGCAGCCGGAGCCGGAAGCCGACTACGACGAATAGGCCTTGGGTGCGGCGATCAAGCCGAACCTAAAGTTGTGCGCCCTATTCATTCGTTTCATTGAGAGTTTCCCCCTATATTAGGAACACGATGAGTGTTCCGACCCAGCACGCCGAGAAGCGCGCGGGACAGGCGCAGCCTGCTCCGGCGGTTTCGCCTGAGCCGGAAAGCCTCCCCACCGTCGCCAAGATCGAAGCGGAGGCGCCCAAGCGGGCCCGGCGCAAGCTCATGCGGCAGACCGAACTGGTCGACCGCGTCAAAGCCTATGACGAGGACGCTGACGAAGCGCTGCTGAACCGCGCCTACGTCTACGCCATGAAGGCCCATGGCCAGCAATTCCGCGCCTCGGGCGATCCCTATTTCGCGCATCCCCTCGAAGTGGCCGGCATCCTGACCGAGCTCAAGCTCGACGTGCCGACGATCGCCACAGCGCTGCTGCACGACACGATCGAAGATACCTCCGTTACGTACGACGACATCAAGCAGAACTTCGGCGAAGAGATCGCAGGCCTCGTCGACGGCGTCACCAAGCTCTCCAAACTCGAACTGTTCTCCGAACGCACCAAGCAGGCGGAGAATTTCCGCAAGCTGATGCTGGCGATGTCGAACGACATCCGCGTGCTGCTCGTGAAGCTCGCAGACCGCCTGCACAACATGCGCACGCTGCACTTCATCAAAAATCCGGAAAAGCGCCGACGTATCGCGCAGGAGACGGTCGACATCTATGCGCCGCTCGCGGGCCGCATCGGCATGCAGAGCGTTCGCGAAGAACTCGAAGACCTGGCATTCGGCGAACTCAATCCCGAAGCCCGCAATTCGATCGTGACGCGGCTGGCGCGGCTCGATGCGCAATCCGGCGACCGCATCGGACGCATCTCCGATCAGATCAAGCGCAAGCTTGCCGAAAGCGGCATCGATGCCTGGGTCTATGGCCGCACGAAACGGCCTTACTCCATCTGGCGCAAGCTGAAGGACAAGCAACTCAACTTCGAATCCCTGTCGGATATTTTCGGCTTCCGTGTCATCGTGAAGAACGACACGGATTGCTATCGCGCGCTGGGCGTCCTGCACACCAATTGGCGCATGATCCCCGAGCGATTCAAGGATTTCCTCTCCAACCCCAAGACCAACGGCTACCGCTCCATCCATACGACCGTGATCGGACCGGAAAAGCAGCGCGTCGAAGTGCAGATCCGCACCGAGCAGATGCACGAAATCGCCGAACGCGGCGTCGCCGCCCATTGGCGCTATCGCGAACATGTGGACGATCAGGACGCACCGGCGGAGCGCGCCTTCGAGTGGCTGCGCGAGATGGTCGACCTGCTGGAGAAGGGCGATTCCGTCGAGGAGTTCCTGGAGCATTCGCGGCTCAATCTCTATCAGGACCAGGTCTTCTGCTTCACGCCGAAGGGCGATCTGATCTCGCTGCCGCGCGGCGCCACGCCGATCGATTTCGCTTACGCCGTGCACACCGACATCGGCAACACGACCGTCGGCGCCAAGGTCAACGGCATGCATGTGCCGCTGCACACACCGCTCAAGAACGGCGATCAGGTCGAGATCATACGCACCAAAGAGCAGACACCG
>Ga0206821_10093_pt1 | contig 21525 bp, 20 predicted proteins | sample Alteio_BWOrgCont_85_FD_152860 | JGI IMG/M metagenome (GOLD analysis project Ga0206821, IMG submission 152860) | Enriched cells from forest soil in Barre Woods Harvard Forest LTER site, Petersham, Massachusetts, United States -... | ecosystem: Environmental > Terrestrial > Soil > Temperate forest >...
AAGGTCGTCGTGTTGCCGAACGCGTCGATGGTGTTCGTCGGAAAATTTTCGACGGTGTAGTTGTTCGAGTCCGTGACGTTGTTCTGATTGTCTCGCAGCGTTCCGCCCTGGAAGTCCGGCAATACCGTCGTTCCGACGTTGGACTGCAGATAGAAGGGCTGGCCAGTGTCGATCGGCGTGGCCGCAAGCGTTGCGTTTGTGCCGAGAACTGTCACGCCCGGGACTAGCAACGCTGCCGCTGAACACAAAAGAAATGCGCGAACGCGTCCGCGGTCCGACCTATTGCCGATCATGCTCATATCCCCCGATTGGCGCTCTACCCGAATACGCGCAGGTTCAAGCGTTGGATTGCGCTCTGGCCGTTTGCTGATAGTGAAATCGTAGTTTGCCCAAAGGACAAAAGCCATCGAACGGGCGAATATTTCGAATGCGGCCCGAGAATTAGAAGTAATCGTAATCGCTTATTCTAAAGTCAAAGCTACGAATCTTGCGGGTATAAGTTCCAATTCGGTCTGCTGTAAATGTTCATTCCAACAGTATTGATGATGACCTTGTATTCGTGTGGCGTGCAAAGGATGCACGCCCGTCGAACCGCGCGGCGAAGTCAGCGACCGGATTCCGGCTGACGGGATCAGCCTGACCTTGGCTTTTCCAAGAAGGCGCTCTGAATTCAATCGCGAATTGTCAGCGAAGTTCGTTTGCAAAGGAAATGCGTGGAACGGCGCGTCTTCCCGGCGGCGCTTGCTATTGAGCCCAATAGCGCGCATAGACAGCCCACGTGGTTCTTGCGTGCCGTCAGGCGAAGCGCTTCTGTCGATACTGACCCGCTTTTGAGCGCGCCGGACGAAACGGACCCCTTCTCGAATTCTGATGCTCTCGTTTTATCCGCGTCTGCCCGTGCGGTTTTCGCGCGTGCGGAACCCGATGCTCAAAGGAAAATGTAAATGGCAATCGGTACTGTGAAATTCTTCAATACGACAAAAGGTTTTGGCTTTATCGCGCCGGAAGGCGGAGCCAAGGATGTGTTCGTTCACGCATCTGCGGTCGAAGAGGCGGGCTTGCGCTCACTCTCGGAAGGCCAGCAGGTGTCGTTCGACATTCAGGCCGACGCCAAAGGCTCCAAGGCCACCAATCTCAAGGCCATCTGAGTCTTCCTGGCAACGAACGGCGGCGAGGAAATCTCGCCGCCTGTTCTTGTACGAACTAAAATGAAGGAGACGCCCATGACCGATTCGAGCTCATCGCGCACCGGTTCGAGTGCGCGCGACCGAGACAACGTGCGCAACAAAGCATCCGCCTTTTTCAAAGAGAAGACGGACCGCAACGTTGCGACCTATCAGCAAATGGAAACCGATCGGCTCATCGGCGAAACCAAGATCGCAAAGCTGCGTGCGTTGCGCCTCGCCAAAGAGGAAGTCGACCGCGAAATTGCGCGCATTGCCGAGGCGAACCGCCCGATTGTGGTCAAGAAGAAGAAATCCGCCGCCATCAAGGCGAATTAGGTTGAGGCAATAGGCGAACGGATTCCGTGCTGGGTTCAACGGCAATTGGTGGTAAAAGACGAAATGGACGCTCCAAAAAACAAAACAGCGATTTTGCCCTCGTCAGAGGGATCGGGGACAACCGTGGGTCATACAATCCGGTATCGTCGTCCCGAGACCCCCTACAGTCTTTCCAAGATGACCACGTCGAACGAGCAAGGGGCGCTAACGCAAATTCAGCGTCTGAAAACGTTGGGCTATACGGTCGTTGAAGTAATACCCCCGCTCGCAAGCGATTCGGCATCAACCCGCTGAGAGCGTCGACTCATATTCGCGTGCCCGCAAACCCCCACGGATCGGCTGGATCATGGATCGCATGCCCACAGCCGCGGATTTGACCGCGGCCGAATTCTCTGCCCTTCGCCGGGTCGGCACGGGATTCATCGGCAGAACAATTTCCAAGACGCACCAAGCCAGGCTCGTACAGCTCGGGTTGATCCAGTCGCTGATGGGCGGACTTATGATAACGCCGGCCGGGCGCATGGTCGCCGGCTTCTAGGCCGCTTGGCACTAACCTTCGAATTGCGGCGGCAAACGCCCCGCTTTGAAGAAGATAACGGGCTCATCGTCATAGTCGCCCGTATCCGCATCACCCGATGTCGAAAACGCAACGATGCCAAGCTTCGTTTCGGCCATTCTTTCGGCCATGCGTTGCGCGGCTTCGGCCGATTTGCATGCGATGGCACGGTCCGCCTTCAGCGCGGCGCCCCGCCCTGCAATGAAGGCCTGAACGACATAAGTGGTCTGACGGGCCATAATTGTCCTGAATGTTGAGGTGCCGGCGACTCAGTTGCTCGAACTTACCTTATCCTCAATCGCGCAGAGCGGTGCGATTTCTCGGTATCTCCAGCTCCGACTCTCCGCCGATGATGTGAGTGAAATGGCTCGGATGCGAGATCCCGGACGACGTCCCTTGCATATCCTCGCAAGGCTTACGTCGTGCGCGCTAGATTTGCGCCCGGCCGCCATCGACGAAGAGTTCGATGCCGGTGACGAAACTGGAATCGTCTGAGGCAAGGAAGAGTGCGGCCTTGGCGATTTCTTCGGCGGATCCAATGCGCCCCATCGGTATGGTGGAGACGACCCTCGCAATGAACTCCCCAGGCTGCGGGCCCAGGATGGGCGTTTCTGTTGGGCCGGGACTGAGAACGTTTGATCGAATGCGGCGGTCCTTCAATTCGACGGACCAGGCGCGCACGAAATTGCGGATGGCTGCTTTGGTCGCGCCGTAGACCCAGAACGCGGGCGTTCCTTTGGCGCTGGCGACAGAGCCGGTGAGAATGATGGAGGCTCCGTCGTTCAGCAGTGGGAGGGCTTTCTGGACCGTGAACAGCACGCCCTTCACGTTGATGTCGAATAGCTTGTCGAAATGTTCCTCGGTGACGCTGCCCAAGGCCGCCAGCTCGGCGATGCCGGCATTGGCGAACACGATGTCGATTTTCTTGCCCTTCGCTTTGACGGTTTCGTAGAGCCGATCAAGGTCGGCCATCTTGGAGACGTCTCCCTGAACGCCGGTGACGTTGTCTCCGATGGCTTTGACGGCCTCGTCGAGCTCCTTTTGGCGACGGCCCGTGATGAAGACCGTGGCGCCTTCTTCGACAAACAGTTTCGCCGCGGCGAAGCCTATTCCCGTGGAGCCGCCGGTGATCACCGCCACTTTGCCTTGCAACTTACGCATGGTCGTTACTCCGTTGAAGATTGAAACTAGGCGAGCAATTTCCGGGCGGCATCGATGAGGACGTCCTTCAGATCGACCTGTTCTGCGACCAGGCCAGTCACCGAAGCGCCGTTGATGAGCAGCGCCAATTGCGATGCGATTCGGTTGGGATCAGCGGCGCCAAGTTTGGCGGCGATGGCGGCGAGCCTCGCCCGCATTTCTTCCTTGTTGTTTCGCGCAACGACGCGGCCGGGATGGCTTTTGTCGGGAAACTCCATCGTCAGATTGAGGAACGGACAGCCGCGAAAGCCGGGGCGCCCGATCCGCTCCGCCAGCTCTGTCAGCAGCGCGTCGAGCAACGCGCGCGGATCATCGGCGTGCTGTTCTTCGATGCGATCCCACCATTCCCAAAACAACCGATCTCTTTCGGCGGCGAAGGCGGCGATCAGGGCATCTTTGGACTCAAACAGGCGGTAGAGGCTTGTCTTCGACACGCCCGATCGCGCGACGACCGTGTCGACGCCGATGGCGCGGATCCCCTCGCTGTAAAACAGCTCATTCGCCGTCGCGAGGATGCGATCGCGGGCGCTGGCTTCGCCTCTTGGCGGAGCGCCCCGCCGGGGCCGGGCCGTCGCTTTCATGTCCCTAAGCTCTTGTTTCCATCGCGTCACTGACAATGTAACAGACCTGTCCGTAACTTTCAATAGAGAGCGACATGCGGGCGATGCAGGCGAGGACTTTCTCGGGCTATGACGGATTGCAGCTGGTCGAATTGCCCAAGCCGGAACCGGCAAAAGATCGCGCGCTGATCTGTGTCACGGCTGCGGGCGTCACGCCGCTCGATCACACGATCCTGTCGGGAGGGCATCCCCGAGCGGTAGCGCCGCTGGTCCTCGGCAATGAGGGCGCTGGTGTCGTCGAGGACGCCGGCGGCAGCGCGTTCGCGAAGGGAAGCCGCGTGATGTTCACCGGTCCTTACGGCGTCGACGAGGATGGCGCATGGCAGGAATGGTTGCTGGTGCGACCCGAGCATTTGGCGCTCGTACCCGACGCGATCGAGGACAGCGTCGCCGCCAGTCTTCCGGTGGCGTATCTCACGGCGCAGATCACGCTGACGCTCGCCGGATTCAAGCCGGGCATGACGGTGCTTGCGCCGGGGATCGGCGGATCGGTCGGCAATGCGACTTATCAGCTCGCGCGTGCGCAGGGCGCCGGCAAGGTGATTTCGACGGCTGGCAATGCGGCGAAAGCAGCGAAGGCGCGCGAACTCGGATTCGTCGACGTCGTCGACCTCACCGCGGAAAGTCTCGCCGACGGCGTACGACGAATAACGGCGGGCAAAGGCGTCGATATTGTCATCGAGAGCATCGGCGGCGCCGTGACGAGCGCAGCGCTGAGCAGTCTCGCTCCCGGCGGCGTCTTGATCACGCTGGGTTATTCCGCGGGGCGCAAAACGACGATCGATTTGACGGACCTGATCTGGAAGCGCGCGCGGATGGCCGGCTTCTCTCTGTTTGCCCAATCACCGTCAATCGTCGCCGCCGCGTGGCGAGACATCCTCCCACTGATCGTCAGCGGATCCGTCAAGCCGATCGTCGAGCGGGTTTATCGCTTCGACGAGGCGCGCGAAGCCTTGCGGCATCTGATCGAGGATCGTCCGTTTGGCAAAGTCGTCCTGACGCGATGACCGCACGGTGGAATTGCGCAGAGCGGCGCAATTTCCCGTTGCCCTGGCGGACTGCCCCGCCTCCAAAATTATCTGGCGATCTGCAACAGCGATTCGCCGAAGCGGTCGATCTCGTCCAGCGCATTGTAGTGGACGAGCGAAACCCGCACCGCGCCGCGATCCATCGCGAGGCCGAGGCGCGCCATCAGCCGCGGCGCGTACATGTGGCCGTCGCGAATGCCGAAGTCGGCGCGCGCCATGCGTTCCACCACGTCGGCGGGATGCTTTTTCCCCAGATTGAAACAGACGGTCGGCACGCGTTCGGCGACCCGCGTCGGATCGCTGACGCCATAGACCGTGGCATTCGCCTCCGCGAGGACGTTTAAAAGGCGGCGCGACAAAGTCTGTTCGTAGTTGCGGATCGCCGACATCGCGGTAACAAGTGCGCCGCGCGGCGTGTTGGGTCCCGCGCCGAGATTGCGGCCCAGCGTTTCGAAATAGTCGATGGCGGCGCTGACGCCGGCAATGTTCTCATAGATGAAGGTGCCGGCCTCGATCTTGTAAGGCGGTTCATCCGGAATGAAATCTTCCCGAAAGGTCGGAAGCGCCATGAGCTTCTCGCGCTTTCCCCACAGGAAGCCCATATGCGGCGCGAACGCCTTGTAGCCGGAGCAGACGAGATAGTCGCAATCCCAGGCCTGGACGTCGATCGGCGCGTGAGGGCCGTAATGCACGCAATCGAGAAACATCTCGGCGCCGACATCGTGCGCGGCGCGCGCGACGGCCGCCACGTCGACAAGCGAACCCAGCGCGTGGGACACGGCGGTGCAGGCGACGAGCCGGGTCTTGTGTGAGAGGAGCGGTTGCAGGTCTTCGACATGGAGCTTGCCGTCGTCGCGCATTTTCCACCACACGAAGTCCGCGCCCTTGAGCGCGAGCCATGTCGCGACATTGGCGTCGTGATCGAGGTCGGTGACGACAATCTCGTTGCGATCCGGCTCGAGCGTCTGGCCGATGGCGAGACTGACGAGGCGGATGAACGACGTCGCATTCATGCCGAAGCACACTTCCGAGGGATCGCTCGCATTCAGCCAGACGGCGACTTTCTCGCGCGCGACAGCGATGATCCGATCGACTTCGCGGCTTTTCTCGTAGCGCCCGCCGCGCTGCACGTTGAAGTCAAGAAGATGGCGCGCGACCGCGTCGAGCACGTTCTGCGGCGCCTGGGCGCCGGCCGCGTTGTCGAAATAGACGAACGGCTGCGCGCGCGCGAGGGCCGGAAACTGCGCGCGGATGGTTTCGATGGGGAACTCGGCAGTCACGGATGTCCTCGTGGAAGTTTGGTGTGACGACACTAGACCGGCTTGCCTTCGCTTTTCGCCCAGGCACCCATCAGCGTGTTGGACGGCAACGTCTTGTCCATCAGCTTGCGAGCGGCTTCGATGCCGACGACGGGCAGCGTTGCCGGATCGAGCTTTCCGATCTGCACGAGCACCGAGGCCTGATCCCAATAGATATGCTCGTTGCAGAGCTTGTCGCCCTCGAAAGAGACGATCGCGATCAGCGGAACTTCCACATATTTGCCGGTCGGAGGAATGCCAGGCAGCATCCAGTCGATCTCGCATGTGTGAGTGAAACAGAACAGCATCTCGTCGACCACCCGGTCCTTGCCGACTGTGCGCGAGATCGGGATCAGCTTCGTGTCTTTCGGATTGGAGTTGACGAAATGATGCGTATAGAAACGCTTCAGCTGATCGTGGCCGACGCCGCCCGTCATCGTCGGGATGTGATTGACATAAGGCTCGGCGACCATCGTCTTCATCGTGGCGTCGACATCGCGCGCGGCGAATTCGTGGCGGCAATGTTCATCCCAAAGGGCGCTCAGATCGAAGGCCTGTTCTTTCGTGATCAACGTTCGCTCCCAGCCTTCGAATTCCAATCTGTTTGTTGAGCTAAACCCGAATTGAAGGCCATGACAACACGTCCCAAGGGGCTCTAAAGCCCGAGGCTCGGCGTTGTTCGTCGCGGAAATGCGGGCTAAGAGAATTCCAGAGGGCTTGCCGCCCGGGCGCTGCGTCGGGGAGAAGAGCATGGACGAGGCGGCGATCGTCGAACGCGAGAAAGGCCTCCACAAAGGACTGACTCAGGCCCAGGTGGTGATGATCGGGCTTGGCGGCGCGATTGGCACGGGGCTGTTTATGGGCAGCGGCATCGCCATCGGCTATGCCGGACCATCCGTTCTCGTCAGCTATGCGATCGCGGGCTTCATCGCCGTCGTCATGGTGTTCAGCTTGTCCGAGATGGCGGTCGTCCATCCGACCGCGGGCTCGTTCGGCACCTATGCCGAGACCTATCTCAGTCCCTGGGCGGGCTTTGTCGTTCGCTACACCTATTGGTTCGCGCAGATCATCGCGGTGGGCGGCGAGGCGGTCGCCGCGGGTGTCTACATGACCCACTGGTTTCCCAACGCGCCCGTCTGGCTGTGGTCGCTCGGCTTCGCATCCGTCCTTCTCGGCCTGAATACAAGATCGGTGAGCAATTTCGGCTCGGTCGAATACTGGTTCGCATTGATCAAAGTGGTGGCCATCGTCCTCTTCGTCGTTCTGGGAATTTCCGAAATTTTTGGCCTCGGACAGCCGGCCACCGGCTTCCATAATCTCGACCAACTTCCCGGCGGCTTCTTTCCGAACGGTCTCTATGGCACCTGGATGGCGGTGATCATGGGAATTTTTTCCTTCATCGGCATCGAGGTCATTGCCGTCACCTCCGCAGAGGTGGCGAATCCCGAAATCGCCATTCCGCGCGCCTTGCGAACCATGGCGCTGCGATTGTTCCTGTTCTACATCCTCGCGCTAGGCATCCTCGTCACCATCATTCCCTGGATGGAAACCGGCGCCAAGGTCGTGGCCGAGAGCCCGTTCGTGCGCGTCTTCGCGCATTCCGGAATTGTGTATGCCGCCGGCATCATGAACTTCGTGGTGATCAGCGCCGCGCTCTCCAGCATGAACACCGATGTGTATCTCTCGTCGCGCATGTTGTTCTCGCTCGCGCGTGGCAGCTATGCGCCCCGATTCCTCGGAAAGCTGAACGACGCTGGCGTGCCCATAGCGGCGACGTTGCTCTCGGGCGGCTTCATCCTGGCTGCTGCCGGGATCTCCCGGTTGACGCCGCTCGCCTACAACTACCTGCTCGGCGTCGCCTTGTTCGGCGCCATCATCGTGTGGATCACGATCCTTATCAGCCATCTCCGCTTTCGCCGATTTCACAAGGCTGCGGATCTTCCCGTGCGGATGCCGCTATTTCCGTTCATGCAGATTGCCGGGCTCATCCTGCTCGTTGCGATCTTGATTACCATGGGGCTCGATACGGCGTTCTGGAACATTTCCTGGATCGTCGGCGTGCCCTGGCTGGTCCTGCTATCACTCGCCTATTTCATCTGGAAGGCGCGCAATCGGGCTGCGCGTGCACTAGTAGCTGATTGAGGGATTGTCGCCCGGACAGATCACGCCGACCACGTCGAAGCCTCCCTCGACGATGCATTGGACGGAGTGGGCGCGCTTGCGCGGCAGGAACAGGACATCGCCCGGGCCGACCACGGTCTTCGTATGCTCGGTCCATACGACGCCCGCTCCGTTCAGGAAGATCAGGGCTTCCTCATAGAGATGCCTGTGCGGCGCGGCTTTCGAGCGCGGAATGTTGCCGATGAATTGCGTCATCTCGGTCGAGCCGTGTTCGCGGCTGACGAGCACCTGAAAATACCGCTCGGCCATGGCGTGGCGTTGCGACGGATCGATCTCCGCTGCGCGTTTGGGATAGTCCGCATCGAAATTGTTCGGCATCGCATCGAGGAAGGTCAGGTCCTCGACACCGGGGCCGTGGGAAACGAACAACGTCACGGGCTCGGCTTGCGCAGCATTGTGTACGCGGAAGGCCTCGTGAGGCCGGATATAAAACCCGGTGCGCGGCGTGAACGCGAAAAGCCGGCCGGAGATCTCCAAATCACCGTGTCCTTCGCTCACAAACACCACGACATGCGCGCCGCTTGCGCCGATCACCGGCGAGATACCGTGACCGAATTCGGCATAGAATTGCGACTGGAAGCGCGCGCCCCGCGAAGGGCTGATGATTGGGCAATACGCCATCGTCCCCCACCGCGCGAGCTGGGCGCGTTTGGTGGAAAAGACGTAGCAGGCCCCGTCGAGCGATACCTGCGCATCCGTTCCGTGCGGTACCATCGCGATTGCGCGGTTGGCGGGGCTCTCGGGATCGTCCTGTGAATAGCCGCCCGGCAGATTGTTGTGCGTGCCGTCGCAGAACGGTCCGGTTCCCGTCTGCTTGCAGCCGCAGAAGATCACATCCTCATCGGCATCGGCCTTGAAGAGGACCGGCGTGAATTCCGTTCCCACATGCGAGCCGTCGCAGAAAGGCTGCTTAGCGGACCGCCCGCAGCTGCACCAGAGATAACGTTGGCCGGCCTTGACCTCGTGATAGAAGCCTTTGGGTTGAGCGATCTTGGGCGTTCGCAACGGCCATCGTCCGAAAAAGCTCTGGATCATTGACCGAGCCGGCCCCGGCGTAAAGCCGTCGTCATCAATCCCCGGCGGCACGAAGCGATTCGAGTTCCTCGCGGGAAGCCTCGGTAAAATCGTCCAGGAGATCGATTGCTCCGGCATTGACCATCTCGCGCAGCGCGAGAAAGTCCTTGTTCGGCTGCAGATAAGCATCAAGAATCTTTCGTCCGACCGCGTCAGCGCTGTCGACGACCTTTGGCGAGGAAACGATGCGCATCCGGCCGATTGTCGCGTAGAGTATGACCAGGCTGGGAATGTCGGCTTTGTCGTGTTGAAGTGCGTCGACATGGCACTTCGAGGCTTCCTCGATGAACTCTTTGTAGAGCTCCTGACGCCGAAGCCGTTCCTGCACGATCCATTGCGCGCGCGCCTGATATTTTTGAGCAAGCAACGAGGCAATGATCGAGGTGAAGCCGCCTATGGCGGCGCCGGTCAATGCCGCGAGCGCTGATATGGCCGACGCGTTCATCTGCGTGCACCGCGTGCAGCGTCCCTGTCGATATTCAAAGTTGCGCCCTTGGCGCCATCCATCGCTACGGAAGGTTAGTGCGATCGGCCGGCCGTTCTATTGGCCTTTGGTCCATTCCGGACGTGGTCAGGGCACCGGCGATTACGTTTCGTTTCAGTTCGCCTGCGTCGACCAGAATCTGCGGATCGGCGCCGCGTAGTCCTCGACAACTTTGCTGATCACGTCAAAGACCATGGAGGCACGGCGGGCTGCCGTGTAGGGAGGCCATTGCGGGATCGCCGCATTGCCAGGATCGCCTGCGCGCGCGAACGCAAGCCAGGTCTCGCTCATCTGATCGGCAACACGCTGCGCCTCCGGCCCGTCGCCGAGAAAACGGGGCATTTTGTCGACGTTGTCGAACATCAACGGGAGATCCAGCATATGCGGACTGCGGAAACGACCATCCATCACCGGTGTCTCCCATCCAAGGACATAGTGATAGACAGGCGCGCGGGCGTGCGACGCGCGACCTTCGGTGAGGCCGACGCTGGGAAACCAAGCACCAAGATCGCCCAGCAGGTTTGTCATCAGATAGTACGGCGATTCCTCCGGCTGCGTCGACTTGTAGAACGCGAGCGCGTCGTCCATCGGCCTGCCGGTGACAAGCGCACAGATCTGTCCAGCTTGCTCCATCGGCATCGTGGCAAAATTCGGCAGCGCCATGAACTGCATCGCCAGCTCGTCTTTTGTTGTACCGATCATCACGGGAATGTCCGGAAACAAACCATGCGATGCCGGATCGCCGGGATGATGCGGAAGAACCGTCTCGTCCAGCACCGGCTGCCAGCAGCCCATCGTGCCGTCGAGTATGCGCATGCCTTGCATCTTGGCCTCGGTCGCAAGCGAGGCGGTGACCAGCTGCGGATGCGGCACGTCTTCGATCTTGCCGAGCGTGGCTTTGGTCAGTCCCAGCTCGTCCAGCAAGGTGTGCGCCATCTGCGCTGCACGCTCGCGCGTGTTGACGCGGGGCAGTGGACCGCTTTGCACAATGGCGCGATGAAAGAGCCCTCGCGCCGGCGGCATGCTGAGCAGCGTGAGCACTTTGCCGCCGCCGCCGGACTCGCCAAAGATCGTGATGTTGCCGGGATCGCCGCCGAACGCAGCGATGTTATCGCGCACCCATTCCAGCGCCAGCACGATGTCGCGCATGCCGGCATTGCCGGAATGTTCGAACGCGGCGCCGCCGATCCCGGACAGGTCGAGATGGCCGAACACATTGAGGCGATGGTTCAACGTGACCACGACGACATCACCGCGCAAAGCGAGCCGCGTTCCGTCGAAGAACGATATCGAGCCTGAGCCTCTGGCGAAGCCGCCGCCATGCAGCCAGACCATGACGGGGCGTTTCTTCGTGTCGGTCGCCGGGGTCCACACATTCAGGACGAGACAATCCTCGCCGACATTGTCCAGCGAAGGTTCGGCATCGAAGATCTGGCCGAAGAGGGAAGACGGATCCAGCCGCGATGCTTTCGGATCTTGCGGACAGACCGGACCGAAATCGAGCGCGTCGCGGACGCCGGTCCATGAGTCCACTTTGCGCGGCGGACGAAAACGCGCGGATCCATCCACCGGCGCGCCGTAGGGAATGCCCTTGAACACAGTGACCGCGCCGTTGCGCGCACCGCGCAGCCTGCCGCCGCTTGTCTCCACAACCGTCATGACACCTCGCCCATCCGCCGCCCAAGAGCGCGCGACCTCTAACAATCAGACACTTGTGTCGGGGCTAACCGCCATCAGTGCATGCGAGGGCTGGCCGGCCAGATAGGCGATCGGTAAACGCACTCTCCGCCTAGTCGAGTGTTTCGGGCAGGCGGAACGTCGCGAGATGGGACAGGCCGCCCACAGATCCGACATAGGCGGTCCGGCCATCGGCACCACCGAAGGCCACGCTGGTCGGCAGCCGCAAGGGGCCATTCACGTTCAAGCATTCCGCCATTTGCTCGACAGAACCGTTACGGCGTTCGACGGCGTCCGCCAGGATGTCGACGGCGTGCTTGTTCGGATCGCGATAGACGATATGCACGTCGCCGCGCGTGTCGATGACGGTAAGGCCGTTCTGATTGATCACCGTGATCCAGATGTTGCCATAGGCGTCGAAGGTGATTCCGTCCGGCGCCACATCGCGGCCGAGGCTGTCAGGGCCGACGGATTCTTTGGCTCCCAGCGAACCGTTCAGCCTGATGGGAAAGCGAACGATCCGGTTGGCAAAGGTTTCCACGGTGTAGAGATAGCGGCCATCCGCCGAGACCTTGGCTTCGTTCGTCAGGTCGAGACCGTCGGCGACGATTTCGGCCCGATTGCCGTCGATGCGAACGATGTAGCCGTCGATTTTCTTCGTGGTCATCGCCGCATGCCACGGCAAGGCGCGCGTCATCACGGAAAGCCATATGCGGTCCGGCCCGTCGGCACAGGCATAGTTGACCGCGCCCAGTGGCTTGCCGTCGATGTTGTCGAGCAAGACGCGCGTCGTTCCGTCCGGCGCGATCACATGCAGCTTGCCGTCGCCGATCCCGGCAACGACGAAACTGCCGTCGGGCCTGCGGCTGAAGCCGTTGGCTTCGACGATGCCGGAGCCGAGCAGTTCGGGATGGCCATCGCCGCCGATACGCGCAACGCCGCCGCGCGCGTCGGAAACCCACACGCCGTCTCGATCCGACCAGACGCATTCGGGACGCTCCAGTCCTACGCCAAACGTTCCGAAATCGGCGGCGGTCAGTTTGAAGTCGGTGAGCTTCATGCGACGGCTCCGCGTTTCAGGAGCAGGATGCAGTCTTGGGCGGCAGCGGCGGCGAGGCGAGGCCGACATTCCAGTTCCATGCTTGATCGCCGCTCGCATGACGCCGGCAGACGACGTCCTCCTGCAGCGTGTACATGCCGGGCATCAGATGATCCGACGGATGCGGCGCATCTTTGAACGCCATGTAGGACGCCGTTGCATCGTAGGCGGGCCAATTCGGTTCACCAGCGGCCACCGGATGGCCGGTGCGCGCAAAGCTCGTCCAATAGCCGACCATCGCATCGGAGAGCTGCGCCTCCTGCGTCGTTGCCGGGATTTTCGGCCACAGCGGTGGCGTACGATCCGTGGTGCCGAAGACAAACGGCAATTCGCTGCCGTGGAAGGCGTGATACCCGGCGTCGTCTTCGGCCGGATAGCCGTGATCGAAGAGATAGAGATAAGCCGGCTGACCGATCGCGGTCTGCTTTTTGATGAGCCGTTCCGCCGTCCAGCCATAGAGTGCGTCGCGTGTGGTGGCCCAGATGCTTTCCTGCATGTTGGAGCTCGGATAGAGCCGCAGGAATTCATTGGCGAGATCGCGATAGCGGTCGCGAATGGTGCTCTCATACGCAGCCGCGTTCGCCGCCGGCGGCGGCGAGAGGATACGCAACGAGCGGATTTCGCCGGCGTTAAATCCGGCCAGGAGTGGCACCGGCGCCTGTTCGTCTTTGTCGAAAGTTTCGATCAGCTGATGCGGCAGGATGTGTCCGTCAACGGCGCCGAACGGCATGAAGCCGACCGCGGGTGCGGCGTTCGCCAGCGTCGTCGCATCCATCGCACGCAATGCAGCGAGGTTCGATGCATGAAGCGCCGTTGCCATATGCATGCCGGCATCTTCCGCGGATATCTGGCCGTATTTGGCTTCCTTGAGCACAGGCGTGGAGACCATGTAGGCGCTTTCCGCGATGGCTTTCGCGAACAGGCCGCGCGCTTCGGGTGACGCCAGCAGATACATGACGCTGAGGCCGCCCGCGGATTCGCCCGCGATAGTGACGTTCGATGCGTCGCCGCCGAAGGCTGCGATGTTGCGCTTCACCCAATGCAACGCCTCGATCTGATCAAGCAGGCCGTAATTGCCGGAGATGTGGAGCGGCGATTCGGCGCTGAGCTCGGGATGCGCCAGCCAGCCGAGCACGCCCAGTCGGTAGTTGGTCGTGACGACGACCACGCCGCGCGCGGCCAGCTTTGCGCCGTCATAGAGCGATTCTTTGCTCGAGCCGCCCAACAGCGCGCCGCCATGGATCCAGAAAAAGACGGGCGCATGGCGCGCATCGGCCGGCGCCCAGATGTTCAGCGTCAGGCAATCCTCGCTCATGGAGCCCAGATCGCTCGTGTAGATATTCGGAACCTTTGAGACGGGCTGCAGGCACGCGGGTCCGTATGCGGTTGCGGTTTTGACGCCTGCCCAGCGCGGCATCGGCATGGGAGCTTTCCAGCGCGCGGCGCCGATCGGCGGCAGCGCATAGGGAATGCCTTTGTAGACGCGTGTCGTGCCGTCCATCTGTCCCTGCAGCTGACCAGCCCGTGTGTCCACGACCGGTGACGGCGCTGCGTAAGACGGAGCGGCCGCGGCGAAGCACAGCGCGGCCGCAAGAACGAGCCGGCGAAACGAGATCATCGTGACACTCCGTTTGCGAGGGCTTCGCGGCGCAGGACGCGTGCGAGCCAGAAGAACAGGACGATGGCGAGAACGTAGAACGGCACAACCGTGTAGAGCGCGATCTGCAGCGCGTGAGGATAGTGGTTCGTATGGAAGAAATCGCTGGCCGCGCCGACATAAGCCGGTCCAAATCCCAGGCCGATGAAGTTCATGACCAGCAGCAGAAGCGCGCCGGACATGACGCGCTGATCCGGACGGACTTCCTGCTGTACCAGCGCCACCGATGACGAGAGGTAGAAGTAGTTGAGAAATGTCGGGCCGATCAGGAAGAGCAAGGAGAGCTGCCAGGTCGGCGCCCAGACGAAGGCGAGATAGAAAGGGATGGCGAGGATGAGCGAGACCGCGGGAACAAGCGCGTAAGCCTGCTTCGAACGCCGCGTAAACCGGTCGATCACGCGGCCCGAGATGAATATTCCTCCGGTCATGCCGATGCCTACGACCAGCGCATACCAAAGGGCGACCTCGCCGAGCGTCATCCCTTTTTCGCGCATGAGAAAGAGTGTCGTGAAATTGCCGACGCCGTAAGTGATGAACTGCGTGGCGCCGCTGCCGAGGGCTGCGAGCATCAGCGCGCGATGCGAGAAGAACATCGTCAGCGTCTGCCAGAAGCCGGACTTTCCGATAGACGCCTGCTCCGGGTCGAGACCGCCGCGCACGGGCTCGCGCACCGTGAGAAGAACGGCGATCGCGGCGAAGAAGCCCACGGCTCCGAGAGCGACGAACGCGTAGCGCCAATTGAAGGCGGCGGCGATGGACGCACCGAACGCGATGCCGAGTGCCGCGCCTATCGGGGGCCCGAGATTGTAGATGCCGAGCGCGGTGCCGCGGCGGCCCGGCGGGAAATAGTCCGACACGAGCGCATAGGAAGGCGGAACGCCGCCCGCTTCGCCGAAGCCGACCGTCATGCGTGCGATCACGAGTTGCGGATAGGTGGCGGCGAATCCGCAGGCCATCGTGGCGCCGCTCCAGATCGCGCACGCTAGCGACAGCACCCAGACCCTGTTGGTCTTGTCCGCTATCCACCCGACCGGAATCGCGATGAAGCAATAGAAGAAAGCGAAATAGAGCCCGCCGATCAGACCGAGCTGGCCGTCGGTGACATGCAGGCTGTCCTGAATGGGCTTTGCGAGAATCGACAGAAGCTGCCGGTCCAGGAAATTCAGCACATAGACGAAGCACAACATGCCGAGCACGAACGACGCTCGTGCGTTGGGGGCGCCGGGCGCAGTGGCCGGCGCGGCCTTCCTCTCCAACGTGTCCCCCTCGATCATGTTCGCTATCGATTTTCCGTACACGATGCAGCCGGGGAGGGGCTCCGTCAATGTTCACTATAACGACAGTGAATGTCTTGGTTACCTTCGGCCGCGCCTCACGTGACGCGAAAGCCTCAGTCTGTCCAAAGATGTTCACTCTTGAGTGAATGAATATTGACGGGTCGCGGGCTTCCTGCCAGCGTCGCGTTACGTGCCGAAGAGCGCGCGTGTTCGCCTGCGGGCGTAAGGGGAGAGAGCATCATGAGGGGCAAGCTAAGTCTGTCCGTGTCTGTTTTGGCACTCGTTTGCTGCAATGCAGCAGCGCAGGCTCAGACGCAAACATCCAGCGGCGGCGGCGTCGAAACAGTTGTGGTGACGGCGGAGCGTCGGGCCACCGACCTGCAGAAGACCGCCATTTCCGCGACCGTCCTGAGCGGCGAAGCGCTGCAGAACAAGGGCGTGAGCGTCGTCGACGAGCTGCAATTCATCGCACCGTCGCTCACCATCGACAATTTCGGCCAGGGCATCGATTTCGACATTCGCGGCATCGGCAAGGGCGAGCATAACTCGCAGACGACGCCCGGCGTGATCACCTATCGCGACGGCGTGGCGACCTTCCCGGGCTATATCACCGAAGAGCCCTACTACGACGTTCACGACGTGCAGGTGTTGCGCGGACCGCAGGGCACCTTCCAGGGCCAGAATGCGATCGGCGGCGCCGTTCTCGTGACGACAAACGATCCGGTCATCGGTGGTGGTTATGACGGTTACGTTCAGGCCCAGGCCGGCAACTACTACGATTTCGGTCTGCAGGGCGCGGTCAATATACCGATCGACGATACGCTGGCGGCGCGCGTGGCGTGGTTTGGCGAAACCCGCAGCAGCTTCTACGACATCACCAGCCCGACGGGCGGCAAGTACAACGGCAATTCCGGCGACGCGCACTGGGGCACGGGCCGCTTCAGCCTTCTTTGGAAGCCGACCGACCGGTTGACGGTGCTCTGGAAGACCGACTTCGGCATCATGGACAATGGCGCTTATCCGGCCGATCCGTATACGGATCGTTTCAAGTTCATCCCGGGCACGAACACGCCGAATCCCTTCTATCAGCCCGATCTGTTCAAGATTCACGCGAACGCGGCGCAGCAAGGGCAGGATGAATTCGTACGGTCTTCGATAAAGGCCGACTATGTGCTGCCCGGCAGCGACATCACGCTTCAGTCGATCTCGGCGTACCAATATGGCAACACGGCTTACAAGGCGGATCTCTACGGCAATCCGAACCCCACCGGACCAATTGTGCCAGGCAATCCGTTTCCGGGCATTATATCGACCGACAGCTTCAGCTTTGCCGACAATGTCGACGAAGCCATCTACTCCGAGGAATTCGACGTCATCTCGCCGGACAAGGGACTCTTCACCTGGGTTGTCGGCGTGTTCGGGCAATCCGATCAGTACTTCTACCTGACGCCCGCCGCCCAGAACTTCCAGATCAATGAGGCGCCCCCCGGCGTTCCGCCGAGCGTGCTCACGTCGTACTCGCTCTCGGGCAACAATCCGGAGACGGATCTTTCCGCTTTCGGCCAGGTAAGCCTCAATTTGCCGGCGGGCTTCCAGCTGCAGGTCGGCGGCCGTTATTCCGCAACGACGACAAAAAACAGCAATGTGAACATCTTCCAGTTTTCGCCAATTCCTCTGGTGGACAATCAGAAGGCAGGTTCCAACAACATTTCTTATAAGGTTGCGCTGAACTGGAACGTCGACGACGTCAACTTCCTCTATGCCTTCGTCGCAACCGGCTTCAAGCCCGGCGGTCTCAACGTGCCTGTCGGTCTCGGCATACCCGCGCCATTCCTCGCCGAAACGGTGACGGACTACGAAGTGGGCTGGAAGTCGAGCTTCTTCGACAATCATCTGCGCACGCAGATCGACGGCTACTACGACGACTTCCACAAGTTCCAGGTCATCATCGGCTTTCCGGCCTTCCCGACCTTCGGCTTCGAAGTTAACGACCCGAACACGACGAAGCTCTACGGCGTCGAGGGCGAAACGCAGGCGGTATTCGGCGATCTGTCGTTCGATGCGAGCATCGGCTACGAGCACAGCCAGCTGGGCACGTTCTTTGCTGCGGACCCGAGAATTACGACCATCACGACTGCTTGTGCTCCAACCACGGGTCCTGCAAGCACCAATTGTATCCCCCTGGGCGGACACGAGCAGACCTACGCGCCGAACTTCACGTTCAATGTCGGCGTGTCGTACAACTTCAACCTCGACGGCGGCGACGTGCTGACGCCGAGACTGAACTATGGCCATGTCGGGCCGCAGTGGGCGACCCTGTTCGAGAACCCCGCGCTTGGCGATCGGCTCGCGGAACGCAACATCCTGAACGCGCAGCTGTCCTGGACGCACGGCGACTACGTCGTAACGCTCTACGGCACCAACCTGACGAACGATCAGTACGTCGGGGCTCTCAACTCGAACCTCGACTTCGCCGGTCCGCCGCGCCAGTACGGTATTCGTATATTGAAAACGTTCTGACCCCCGTAGACCTCTCGGCCGCCGGCTCTTGAATACGGTCGGCGGCCGAACTTTCTTTATGACGTATCACACGCGCGCTCATGCAATCTTACGCTCTCACTGTCGATAAATTCCTCGACCATGCCGCCAAGTGGTTCGGTGATCGCCAGGTTGTGACAGCGGAAGCCGGCCGCATCGGCTACGCCGCGCTGAGAGAACGCAGCAATCGCCTCTCGGGCGCGCTTACGGCTCTGGGAATGAAGTTCGGCGACCGCATCGCGACGCTCGCATGGAACACGCAGTGTCATCTGGAAATGTACTACGGCGCGATGGGCGCCGGCTTCGTCTGCCACACGCTGAACCCGCGCCTCACGGTCGCGCATCTGGCCGCGATGGTGAACGAGGCGGAAGACCGCGTGCTCGCCGTGGGCGTCGGCCTCACGGATGTGGCGCACGAACTCGCGGAGCGTTGTCCGTGCATCGAAATCATCGTGCTGCTCGACGGCGCACAGGACGAATCGCGATCCGTATCGGATCGCCGCACATTCGCGTTCGAGGCTTTGCTCGAGGGGCTGGGCCGAGAGACTCGCTGGGGCGACTTCGATGAAAACACCCCGGCGGGTCTTTGCTATACGTCGGGAACGACGGGCATGCCCAAGGGCGTGCTCTACACGCATCGCTCCAACTACCTTCATACGATGCGCGCGCAACAGGCCGACGCGATCGCCCTGACGAACACCGACTGCGTTCTCGTCGCGGTACCGCTGTTTCACGCCAACGGCTGGGGACTCCCGTTCGCGGCTCCTGCGGCCGGCGCCAAGCTTGTCCTGCCGGGCCGGCACACAGATGGCGCGTTGTTGACGAAACTCATCCGCGAAGAAGGCGTGACCGTCGCGGCCGGTGTGCCGACGGTGTGGCAAGGTCTCCTGACCCATCTCGACACGGTCGGAGGCGACGTGCCGACGCTGGAGCGAATCATCATCGGCGGCTCGACCTGTCCGGACGCGCTGATCGAGCGGATGGAGGAGCGCCTGCAGGTGCGTGTGCAGACGAGCTGGGGCATGACGGAGCTTTCGCCGCTGGGCACTGTGGCGCTCGCGCGCGGGCGTGGGCGGGCGGTCGCATCAGGCCGCGTGCCCGTGGGCCTCGATCTCAAGCTCACGGACGCCGCGGGCACGACCCTGCCGCAGCAGAGAAACGTCCAAGGCCATCTGAAGGTCAAAGGGGCGAGTGTCGTCGACCGCTACTACAAAGCGGAAAGCGATGCCCTCGACAGCGAAGGCTATTTCGACACGGGCGACCTCGCCGTCATCGATGACGACGGCAATCTCACGATCTCCGGTCGGTCCAAGGACCTGATCAAATCGGGCGGCGAGTGGATCAACCCGGTGGAGATCGAAACCATTGTCGGCCGGATGCCCGGCGTGGGGCTCGTTGCGGTCATCGGGCAGGCCGATCCCAAATGGGGGGAGCGTCCGCTCCTCGTCGTGGAATCGCAGAAGAATCATATGATCGACGATCAGGCCCTCCTCGATTCGCTGCGCGGCAAGGTCGCCGACTGGTGGATTCCGGACCATGTGATTCGGGTGGCGCATATGCCGCTGGCGGCGACAGGCAAAATTGACAAAAATCGTCTGCGCGCGGAATACGCTAGAGCCTAGACGGTCGATCCGACCGCCTGCTGGCTCCAGTCGACGCAACACAGGCCGAATCGATGACGCGACCCAAGGCGAAACTCCCTCGGAAAACTGCGCCCCAAAAAGCATCCCGGACGAAGGCCGAGCAGCGCGCCGAGACGATGGAGCAGATCCTGGATGCCGCCGAGTTTCTCTTTTCCAAACATGGTCTCTACGGCGTGACGCTGCGCGACGTGGCGCTCAAGGTCGGCGTCCACACCTCGCTGATGCACTACTACTTCGAAGACAAGATTGCTTTGTTCAATGCCGTCTTTGCCCGGCGCGCCAAGGTCACCAGCGATCGCCGCATGAAGGCGCTTGAGGAATACGAGAAGCGTGCGGCGGGAAAACCCACGGTGAAGGGCGCGCTTCATGTCTTTCTCGATACGGACTTCGATTTGTATATCGAAGGGGGCGAGGGCTTGCGGAACTACGCGGCGTTCTGTGCGCAGCTCGCCAATACGCCGGAAGGTGCGGAGCTCTTCGACCAGCATTTCGATCCCGTGGTTCTAAGGCTCGTCGGAATCCTGAAGAAGGCGCTTCCGGACGTGCCGAAGCGGGATATCTTCTGGGGCTATCACTTCGTGACCGGCAGCCTGATGCACTCGCTCGCGCGCAGCGGCCGCATCGATCGTCTTTCGGGCGGCCTGTGCAAATCCAGCGACTTCGAAGCCGTGAAAGCCCGCATGGCGGACTTCATGGCGGCAGGATTCTATTCGTTCCTGAAGCTGAAGGCGTAGATACGCGCTAGCGGCGGCGAAGGCGCGCGAGTGTGGCCAGAAGCCCGTCGCGATCGGAATAGCATCCCCTGAGCAGGCGGTTGGACGCGCCGGAGAACGCCTCGCGACCGTGCAGAATGCGTTCGTTGTCGAAGATCACGATGTCGCCGGGGTGCATGGCAAGCGAGAAATGCCGCTGCCCCGCGTCCGCAGCCTTCGCGAATTTGAGATAGGCGTCGTACCAGCGCGCCGTGTCCGCCGCACCGAAATCGATCGCCTGCAACGCGCGGTGATTGAAGCGCAGTCCTGTGAGTTGGCCGTCGGCATCCAGGCGAAGCACCGGGCTGCGTGCGGCGTAACGGTCGCCCGCCGCGCTTGCATAAGCGAACGGGACGGCGCGGTCGGCGAGAACGGCGAAGTCCTCGGGATGCTGCGCGCGAAACCATTCGGCCAGCGCAAAGCCGTCGAGGAAGAAGGTTGCGCCGCCGCTTCCCGAATCCTGGATGCAATGAAGAAGCTGCAGCGTTGGCGCCGGATCGCGATAGGGATTGTCGGTGTGCGGTTCGAGCGCGCGCGCGGTGAAGGCGAGATTGTCGGGATCGGCCACGACGCGGACCTCGAACAGCCGTCCGTAGTTGGTCTCGCGGATGAATCCGAAGGAGGCGACGATGCGTTCGACTTCATCGAGCGCCGTACCCGCGCCGGAAAGATGAACAAGTCCGAATTTCGCGACATCGGCGAGCGCCGAGCACAGTGCTTTGTCATCGGTGAGATAGTCTTTGCAGGAAATGGCAGGCCGCGCCGCTATCTCGGCGCCGATGGGCCACAGAACGCGTTCGTCCAACATGTCGTCATGATGCGCCGCAGACGCCCGCAATTGCGTGGCCTGCCATTCGAGCGTCTCGTCCGCGAATGCGAGGCGGACCGTGTCGCCATCGATGGCGACGTTGCGGATCGCGCCGGCGGCTACGAGCGATT
>Ga0206821_10097_pt1 | contig 21478 bp, 24 predicted proteins | sample Alteio_BWOrgCont_85_FD_152860 | JGI IMG/M metagenome (GOLD analysis project Ga0206821, IMG submission 152860) | Enriched cells from forest soil in Barre Woods Harvard Forest LTER site, Petersham, Massachusetts, United States -... | ecosystem: Environmental > Terrestrial > Soil > Temperate forest >...
GATCATCCCGTTGTATAGTCCGGAGGGGGTGTATGGGTCGCCGGGGCCGTGAGGCCGGCGGCTGGCCCATTCGTTAAATGCAGCATTTCCCGCCTTCAATGCCGCCGTATATCCGTTGATCCACTCCGCAAACGCCTTCTGAAACGCAGCTTCGTTTGGAAACGAGAAGGCCGACAATGACTTCTGCCAGCGTGCGGCGACAATGGCAAAGGCGGGATCGCTGGAAAGCGCATCCTGGCTCATCCAGGACTCGACTGGGGTGCCGCCGTACGAACTGTTTATCAGGCCGACAGGCACCCCGAGCTTGAGGGTGATGTCCCGCGCGAAAAAGTACCCGACTGCGGTAAATTCTGAAACCGTTGCTGGCGAGCATACGGCCCAGGACCCATTCATGGTTTCAGCCGGCTTATTCGCGACTTGGTGCTGAACCTTGAAATGGCGTATGAGCGGATAATGCGCGGCGGGGATCTCTTGAGCCGCGTTTTTCACGTGATCAAAGGGATGTCCGGGCACATCGATGACAAACTCCATGTTTGACTGACCCGAGCACACCCACACCTCGCCCACGACGACGTCGTGGATTGCGACCGTGGTCCGGCCCGCGGCGACCAGATCGGTTCCCGTGGCGTTTGCCGCAAGCGGAGCGAGGCAAGCCCTCCAGTAACCGTCGCGGTTCGCGGTGCCGCGTGCCTGCTGGCCAAGAAAACTCACCGTCACGCTCTCGCCGGGATCCGCACGCCCCCAAACGGTGACCCTTTTGTCCCGCTGGAGGACGGCATGATCGCAAAAAAGCGGTGCCAGGGTTACGTCGGCGTGTATTGCTGACGTGGCGGCAAAGACAAAGACAAGGGCGAGCGAGCGGGGAATTCTCATTGCCGATGTAAAAACGAGTGAAGTTCCATGGCAAGCTTGGGGCCGAATCCGGGGACCTCGCGAATGTCCTCGACGGAGGACGAGCGCAGACGGTCGATACCGCCAAAGTGCTCGAGAAGCGCGCCGCGCCTCACGGGGCCGAGGCCGGCAAGATCGTCAAGGAGCGATTCGCGGATTTTCTTCGAGCGCAGGTCCGCGTTGTAGGTGTTGGCAAAGCGATGCGCCTCGTCGCGCAAGCGCTGAAGGAGCCTCAGGCCGGGATGGCTGACCGGGAGGTTGAGGGGCGCCCGGTCGTCGGAAAAAACGATCGTCTCGCGCTCCTTCGCCAAACCGATCAGCGCGGGGGGCTCGAGCTCCAGGGCGGCGAATGCTTTCAGCGCCGCTCCCACCTGACCCCGGCCCCCATCGATTACGACGAGGTCGGGGTAGGGGCGTCCCTCCTCCCGAAGGCGGCGGTAGCGGCGTCCGACGACCTCTTCCATCGCCCGGAAATCGTCGTTGCCGATGAAGCTTCTGATCCGGAATCGGCGGTAATGGTCTTTGTCCGGCCGGCCGTCGACGAACCGGACAAGGGAGGCGACAACGAACGTCCCCGAGATGTGCGAAATATCCAGGCACTCCATCGTGTGCGGCATCGTCGAAAGCTGGAGCGCTTCCCCGAGAAGCCGCACCGCGGTTGCGTCGGTGTTGACGATCGTCGGATCCCGGCGCTCGAACCGGCGGGTCTTCGCCAGCGTCTCCTCCAGGGCAAAGACGACGTCGCGCAGCTCGGCCGCCTTCTCAAAGTCATGCTTTGCCGCGGCCGCCAGCATCTCCGTGCGAAGCGCCCCGAGCCATTCGCGGGATTTCCCCTCAAGAAACGCGCAGGCGTCCTCGGCCCGGCGGCGGTAGTCCTCGGCGCTCACCGCATTGGGAAACCCGTATAGCTCGCGTCGCACGTCGCTGTAGAGCTGCCAGGTGCCGTCCGGCAGTTTTTGCGGGCTCGCGTCCGCCAGCAGGATCCCGAATCTCCGGCGCATTTGAGCGAGCGTTTTCCGGAGAAGACCGCTGTGGGCGAACGGCCCGAAATACCGGGAGCGGTCGTCCTTCTTGAACCGGGTCAGCCGAAAACGCGGCAAGGGCTCGCCCATGTCCACCCGCACGAGGAGGAAGCGCTTGTCGTCCGTAAAGTCGGTATTGTAGCGGGGCTTCCATTGCTTGATGAGCTTTCCCTCAAGGAGGAGGGCTTCGGTCTCCGACTTCACCTCGAACACGTCGAAATCCGCGATCGAATCGATCAGCGCCCGGATCTTCGGGTGTAGGGCATGGATGCGCGATCGCTGAAAATAAGTCGAAACGCGCTTTTTCAAGCTCCGGGCCTTTCCCACGTAAATGATGCGGCCCAGCCGATCCTTCATCAGGTACACTCCCGGTTCGTCCGGAAGATGGCGGATTTTTTCTTTGAGCTTGATCGGTTCAGGCATTGCGAACGGGGCTTTCTCATGAGACTCTTTTTAAAACCCTCCGGCAAGTCTGCGGGCTGTATCCGAAAATCGCACGATCCAACCCGCTTTCAATCCTTCCCCGGGATTGGCAATTTGCTGAAAAACGCCTAGAATCGGAACATACCAAGTATGGTTTCAACTCACCTGCCGTCCGGTCTTGTGCGCCCCGGTGTCGCCCTGCTCCGCTACGAATTGCTCACCCTCGGCGACGAGCTGCTTCTTGGCCTCACACCCAATGGACACCTGACCTTTATCGGCGCCGAACTCGGCCGCCGGGGCGTGACGCTTCGCCGGAATGTAACGATTCCGGACGATCCGGAGTCGATCGCGCGCCAGCTCCGCGAAAGCTGGGCGGCGGCCGACATCCTCATCACCACGGGCGGGCTGGGGCCCACCTGCGACGATCGGACCCGCGAGGTGGCGGCTGAGGTCCTGCAGCTTAAGCTCATATTCGATTCGGGCATCGAAAAATCGATCGCGGACCGCTTCGCGTTGTTCGGTCGGCGAATGACGCCGAACAACCTCAAGCAGGCCTATCGCTTCGAGGGTGGCGATGTGCTTCCAAACGCCAACGGCACCGCACCCGGCCTCTGGGTGGAAAAGGACGGTAAAATCCTCTGCATGCTGCCCGGGCCTCCGAACGAATTGCAGCCGATGTTCGTCGAGCAAGTCATTCCCCGGCTGGCTGAACGCGGTCTTTTGCTCGGCCGCGAAGCCTACGTCCAGATCCGCACGGCAGGCGTCGGGGAATCGCTCCTTGAAACCAAGCTCCAACCCATCCTTGAGCAATACGGTGACAGCTTGAGCATCGCCTTTTGCGCTCACGCCGGACGCGTCGACTGCCGGCTGAGTTCGCCGTCTTCACGCTTGGACTCCTCCCAGGTGGAAGCCATCGCAGCGGAGTGCGCCCGGCTCCTCGGCGAGGATTTCGTGTGCTACGGCAGCGATTCCATGGCCAAGGTTTGCGCCGATCTTCTTCGTGCCCAGGAAAAGAGGATCGCCGTGGCGGAGACGGCGACGGGCGGCCTCCTGGCGAACGCCTTTGCCGACGTCTGCGGCGTATCCAAGTTCTTCGCCGGCAGCTGCGTGTGCTATACCAATGATTCGAGGATGCAGCTTCTCGACGTTCCCGAGTGCCTTCTTTTGCAGCATGGCGCCGCAAGCGCCGAAAGCGCCGTGGCCATGGCCACCGGAGCCGCGGAAAAACTCGGCGCCGACTACGCGATCGCAATCACGGGCTTTGGCGGGCCGAGCGCCGGAACAAAGGAAAATCCCACGGGCGCGATCTATGTCGCCCTGCACGCTCCGCACGGCGTTTGGTCGAAAAAGCTCGGCTATCCCGGTCCGCGCAAGACCATCAAGGAAAGCGCCGTGAACGCGGCACTTGACTGGCTGCGCCGGGAGCTGATCCGGGCCCAGACTGGCGCCGCAGGCGCCATGCGGGCTTCGAGCGTGATGCAATAGGCGCCTACCGGCCCAGCAGAGTCCGAAGGGCGACCAAGTATTTTTCCTGGGTTTTCGAAATAACATCCGCCGGCAGTTTTGGCGCCGGAGGTTTCTGGTCCCACTTGAGGGCAAGCAGGTAGTCACGCACGAATTGCTTGTCGTAACTCGGCGGCGAACGGCCCGGCGCATAGCTGTCGGCCGGCCAATAGCGCGACGAATCCGGCGTCAGCGCTTCGTCGATCAGGAACAGATTGCCCGACGGATCCGTCCCGAATTCAAACTTGGTGTCCGCCAGGATCATCCCCGCCTTACGCGCGCGATCATGGCCATAGTGGTACAATGCGAGGCTGATCGCCTTGACCTTGCGGTAGAGATTGGCTCCCACGGCCGCTTCGCCCTGGGCGTCGTCGATCGGCTCGTCATGCTGGCCCTTGGGGGCCTTGGTCGTCGGCGTAAAAATTGGCTCCGGCAGCTGGTCGGCCTGGCGCAGACCGGCCGGAAGCTTGATTCCGCAGACAAGCCCGGTCTTTTCATATGAGCTCCAGCCGCTGCCTACCAGGTATCCGCGCACGACGCATTCGATTGTCAGGGGCTTGAGTTTGCGCACGACCATGCTGCGCAGCCGCAGGTCGGCATCGTTCAAGCCGCGCCGCGAGAATTCCCCGGCTTGGTCCGGAAGCAGATGGTTGTCGATGATGGTTCGCGTCTGGGCAAACCACCGCAGGCTTATCTGGGTGAGGATGATGCCTTTTCCCGGGATGCCGTCCGGAAGGACGACATCGAAGGCCGACAGCCGGTCGGTCGCGGTAAGAAGGAGGGCATCGCCCAGATCGAAGATTTCCCTGACCTTGCCCGATCCGATTCTAGGAAAGGAAAGGCCGTCGATGGAGGTTACGGCTTTTGCCGGCATGGCGGAGGAGATTGCGTCGGATGGGGTCATATCGCTTCTAAGGAAGCGACATCTGCGCGACACGGAAGGAAAAAATCGTTGCCGAGAAATGCCTTGCACGGGATTTTCCAGGAGGTAGGTTGCCCGGCTCCGCTGCTAGTCCCCATCGTCTAGCCCGGTCAGGACACCACCCTTTCACGGTGAGAACCGGGGTTCGAATCCCCGTGGGGACGCCAGCTTTCTAAACCCGTTATCTATAATAAGAAACGGGTTTTTTGTTGGCCGAAAATAGGCCAGATGCTAACAAATATGCTAACACGCATCTTTTTATGCACCAATGCTCATTGGTGTGGACGCTTGCAGTCAGAAGAGCTCGCTCTGCCGTTCGTGGGGAATCGGAAAGACCCCGATGATGACCCAAGGATTCGGGGCGCGGAAATGGAATTCCTGTGTGGTGCCGAGGAAGAAATGCAGGTCCTTTTGCAAGAAGTCGTCGAAATACTTCTGCCGAACCTTAGCTCGCGCCGCCGCCTCGTCGCCGTTGCATATTTGCAGGCAATTCCAAAATAGCGCACCCACCTCCCAGTCCAGAACTTGTAGTTCGCTCGCTTTGCCGGCCTCGTCCTCGAATCGGTACGAGAAGCTGAAGGGCATTTTCCGAATCACTTCGAACGTCTGCCGCCATGTTTCCTCGGTAAACATTTCTCCCTGATCTGCCCGGTTCCTCATCTCCGCCAATTTGGAGGCGTCCCATTTTCGTTCCTCTTCTTCCCAGATAAAGTCTGTAACGCGAGCCGGCTTGAAGACCGCTAGCGACATCGTGTTGGCTTTGGCCCCGTCGATTACCGCTTGCAGGCGGGTGTGAACGGTGGCCTTGCCGAGCACAATGCGCCGTCTCTCCCGCCAATTGGCCGCCGTGTCCAGATGATCCACCGCAACCAACTGCCGCATATCTACGGGGTGATAGGTTTCTGGACGAGGGTCCTTTGTGCTGCGTACGACATCGCATTCGAGCCAGTCGAATTTCTTGTATTGCTCTGCCTCGTCGAGCCTTCGGAACGGCACCGGATAAAGCCGCACCCACGAACCATCCTCGCGCAACCCGGCGGTGCAGACTGTTTCTCCGTACTTCCGCGAGAGCGTGGGATAGGTCTTTACCGTGATCAGGATGCGCTCGCGAGGCATGGTCGGAAATACCTCACAGATGCTGGGGCGAGAATTTGGTCCCGAGCTCCCGTTCTAGCACCTCAGCCACGCAGTGCCGGTGGCATTGGCATGGCTCGGCCTCGTAACAGGTAAGTGCCACGCGATAGCCCTCCGCCACCCAGGCGCTAATTTTTGCCAGCGCCTGCCCCTGTTTTGGCAGGTTGTCGCGCTCATAAACGGCAAATAATGCGTCGTAGTCGGCCTGCGTGTGCAGTTCTCGGCGTTCCTCAGACGCGATACCGAGCTCGGGCATATGTTCGTACCGGATGCCGACGCCCTCGCAGCCCTTGGATAGCGTACTCTTGGAAAACCCATATTTTCGGCTCAATGGATTCCGTCGCACGTCGCACAGCAACGTCACACCCGCACGCAACAATTGGTTTAGATACCCTTCTAGCGTCCGACCTTCGTAACCTATGGTGCAGAGTCCCGGATTGTTCGCGGCTGGGCGCGCCGCTGCGATTGCTGCCCGCGCCTCGTCGTCGCCGGCTAGCAACCGGTCGGCGATCTCGCTGCGAATAGCGTAGTAGGGGTGACGCCGATAAGCCTCAGCCACCAGCGCATCACCTCGGAGTCCGGCTTTGCGTCGGGCAAACTGATCCATGCCCACACGCACCATCGGGGGCACCTTGGCCAAGGCGCGTCCGGCCGTGGTCAGCTTCCACACGCGCTCTTCGCCTTCCAGCAGGCTTTGTTCGATCAGTCGCCGCTTGTCCGCATACGAGGTGAAAGAGAAGCCGCCGAACTTGTAGGGTACAAATTCATAGGAGGGTGTTTCTTCGACCTCCCGGCAGTACAGGAAGAGGAGCTTCTGAAAATCCAGATTGCCGACCTCGCCCCCCAGGGCGTCGACGAGCGCAAGCACGCGTTTTTGACGGTCGAAAAGCATGTCTCAAAGTGTGCGTTCTGCGGTCAATCTGCAATCCTTGATCGTGCTACCAGAGCATACGGTCTTGAGGTCTGCGACTTTCCGAACAACCTGGCCGGGAGATTACATGGGCCTAAACGAGATTATTGCAGAACTGTCCGGCCTATCCCGGTCTGAACTGGAACAAGTGGGCGCGAAGCTGAATGAGCTGCTTCAGCGCAAGCCGCAGCCTGCGAGCCGAAATTGGGGTGAGGCATTGAGTTCGTTCGCAGGCACGGTGGAAGGTCTGCCAGCGGATTATGCCGTCAATCACGATCATTACCTCCGTGGGGTGCCGAAGCGGTGAGCTGTTGCGGTTAAGCACGCTCTGCCAAGGACTGCCTTTTCTTTTCCAAGTGCGGTCAGAATACGGATGCGCGAGCTTTGAGTTAAGAGACATCGCGGAATGTCTGTGAACAATCACGGATGATTCTACGGACGTATCTTAATGTATCCTCGCGTGTAGTACGAATTGACATCGATTCCCTCCATTTCGTTGCGCCTGACGCAAGGGGATAAGTGTCTCAGCCAAAAAGGAACGCAATCTGCGTTCCAAAATCACCCGGATATTCCGGCGTTAAAATGAATGGGCGATTTAGCCGATCTGGACCATGCCCGGATGGGCCTCGAAGCATGAGCGCTTTCCTCCTCATTCACTGACAACGGCAGTTGTCACGGGACAGCCGGATGGCCAGAAGACGACGACCGCCAAGTGTTCGGAGCGACCCGGACTGACTGCGGAGAATTGCCGGCGACGATCGAGATTCAGATTGGCGCGCGCATTAGCCGTGCCGGGTGGTTTTCCGAAAATAGGGGAAAATAGGCCCCCGGTCGTCCCCTTATTTCGCCAAAGCAAATCGTGCGATGATGGCCCCCGTCAGCGAGCCCTCAGCAACATTCATACCAAAAACTCCCGGAAAATAGGACAACAGAGCACCCTCACAGAGGCCCTATTTCGCATGAAAAATTCTGCGATAATAGCGCCCGAACAAAAAACTCATGAACTCAAACCTCATCCCATCAGCCACAAATCCTCCTTCGGCGTCTCACGTCGAATTCTTCCGCTTGCCTCCTCCCGGCAAGCGCGATCCGCATTTCGGCCTTTCACGAAGTTGGTACTACAAAGCCGCTGCCTCCGGCGAAATCAAAATGGTCTCAGTCCGGCAGCGTAACGCCCTGCGCGGCGTTCGGCTGATCGTTTATGACTCAGTGGCCGATTATATCCGCCGCGCCAGTGTGGAAGCCGCTCCGGCCTTAAATTACGAGCCGGCGAAGGGACAAGGATGATCCGTCCGCAGGTTCAGTTTAATTTGCAGGCCGCGAAAACCTATTTTCGCGAACACCTCTGTGTGGGCGACTATTATTCTCAGGGCCAAACGGTCCGGGGCGAATGGTTCGGTCAGGGCGCGGGCAAGCTAAACCTTGTCGGATCGGTCAACGAGGCGAATTTCGTCACTCTGTGCGACGGCAGACATCCCGGAACGGACCAACGGCTCACACTCCGCATGAACTCCGTCCGCCGCCAAGATGGTAAGACGGCTTTGAATCGGCGCGTATTTTACGACTTCACGATCAGTCCTCCCAAGAGCGTCTCCATTATCGCTTTGTATCAGGACCCCCGAATTGTCGAACTGCACAACCAGGCGGTGCGGCTCGCAATGGCCGAACTGGAGAAATTCGCGGAAACACGGGTGCGGAAGGACGGAAAGAATGAGGATCGCGTGACCGGCAATCTGGTCGGCGCCTATTTCCGTCATGACACGAGCCGGGAGCTCGACCCGCATTTGCACACGCATTGCGTCATTTTCAACGCGACATTTGACAACCGGGAGGACCGCTGGAAGGCCCTGCAAGCGGAAGGCATGTACCGCGCTGTGCGGTTCGCGCAGGAATATTACCGCCACGAACTTTGCAAAAGCCTCCGATCGCTCGGCTACGACATCCATTACAATATCCGCAGCTTTGAAATCCTCGGCGTCCCACAAAGCCTGATCGCCCGTTTCTCCAAGCGCCACCAGCAGATTGACGAGGAAACCAGGAAGCGTGTCGAACAGCATGGCTTTAAGGGCGACATCAACGCGCTCCGCAACCGGGTGGCCCACGGAAACCGGCGGCGCAAACTGAAGGACTCGACAGCGGACCGGCTACGTTATCATTGGGTGAGGCAGATGCCCATCGACGAGCAGAGGGCGCTGGATAAGTTTCGGTCGCTCTCTCATCGGGACCTGGAAAAGCCCGATTTGAAATGGATCGTCGATTGGGCCGACCGACATGTCTTCGAACGCAGGGCCACCGTAGCCGACTACGAACTTATGTCCGCGGCCCTGGCACGGGGTCAGGGCCAAAACTTCGATTTAGCGGACCTCAGCCGAGCTATCGACGAACGGGCCTACGTCCGCGAGGACGGGACCCGCAAGCTCACCTCCCGCGAGATGCTTAGCCGCGAGTTGGACCTTGTCATAGTGGCAAAAGAGGGGCGCTTCCGGCACGAGCCTCTGGCCCCCGAGTATGTGCCTCAGCCCGCGCTGACGGCCGAGCAAACGGCCGCCGTGCGGCAAATCCTGGCAAGCCGCGATTTTATAACCCTCTTTCGTGGCGTGGCAGGGTCCGGCAAAAGTTTTGCTCTCAAAGAAATCGAACGCGGCCTAACGGTCGCTGGCCGTCCTGTGATCGTCCTGGCACCCCAGCGGCAGCAGGTCCTCGATCTCCAGCAGGATGGACTGTCGGCTCAAACTGTCGCCCAAGTCCTCACCGTCAGGAAAATTCCAGCGAATGTTACCGCGATTGTGGACGAAGCAGGCCAAATTGGGGGTCGCGATCTGCACGCCCTGGTCGGCCTAATCCGCGCACAAAAGGGACGCATCATCCTCTCTGGCGACACTCGCCAGCACGGGGCGGTGGCGGCTTCCGACGCGTTGCGTGCCATAGAAAAGCACGCCTGTCTCAACCCGGCCGAGATACGAACGATCCGACGCCAAGACCCCGCCCTCGGTCGGTCCGTCGCCGAAAAGCAATTTATCCGAGCCTACCGAGCCGCCGTTAAAGCTGCCGCAGCCGGCAACGCGGTAGCGTCCATGGACCGCCTTGACCGCATGGGCTGTATCCGGGAGTTGGCGGCGGACGAACGCCGCTCGGCCCTGGCCTCGGAGTACGTCGGCGCCGTTGAACGCGGCGAACGAGCGCTTGTCGTCGCGCAAACGTGGGTCGAGGTGCGTGGCATCAATGATGCCATTCGGGACAAATTGCGCTTGATTGGTCGCATCGGCGAAGGCCAACGGGTGAAGACCTTTCAGACACTGGACATGGATTCGGCCCAAAAACGGGACGCCCGGTACTACGAGCCGGATCAACACGCCTTTTTTCTCAGGAGCTATGGGCGGTTTATCAAAGGTGATCTTTGTGAAATCCAGGGTGCCAATGATCGCGGGGTAGTCGTCATAAAGAACGGCCGCAAGTCCACCATCAGCTTCCGCTACGTCGAGCGAATGCTCGTTGCGAAGCCAACCATGATGGAGATTGCACCGGGCGACCGCCTGCAACTCAAGTTCAATGGCCGGTCCGCCGAGGGCATTCCCATCAGCAATGGCGAGTTGGTGAGCGTTCGCCGACTCGGCTCGAACGGCACGCTGACGGTCGAAAATGATGCAGGAGCAACGAAAACTCTGGCGGCGCATCAGCGACTTTTTAACCGGGGACACGCGGTGACTTCGTACAGCTCGCAGGGAAAGACCGTAGACACCGTGCTCGTCGCCGACTCCGGCTGCCGGGTCGCAACCAGCAACAATCAATGGTATGTGGCGATCTCGCGGGCACGCAGAAAGGTGATCGTGTTTACCGAAAACAAGGAGCAACTGCGCTCGATGGTCCAAAAATCCGGCGACCGCGAACTTGCGCTCGATCTTAAGCCGGCCCTTCCGCCCACTTCAATCCGGCGGCGTCGTTGGCTGGTGCGCGAGGTCGCTCCAGCCCAAAACGTCGGATCTGTCCGACATCACCTATGAGTTCGCCACTATTTCGAAAAATACTTGCTCGCGAAGCCGAGGAAGGGCTCGACGTGGACCGGCGGTGCTTTGCGTCGCCGCCATCATCGCGGCACCAACCCCAGGCAATCTACCTTTCCGTTTGTGCGCTCAACGGCGAAACTTGGATGCTACCCTGGCATCGGTTCGATTCTCTACGGCACTTTATGGATGAGTCCGGTGAAAGGCTGGTGCTTCAATTCGCCGGGTGCGAGGTGACTCTCGTAGGAGCAAACTTCGGCGTGATCATGGAATTGATCGCCGGGAACCGTTTGGAATGGGTACGCGACCTGCCTGCGGAGTATCGCGCCCATAAGAAGTCGGAGGAACCTTTCATCGAACGATTGGAGGTCCGAACTCTTGATGCGAATTTGTCTGCCGACACCTCGCCGCAGCAAAGAATTTCTCCGCCTTTCAATGTGGAGTATTCGCCTTGAGGACGGTTCGGCGGTAGCCTAAGAGGCCGGTTAGTCGATTGCGGTTTTCATTGGGTGCCTGTCGCGCATCGGCGATCTTCCGCTCAAACTTCCGTCCAGGTTCCAGCCTATAATTCACGCGGATGCCCAGAACCTCTTTCTCATCGCCGCCGCGCATCACCTTCGTCTTTTTCGGATTGATTTCAAATCCGTTCTGTTTGAATATCCGAGTAACCGACGGCATGACGCGCTGCAGCCCAGCGGGCCCGCTCAGCGAAAGGTCATCAACGTATTGTGCGAATCGACACTTCAGCGAGATACTTTCAAGCAAGCCCTCTATTCGCGTAAGGATCGGCGAAATCACAATCCGTGCCAAAACCGGGCTAGTTGGCGCTCCCTGCGGCAAGCGACGCTTCGTCGTCGTAAGTTTCGTAACAATCTCAGCAATCTTCGGATCAAATCCATTCCGGACAAGGGCGCAGTTAATCATCCTTGCCGTTGTCGATGGAAAGAATTCGCGCAAGTCCATCGTGATGACAACGGGCTGCCCGACGTGGCGGCTGGCCGCAGTGATCTGCGATGTACCAGGACGGCCATGCAAAGCCGCGTGAATGGGAATCGCCCCGAGAATCTTCTCGGAAAGAAGCCGCTGACACTTTTTGAGGTCAGGGAAGGGCGCTTCGATTAAGCGTTTTCCTCCGTTTGGCTTTTCCTGATACCAGCAGGTGTAGAGCCGGTGCGCCGCGCCGGCAAGGCTCACCATCGCTTGTTCGTCATCCATTTCGAGGATGCGGGCCAAGTCTGCCGGGGTACTAGGTAGCATGGATACAGAAATAAATTTGGGTCTTGCTTTTGATCCACGTCCACGCCGCAGAAAGTGCAAACTTCAGGCTAGCTCCTAGGGCCGTTGTAGTGGGCTTACCTCGAAAAAACGGACATCAATTCAGGCGGCTTTGATGTGTTTTAGTATTTGTTGATTTTCGAAGGCCACAGGGGAGAGATAACCGAGGGAGCTGTGGCGCCTCCTTGGGTTGTAGAACGTCTCGATATAATCGAAGACGGCAAGCTCAGCTTCGCGGCGCGTCGACAGAACGGTCTCGTCGAGCCCGGTGTCGGACTTGAACGAACTCCAGAACGATTCCATCGCGGCATTATCGTAACAATTCCCGGACCGACTCATGCTGCGCACCAGGCCGGCAGCGTCGAGGAGCGCGACGTAATCTGCATCGACATACTGGCAGCCCCGGTCGGAGTGATGCAGCAGGCCTTTGGCCGGTTGGCGGCGCTGTAGGGCATCCCGTAGCGCGGCGAGGGCCAAGCTGGCGTGTAGCGTCGGAGCGCAGGCCCAGCCGACGACGCGGCGGCTCCAGGCATCCAGGATCGCAGCCAAGAACAGCCAGCCTTCGGCGGTTTTGAGGTAGGTGATATCGGTCCGCCACGCTTGATTCGGACCGGTCGGCTCGGGTCGTTCTGCGATCACGTTCGCGGCGACCGGTTGCGCATGACTGCTGTCCGTCGTCCGCGGCCGTCGCCGGTTCTTCTTCTTGCCGCGGAGCCCTTGGGCGCGCATGAGGCGAGTGCAACGCCGCTTGCTCGTGCGGATCCCTTCCTCGCGCAGATCCTCGACGATGCGGGGAGCTCCGTACGTTTTGCGGCTGGCTCGGTGGGCAGCCGCGATTTTCGCAGCCAACGCCTCATCCTCGCGCTGCCGCTTGGTCGGCCGCTTTTGCCGCCACCCGTAATAGCCGCTGGGCGAAACGCCCAGCAACTCGCACAACGTGCGGACTGAATACTCGCCCTTCATTGCCTCGATCTGGGCATACCGCTCCCGGGCGGTTCGGACAATATGCCCATAGCTTTTTTTAACGCACCCTCCCGTTCCCGCATTCGGATGACCTCGGCGCGCAGATCGGCGATCTCATCCTCGGCCTCCGCCAAGGTGCGCGGCGCCGGCCGGTCGTCGCCGGGCCGCCCGGCGTACCGGGCGCGCCACTCATACAGCGCCCAGGGCGCGACCCCCAGCTCCTTGGCCACCGACTTCACCGTCCGATCGCCACGCAGCGTTAGTTCCACCGCGTGGCGTTTGTACGTCTCGTCGTACTGCCGCCGGGGCTTCGCCCCGGTTCCATTTTGCTCAGGCTTATTCATTGGGTTCCTTTCGCCGCACCGAACCGGTGTCCGTCCGCGTCCAACGCTGGTTGGGCGCTCCCTGCGGCAAGCTATGGCTCCTGTCCTCGGGAGCGCCCAATCAGCTTACCCAGTGTGTCCGCTAAATCGAGGTAATCTCATAGCAAGTCTGCCTACGACCGAAGCGCTTCCCGAACGAGCAAGACAGTCTTTGATGCTCTGCAACTGTGCAGTTTCATCTTTCGACAGTCTCTTGGCAACGAGTTCAAACCTTTCGACCGTTCGTCGGGCCGAAACTACGTCGCCTTGCGCGATCTGTTTTGTAGCGGTAACCAAAAGCACAGACCCATTTTTCTTTCGCCGTGCTGACAACTGACGGAGCATGTCCGCTGCATCAGCATGGCTCGAGTTCCTGAGTATTTGCTTTAGGATTTTCATGTGATTTACCTCCTTTCTGGTTTTCGTATCGGCCGCGTGATGCAGCCGAATTTAGAAAAGAAGCATGGTTGAGGCGGTGATGCCGGAACATGCTTCTTTGGGCGATCATGGCAGCCCGGGGGCCGACGCGATTGACGGAACGTGCAGGGACGATGATCCGTGAGGACCAAAAATCCAGCCACCCGCTTCCGATTTGGCGCTGCTGAGTAGCAACGGAGAATAGGAAACAAACCACTCCCAAATAAATTCCAAAGAACACGCGGAAGCCGACCGAGGCCGACAGCCAATCGATCACCAAAGAAGCGGCACGGGATTAGTCAATCCGGGAATCCGTAGAATTGACAGATACGCTTGCTTCCCGACAGCGATGACTTGGATTCTGGTAATGGGTCAGTTTGAATGACCGTACGGGAGGCAATCTGCGAGCTTGGAGAATATTAGAGGGGACGTTATTGGACTGTGATGAAACTTTGGCTCTTTGCGCTCTGCGTTGTGTTTCCTCTTGATAGCCCGAGCGCGCAAACGCCCGCCTGGCAGCCATCGCCGGGACATACGCAAGTGCCGATATGGCCGGGGGCGGCGCCTGATGCGATGCCGGTCACAGGACCGGAGTTCGCAACGACGACGGGGAAGGAGTCGTTGGTTGCCGGCAGACCATTGATTGTGGTGGGCAACGTCTCGCGGCCCACGATGACGGTCTATCCGCCAAAAGGAAGGAATACGGGTGTTGCGATTGTCGTATTCCCTGGTGGGGGTTATTGGGAACTGGCCATCGATCTTGAAGGCACGGAGGTCTGTGACTGGCTGACGTCCAAGGGGATCACCTGTGTGTTGTTGAAATACCGTGTGCCAGGGGGATCGGGGAAGTACCTGTACTCGTCGCCGAAATCGGGGCCGTATCCGAAGTCACCCCAGGCATTCGAAGATGCCCAGAGGACGCTGGGGTTGGTGCGATTCCATGCCGCGGAGTGGCACATCAATCCGCACAAGATTGGAGTTCTTGGGTTTTCGGCAGGCGGGCATCTGGTGGCAGCGATGAGCATCCATTTCGAGCAGCGTGTGTACCCGGCTATCGACGCAGCCGATAAGGAGAGTTGCCGGCCGGACTTTGCCGTGGCCCTTTATCCGGGGCATCTGTCGAAATACGCCAATCCTTCCGAGTTGAATCCGGATATACGTGTCACTGATCAGGCGCCGCCCACGTTTTTGCTGCAGAACGAGGATGACCCGGTGGACGACGTGGAGAACTCACTGGATTATTATGTCGCGCTGAAAAAGGCAGGCGTTCCGGTGGAGATGCACTTATATGCGAAGGGCGGGCATGGATTTGGGCTGCGGCGCACGAAACTTCCGGTGACGGCATGGCCTCAATTGGTGGAGACATGGCTGAGGACGATCGAAATGATTTCAAACTGACCCACTGCTTGGTTCTGCCCTCCTTGACTAGTGCCGCTAGTTCGGATTCTGAATCAGGGCGACCCTCGGAGAGTATGATCCGCCGCGCGATTATGACGCTTCAATGACGGCACTGGCGGTGGCTTTCAGTTCCTTTTGGACCAGGATAATAATCCCCGATTGGACTACGAAGCCGACGAACATCAAACAACCGAAAGTCTCCATCACCGTCAGCCGAGTGACCGGCGTGAGAATTGCCAGCAGCATCGTCACAAGGCAGGAGACTGCCGTAAAAAACACAATGATTGTTGCAGCAACACCTTGTTCGCGTGAGGCCATATATGCCCAAGGCCCAATCGCCATTCCATAAGCCCAAATCATTCGCGGTATCAGCGTGCGATCAGTCGCGTTATTTGCGATCAGGAAGAATACCATCAGGCACCAAACGGCGATAAGTATATATTGATACAGGGCGGTCAGGCTTCCAAATAAAATCAGTCCCCATCCTCTGTTTTTCTCAGCGCATTTTGCCGCGAGAACTGTCAGCAACATCGCCGGCGTCATTGCAAGACCGAGTAAAAACGTCGAGGCAAACAACGAGGCTATTCCCAGGCCAATAACGGACCACTCTCCGAGACATATGAGCCATATTCCCGAAACGATACCGCCGAACATGTTTAGGATCATCAGCGGCAAAGAGATCACCGTAATTGCACTGGTAAGATATTTCACGGGTTCCCTCAACGCTGAACGATTCTCCCCTTGAAGGGAGTTTCGAAGAATGCATCGCCGACCCTGGTCGTATCAATGCCAGACGCACGCATTACCTCCTTCAATAAGGTTATTAACCGTGGACGATTAAGGGCCTCTTGATTTGATACGGTTACGTCGTGGAAGGCCTTCAGCGCTTCGATGACCTTCTGATCGTCATGAAAAACGACGTAGACCTCATTCAAAGCGCGAATAAATTCATCGCCCGGGACATCATAGCGAAAGCCCATCAGCCTGCGCGCTACGTCCTGTCGCATTTTAGACCTCTCGAACCGAAGATAAAGTACCGAGGTCAATAGAGCGCCCATAAGGCCCGAAATCAGTGCTAGGACGACCTGAGACATAAAAGTACAGTCCTTGAGCAAAAGTTGGACAGGGCAGATAGGAGAGCTTCCTTCGGGTGAGCTGCGATCCTAAATAAATGAATCCTTGCCCGAGTAAACAGCGAAAAATGCTGGCTGTGCTGCGTTTACATCGTCTTCCGCCGTCTGAATGCCGCAATGTCGATGCGCGTGAGATCGAACCATTCGCCATTTTTTCGTTTGTCGGCAAATCGACGATGCCAGTACGCCTCGATCCCTCGCGGATCATCGGTCTTAATAACATGAATAATGCCCGCTTTGTCCGGAAGTTGAAGTGCGATTTCCCGCTCTCGCCGACCGGAGGCATTGCTGTGACCGATCTTGAAGTTCCGACCAGACTTAATCAGGTAGACGTCTCCGATTTCAACCGCCCCATCTGATGCATCATTGCCCTTGGAAATTGCATTTTGACTATCGAGGGCAACGACCGCCTCGCAAACTTTCACAACTTTTTCGAAGCCCGCCTTTTCGCTGAATTCCTTCGCGATCCTAGTAGCAATCTCCGTTCGGTTGCCGAGACGGCGAAATGTTTTGTCAGCCGGAAATCCATCGCCCCGCCTCGCCCTAATCCGCAAATCTGCGTTTGCCGGATAACGACCGGTTTCACGAATAAGTTCCGCCAATGCTTCCAGTAAATCCCCGTGCTCATATGCCTCTTGCAATTCGTTTGGCGCATACCCGGCTTCCTTCACGGCTTCACCCCATCTCGCCCAATGTTTCCCGCACCAATCGGAGTAGGTAATCCCAGTTTCCGTGGAAAACTTCAGCCGTCCGAGGGGTTTGCCTTTGTTGGCCTTTGCGGTTCGAACGATTTCGTCGAGAATATGCTGCTTTTCCATGAAGGTTTCGCGGGCAATTCATCCGGGGCGGGATGGGTCTAGAGGATGATGCATTGACTACTGCTCCGTCAATACTCCGTCCGTCGTCAACGCTATGGAGGACTCGGCATCAGCACGGTTTCATTTTAGCTTGGCTCTGGGCGCAAGCACATCGGGCAGCGCGCCAACGGCTCGACGGGCATTTTCATCACCGGCGTGCGAGTACATCCTTGAAATGGCCGCACTCGAATGGCCGGCGAGGGCCTCGGCCACAAGTTGCGGCGCACCGGCATTCTTAAGGAGACTCACAAAGGAATGCCGGAGACTATGGAAGCTGACGGGGTTCCGTTCCCGGCGGCCTGTTCGGCCTTTCTTATGGGCCTTATGGTCCTCCACTCGAGGATCAACGATGCCGGCGGTCGCCAGCATCTCATGAAATTCACCGGATAGCACCGCCACCCGACCCTTGTTTTTCTCCACAACGCCAGCGGCGCGGGGGAAGATATGGGCCTGCGGGTCGTCGCTCGAAGGCAGCGCCTCAAAGAATCGGCGCAGGGGCTCAGCGACCGGCAGAACTAGCGGAGCATCGGTCTTGCCCGCGACGACCCGAATTTCTCCGCGCACAAGATCCACATTGGCCCAACGCAAGCGGACGATGTCGCCAAGACGCAAACCCGAGTAGAGCCCGCAAGCCACAAGCCCCTTCCACTCATCGGAGGCGTTCTCCAAAACGGCGCGGATTTCGTCGGAGGATAGGTCGCGTCGGATCGCCCGCTCCTGACGCACCGAGCGAACCTTGCTCAATATGTCCTCGGGCATGAGATTTTCCCTCCATGCGCGCCGAAGCATGACACCCACGATCTTTAAGACGTTATTCGTCCGCCGCCCGGAGAGTCGTCCAGCCAGCTCGTCCCGGAAAGCAACGAGGTGGGAAAGGGAGATTTCCCGCAAGTCGGCGCCGGCCTTCCCTCGGGCGTCCATGAAGGCCAGGAATTTTTTCACGGCGCTCTTGTAATTCGAATAGGTGGCCAAGGCGTTCTCCCGTTCGCATGAGGCCAGCCAGCGAATGGAATAGTCCCGCAAGGAGCACGCAGCGGAGGTTTCCCCGAATAGCTGCTGGTGAAGCTCGTTCGCCACCCGATTGAATTGCTCGCGGGTCTTGGTCTTGCGGGCCATCTCCTCCCACGAGGCAGCAATTTTCTGGGCGGCGGGGCGTCCCGTCTCTCGGGTGGAGCGAAAGCGGCGAATGCCCTTTGCATCGGTAAACGCGGCCGAAAAAAACTTCGAACCGGGACGGCGGTGGATCGACGGCATAGGAATAACCTGCTAACGCCACTGCTAACATGTCAATCCGTTTATAGGTGTTTTTAGATGTCTCTCTAGAGTGAAACCAAAGTGCGCTCGGGGGCTATATGCCAACCGGGGTTCGAATCCCCGTGGGGACGCCAGCTACGCAAGCGCTTAACTAGCAATAGAAAGCGGAGCAAGCAAAAGTTAGGCTCTCCACCATGAAGTGGGGACAGGGAGGATATGGGTTGCGGGGTGACGAGATTTTGCGGTTGCTATCATCTCATCCATCATTCCGTCAAAAATGAAACTCGCGTGGCGCTACGCTGTTCAAGCTGACCTCAACTTGCTCGCCGAGTGGAACCATCAGCTTATCCGCGATGAAGGCCACCGCAATCAGATGACCGTTGGGCAGCTAGCGGAACGAATAAGGAGGTGGCTAGAGGGTGAATATAAGGCGCTGATTTTTTCAAACGATGAGCCGGTGGCCTACGCACTGTTTAAACAGGAAAAGGAATCAATCTATTTGCGGCATCTCTTTGTGCATCGAGACCAGAGACGGTGTGGGATTGGCCGACAGGCATTTACGATTCTTAGGCGGGAAATTTGGCCATCTAACATTCGACTGACTGTTGATGTTCTTTGCCATAACCGAGCGGCCATAGACTTTTGGCGGAGCGTCGGCTATCGAGACTATTCGTTGACGATGGAGATCATGCCCCCATGAATTGCCGATGAATACGGTGATTTATACCCACGATCGGAAGATCACGTGCGAACAGTTTATTGACGTGCTGAATCGTTCAACGTTGGGAGAAAGGCGTCCGGTTGCAGATCTCAAGCGCATTACCTCAATGTTGGAACACGCGAATTTGCTCTGTACTGCTTGGGACGGCAACTTGCTCGTTGGAGTTGCTCGATCGGTAACCGATTTCAGTTTCTGCTGCTACCTTTCGGATCTTGCAGTCGATGAGGCGTATCAGAAAAAAAGAATCGGAGTAGAGTTGATCCGACTGACGCAAGCTAGATTGCATCCACAATGTAAGGTAATCTTATTGGCTGCACCGAAAGCAGAAGCCTATTACCCGAAGATTGGAATGACCCAACATCGTTCAGCATGGGTTACTCCAGCGATCCCACTTTTACCTGACGGGCTTCATCAATAAGAGCTTAGTGACGTTGAACGGGATTTTACATGCATTTACCTGGCCTCAGATCGGATCGCGAAACAATAGGTGGACTTGTTTTCTTTGGACGCATGCTGGACAAGATCCGTCTGCATGACCAAGGACGTCTTCCATCCGATTATAATCGTGGACATGGGTTCGACGATAGGATGTGCCGCTTCTTGCGAGTAGAGTACGACGCCTTGGTTAGAAAGGTACTCAAGGAGAAGGATGACCTGAAGATTTTGGAATGGTGCTTCGAAGCTGGCCGACGTCCGACGGAGGAAGAGACATTTGTTTTCAACGCATTTCTCTCAAAGCGCGGGTGGAACGATGATGTGTCCGAATGGGTAAAAGAGCAGAAAGAAAAGCTAGGGCTCTCGCATCGTAACGACCTACAAACCGCGTTCGATATTCACGATGCTGATGAAGGCAGGAAATGAAGGGCCCAAGAATAGTTCTGGTCGGAGATCCTCATGCTCTGTCAGGCGCGCTCAATAGCCGTTAATGGCGCTTGGCGAGCGTATCGGATATATAGAATGCGGATTGATTGGCCGCGAATCGTGTACGTGACGTGATATTTGAATCGCGACAAATAACCGCGTCGAATTCCTGGAGCAATTTCCGGACAGGAAAGCGGATGCTGCTTAATCTGTGTCTCCCATGCCTCGTACTCGTCCAGGAACGGTCCGCCCAGTTTCGCGGCATCCGCGAGCCTCCGAGCTGCGGCGATGAGTTCCTGCTCGGCCAGCCGGTTGAAAGAAACCTTCACCGAATAGCCTGTCGGGCCTTGCGCAAGACTGTGGCGGAGGGCACGCCTGCGTCGCCATCAACATCCATTTGAAGCGCTCTAATCGAGCTGACGGTCGCAAGTTCGATGGACTCCAATCTGCGCTGAAGATCGGCACGCGGCAGGCCGCGACCAAGATGTTTTTTGGCAGGACGAGCGGCTAGAATAGGCATGGCTGTTACTTATCCCGTGGCTCGGCTTCTGCAAGAGAACTCGCGAATTTTAGAATCAATGGCGTGACAATTATTGGTCGGTAACGGGCCTCAAATATTTGCCACGGATTTGCCAGCAAACCTGTTCTGCCTTGTCCTTGCGGCAACTTGTTGCACGTTATTGCCCTTTCTAACCCACTGTAAATCAATTTAAGGCACAATCACCGAGGCTCTTCTGTTGTTCGGTAAAAGTCGGTTCGAATCCCCGTGGGGACGCCAGCTGCGTAAGAGATTAACTAGCAATAGCTAACACGCGGTTCTCCTCCAACGATTGGTTTCGTTACCTTGGAGCGGTGCATCTTCATAGAGGGAAAATCCGGGTTGGGGCGGCGGGATTCCGACCTCAACCTTTCACTCGAACATGGCTCAGAAGTATCTGAAGATAGAGCTGGGTCCCAGTATCTTGGACGCGTCAGGCAAATAAAGACGGTGGTATCTGTACGACCGGTTACTTTGAGGAAAATATGCCCTGACCACATGAAGCAACTAGCGAACAACAAAGAACTGTACGATTACCTGGTCGACCTCTCCACCAAGCTGGAAGCCCGCGGGGCCGAATCACTTGCTGCAATTGTCCTTGCGGCCTCTGGGCAATCGGCAGGCCTCAGCACCGAATTTCTCGGTGAATCACGCATAGCCTTGAGAAAGGTATCCGATTCCGACGAAGTGCTCATCACCGCCGATGAGCGGGCTGAGATGGTCGATGTCCTAAAACAATTGTCAGTAGCTTTAGACGGGAGGCATTAACGGCCGTGATTTCTTGCTGCAAAGACGGCAGCGGTTGAAAATCCCGCCCTAGTCATCGGCATTGTCTTGATCCCACATGCTTCACAGCCATCGATAGCTAAGGTTCGATATTGAAATACTCGACT
>Ga0206821_10098_pt1 | contig 21437 bp, 21 predicted proteins | sample Alteio_BWOrgCont_85_FD_152860 | JGI IMG/M metagenome (GOLD analysis project Ga0206821, IMG submission 152860) | Enriched cells from forest soil in Barre Woods Harvard Forest LTER site, Petersham, Massachusetts, United States -... | ecosystem: Environmental > Terrestrial > Soil > Temperate forest >...
CAGGCCGATAGCCCCGAGCCCGCCGATAGCCACGGTCTGCGTCATGTCCCCCCTTCCGCGATGGCGCGTGCCACCGTCAGGTCCCCAGGCGTGTTGACGTTCATGAACGCGTCCCACTTCGCCATGGGAAAATCAACCCGCCGCATGCCGATAACCTGAGCGAATTGCCCAACATCGCGGCGCCCTGGTGCCGACAGCAGCGCACGCAGTTCGTCACGGCACCCAACCGGCCAGAGCGCCACGAGGTGATGCGTGTGTCCGTTGCTCGCGGCACTGGCAGGCGCCGGCGACAACGCGCTGGCAAGACCACGCGGCACAAAGGGTGTGTCGCCAGGAACCGTCAGCAGCGCCTCTGCTCCAAGTGCGCTTGTCCAATCCAGGCCCGCGAGCACCCCGGCCAGCGGCCCCTCGCCCTCGAATTGTCCATCCGGCAGCACCGGCAAGCCGAACTGGGTAAACCGCGTGGGATCGCCATTCGCGCTGAGCGCAATGGCCGCCACGTCCTCCCGCAGCACCGCGATGATCCGCGACAGCATCGTGTGGCCGCCAACTTCCAGCAGCGGCTTGTCGCCGCCGCCCATGCGGCGCGCCTTGCCGCCGGCGAGGATCAGAGCTGCGACGGTCATGCCTGAACACCCGGGATGGGGCGAACAACGGGACTCGAACCCGTGACATCCAGGACCACAACCTGGCGCTCTACCAACTGAGCTATGTCCGCCATCCGGGGGGCCGCGTTTAGGCCCTTCCCCCGCCTTTCGTCAACGCACACCGCCGAAATGCGCCCGTAGCCGCGCCACCGCTTCATCCAGCACCTCGTCGCGCTTGCAGAACGCAAAACGCGCGTAATGGCTGGGAGCGCCCGCCCCGTCATAGAACGCGGACACCGGGATCGCCGTGACCTTGGCGTGCTCGGTGATATGGCGGCAGAACGCCACGTCATCGCCGTTGAACCCCAGCGGTCGGAAATCGGTGGTGATGAAGTAGCTCCCCTTGGAGGGCAGCACCGTCAGCCCCAGGCTTGCCAATCCCGCCCCCAGCCGATCGCGCTTGGCTTGCAACGCCCCTGCCAGAGAGGCGAAGTAGGCATCGTCCTTCGCCAACCCTATCGCAACCGCCCGCTGCAGGTTCGGCGCCGTCGTGAACGTCAGGTTCTGATGCGCCTTGGCCACGTTGCTGGCGAGCGCCGCGGTCGCCGTGACATAGCCAATCTTCCAGCCGGTCAGCGAAAACGTCTTGCCCGCGCTGCCGACCCGCATGCACCGGTCTCGCATCCCCGGCAGCGTCATCAGCGGAATGTGCCGCTCCCCGTCGAACACCAGATGCTCATAGACCTCGTCGCAGATCGCGTAGGCATCGTGCCGTAGTACCAGCTCCGCGATGAACCCAAGTTCCTCCGCGGAAAACACCTTGCTGGCCGGGTTCATCGGCGAATTGAGCAGAATGGCCTTGGTCCGCGGCCCAAAGGCATCGGCCAGGGCATCGCGCGGCAACGTCCAGTCAGGCGGCTCCAGCCGCACCAGCCGTGGCGTGCAGCCGAGCATGCGCACGACCGGCAGGTAGGTGTCATACAGCGGCTCGATCAGCACCACCTCGTCGCCGGCATTCAGCACCGCCATCAGGCAGGCGGTGATCGCCTCGGTAGCCCCCGAGGTCACCACCACCTCACTCGCCCAGTCCACCTCCAGCCCATAGAAGCGCCGGTTGGCCACCGCGACGGCCTGCCGCAGCTCCGGCACCCCTGGCATCGGCGGATACTGGTTGCGCCCATCCAACAGCGCATCCGCCGCCGCCCGAACCACATCCGCCGGCCCTTCGGTATCCGGAAACCCCTGGCCAAGATTGATCGAGCCATGCTCGACCGCCAGCGCCGACATCACCGTGAAGATCGTCGTGCCAATCCCGGACAGCAGTGTGTTGGCAGGCTTCACCTGGAACGGCTCCCTCAGACGCCGGGTGATTATGAGTTCGGCAGCCTGGGCCTTCAACTGCGGCAGCAGATGCGTCCAGTAAGTGCCCAAAATCCGGGCACTTGCAGATCGGTCGGTATGCAAGGGTCCACACGGAGCGCACGGGGAACCACGGAGCATCACGGAGCAGCAGAAACCCGTCGCGCGCAGCGCCATATCCTTGCTCCGTGGCCCTCCGTGGTTCCCCGTGCGCTCCGTGTGGACCCTTCCTACCAACGCATTGCCGCTTGGCACGCCACATGCAAACCTACGTCGCTGCCGTTCTGTCCTTCAGTGACCCCGGGCAGCCAGAAAGGGAGGCCCGGCCAGCCGGGATTTGGACGCGCATGAAGAAGATCGAAGCTGTCATCAAGCCGTTCAAACTGGATGAGGTGAAAGAAGCGCTGCACGAAGTCGGCCTGCAAGGCATCACCGTGGTCGAGGCAAAGGGATTTGGCCGCCAGAAAGGCCATACCGAGCTGTACCGCGGCGCCGAATACGTGGTCGATTTCCTCCCCAAGGTGAAGATCGAGGTGGTCTGCGACGATGCCGTACTGGAGCGTGCGGTGGAGGCTATCATCAACTCCGCCCGCACCGGACGTATCGGCGACGGCAAGATCTTCGTCTCGTCAGTCGAGGATGTCATTCGCATCCGCACCGGCGAGCGTGGCGAGGACGCGATCTAGCGCGCAACCAGGCACTACGCACGAATCCCGCTTTCGGCCCTTGGCGGAAACGAGTAGAGGGGCGCCTTCCTGAAGGGTCGCATGGTGCGGCCCCCATTAACTTTGACCAAAGACGGGGAATACCACTCATGGCGAGAAAGCCTGCAGGCGCGGCCAGCGGCGTCGGTAAAGTGCTGGAAATGCTCACCGAGCATTCCGTGGAATATGTGGACCTCCGGTTCACCGATCCGCGTGGCAAATGGCAGCACACCGCGCAGCATGTCTCCACCATCGAGGAAGAGACGTTCCGCGACGGCATTATGTTCGACGGCTCCTCGATCGCCGGTTGGAAGGCAATCAACGAGTCCGACATGATCCTGATGCCGGACGCTGACACCGCGGTCATGGACCCGTTCTCCGCCAAGCCCAGTCTCATCCTGGTCTGTGACATCGTCGAGCCATCAACCGGCCAGCCATACAACCGCGATCCGCGTTCCACCGCGAAGAAGGCAGAAGCGTACCTGAAGTCGTCCGGCGTCGGCGACACATGCTTCTTCGGGCCGGAAGCCGAATTTTTCGTCTTCGACAGTGTCAGGTTCGGCACTGGCGGCAACTACGGCACCTATCAGCTCGACAGCCAGGAAGGTCCTCAGGCCAGCGTCAAGGACTATCCGGAAGGCAACATGGGCCATCGCCCCTCGGTGAAGGGCGGCTACTTCCCCGTCCCGCCGGTCGATAGCGAAAGCGATCTGCGCGCCGAAATGCTCTCCACCATGGCCGAGATGGGCGTCGTGGTTGAGAAGCATCACCACGAAGTCGGCCAAAGCCAGCACGAACTGGGCATGAAGTTCGGCCCGTTGGTGAAGATGGCCGATGCATTGCAGATCTACAAATACTGCATCCACAACGTCGCCCACAGCTACGGCAAGACCGCAACCTTCATGCCGAAGCCGATATTCGGCGACAACGGCTCCGGCATGCACTGCCACCAGTCGATCTGGAAGGCTGGCAAGCCGCTGTTTGCTGGCAACGGCTATGCCGATTTGTCAGAGACGGCGCTCTACTACATCGGCGGCATCATCAAGCACGCCAAGGCGCTGAACTCGATCACCAACCCGCTGACCAACAGCTACAAGCGACTGATCCCCGGCTTCGAGGCTCCCGTGCTGCTGGCCTATTCGGCGCGCAACCGTTCAGCCTCTTGCCGCATCCCCTACGCGACCAGCCCGAAGGCAAAGCGCGTCGAGGTCCGCTTCCCCGATCCGGGCGCGAACCCCTATCTCGCGTTCGCCGCAATGCTGATGGCCGGGCTCGACGGCATCCGCAACAAGATCCATCCGGGCGATCCGATGGACAAGGATCTCTACGACCTGCCTCCGGAAGAACTGAAGGGCATTCCCACGGTGTGCGGCAGCCTGCGCGAGGCAATTGCCGCGCTCGAAGCCGACCACGAGTTCCTGCTGGCCGGCGACGTCTTCAGCACCGACCAGATCGAGAGCTATATCGAACTCAAGTGGACGGAGGTGTATCGCTTCGAGCACACGCCGCATCCGGTCGAGTTCGAGATGTACTATTCGGTCTGACCGCTAACCACTGAACCAAACCTGGCGCCCCCGCCTTTCGCGAGAAAGGCGGGGGCGCTGCGCTTTTGGCCCGCCGTTGCTCGTTTCTTGGGCAAAACCCAACACCACCACGCGGCGCAAACACAATTTTCCGCACCCGGTGCCCCGACTCTGCGGCGGCATGATTCTTGATAGGTCCCTTGGGAAGCGGAACTTAGGGGCACCTCATGAAGCTCATCATGGCCATCATCAAGCCCTTCAAGCTCGACGACGTGCGCGAGGCGCTGACGCCACTCGGCGTTCAAGGCCTCACGGTCTCCGAGGTGAAGGGTTTCGGCCGGCAGAAAGGCCAGACCGAAATCTACCGCGGTGCCGAGTACCACGTGAACTTCCTGCCCAAGGTGAAGATCGAAGTTGTCGTGCCTGCCGACCTGACCGACCAGGTCGTCGAGGCAATCACCAAGTCCGCACACACCGGCAAAATCGGTGACGGCAAGATCTTCGTCATCGACATAGAGCGCGCCGTGCGAATCCGCACCGGCGAGGCGGATGTCGCGGCACTCTGAACGACCGAACCAGGGGAACCCATAAATATGCTTCGACGCCGACTACCTATTGGGCTGGCTGCCCTGTTGCCTGCCGTGCTGGCTGCAATGCCGGCACTGGCCGACACCGCCCCGCCCAAGCTCGATTCCGGCGATACCGCCTGGATGCTCGCCAGCACAGCGCTTGTGCTGATGATGACCGTTCCAGGACTTGCATTGTTCTACGGCGGCATGGTCCGCAAGAAGAATATTCTCGCCACCCTGATGCAGTGCTTCGCCGTTACCTGCATCGTCACCATCGTCTGGTGTGTCGCCGGCTACAGCCTCGCCTTCACGCCAGGCAACGAATACGTCGGCGACCTGTCCCGCTTCATGCTCAATGGCATCGCCGACCACATCGCAAAAGGTAACGATACTCAGGCATTCGTGCTGCAGTCGGGCATCAAGGACGTGGCCCCGATGGTCACCACCGTCCCTGAGACCGTCTACATGATGTTCCAGATGACGTTCGCGATCATCACGCCCGCGCTGATCGTCGGCGCGTTCGCCGACCGCATGAAATTCTCTGCCCTGTGCATCTTCATGACGCTGTGGTCCCTGCTGATCTACTCGCCCATCGCTCATTGGATGTGGGCACCGAGCGGCTGGAGCAGCATCAACGGCCAGCTCGACTTCGCCGGCGGCACCGTCGTGCACATCAACGCCGGCATCGCCGGCCTGGTTTGCGCTTTGGTACTCGGCAAGCGCGTTGGCTACGGCACCGACAATATGGCCCCCTACAATCTCGCCTATTCAGTGATCGGCGCGTCACTCTTGTGGGTTGGCTGGTTCGGTTTCAATGCCGGTTCCGCGGTCGCCGCCAATGGTCGCGCCGGCATGGCGATGGCGGTGACGCAGATCGCCACGGCAGCCGCGGCACTCGCCTGGATGTTCGCCGAGTGGATCGCCAAGGGCAAACCCTCAGTCCTCGGCTGCATCTCCGGCGCGGTCGCCGGCCTCGTCGCGATCACGCCCGCATCCGGCTTCGTGCTGCCAGGGGCATCGATCCTCATCGGCATCGCCGCCGGCGTGATCTGCTTCTGGTGCGCGACCACGCTGAAGCACTTGCTGGGCTACGACGACAGCCTGGACGTGTTCGGCGTGCACTGCATGGGCGGCATCGTCGGTGCCTTGCTCACCGGCGTGTTCTCCTACGGACCACTATCGGCGACCGACGCCACCCCCGACGGCAGCCCCGGCGGCCTGGCACAGCTTTGGATCCAGTGCCAGGGCGTCGCAGCTACACTTGTCTATAGCGGCGTCGGGACACTGATCCTGCTGATGGTCACCAAGGCGTTGGTTGGCTTGCGTGTGAACCAGGACGAGGAGCGCGAAGGTCTCGACCTGGTGTTGCACGGAGAGCAGGTGTTCTGAAAATCGTTACAAACGATATGATATCGGATTGCCGACGCGCTACAATCGTGCCTACAAAACGAAATGGGAAACGAAAAGGTAACATACGCAACCATGGAGCACAGCACTCATAGAGGGGCCGCACTCTGGCTGGCGGCAGCCTGCGTCGTTGCCGCCGCACCGGCGGCACTCGCCCAAACCACAACACCGGCACCAGCCGCACCAGCGCTGATTGCCCAGACCGCCGCACCGGCTCCCGCGGCTCCGCCTGCTGGTGCGCCGGCGCCCGCCGCGGCACCCGCGCCGGCAGCAGCCGATCAGCCGCCGCCTGGCTTTTGGATTGGCGGCATCCATTTGTCCGCTCAGATCGAGGGCGGCCTCACAGTCAATCCGTCAACGCCAAACAGCGGCGTCAACTATGGTCGGCTGTTCGACGATCGCGCCAATCAACCCATGCTGAACCAGGTGCTGCTGACCGCCAACAAGCCGCTTGACCCCAAGGCGAGCTTCGACTGGGGCTTCAAGGCCCAGTTCATGTACGGCTCGGACGCACGCTACACGCACTCGCTCGGCATCTTCGACGATATCGGTAACGTCGGGGACACCACCCCCTACGGTCAACGCAACCAGGAGGACATTGTCGAAGCCAACTTCCTGCTGCACGTGCCATTCCCGACTGACGGTGGCATGGACATCAAGGCAGGCATCTACCCGACACCGCTTGGCTACGAGTACATCGACCCATCCCTCAACCCGTTCTACTCGCACTCCTACATCTTCAACTTCACGCTGCCGTTCAAGCACACCGGCGTCCTGACGACGACGCACGTCACGCCGCTGGTCGATATCTACGCGGGTATCGATTCAGGCACGAACACGACGATCGGCTGCTGCACGGCTGACAACAACGGCGCACCTGGCGGCATCATCGGGTTCGGCCTCAACATGATGGGCGGCAACCTGACGCTGGTGGTGCTCGACCACATGGGGCCGGAAAATCCCCAGAACGCACTGAAGCCGATTGGCTTCAATGCCGACGCCTACATGCGCTATTACAATGATGCCGTGCTGACCTGGAAGGCAACCGACGCGTTGACCTTCGCGACCGAGCTCAGTTGGGTTCGCGACGATTTCGACGGTTTCTACACTTCAGGCAAACCCGCAGCCGCCAATGCATACGGCATCGCCGGATACATGTCTTACACCCTCAGTGACACGGTGACGTTCAATGCCCGTGGTGAGGTGCTGCGTGACGACAACGGATTCTTTGTTGCAGCCTTTCCCGGCAACAACGATTCCGCACGTATCCTAGCCGGCTATCCGGTCGTCTCGCCGCTGCAATTCGCGAACGCCAACACCGAGGCTGGCAAGCCTATGGTACTGGGCGAGATCACTCTCGGCTTCACCTTCAAACCCAGCCTGCCGGCGCCTGTCACCGGTCTGCTGATCCGGCCGGAGGTGCGCTTCGACTCTGCGCTCAATGGCCTGCATCCCTACGGCAACGGTAACACCGCCTCCGTTACGGTCGCCTCCGACTTCGTGCTGACGTTCTGACCATGGCAGGGGTCTGACGCCTACAGCGTCAGACCCCCGTCCACCGTAATCGTCTGCCCCGTCACCATCGCGGCGCCGAACCCCAGGAACACCACCACCTCGGCAAGATCCTCCGGCTGGCACCGCCGCTTTAGCAGTGCGCGCTCGATCGATTGTTGACGCTGCTCATTGGTCCATTCCACCATCCACGAACTGTCCACCGCACCCGGCGCGATCGCGTTGACCCGCACCTCCGGCGCCAGCGCGCGCGCGAGATTCTGCGTCAGGCTCACCACGCCCGCCTTGGTCGCGCTGTAGGCAAGACTGCTCCCCGCGCGCCCCAAACCCGCGATCGACGCTGTGCTGACGATGGCACCACGCGCCGCCTTCAACGCCGGTGCCGCCGCCTTCGATCCACGAAACACACTCAACAGGTTGGTTTGCAGCAGCGACGTCCAAAGCTCCTCGGTGATCAGCTCAAGCTCGGATGGTGCGATGAGCCGCCGCGTGCCCGGCGTCCCGGCATTGTTGAACAACAGGTCCAGCCGTCCCAGATCGTCGACCGCCTTCAGCACCATGCGTTCGACAACGCCAGCCTCGCCGACGCTGCCCGGCGCCATGATCGCCTTGCCGCCCTCCGCATTGATCTTCTCCACCGCTTCCGGCCCGCGTGGATCATCGACCAGGAAGTTCACCGCCACCGTAGCGCCGAACTTCGCCAACATACGCGCCGTAGCAAAGCCAATGCCCGACGCAGCCCCGGTCACCAGTGCGGTCTTACCCTTGAGATCGTAGCTGATCATGTTTCCTCCATGGGGTAGCCGGCAAACCGATCGCCGAGGCCCTCATACAATGCAATCATCCGCCCTCGCCAGGCACGCAACGCGCCGACGCCCGAACCTTCAGGCAGCACGTCGCGTGGGCTGCCGATACGCGCCCACTGGAACACCGAGAAGACGATGTAATCGGCATACGCCGGCGCCTCACCCGCCAGAAACGCCTGTTCTGACAAGGTGCGTTCCAGTGGCGCACACGCAGACAGCAACGCAGGCAGCGTCGCATCTGGATCAGCAGAGTACTGCTCCAGCGTCATGCCAACCTGTGCCTCGCGCGAGCGTCGGAAGTAATCCCGGTCGCCTGGGTCTATGCACCTGATGAAGTCCGCATAGATCTGCGGTCGCATTGCAGGCCCAAGCACGGTGTCGGACCAGATATTCACCAGCCGCGTAACGCCACGGCCCATCGCACCCCCGAACAACGACGGCAGATCGGGGAACCGGTCCTCCAGATAGCAGGCTATTGACCAGGTATCGTGCACGACCGTCTCATCATGTTCGATGATCGGCGTGAAATGCTGGCCACTCAGGCTGCGGATTCGCTCGACATCGGCAAAGCGTGTCGGCACCACCGTCGGCTGCAGCCCCTTATGCGCGAACGCATAACGGATACGCCAGGAGAACGGGCTGATCCGCCGTCCCTCCAGCCCCACACGTTCATGGAAAATCAGCGCCATCGCGTCACGCTCCCGCCGGCAGCCAGGGCTCTGGCGCCCTTGCATCGATATCGGTGGCAACATCCACCACCACAGTCTCATCCGACGCCAATGCCTCCGTCAGCGCCGGCGCGATCTGCGAGGGCTCCTCAACGCGGATTCCCCGCAGCCCAAACACCCGCGCCACGTCAGCGAAGTTTGTCGGCCCGAACCGCACAAGTTCGCGCACGTCGCCTGGCTTATTGCCCTGCTGGCGCTGGATGTTCGGCCACCCCTGGCCAAACCCCGAGTTGTTGTTGATCACCAGCACCACGGCGATGCCGCGACGCCGTGCTGTCTCCAGCTCGGTCAGGTGATAGTAGATCGCTCCATCGCCCGACCAGCAGATCACCTTGCGCTTCCCCGCCGCGCATTTCGCACCCAGCGCTGCCGGAAACGACCACCCCAGCGAGCCGGCCGCGCGTAGATACGTTTGTGTCGTCCCGTTCAGTTCGATCAGCGTCGACGTCCAGATGCCGGAATACCCGGTATCGGCCACCACGATACCGTCCTCCGGCAACGCCCGCGTGATCTCGGCACACAGCCGATCAGGCAGGATCGCCGCGGCGTTGCTGGCAAGCAGCGGTGCGCGCGCCTCGCGCCACGCCGCGACAATCCCGGCAGCCCGATCGGCAAACGCCGTGTCGCGCACAGGCTTGCCAAGCGCCACAAGCAACTTCGCCAGCGTCGCCTTCGGATCCCCCATCAGCCCAAGCGTATGTGGATACGATCGCCCCAGCTCCAGCGGATCGATGTCGATCTGCACCACCTCTGTCTCGAGCGATGGTATCCGCCAGGTGTGCGTTACCTGATCGCCGGTGTGGCAGCCAATGAACACCACCAGATCGGCCTCATGCACGATCTGGTTCGTCGGCGGCGCGGCATAATTCCCCGGACAACCAATCGACAGCCGATGCCGCGTCGGGATCACGCCGCGTCCGCCCAGCGACGTGCCGATAGGCGCGGCCAGCGCCTCTCCCAACGCCAGCACCTCCGGACCAGCACCCGAGGCCGCCGCACCAGCCCCCGCGACGATGACAATCCGCTTCGCACCCCGCAGCTTCGCCGCCGCTCGCTCGATTTCGTCATCCGATGGTGCCGGGCGGTACGGCGGCATGGTCAGTTGCAGCACCGGTTCCACCGCGACCGGTTCGCTCACCATGCTGGTTTCAACCACCGCTGCCGAACGCCCGTACAGATCGAGATGCGCCGGTCGCGGTGATCCCGTCATAGCCTCGCGCCATGCCTGGCGCAGCAGCCGCGGCAGGTCAGCCGCCTCCGTCACATCAGCCGAGAACTTCGTCACCGACGAATACAGCGGCCCATGCGGCACTTCCTGATACGTATTGCGGTGGTGATACAGCGGTGGCTCGCGCCCGGTCAGCGCGATCACCGGACTACGGCCCAGCCACGCGTCCTGTAGTCCAGCCGCGAGATTGGCCGCCCCCACCGATTGCGCGAAGCAGATACCCGGCTTGCCGGCGATCCGCGCATAGCCATCGGCCATGTAGGCCGCTGATTTCTCCGCATGCGCCAGAACGCGCGTGACCCCCAACGCGCCAAGCTCGATCAACGTCCGCCGCAACACCGCGTCGATGAAGAACACGTGCGTCGTACCGTTCACCGCCAGCGTGCGTGCAAGCCATTCAGCACCGGTCAGCGGTTCGCCTGCGTTCATTCGCGTTCCCTCCGTCGTCCAGCGGCAATGTTATACCAAGACCCGCTCCGCATCGTCATGCCGCCCCCACCGTCATGGCCAGCCCATCCCCATCGTCATGCGGGGGACCGCTCCGCATCGGGCCCATCCCAATCGTCATGGCCAGCCTACCCCCATCGTCATGGCCGGGCGTGGCCCGGCCATCCACGTCTTCCTTATCATTGACCTGCATCGACCCCTCGTTACCATGCCGTCATTGCTTGACCACGAGTCCGGCAATCAGGGGGGATTCGACATGGGATTCAGCGAAGCCATCAACACGTGCTTCTCGAAATACGCAACGTTCGACGGTCGCGCTGCGCGACCGGAATACTGGTACTTTGCTCTGTTCGTCTTTATCGTCGACCTGGTGCTCCAAGCCCTCGAACGCACCGGCCTCGGCTACATCGCGATAATCGCCAACGTCCTGTTCAGCCTCGCCGTATTATTGCCTTCGATCGCCGTCGGCGTTCGCCGACTGCATGACATTGATCGATCAGGCTGGTGGCTCCTGATCGGATTGGTCCCCATCGTCGGCGTGATTCTATTGTTGGTCTGGGCTTGCATGCGCGGCACGCAAGGCGCCAATCGCTTCGGCTGAACGACGCGCCTCAGCGTCGCCGGTGCAGGAATGCCTCCAGCATCCGGCGCGGCTCGTCGCTCGCCCACGCATCGACGAACCCGTCGATACCGTGCTGGATCGCTGCATCCACCGCCAATGCCTGCCAGTCCTCGATCAGCGCCTTTTGCAGCCTGACGGCCCGCGGTCCCGACGCCAGGATCGCCTCGATCAGTCGCTCCACCGCGGCATCGAGCTGCTCCGCCGCAACCACCTCCTCAACCAGCCCCCACGACTGCGCGGTCGCCGCGTCGATCGTCTCGCCGGTCAGCAACAGCCGCCGCGTGCGTCCCCAGCCGATCAGCCCAGGCAGCAGCGCCGCCTCCACCACGGACGGCAATCCAACCCGCACCTCCGGCATGCCAAACCGCGCGCCGCTGGCAGCGACGCGCATGTCGCACGCGGCCGCCACCTCCAATCCCGCCCCAAGCGTCCACCCGTCGACGCGCGCGATCACCGGCACCGGCAACCGGCGGAACACATCGCAACTGCGATGCACCATGGTGATGAAGCCACGCGCGGATACCGCATCCAGTCCCGCCATCTCACCGATATCGGCGCCGCCGATGAACGCCCGATCGCCCGCACCACGCAGCACGACCACGCGCAACGCGCGGTCCGCACCAAGCTCTTCCGCCGCGGCAATCAGATCGGTCATCACCGGCGTGTTCAGCGTGTTCAGCTTCGCCGGATTGTTTATCGTCAGCACAGCCACGCCACGCGCGTCGCGCTGCACAGTGACCCATGTTCGCTCGGTCACACCACTCCCCTCGCCGTCTGCCTTAGCAACGGCCAATCCCATACCCCCGTGCAAACCGCAATGAGGACCGCCATGCCGCTTTGCTAACGATCTGTTCATCACCCTTCTGCTAACTCGCCCTGATCGAACGCTGCCGACGCGTCGATTTGCTGAGCATGGGAGGGCTGCGAGGTGCCAGACGGCGCTATCGCCAGGGTCTGCCTGGTGACCGAAGAACTGTCATCCGGCAAAGGAGCGGGCGGTATCGGCGGTGCCTTCCATGAGCTCGCACTGGCACTGCGCCGCGCGGGCCATGCTGTTGATCTGATCTATCTGCCGCCAGAACTTACCAACGCGCCGCCGCAGACGCTGGTGAACTACTATGCGGATCACGGTATCCGCATCGTCGATGTGAATATCGACCGCTTCGTCTGGGCACCCTACTCCTACGACAAGCGTTCCTACGCCCTGTTCCGCCATCTGATCGCCGTTGAGGATCCGTACGACTTCATCCACTTTCATGACTATAAAGGGCTGGGCTTCTTCACTCTCGCAGCAAAGTCGCAGCGCCTGGGCTTCGCCAACACCACGCTCGTCGTCAAGCTTCATGGACCCACACGCTGGACGCTCCAGGCCAACGATCATCCGTTCACCGACGAATCGCAGCTTCAGGTCGATTTCATGGAGCGCGAGTGCATCGCGCGCGCCGATCTTCTGGTGAGCCCCAGCCGCTACATGCTGAAATGGCTGAAGCAGAACGATTGGACAACGCCGGCGCCAGATCGTGTCTGCGTGATCCAGAACATCTGCTCGCATCTTGGCATGATCCTGGGTCCACATCGCACGCGCTGCCAACCAATACCCTGCACCGAACTCGTATTCTTCGGCCGCCATGAGGAGCGTAAGGGCATCGCGCTGTTCTGCGACACACTCGACCTGGTCGCGGACGATCTGGCAGACGCCAACATTCAGGTCACATTTCTCGGTGGCTTCGGCTTCGTCGGCGGTGAGGCGTCGGCATTGTACTTGGCGCGGCGCTCGCGCGGTTGGCGCTTCCCAATCCGCCTGCTGCCCGACTGCGACCGCATCGCCGCATGCCGCGCAATCACCGCCAACGACCGCTCTGTCGTCGTCATCCCGTCACGCGTCGAGAACAGCCCTTACACGGTTATGGAAGCCGCCATTGCCGGCAAACCGCTGATTGCCTCGGCATCAGGCGGCATCAGCGAACTGCTCGAGCCGACGATAGCCAAGGCACTGACCTGCGAGATGGATCGTGATCCACTCGCAGCCAGGATACTGACCGCGATACGCAAGGGCCTGCCCGCTGCGAAACTTGCTGTCCCACCCGAAAAGACCGAGCGCCAATGGCTCGATCTCCACATCACCCCAGCGATCCGCAAGACCATTGCGAAAAGTCAGATCGCAACCCGATCTCCCCCGCGTGTCGTCGCTGCCATCACGCATTTCGAGCGGCCGGCGAAGCTGCATGATGCCGTCCTGTCGCTGGCCGCCCAACTCTATCCGAACCTGGAGATTGTCATCGTCGACGATGGCTCCAGACAACCCACCTCTCTCCAGCTCCTGGAACGTCTTCAGCCGTTGCTGGACAAGCTCAATGTGCGGCTGTTGCGTCAACCGAACCGCTATCTCGGTGCAGCGCGTAACCACGCGATCGCCGAAACCCAGTCCGACTACATCCTCTTTCTCGACGATGACGACATCGCGTTTCCCACTCTGGTGCAAACACTGGTAGCCGCGGCCGAAGCCACTGGCGCTGCGATGGTGAACTGCGTGCAATTATATATGCAGGAGGCGCGCCGCGGCGAGGCGTACCCGTTCCCGGACCATTTCCAGGAGAAGGTAAGCTACGTTCCAATCGGCGGACCGTTGTCCATCGCCCCACTCGACAATTGTTTCGGCGGATCGACAGTACTCGTCCGGCGCAGCGCGATTGTCGAGCTCGGCGGCTACAGCGAGGACTACGGCGTTGGCCATGAGGATTACGAGCTGTACACGCGGGCATTGCAGGCAGGCCTGCGCATCGAAATCTGCCCCCTCCCACTGGTGCTGTATGAGGTCGGCCGCCCCAGCATGCTCACAACCACGTCGCGGCCGCGCAACTGGAACCGCGTCGCGCGCGCCATCGATCCTGCACTGCGACCCGAAGTCTGGCGCGACCTCATCTCTCTGGCGGCAGGCCGCCGCGCCATGGAACACGTCAACAACTATGGTGAATGGTGGCTGGACAACGACCCGCAGTCCGACCTGCTGCGACGGATCGCACAAGCCCCAGTGGACAGCGCTGACTACGCTTTGATGCTGCAGGAGTACGCCGCCTCACTCGGCGCCACGAGTTATTCGAACGCACTGGGTGCGCTCGCTGCCTGTCGAACCTCCCAAGCGCACGCCACAGGCGCCGTCGCCATGCCGCCGCTCCTCGCTCGGCCGCAAGCCCCCGCGCCTGGCCAGATCGAGATAGGCGCACTGATGCTCGGCGCCTTGATCGACTTGTCGGCAGACAACGTTGGTCAGGCTGTAATCACATTCCTGGCAAGCTGGGATCGTGAGCCAGGCATCCTGTCGCAGCCGCACCTTCGCTTCCTGCGGGCACTGTCTCGGCACGATCAACTGTCACCGCCCGACGCCGAACGCATACTCGACCTGCTGAAGCAGAAGTCTTCCGAGTTGGACGAGCTGCGCACGCTTGTCCCGGTAATGTTCCGACTGGCATTGCGTGCGCGCGACACGCAGGCGGCGATCGCCATCATCGATCGCGCATTGATCGTCGACGAACAATGCTACCTCGCCGAGCACCACGGTCCGGCGGACCAGGTGGCTTCCGGCGCTTACGCATCTGCCCTCGATCACTTCGTTCGCTCAGGCGAGACCGCGGAAAATGCCGGGTTTCCCTTGCTACAGGAGCTTAGGTCCACCTTGCAGACCCAATTGGGAATCCAGATCCCCATTGTCTCATTGCGAGCTTACGTGGTGTCGCTCGCACAGGGTCACACGGCCAACGTCGGGCCCGCAGTAGCGAACCGATTGACCGCTATACCCAAGTCCAAGGGCCGAACCAATGGCAGCGGCAACGGCGCGCACCCACCGCACGATGCTCAGCCGAACCGCTCCATCATCAGCCGCTTGTAGCGAGCCATGATCCCAAGCAACCAAACGGATGCCTTGCGCCAGCAGGTCCTGGCGAGACTGGAGGAACTCCGCACGAGCGTCGCGGCCTACGCGCAATCGGCCCGGCAGCCCGCGCAATTTATCCTCGGCGAGGGCATGCGCGGAATCACCATCCCCGCGGCCAAACTCGCGCACTGCCGTGTTCTGCCCAACCGCGAGGCGATCATCCAGGACATGCCCGATCGAGGCAACGTCGTCGAACTGGGCACCCAGACCGGCAGCTTCGCTCGTTTCATCCTGTCCCAACGCCCAAACATCACACTGTTCGCCATCGATATCGACTACTCACACTTCGCATACGACTCGCTGCAACCTTTCATCGCAAGTGGCCGGTTGAGGCTGATCGAGGGCTCTTCCTGGGATGAGCTGGCGAAATTCCCCGAAAACTTTTTCAGTTGGATCTACATCGATGCCAGCCACTTCCTGGACAACGTTCGCCGCGACCTGGCAGTCGCTCGCTCCCGCGTCAGCATCGGCGGCCATCTGATCTGCAACGACTACACGGTATGGTCGCCGTTCGAGGCGACGCCGTACGGCGTCCTGCCAGCAGTCAATGAATGCGTGGCGCGGTACGACTTTGACGTCACGCATCTGGCGCTACATCCATTCGGTTACCACGATATCGCACTGTGCCGCCGTTCCTGAGCAAAACAATGAGAGGATGCGCCCGCCCGTGCCCAATCCAGCGAACGTCACGGCCCCAATCAACATTCACGGCATCGGGCGGTCGGGGACAACGCTGTTGCAGAATATCCTCGGCATCAGCGGATTCATTCAAATGTGCAACGAGACCAATGATTTCGTCTGTGGATGCTATCGCGCCGGCGAGCTGTTGAACCCCACGCATGACAGGCAGGCCGCGGGCGGATGGACAACACGCGCTCTTCACGCCGCGCTATGTGCCGCGTTGCCCAGCGACAAGCCAAGCTGGTGCCAAAAAATGATTGGAATTCCCAAGGCCATCGTATGGGACCAACTGATCTCCGAAGAGGACCTCGCATTCGCCGCCCAGCCCTGCCCGTTTCCCTATCAGTGGTACTGGAACATGTTGTCCCAGGCATTTCCTTATGGCATCGACATTCTGATGCTGCGCGACTATCGCGATGTCATTGTGTCCCGTAATCTCCTGTCGAACTGGTCACCGGAAGAAATCGCCAAGGACATCGCCATTCACTACAATCTCATGGCGCACCCGGCGAGCCACGTCGGCCACGTCATCCGCTTCGAGCAGCTCGTCGCAGCCCCGGCAGACGTCATCTTCACGCTCTGCAATCACCTGGGCATCACCTACACGGATGCATTCTTGGAGGGAATGAACTGGTACGCGGTGCCATCGCCCGGCCGTCGCCTGGACGAAGCACGGGCCACGAACTTCACCTGGCGCATGCACCATCAGGACGTCGTCACCGAGCAGATGCACCAGACAATTGCACCGGCCCTCGAGCGCCTGACCGCGCGCTTCGCCCTCGATGCCACCATCTCGGCCGAAGCCCCCGTCGACCAAGCCGCCTAAGCAGCGGGCCGCCGCGCCCCACCCCCACCGTCATGGCCGGGGCGTGGCCCGGCCATCCACGTCTTCCAAACAAATCAGCCCCACGAGAACTGTTTGGGCGACGCCTCAGGCTTCCGCCGTCTCCGCCTGCCACGTCCGTTGCAGCTCACGAGCAGACGCCAGCACCACGTCGGCTGCCGCCATCTGGATCAGCGAGCAGAACACCGTCTGCGAGCTGTTGAAGCTGCCATTTTCGGTCAGCTTGTTCATCGGCGCGCCGCCACCGCAGATCGAAAAATACTCGCAATTCGCACGGCAAGCCGCGACGCCCGCATCGATGTCGCGTTGCATCGCCGCCAGCCAACGGCTGTCGCGGATCTGCTCCATCGAATCTGTATTGATATTGCCAATGACGAAGTCGTTGTACTCGGCATCCTTGTAGCCCAGCAGCTCGGGCGAGAACGTGGATACGTTGCCGTGGCAGTCCATATTCAGCATTGCCAGCGGCTCGACCTGCTGGTTGCGGAACGGCGCGTCGTTCGGCCGGAAAATCACGCTGATCATCGTGTCCACTTCGCGCACAAACTTCACGCGGTCTGATGCGCGCGCGAGCTGCCAGAATCGCGCGAGGAACGCCCGGAACCGCGCACGGACGTCGGTAACCGCCAGCATGTCCGATACGTGCTGCCCCTCCGACTCCTCCACATTGAAGCAGACGTGATCGATCCCCTCTCCCGCAAAGAACTCATACATTTCATCGGCCGCATCGAGGCTGTCGCGCGACAGCACCGAGATGGTGTGGAACGGCATCTCCCGCTCGCGCAGCAGCCGGATGCCGGCGAGCGTCTTGTCAAACGTTCCGCGTCCCGAGCGTGTCACGCGATGCCGATCATGCAGATGCCGCGGACCGTCGATACTGATGCCGATGTCGATACGCCACTCCTTGATGAACTCGCACCAGGCAGGCGTCAGCAGCATGCCGTTGCTCTGGATCGAGTGCATGATGCCGATATCGGGCGGCCGCAGTCGCTCGATCGCCTCGAACGCCTCGCGGTAGAACGCAATTGGCGCCACCAACGGCTCGCCGGCATGCCATATCACGTTGACGCACTGATTGGCCCAGCCCGACGCGAACAGCTTCTCGAACAGATTACGGATCGTGCTCTGTTCGATCAGCGTCCGGTCGTTGCGACCCGGCAGGTAACAATAGGTGCAGTCGATGTTGCAGAACGGCGTCGGCTGAACGACGATGACATCGATCCGCGGCGGCTCAGCCGCCACGCTCAGTTGCGCCAGCCGCCATTGCGCCAGTTGCCCCAATTGCCGCCGCCATTGTGCCAGCCATTCCCCCAGCCATTCCGCCAGGCAGGGCCGTTACCCCACGGCGCCGCATTGACCCACCCACCAAAGCCGTTGCCCCAGGGCCGCGCGTTGCCCCAGCCCGGGTTACCTCCATTGCCCCAGGCATGGCCGCCGTTGCCCCAGCCCAGGCCATTGCCGTTGAGCCACCAGGCGAGGCGAATGTCGGGATCCCGGACCTCGCCCGTATGGCCGCTCTGGATTTCCACAGCCGCCTCATCGACCGCATCGCGAATCGCCTGCAGCTCCTTGGCAACCGAGAAATTGTCGATGTCAGGCTCGGTGCGAGGCTGCTTGGGTTCCGCCGGTGCCGCATTGGCGGCGCTGGAAGCCAACGCAACAGATAACCCGAATGCACCCGCTGGTAGTAGCGCTGTTAGGAAGCGCAAATACCGATTGTGCTCTGACATAACCCCTCCGTCGCCCAGTTTTTTTACGAATCGAACCGATTCAGTCTACAACGAATCTCGCGTAACGATACTCACAAATAGTTAGAGCAGCCGCAGCACCACAAACCCCCCGATTACGCCGAGCGCCAGCAGGCTGGTCACCAGCGTCAGCCGCCGCTCGATGAAGTCCCGCACCGGGCTGCCGAAGAAGCGCAACAGCGTCGCGACCAGGAAGAAGCGCGCACCGCGCGTCAGCAGGCTCGCCATCATGAAGACCCAGAAGTTGAAGTGCGCGGCGCCCGACGCGATCGTGACGATCTTGTAAGGTATCGGCGTCAGGCCTTTGATCAGGATTACCCACAAGCCCCAACGCGCATACAGCGCCTGGAACGCCGCGAACCTGTCGCCATACCCGTACAACTGGATCAGCGGTCTCGCGAGCTGGTCGAACACCGCATAGCCTATCAGGTAACCCAACGCACCGCCGATGACGCTGCCCACCATGCAGATCGTCGCGAACCGCCACGCGCGATCCGGCCGCGCCAGCGCCATAGGGATCAGCAGCGCATCCGGCGGGACCGGAAAGAAGCTGGCCTCGGCAAATGCAATACCGAACAGCCACCATGTCGCGCGCGGCGAGGCAGCCAGCGCGAGCGTGCGCATGTACAGGCGATGCAGCATGGGGGTTCCTACCATCCGCCGCGCGCCCATGGCCACTGGTCACTGATTCCCCGCCGCCCTATCGTGCCGCCATGCCCAATGTCCAAGGAGCCTGCATGCGCCGGATCGCCAGCCTGATCGTTACCTTCGCACTCCTCATGCCGCTGCCGGTGCGCGCGCAAAGCAACCTGCCGCCGCATTCGTGGCTGTTCGGCGCCTGGATCGGGGGCCTTTATCCACCACCCAGTTCTGTCGGCGCGCAGGAATGCCTCGCCCAGCCTGTCGTCATCTTCACCCGCGACATTGTGATGCGCGCGGTCATCACCGACACGAACTACGTGCAGCGCCTGGTCGAGACCGCGCGTATCACGGGCGATGGCGTGGAGTTCCGCTTCGCTCCCCCGGTCCAGGAAGCCTCGTCGGGTCCTTTCGGGCTAACCCCCAATACCACCCCTGACCAGGGATTTGGCTGCATCAGTCCGGACATCCTGCGCGTCCTGCGACGCAGTGATAATGAAATCAGCTTCCCGGGCTGCAACGATTTTCCATACCCGCTCGTGCGCTGCCCCGGCCGCTGAACAAGAAACCAGGAGACGTCCGCAAAATGTCCCGTACCGTTGCCCGCCTGCTTGCCGAAAGCCTGGAAGCCCACGACGTCGATCAGATCTTCTGCGTGCCAGGCGAAAGCTATGTCGGGCTGATCAACGCGCTGACCGACATGAACTCGCTGCGGCTGATCGTGTGCCGGCATGAAGGCGGCGCCGGTTTCATGGCTGTCGCCGATGGACGCCTGCGCAGTCGCGCCGGTTGCTGCATCGTTTCGCGCGGCCCTGGCCTCGCCAACTCGATGGTCTCGCTGCACTCGGCCTATCACGACGCAACGCCGGTGGTGATGCTGGTTGGCCAGGTTGAACGCAAGGATTTCGGCCGCCAGGCGTTACAGGAGCAGAACTATTCGCGGCTGCTGTCGGACGTCACCAAGTCAGTGATCGAAGTGATCGAACCCGAACAGGCGTCAGAAGCCATCGCACGTGCCTTTCATATTGCGGAAAGTGGCACGCCAGGTCCGGTGGCCGTCATCCTGCCGGAGGATCTGTTCGACGAAAAAACCGATGCGGAAGTCGATCAGCCGCGACCCCGGGTGCTGGCCGGTCCGCGCGCGGAGGACCTCGATCGGTTGTCGGACATGCTGGCGAAGGCTGCTCGTCCTCTGGTGCTGGTGGGCGGCGCGCTGCTCGCCGATGCGATCTACGACAACGCGGTATTCGACGATCTGAAGCGCTTCGCCGAGGAATGGGTGTTGCCGATATCCCCGACGCATCGACGCCCCCAACTGTTCGATGCGACGCACCCACATTATGGCGGATACATGGGAATCCGCGTGCCGCCCGCGTTGATCACCGAGATGAAGAAGGCCGATCTCATGGTGGCGATCGGCGAGCGGCTGACCGATAGCGTAAGCCAGTCATACACATTCCCCGCCGCGCCGCAGCCGCAACTTCCGCTGGTGCACATTTGGCCGGATGCGAACGAAGTAGGGCGCGTGTGGCGCCCCGAGCTGGGAATCGCCGCCTCGCCGTACGAGGTGGTCAAGGCGCTGCTCAAGCGAGGCGCACCGGCGGGTGCGGACAAGCGACGCGGCTGGGTCAACGGCCTGCACGCAATCCATCGCAAGCTGCTGGCGAAGGAGTGGGAACCGACATCGGACGGCGTGAACTTCGCTGCCATTGTCTGCGAAGTGGACAAGCATCTCGCGCCAGATGCGACCGTGACTTCGGACGCCGGCAACTTCGGCAGCTTCATCCACCGCTACATCGGTTTCAAGCCAGGTCAGATCTTTCTGTCGTCGGTAGTAGGTGCGATGGGCTCCGGCATGCCAATGGCCGTCGCGGCAACGCTGCGCCGCCCCGGCAAGCAGGTCGTCGCCTTCATGGGCGATGGCGGTGCATTGATGGCAGGCAACGAGATCGCCACCGCCGCCCAGTACGGTGGTGCGCCGATCATCATCATCTCCGACAACAGGATGTACGGCACGATCGGCATGCACCATCACGTGCGCTACCCAGGCCGCCCATTCCAGGAGTCCATGAAGCTGACCAACCCGGACTTCGCGGCATGGG
>Ga0206821_10099_pt1 | contig 21390 bp, 16 predicted proteins | sample Alteio_BWOrgCont_85_FD_152860 | JGI IMG/M metagenome (GOLD analysis project Ga0206821, IMG submission 152860) | Enriched cells from forest soil in Barre Woods Harvard Forest LTER site, Petersham, Massachusetts, United States -... | ecosystem: Environmental > Terrestrial > Soil > Temperate forest >...
ACGCTGCTGCTGCCCTGGCCGAGGCTGTTGCCGAGCTGCCAGTTGGTGCCGCCGGTGGCCAGTGCGATGCCCACAAGCGCATCGTCGGCCACGTGATAGTCGATCCCGGCGCCGAGTCCGTAATTGCTGAGGTTGACGGCGCTTGATCCGGTGGCCGCATTGGCGTCGGTGTTGCTGTAGGTACCGAAGCTCATACCCCAGACCCGCCAGTTCGATGAATCGTCATTGCCTGCGTAGTAGCCCTGCGGTGCGCCGCGCCCGTCGACAAAGGGATCGAGCATCAGGCCCAGGAACTGCGATGTCGCCTGGAAGCTCGACAGCTCCGCGTCCGCTGCCACCTCGCCGGAGAGCTGCGACAGGGCGGTTGAGAGAGCGGGGCCCGTGAGACCGAAGACGGTGACGAAGTTGGGCGGCAGCACGCCGCCGGAATTGAAGTAGCTGTTCAGGCCGGCGGCGACGTTTCCCTGATTGCCGTTCAATCCTGCGCCGGAGATCGCACCCAGTTCGGCCTTGAGATCGAGAAACGCATCCGTCCCCGTATAACTGAGGCTCGCTGTGAATCCGGTTGGCAGGTTGATCGTCTCGAGCGCCGCGAATGTCGTGCCGCCGAGACTTGATGCGTGCAGGATGTCGTACTGATTTGCCACGTAGGTGCCCGAAGCGAACTCAGCGAGCGCGTCGCCCGCGAGTGACGTCGTCCTCGAGACGGCCATCGTGCTCATCGTCGGATTGAGCTGCACGAGATAAGTTGAGCCGGACTGGAACGTGAGCGTGCCGTTGATGGTCATCGACGTGCCCGGCTTGCCGGTTGCGCCCGGAGCCAGCGTGCCGCCGGAATTGACCGCCGTGTTGCCGAGTGTGCCGACGCCCAGAACCGTGCCGCCGGTATTAATGCTGGTCAGCTTCGACGAAGCGATGGAGCCGTCGACTTCAAGCGTCGCGGCATTGACGTTGGTCGCACCCGTATAGGTGTTGGCGCCGCTAAGGATCTCCGTGCCGCCGGAGATGGTGAAGCCGCCCGTGCCGGCGATCCCACCGGAGAATGTTCCGGCTGCTTTTGCGAGAACGAGCGTATTGGCGCCCAAGGCGACGCCGCCGGAACCCGACAATGTTGCGATCGACACCGTCGAGCTTCCGTTCGAAATATTGAACGTGCCGTTGTCGGTCACGCCGCTCGAACTCGCGATCGAGCCGGACGCCGTCAGAGCCAGCGTAGCGCCGCTATCGATCGCGGTGAGGCCGGTATAGGTGTTGACGCCGGCGAGTGTCTGTGTGCCGCCCGCAATGACGAGTGCCCCGCCGGTGCCGCCGCCGATACCGCCGTCGGCGATAATGCCGGAGAATGTGGTCGAACCGTTTGCGATGGTGAGCTGATTGCGGCCGAGTGCCGCCGTGCCTGAGCCGGACAGAGTCGCAATGGTGGCGCCCGCACTTGTCTGCGAAATATCGAACGCGCCGTTGTCGGTCACGCCGCTCGAATTGACGATAGAACCCGACCCCGACAAGGCCAATGTCGTGCCGTTATCGATTGTCGTAAGGCCGGTATAGGTGTTGACGCCGGTGAGGACGAGCGTGCCGCCGCCGTTGACTTCGACGCTGCCGGGCGATGTGCCGTCGGAGATCACGCCGGAAACAGTCTGCGTTGTTCCGGCAGGCGGCGAGAAGACAGGATCGCCGGAGATGGAGATATTGTTTGAGATCGTGAAATTGCCGGTGCTCAGGAACGAAAGCGTGGTGCCGGCCGCCATGGACAGCGCACCTGTTCCAAGCGCGCTATTGTTGCCGACAACAAGCGTGCCGTCCGAAAGAGTCGTGCCGCCGGTATAGAAATTGGCACCGGTGAGCGTAACCGTGCCGCCGCCGATCACGCCGAGCGTGCCACTGCCGAAGATCACGTTGGCGAACGTCGGATCGTCCGAACGGTCGATGACCAGCGCGCTGTAGTCCATCACGACACCGGCGACCGAACCCGACGTGCCGCCATCGCCGAGCTGGAGCGTGCCGGCATTGATCGTTGTGCTGCCGGTATAGCTGTCGTTGGCGGTGAGAATGGTCGTGCCGGTGCCGTTCTGGTGGAGTGAGCCGTCGTCCGAGATGACGCCCGCGAGCGTCAGGCTGTTCGAGCGGTCGATGATCAACGCGCCCTGGTCATCTACGTCGCCGACGATCGAACCCGTCGTGCCGCCATTGCCGAGCTGCAGGGCACCTCCGTAGATCTCCGTGCCGCCATTGTACGTGTTCGATCCGAGCAGAACGAGCGTGCCCGAACCATTCATGAAGACGCTGCCGGTACCAGAGATCGTGCCTGCGACGGTGAAGGGAAAGCTGTTGATTGCGAATGTGGCAACGCCGTTGGTCACGATATTGTTTGCGATCTCCACATTCGGACCGCCACCGAGCGTCGCGCCATTCTCGATCGTAATTGTTCCCGTGCCAGCAGCCGTGTTGCTGGCAAGAGTCAATGTGCCTGCATCGATTCTCGTGCCGCCACTATAGGTGTTGGCGCCGGACAGAGTGACCGTGCCGGAGCCGGTCTTGGTCAAAGCCCCACTGCCGGCGAGCGTTGCACCGATGCTGCCGAACTGCACATTGTAGGCACTGCTGGTCAGCGTGCCGTCCTCGATAGTGCCGCCGGTCATGGCGAGTGCACCGGTCGTCTGCGACGTGCCGCCCAGATAAAGCTCGCCACCCGATACGGTGAGTGTTCCGGTCGTCGCACCAAGCGTACCGCCGCTCAATACTTGCAGGGTACCGCTTTCGACCGTCGTGCCGCCGCCATATGTGTTGTCGCCGGTCAGAGTAAGATAGAGGTTGCCTGTCGCTGTGATGCTGCCGGAACCCGATATCGAGCCGTCGATCTCGAAGACGGAGTTATTGCTGTTGAGAGTGGCCGCGCCATTGGTCACGATATTGTTGGCAATCTGAACGTTGGCGCTCGCGCCCAACGTCGCGCCGCCGTTGATGTCGACTGTGCCTGTTCCCAGGGCGTTATTGGCGCCCAGTTGGACCGTGCCCGCGTCGATGACGGTCTCGCCGGTGTAACTGCCCTCGTTATCCTGGGAAATCGTCAGCGTTCCCGCGCCCTGCACGACGAGTTCGCCGGAGCCGGTTATCGCCCCGCTCAGCGTCAGCGAATTGCCCCCATTGTCGATCGTGCTGGTTCCCGGGGAGAGCATGATCTGGTTGCTCAAGGTCACTGAGGCTGCCGCCTGCAATGTGGTGCCGATCGCCATGGCGAGGGTGCCTGTTCCCAGCGCGGCATTGTTTGCGACCGCCAACGTCCCGGTGTTGATGAGGGTGCCGCCGCTATAGGTATTCGCGCCGGACAATGTGAGGGTCGCGGTGCTGCTGTTCTGGACAACGAAGCCATTGCCGGTGATCACATTGCTGAGTGTCTGGGCCGTGGTCTGGTCGAAGTCGACGGTGCCGCCGCCATCGATTTCGATATTGCCGGTGATGGTGCCGCCCTGAAGCGTCAGCGAATTGATGCCGCCGGTGAATTGGATCGCGTCCGCCCGCGTTACCCCATCGCCCGAAAGGCCGCCGATGATGGTGCCGCTGTTGGTGACGGCGAGGCCCGAGCCGACGACACCGGCGCCGCCCGCGCCGGCGATGCCATTGGACCCACCGCCGAAGTTGAAGCTTCCTCCTGACCCACCGGCTCCGCCCATGATCGTCCCGGAATTGTTGAGCGTGCCGCTGCCGGTGAAAGCGATGCCGATGCCGCCACCGCCGCCATTGCCGCCGATGTAGGTGCCACCGCCGCCGCCGCCGCCCGCGCCACCGCTGCCACCCATAAGGCTGCCGGTGGCGCTGTTCGTGTAGGTGAGGGTGCTGCCGTTCACGACAACACCATAGCCGCCTGCGCCGCCGCCGCCGCCGCTGCTGCCGCCGGCAAACCCGGCGCCACCAGAACCGCCGCCGCCGCCGCTGACGGTGGTTGAATTTGAAGTCGTGGTCGTGACGACTGCGCCGTGCGCGCCGCCGCCGCCGCCACCTCCGCCGCCGGAGGGGTTGAGGGATTCAGTCCCGCCGGTACCGCCGGCGCCCGCGGTTGATCCGCCCGCGCCTGCGGACCCGGCACTTCCGCCTGAGCCGGTACCACCCGTGCCGCCGGTCGCGCCGGCACCACCACCACCGCCGCCGGCGCCGGGAACGTTTGTGCTACCGTCGCCGCCGTTTTGGCCGGCACCGGTTGCGGAACTGGTGCCCGCGCTGCCGCCCATACTGCCGGTATCTAAGCCGGCGCCGCCCGCGCCGCCGGTGGTCTGCGCCCATGTCGGGCCGGCGAACGCAAAGGCGAGCGCGGTTGCAAGCGCGCAGATCGCTGTCCCGCTGCGTGCGGCGCGGCGCACGCTTACGGCTGCCGGTGTAACCTCTGCCATGACCTTACCCCCACGGATTTCCACGCAAACTTGAAAGGCGGCTCAATTCTGTCGATGACGAAGATGAGGATCGGTATCGCGCCGGATGATCCAGCCGCGCGCGTCGATTCACCCGATTTCCGGTTTCCTGAAACTCCCCTGCACCCCGCGGCCGTAGCGCCCGCTCAGGCCGCGCTGGATTTACGTCTAAGGCTCGCAGCCGGTAAAGACGTTGGAGCATCGCGCATTCGTCACAAAGTGTGTCCGCCGTGTTTTCGGCTGCTTCACACACATGCGTTCGGCTCAGGGGCCGGGCGCAACTTACGCGGGCTCGTGAATTCCCCGCGGCCGCGGGCGTGTGCTAGCCTCCAGGTCTCACCCTAAGAAACCACAGCATCTCGAGGAAACTGCCCCATGCACCGCGTCCGCACGCTCTGCCTGAGCGCCGCCGCCACTTTCGCGCTCGCAACTGACGCATTCGCCACCCCGGCCGATCTCATGCAGCAGAGCACGCTGCCGTTCCAGGCGCCGCCCTTCAACAAGGTCAAGGATGCGGACTTCCAGCCGGCCTTCGACGCGGCGATGGCCAAGGGTCTCTCCGAGTTCGATGCGATCGCCAACAATCCGGCGCCGCCCACTTTCGAGAACACGATCGTGGCGATGGAAAAATCCGACCAGGCGCTGGGCCGCGTGCAGCTGATGTTCTCGACGCTCGCCGGCGCCAACACCGATGACGCGCTCCAAAAGGTCGAGACCGTGGAATCGCCGAAGCTCGCCGCGCATCAAGACGCGATCTTCCTCAACGGAAAACTCTTCGCGCGCGTCAATGCGATCTATCAAAAGCGCGCTTCGCTTAATCTCGATCCGGAATCGCGCCAGCTTCTCGAAATCTATCATCTGCAATTCGTGCATGCGGGCGCCAATCTTTCGGACGCCGACAAGACGAAGCTGAAGGATCTCAACAAGCAGATCTCGACACTCGAGACCGCCTTCGAGCAGAAGCTTCTTGCGGCCGCCAAAGCCGGCGCGCTCGTCGTCGACAACAAAGCCGATCTCGCTGGGTTAAGCGACGATGCGATCGCGGCGGCCGCGAAAGCCGCCGAAGCGCGCGGTCTCAAGGGCAAGTGGGTGATCCCGCTGCAGAACACGACGCAACAGCCCGCGCTGCAATCGCTCGCCGACCGCGCCACGCGCGAAAAGCTGTTCAACAGCGGGTGGACGCGCGCCGAGAAGAACGACGCCAACGACACGCGCGCAACGATCTCCACACTGGCGCAGCTTCGCGCCGTGAAGGCGAAGCTTCTGGGCTATCCGGACTACGCGACCTATGTGCTCGAAGACCAGATGGCGAAGACGCCGCAAGCGGTCGAGAAATTCCTGGCGCAGCTCATTCCGCCGACAGCCGCCGAAGCGCGCCGCGAAGCGAAGATCGTGCAGGCACAGATCGACAAGGACGGGAAGCATTTCGACTTGAAGCCATGGGACTGGAGCCGCTACGCCGAAGAAGTGCGCAAGGCCCAATACGATCTCAACGAAGATCAGATCAAGCCGTATTTCGAGCTCGATAACGTGCTGAAGAACGGCGTCTTCTTCGCCGCCAATCAGCTCTACGGCCTGACGTTCAAAGAGCGCCACGATCTGCCCGTCTGGCAGCCGGATGTGCGCGTGTTCGACGTGTTCGACAAGGACGGCTCGCAGCTCGGGCTGTTCTATTGCGACTACTTCAAGCGCGACAACAAGCAGGGCGGCGCGTGGATGAGCAATCTCGTCAACCAGTCGACGCTCATGGGCACCAAGCCCGTCATCTACAATGTCGCGAACTTCACGAAGCCCGCGCCCGGCAAGCCTGCGCTCTTGAGCTTCGACGACGTGACGACCATGTTCCACGAATTCGGGCACGGTCTGCACGGCCTTTTCGCCAGCCAGAAATATGCGACGCTTTCGGGCACGAGCGTGGCGCGCGATTTCGTCGAGTTTCCGTCGCAGTTCAACGAGCACTGGGCGCTCTATCCCGACGTGCTCAGGCACTACGCGAAGGACTACAAGACCGGCGCGCCGATGCCAGAGGCGCTCGTCGCCAAGATCAAGAAGGCCGCGACGTTCAATCAGGGCTACGAGTTCGGCGAGCTGCTGGCCGCCGACAAGCTCGACATGCAGTGGCATGAGCTGACCGCCGATGCGCCGAAGCAGGATGTCGATCAGTTCGAGCAGAAGGCGCTCGCCTCGACTGGCCTCGACATCGACGATGTGCCGCCGCGTTATCGCTCGAGCTATTTCCTCCACATCTGGAGCAACGGCTATTCGGCGGGCTACTACGCCTACACCTGGACCGAGATGCTGGACGACGACGCGTATCATTGGTTCGCCACGCATGGCGGCATGACGCGCGCCAATGGCCAGCGCTTCCGCGACCTGATCCTGTCGCGCGGTCACACGCTCGATTACGGCCCGATGTTCCGCGCCTTCTACGGCAAGGATCCCGACATCGGTCCGCTGCTCGCCCATCGCGGACTGGCGCCCGGCGCCGACTGAAGCTCCGGCCCGATGAAGCTATATGTGGCAAGTCCTCTGGGGTTTTCGGAAGCCGGGCGGCAGTTCTACTACGATAGGCTGCTGCCCCGGCTTGCCGCCGCGGGCTGTGAGATCCTCGACCCCTGGACGCTGACCGATGCGGCGAAGATCAAGGCCGCATCGGACATGCCGTACGGCCAAGACAAGCGCGACGCCTGGCGCAAGCTCTGCGCCGAAATCGGCCGCAACAATGCGGAGGCGATTGCCGATTGCGATGCGCTTCTCGCCGTGTTGGACGGTTCCGATGTCGACAGCGGCACGGCCGCCGAAATCGGCTTCGCCTTCGCGCTCAAGAAACGCATTGTCGGCTATCGCAGCGACTTCCGGCTCGCAGGCGACAATGACGGTGCGATCGTGAATCTTCAGGTCGAATATTTCATTCGCGAAAGCGGTGGCACGATCGTCACCGAGCTCGATGCGATTGCGGATGCTCTGCGTTCATGATGTTGCCGTTTCTTCGGCAAGGATCGCCATTTCGCGCGCATCGCGCGTGATGAAACGCCGACCCAATGCGACCGCAATGGATACGAGCGGGATCGTCACCGTCGAGATGACGATCTTGACGGCGTACTGACCGGCGATGACCGGCAGGAGCGCCGTCGTTCCGGCGAAGGCGATGGTGATGAACAGCGCCGTGTCGATCAGCTGGCCGAAGATCAGGCTGAACCAGGCGCGCGCGGCGACCGACGCACCGATCCCGCCCACGCGCTTGAGCAGCAGGAACGACCAGACGTCGAGCCGCTGGCTGATCGTGTAGGCGATCCAGCCCGCCAGCCAGATGCGCCACGACATGGAGAGGACGGCAGAATAAGCGTCCTGACCGGCGCCGGACGGTCCCGGCAACAGGGCTGCGACCTCCATGTAAACCGCGGCCATGATCATCGCGACAAGGCCCATGGTGATGACGAACCGCGATACCGCCGGCCCGAAGAGCTCCGCCAGCGTGTCGAGAATGACGAAGGTCAGCGTGTAGCTGAGCACCGTGGCGCTGGCCGACAGATGAAACGGCAATGCCACCAGCTTGGCGCCGGCGACCATGCTCGTGACGAGCAGGGCGGTGTGTAGAGATGCCAGGCACACGAGCAGTGCCAGCGGTCGCGTCAGGCGCGCGGCGCCCGCGTTTTGCGACAATGTTTCCAGCACGACGGCGCTCCCGCTCAAACCAGGGAGAAGGCATACAGGACGGGCGCACAGGCCGGAAGCGTTAGCAAAATCCTAATATCGACACGGTAAAACGACGCCATGGGGCGTTCAAAAACAGCCGCGTTGCGACGCTGCGCCTTGGCGGGCGCGAGCCTTCTCGTAGGGCTTACGGTTTCCGCGCGCGCGGACGATCCGCCGCCCCTGAAAGGTTTCGAGAGCGACACGGTCGTCGTCACTGCCCAGCGCACGAGCAACGATTATCGCTTCGGACCCGGCGACAAGCTGCGCGTGACGGTCTACGGCGAAGAGGATCTCTCCGGCGAATTCCAGATCGACAGCGCGGGGTTCATTCGCCTGCCGCTGATCGGGCAGATGAAAGCCGCAGGCGCCACGGCGCACGAGCTGGAAACGCAAGTGGCACAGACTTTGGACGACGGTTATCTGGCCGACGCCCGTGTCGCCATCGAAGTGACGACCTATCGTCCGTTCTACATCATCGGCCAGATCAGCAAGCCGGGTGAATATCCGTACGTCAGCAATATGAGCGCGATCAACGCCGTGGCGCTGGCCGGCGGCTTCACCGAAAAGGCGACGGATTCGACGCTCTATGTTCGCCACGAGGGTGAAACCGAAGAGCACGAGATCACTGTCGACGAGATGACGCGGATCGAGCCCGGCGATGTCGTGCGCGTTCCGGAGACGACGTTCTGGCGCGTCGTCGATGTCCTCGCACCGCTGACCGGCTTCGGCTTCGTCGCGGCCCAGGCCGTGGCGCCCTGAACCTATTCGCCGCTAGGACGAGAATTCACTTCGCCTCAAGCTCGAGGGCTGCCGCCATCGTTTTTGCTGCGGCGTCTTGCGTCGTACCAACCTCCGTAGCGCTCGTCCAATTTCGCCTTCATCGCCATCGACCAGCCGATGATGTAAAGCGCGAGTCCGAGAATCAACGCTACGTGCCATCGAAAGCGGTACGTGTGATCGAGGCTGCATTGAACTGCATAGCTCAGAACAGTGTACACAAAGGGCACAGCATGAAGAAGGCGGTTAGATTTCGAATAGAAGATGCCGAGGCCCGATACAATCGCGCCCACTGAGACGGATGTCACGATGTACAGCGAAACGAGCGTACCCATTTCGCTCTTCTGTTAGTTCGTCTCGCGGCGGCCGGCGAGGATCGTGCCGTGGTCCGCATTTGCGCCACTGGTGAGCGACACCCACTTCAGCGGATTTTCCGACGATTGGCGCTCGAGCCAGCGATAGGACGTGTTCGACCACGGCCGGATTTCCGACGTGAGACTGTCCATTACGAGCACGCCTTTATCCGTATCGACAGTGAGGACCGCATGCAGTTCGTCGCGCGGCGTGCGCACGATCGCGATCCGCAGCGCCTGGTCGGGAAGACCCGCCGCCCGCAGCGCTTCGCGTTTGGCCAGCGCATAGTCTTTGCAGTCGCCACGGCCGCCTTGCGTGTGCAGCGTCCACTGATTGGCGGCGCCGTAATGCGTGACGTCGGATTCGTATTCGATGGCATCGTTCACGTGATCGTTCACCGCCACCAGCGTCGCCGCCATATGATCGTCGACGACGACTTTCGTTGCTGCCGGCGCGCCGCGATTGGTGCAGGCTTCGGGTGATTGCATGCAGAAGCCCACGAAACCCGGCGGCGGCGTTGTGTTCATGCCGTCCGCAATCGGCGATGCCGATAGATAAGCCACTTTGGTCGCCGACTGCAGCGATTGTGCATCCGTCGGCATTTGTGCGCATGCGCCGACACTCAACGCTGCAACGACTGCGATATGTGCGATGTACTTCGACACGACACGCCCCGTGATTAGCCCGAAGCGTGTGTACGTCAGCGCCGATTGCAGCGGCGTTAGATGGCGCGAGGTGCTTTGAGTCAAAAGCGCCTAAAATTTTACGCGGCCAGCAATGCCGCGGCTTTTCGGCGTAAAAGACCTTCGAAAAGTGGCGACGAATTTTCGGAAGAATTTGCAGATCGGGCGTTTGGCCCGGCGCGGCCCTGCTGCGTTAACTGGGAATTAGAGATTCGATAACAAATTGGGCGCGTCGGAAAAGGAACGCGATGGCAATGACTCTGCCGCAAAGAAGGGCACCCGCCGACGCGGCGTTCGACGCTTCCCAGTTCCCCAAGATTGAAGTCACCGACGACCGCGATCGCGGTCCTGCCAACGCCGTCATCGCGCGGCTGGCCCAGTCGATCGCCGAACAGAACGCCTCGAACCTGACGGAACCCGCGACGAGCGAGCGTGCCAGCCGGGGCCTGCCCAGCCTGGGGTCGCTCCTGGCGCTCGCGCTCGGGTCCGCCACGCTTTGGGTCGCCGTCATTTTGGCAATCTCCGCACTGGTTTAGCCGGCATCGCTAACCATCGATTCCACTGCTTCTTGTGCAGTGCGGCATGGATCGGCTAGGGTAAACAATCCGTTGCGAAGTCAAAAATGGGCGGCGCGCGGAGGCTGGCCGGCATGTCATAATGCCGTTCCAAAAGCGGGGGCAAAATGACCCCGGCAGATATCTGAAAAAATTTCGTCCTGTGGTGGGACTGGGGCATGGGGTTCATCAGCGGCAACGAGAGTTCGGGGGACGGCGTGCGCATCCCGCTGCCTGCGTTGCCGAGCGCGCCGCGCCTCGACATCTCCGCCGACGAAGCCGTGGCAATGCCCGCGCTCTTCATCGACGGGCTGATCATCTTTCTGCTCGGCGCCGTGACCGGCACCGCCTATCAGGTTTTTGCTTTCGGCACCCTCGGCGCAATCAACATCTATGCCGGGACGGGCTTGATCGTCGCCATCGTTTTCTGCGGCGCCACCCGCGTGATCAGCAGCGCCCATCCCGTCGGCGCATCGCGCGACGTCGGCCGCGCCCGGTCCGCGCTGACCGCCTGGGCTATGACATTCCTGGCTCTGATCCTCGTCGCCTTCTCGCTGAGAATAGGGACCGTGTTCTCGCGCGGCGCCATTTTCAGCTTCTTCCTCGCCGGCATCCCGACCGTGGTTGCGACGCGGGTCTATGTTCCGCGCTTTCTCGCGCGCACGCTTTACGCCAACGCCTATCGCGGCAGCGAAGTCATCATCGCCGCCGCGCGGGGAAGCTCGGCGCTGCCGCAGATCTCCCACGAGCTCCGGGCCCGCGGCTGCGCCGGCGTTCACACCATGGAATTCGACGCGGATTGCAGCGGTGCCGAATGGCCGGCGGAGCGCCAGAAGCTGCTCAAGCGAATGCTGGATACGGCGCGCATCGCGAGTTCCGGCGAAATCTATCTGCTCAGCGCCTCGATTCCGCATGAACGCGTGCAGAGCATCCAGTCCGGCCTGCGCCTGGTGCCGCGCGCGGTCTATATCGTGCCCTCGGATGCGGTTGCCGGCCTTTTCGGACTTCCTGTCCGTCGTGTCGGGCATTCCATTGCTATCGAGACGCAGCGCGTGCCGATGTCGAGCTTCGCGCGGGCGGTCAAACGGGCCATCGATATTGCCGTCGCAGCGTCGGTGCTGCTTTTCCTCGCTCCCGTTCTGCTGGTCATTGCGGCGCTCATCAAGCTCGACTCGTCCGGCCCTGTGTTCTTCCGGCAGCGCCGCAACGGCTATCGCGGCTGCGAATTCCGCATCCTCAAATTTCGCACGATGAGCGTGCTGGAAGACGGCGATGCCGTCATGCAGGCCCGGCGCGACGACCAGCGCGTGACCCGGGTCGGACGTTGGCTCCGGAAGACGAGCTTCGACGAGCTGCCGCAGCTCCTGAACATTCTGCGTGGAGAAATGTCGCTCGTGGGACCGCGTCCGCACGCTGTGGCGCACGACGAGCTCTACGCGAAGCTGATCGAGAACTACGAGCTGCGCCAGCATGTGAAGCCCGGCGTCACCGGCTGGGCGCAGGTCAATGGTCTCAGAGGCGAGACGCCGACGGTCGATCTGATGTTTCGCCGCATCGAGTTCGATCTCTGGTATGCCGCGAATTCGAGCGTGGCACTCGACCTGCAAATCCTCGTGCGCACGGTTTTCACCGTGCTGCGCCAGGTCAACGCCTATTGACGCTTATTTCGCGGTCAGCGAATTCAGAAATTTTCGGGTGTCGGTGTCTGTCGTGCCCGCATGGGCGATCGTCTCGGCAATAAAGGTGGCGTTTGCCGCAATGCAGATGCGCGCTTCGATCGGATAGGGCTGCACATTGTCGCCTAGCTTACCTTCCACGGCGGCGCAGCCGGGTCCGAGTTTGGGCAGGGGATGGATCGCGGCGTCCTGCACGCCGAGCGCGCGCGCCATTTGCGTCAGACGCGCTGCCGCATCGGCCGGCGCGAGCGGTGTGGTGGATGATTGGCCGGGCGCCGCGGCGAGACATGCCGCCGAAAACCGCACACCGCTGCGCACCAGATCGGCAGCGACGTCCGTTCCGCCGTCGGCCGCTGTCGATTGCGAGAGCGTGGGCGGCCCCGGGAATGCTACGGAATACGTGCATTGCGACGGCGCAAAAACCAGGTCGGATGGAGCTGCCGCATGCGGGGCCGCAGCCGGAAGCGCAAGCACGGCACTCAATCCAGCGTATCCCAGCCAGGACATCGATCAGCGCTGCTCTTTCGTCCGCTTCACCGCGGTTTTACCGCTGTGCAGCATAGTGTAGTTTGACGCGAGACAGGTCATACCGGCCCCGAGCATGACAATTCAAGCTGAAGCTTCCCAGCCTTCCCGGCGTGCGAAATGGCTCGCTGCGTTGGGGTTTGGGCCGAAACGGCAGGCGCGTGCGCCCGCGGGCATGCGCCTCTACAGCATCGGCGACATTCACGGCTGTGCGGCCCAACTCGATCGTTTGCACGCGCGCATCGCAGCCGACGCCGCGTCTTATGCAGGCGAGAAGCTCATCATCTATCTCGGCGACTATGTCGATCGCGGACCGGATTCGCGCGGCGTGATCGACCGCCTGATCGGCAGCGTTCCAAAAGGATTTTCGGCGCGCTACGTCAGGGGCAATCACGATCAGGCGATGCTCGATTTTCTGCGCGACGCGGAAGCCTATCGCACATGGCGCAGCTACGGCGCGCCGGAGACGCTTATGAGCTATGGCGTGCGTCCGCCGCTGTTCGATTCGAGCGAGAAGTTCGAAGAAGCGCGGAAAGCCTTTGAAACGCAGATTCCGCAGGCACATCTCGCTTTCCTGCGCGGCCTCGAATCCGCAGTCGTGCTCGGCGATTACGCCTTCGTTCATGCCGGCATCCGGCCGGGATTGAATATCGAAGATCAGACCGACCAGGATCTGTTGTGGATTCGTGACGACTTCCTGAACAGCACGACCACCCACGAAAAGGTCGTGGTTCACGGACATACGCCGATTTCCGCGCCGATCCGGCTGCACAATCGCATCGGCCTCGATACGGGCGCTTATGCGACTGGAATTTTGTCGTGTGCTGTGCTGGAAGATGCAGAGTGCCGCTTCATCCAGGCTGGCCGGGATTGAATCGCGCGTTAAGGTGAATTTCAGGTGAGTCTAACTTTCGCCAAACTGATCATGTGTAAGGGCAATGTGCCAAGGGAGCTGTGGGTTCACGCTATGATGCAAGCCATATGGAATGTGACAAAGGCAGGAGCCATTGTCGCCCTGATAGCGGCTGGCTTCGTCGCCATCTCCGGCCCCGCGAATTTCGCGCACGCCGCTGGTGCGCCGGTTTCCGATAGCGACATCGGTGCGAAGCCCGGTACGAGCGCCTACAGGCTCGACACGGGCGACAAGGTGAAGGTCATCGTCTATGGCGAAGACGACCTTTCCGGCGAGTTCGACGTCGACGGCAGCGGCTTTGTTCGGCTGCCCCTGATCGGCCAGGTGCGGGCGGCTGGCTTGTCGCTGAAGGACTTCGAATCCGCGATCGAAGCGAAGCTCGCCGTGGGCTATCTGGTGAATCCGAAAGTCAGCGTGGCCGTAAGCAACTACCGCCCCTTTACCATATTGGGCGAGGTCAATAAGCCGGGCGAGTATCCCTACGAAAACGGGATGACCGTTCTCAATGCGGTTGCGCTTGGTGGCGGATACACGTATCGCGCGGACAAGGACGAAGTTTATATCCGGCGCAAGGGATCATCCGCCGAGATCAAGCTGCCGGCGGATGACAGGACCTCGGTTTATCCCGGGGATACGGTGCGTGTGGACGAGCGCATTTTCTGAGCCTCGTGCTTCGTACAGGGTAAAATTGCCCGTAGGACGTCATGATAATTCGCCCAACCTGTCATCTGCGTTCCATTGTGAACCAAATGGCGGGGCTACACGTAACCATAGTATTGGAATTGTGGCATAATCGCATGTGAATGCAGTGGTTTTCGCAAGTGCGAGCATTGCCAATTTCTTTAGAACCGCGTAGTTTGTTTCTAACAAGCCGCGAATCTTCAGCGTAGTACGCGCAATCAACAGCGTGGCTGCGGAGATCGCGGATAGCAGTTTTTGGCAAGGGTGGCTTGCCGCTATCTTTGGGGGTGTCCATGAGAATGACCAGAACGCATCTCGCGAAATTCGCCGCGATTGCAATGATGAGCGTCAGCGCGATCGCGTTGTCGGTGACGACAGTTGCGGCCGCCGATTTGTCGGCAGCTGATCTCACGACCATCAACTCCGCAATGAACAATGCGATTGCCGGCGCTGGTGGAGATCCGGCCAAGGTTGCGGCAGCGATCAGCAGCGAGACGCAGACGCTCATCACGCAGTTCGGCCAAGTGAACCCGATGCTGGTGGCGGAAGCCGCCATCACGGCAGCCGGACAAGCAGGTGCGACACCTGGTGAAGTCGGCACGGGCATGGCAGGCGCGGCTCTCGCAGAGAACGCAACAACCGGCCTTGAGATTGCGGACGCGGTCGGCGCCACGGCGCCGAATGGTGCGATCGCCGCATTCCAGTTGACGGCATCCAGCGGCGGCCCGAACGGCGTCACGCTGGCAGACGCAGCGCTCTCCTACGAGAACGTCGGCGCGGGCAATGGCGGCGGCGGCAACGGCAGCAGCCAGGGCTTCTTCTCCGGCGGTGGCGGCCTCAACGGCGGTGGCGGCGGTGGCGGTGGTTGCCGCAATCCCAGCTGCACGTAAACAGTTCGACATAACCGTCTGGCGATGGGCCGGGCAGAGTCTGCTCGGCCGTCGTATCTAAAGGCGGAATATCAAATACATTTACAGACGTTGGGGATGGCGATGGGACTGAACAAGCTTGTCACAGCTGCAATTGTGACAACTTTCGGAGTATTTACGTTAAGTTCTAACGCTTTGGCCGATGCGCCGCCGAACTCTCCGATCGTCTCGGCGCCCGGTAGCAATCAGTCGGCGGGCGGTCCAACGGTTTGGAACGCCAATCAGGAAGTGTCGGCTCTGAGCGGACAGCGCACGCTCGACCCGGATTTCCTCGCCAAGGGAATTCCGCTGGGCACGTTCCGCCTGTTTCCCAATCTCGTCACCAGCGTGGGCTTCGACGACAACGTGTTCCGTCAGGACAAGGGCGGCAACATCGTCAGCGACTTCTTCTTCACCGAAATTCCCACGTTGATTCTCGACTACGAGACCAATGAAGCGCATGTCGATCTTTACGCGGACGGGACGTTCGATCAGTACACGAAGCTCTCGACCGTAGACACGCAGCTCTATGATTTCGGCGGAAAAGGCACGTATGACGTGACGCGCGCGATCGAGTTGAGCGGCAATCTCAGCTACAGCCAGCTGGCCGAAGCGCTCTCGTCGGCAGATACGATCGGCACGCAGAACGAACCGAACGTCTACACGCTCTTCGACGGCACGGGTCAGATCGGGTATAAGCCCAACCGCCTCGGCTTCATCCTCGGCGGCTCCAACGACGTCTATCATTATTTCGACGCGACGCTGTTCGGCGGCGGCAAGCTGTTCAACAACGACCGCGACAACACGATCACCAAAGGCTTCGCGGAAGCCAGCTACGACTTCTCGCCGGGTTACTCGGGCTATCTGAAGGCCACTTACAATACGGATAGCTTCAACCTGCACTTCGACCGTTCCGGCTATAGCCGCGATTCCCATGGCTATCAGGCAGACGCGGGCGTGAACCTGCTCCTCGGCAACCTGGTCCAGGGCACCGTCTATGTCGGTTACGTCAGTCAGATGTACAGCCACGATCGGACTCCGGCCACGTTAACCGCCCTGCCGAATATTTCCGGCGTCGATTTCGGGGCTAACCTGACCTGGTATCCGACCGAACTCCTGACGGTGCAGCTGACGGCCTCGCGCCAGATCGTGAACACGACGTTCGCCGGTGCTTCGGGCGGCGACGACCGCAACGTCAACCTTCAGGCCACGTGGGAAGTCACGCGCCGGATGTTCCTGACCGGAAGCTTCGGCTACGACGATACGTCCTATAAGGGTGCGGGCCTGGACGAATCGACCCCGACCTTCGGCCTGGGCGTGAAATATATCATCTCGCACTACGTCCAAGCGCAGCTGAACTATCAATACTCGACGCGCGACTCGAACGGGAACTTCTCGGAACTGAACTACAACGACAACCTCGTCTCACTGGGTCTTAACTTTCAAATCTGATTGTCGCGCGCAATGCGGGGGTCGGGGTTGTCTAACCCCGACCGGATGACTTAAATGCCCGTCGGCTAGGGCCTACGGGAAGGCGAGCCTGCCCCCCCGCGAAATTGTCGAAGGTAGCGACCGGATGAACGTTCAAACGCGGCTCGAGAGCGCCGAGCAGCAATCGGATTATGCGGGCACGGAGGGCTTTCAGGCTCCGTCATCGGCTCAGGTCTCGCTCATCGAGATCTGGCAGATCGCCCGGCTACGGGCGCGCGTTATCTTCGGCGCCGCCGCAGCTATCCTTATTCTGGTGGCGCTCGTCGATCTTTCGCTGACACCGCTCTACAAGGGCACCGCGATCGTGATGCTCGACGATCGCCAGGACAAAGTCGTCAACGTTCAGGAAGTGCTGTCCGGCCTACCGACGGACCAGGCCTCGATCCTCAACCAGATCCAGATATTGCAATCGCGCGAGCTCGCGTGGCGCGTCGTGCAGAAACTCGATCTGGACAAGGACGAGGAATTCAATTCGTCACTGCATAAATCGTGGACCAGCTACATCGGCTTTCTCAATCCGCTGTCGTGGATTCCGATGGGAGGGCCTCCGCTCACCGAGCAGGAGAAGCAGGAAAAGACCAAAGACGCGATCATCACGAAATTCGAGAAGAGGTTGGGCGTCCAACAGCTGCAGCTGTCCACGGCGTTGCAGATCGATTTCGAATCCGAAGTGCCGGGCAAGGCCGCGCGTATCACCAATGCGATCGCGGACGCCTATGTCGAAGATCAGCTCAACGCCAAATTCGAAGCCACGCTGAAAGCCACGCAGTGGCTCGGCTCGCGTCTCGGACAACTGGCCGAACAGGCCCGCAAGGCGCAGGACGCCGTCGAGCAGTATAAGGTCGCCAACCACATCACCGAGGTTGTCGGTTCTCAGGGCTCCGGTACGATTTCAGTGCTCGATCAGCAGATCGCGGCGCTCAACACGCAGCTGATCCAGGCTCACACCGACGTCGCCGCGGCGGAAGCCAATCTGGCGCGCGTGCGTTCGCTGGTGAGCTCCGGCCACGCCGCAGAAGTGACGCAAGTCGTCGGTTCGACACTCATCGGAACGCTGATCGCACAGCAGACCGAGCTCATCCAGAAACAAGCCGAGATGTCGACGCGCTACGGCCCCGATCATCCGAAGATGCTCGACCTTCTCGCGGAAAAACGCGACCTCGACGCCAAGATCAAGGAAGAGACGAGCCATGTCGTCGGCGTGGCCGAGAACGATGTGGCCGTTGCGCGTTCCCGCGAGAGTTCGTTGCAGTCGAGCCTCAATCAGCTCGAGTCGCAATCGACGGTGCAGGGTTCGGCGCGCACGAGGCTGCGCGTGCTGGAATCCAATTCCGCGTCCAGCCAGGCGCTTTACGACACGTTCGTCCAGCGCTCCAAGGAAACGCAGCAGCAGGAAGGCCTGCAGATACCCGATGCGCGCGTGATCTCGCGCTCCGCAATTCCGGTCTGGCAGAGCTTTCCGAACAATATTCTGGTGTTCGCGGTCGCGATGGTGGCCTCGCTGTTCACGGGCTTCGTGGTCGCGTTCCTGCTGGAGCGTCTCGACCACGGCTTCCGCACGACAGCGCGCGCCGAATCGGTTCTCGGCTTGCCGGTTCTCTCTACGTTGCCCGATATCACGTCGAGCCGATCTGTCGGTCTTTACCCCGGCAGAACCGCCTCGAAAGGGAAGCCCGGCGATAACCCGGATGCCAGCGTCGCCGACTTGGTCGTCGATCGTCCGTTGTCGTCCTACGCCGAAGCCGTCCGTGCTCTTCAGCTTGGCATCGCGCTTTCCAACGTCGACAACGCGCCCAAGGTCGTGCTCATCACGTCGGCGATGCCCAGCGAAGGCAAGACGACCACGGCCGTCAGCCTGGCGCGTCATCTCGCGCAGACCGGCCAGAAGGTCGTGCTGGTCGACGGCGACTTGCGCCGTCCGAACGTGAAGACGGTCGCCAATCTCGGCGAAATTCCGCGCGACCTCATCGACGTCCTCAAAGGCGAAGTGCCTCTTCACGAAGCGCTGATGAAGGATCCGAAGAGCAACCTGATGATCCTGCCGGCCGCCAAGCACGTGAAGAACGCGCCGGACCTGATCGAGTCGCAGATGCTGGCCAAGGTCATCCTGGATCTTCGCCGCGAATTCGACTACGTGATCCTCGACTCCGCGCCCATCCTGCCTGTGACCGACACCAGGATCCTGACGCGACTCGCGGACGCCGTTCTGTTCGTCGTGCGCTGGGAAAAGACGCCGCGTGACGCGGCGGCGGATGCAATAAAATCGCTGCGCGACGTGCATGCGCCGATCGCCGGTGTGGCGCTCACGCGCGCCGATACGAAGCGCTTCCACTACTACAGCTTCGGCTACGGCAGCTATTACTACGCGTACGCCAAATACTACGAAGCTTAGACTCTGTCGTCATGGCTTCGACGTCGCGTCCGGCAAACATCATCATCGGCGGCCTTTTGCTGTTCGTGCCCGCCCTGCTCGCTGCGCTTGCGCTGCCGCGACTTCTGCAGGGCGTTCGCGCCGAACCGTTCCACCGCGTCGTCGATTTCGCGCAACTCGGCAAGCGTCTGTCGCCCTCAACCTATCGCGCCGCCGCCGATGCGCTGGCCGGAGCATCCGAGAACGACGGCGAATCCCTTTCTGAGCGTGCGCAGATCCTGGTGCTCAGCGCCGGCAACGACCCCGCGACGCTGGTTCGGTCGCGCGCGCTGGCCGTGGATGCGTTGCGCGCCGGGCCGTCCAATCCCGATGCCTGGCTCGTCCTGTGCCAGATCGATTCGCTGCAATCGCCGACGGCCGCCAATCGCTGTCTCGACGGTGCTTTCACGATCGCACCCTATGACTGGTACACGGCCGAGCGCCGGATGCAGCTCACAGCCCAGGAATGGCCCTATCTGGACGAGCATGTGCGCGACAAGGCGGTGAGCGTCGTCCTTCCCATGTGGAACATAGTCTGGCCGATGAGCAATTATACGCTGCGCGGCACACTTTATGAGCTCTCCTTCACCGATAACGGGCGCCAATTGCTGCGCGCCGGCTTTGCAGGTCATCGCAGCGAACTGAGGGATTTCAACCGCTACATCATCGAATCGAATACCTATGGCCCCCAGTAAGGTCTCGCGACGCTCCTCGGCAGTCCCGGAAACCGGCCCCCTCGAGCGCGCTTCGGAAAAGGCCGCGCTTTGGCTGCTCATTGCCATCCTCGGCTGGATGCAGTTTCCCTTCGGCTCCAACCGTCCATGGGCCTGGAGCTTCCTCGTGACGCTCATCGCGCTCGACTGGGCACTCTGGATTCCCGCGGGCCTCGCGGATGGCACGGCCGTGGCGCGCCTTGCGCGGCGGTTGGCAATTCCCGGGCTCCTGATGGTTGCGGTGCTCGTTTGGGCCTGGATGCAGAGCATGAGCTTCACGCCAGCGCCGTGGCATGCGGACATCTGGACGTTCATCTCGTGCGCACTCGGAAAGCCCGTCCCGGGCGCCGTATCGTTCAATCCGTTCGCAACGCAGACCGAGGTGATGAAGCTTGCGAGCTATTTGGCGATCGGCTGGCTCGCCGCTGCGCTTTCGTTGCGCCACGAAAACGCGCGCCTGCTTTTCGTGGCAATCGTCGCCACCGCTACTGCTTACGCGGCCTACGGCATCGCACTGAGCGCGCTCCACACGAGCCAGATCACGCTCTTCGAAGGCATCCCGCCGCCTTACGAGCGCGATGTGAGCGGTGGGTTCGTGGCCAAGAACAGTTTCGCGACCTTCACCGGCATGGCGTTTCTGGCAAGCCTCACATTGCTTGTGGAAGCCGGCCAGCATCGGATCGTCGCCATGCGCGGGTGGCGCACGCATGTGCGCACGCTTGTTCAGTTCGCAACTGGAAAAGGCGCCGGCTGGCTGATCGCTTCGCTCGTTCTTCTGGCGGCGCTGATTGCGTCGGATTCGCGCGCCGGTTTGATCGCGACGCTTGTGGGACTGATGGGAATCTTTGCCCTTTCGCTCTCCATCGCCGCGCGTCGCGGCGAGACACGCTGGACGCTGATCGGCGGCGGAGCGGCCGCCGTGCTTATTTTCGCGCTGTTTCTGGCGAGCGGCCAATCGGTGCAATCGCGCTTCGAGCGGCTCATCGAAACGCGTGGCGCCGGTGAGATGCGCCCGCTCATGTGGGATGCCGCTGCGCGCGCCATTGCCGATCATCCCTATACCGGGACTGGTCTCGGCACCTATCCCGACGTCTTCAATCTCTATGCCAAAACCTTCGTGCCCTTTGTGGTCGATCGCGCGCATAACGACTATCTGGAATTCACGATGGGTGTGGGCATTCCGGCTGCCGTTCTTTGGGACTTCGCACTGCTCATCATCGTGGTGCAGTGCGTGTCGGGAATCCTGAAGCGACATCGTCGCCGCAGCTATGCGATGACGGCCGTCGGCGCGACGCTATTGGTCGGCTTTCATTCGATCTTCGACTTCAGCCTGCAGATGCCGGCCGTGGCCGTGCTCTTCGCCGTGCTCCTTGGCATCGGCATCGGGCAGTCGCAGCCCACGCGCGAAAGTGCGACGCAGGGCTAACCCGGCACCACTACAAAGCCCGCGCGCGGGAAATGCACGACGACGTCGCCCACATCCGGGTCATGCCGCGCGATCGCAATCTCATGCGCATTCGTGAACACGATCTCGCCGGCGATCGCATCGCGGCCGTAATCGTCCGCCGCCACCGTCACGCGGTCGCCGGGTTTCAGCCCGCGCGGC
>Ga0206821_10100_pt1 | contig 21285 bp, 25 predicted proteins | sample Alteio_BWOrgCont_85_FD_152860 | JGI IMG/M metagenome (GOLD analysis project Ga0206821, IMG submission 152860) | Enriched cells from forest soil in Barre Woods Harvard Forest LTER site, Petersham, Massachusetts, United States -... | ecosystem: Environmental > Terrestrial > Soil > Temperate forest >...
AATTAGAAATAAACAGAAACCTCCTTTTTTGACAAATATATTAAACGCGTTTGTCCTTTTCTGTTTTGGAGTTGTGTATATAACGTTATCACTATGGTTTGCAGCAGTAACAACGTGTATTGTTGCTATATTATGGCTTGTTCTTACAGTGCAATCTAGCCAACATAGACATAAACGGTAGTATCAATAAACATACAATTACAATTGCTGTATATTAGTAATGAAAAAGAAATTATTGGTTACTTCGTATCAAAATCCGGATTTAGATGGGACTGCCTGTGCAATAGGGTATGCAGAGTTATTAAATTTAAAAAATAAAGATGCAATTGCTGCTGTATTTGGTACTGTTCATAGAGAAGCGCAGTATGTCTTAAAAACTTTTAATATACCTAATCCCGTTGATGCAAATGAGGCTATTACAGAATACTCAAATATAATATTGGTTGATGCAAGTGATACTCATGGTATATCCTCAAAAATTAATCCAAATCAAGTTGTAGAAATTATTGACCATAGGAAAATACATGAAGCAGATATGTTTCCGAATGCACATATACAAATTGAATTAGTTGGCTCTGCAGCAACACTTATCGCAGAAAAGTTTTTTACAGAAAAGTTTATTATATCGCAAAACGCGTCTGTGTTATTATACTCAGCGATAGTTTCAAACACTATTAATTTTCAAGCTGATGTTACTACAAATAGAGATATTAAAATGGCAGAATGGCTGTTATCAAAATTAAAATTGCCTCAAAATTACATTCACAATATGTTTTTTGACAAATCACTAATTACCGTTCCACTACTACAGGTATTTGAACATGATTTTGCAATCGTTACCTTTACTGACAAACATATAGGGATTATGCAACTTGAAATTATATCTGTTCAGGATTTTTTAGCCAAACACAGTAAAGAAATTCACGATGCACTGCGAATTATTAAATCTGAAAAAAAGTTAGACTACATTTTCCTTACAGCAATAGATTTGGAAAAAGCAACTAATACATTTGTAGTTATTGATTATGACACACAAAAACTTGTAGAGGAATCATTGCATGTTACTTTTAAAAATTCAGTAGCACATAAAGAAGGAATTATAATGCGTAAATCAATAACTCCTCTTATTAAAGAGACTATTGAATATAGATAAGTAAATAATAGATTGGGATTCTACTATTTTATTTAACCCGGATAGTTTTAATTTTGGCACTTTACATTGTGATAGGTGAGTATTACTATTGACTCGGTATGACAGAACTTATTGTAATTGTTATTGTTATTTTTATTTTATTATCAGGCATACGTATTGTTACCCAATATGAATTAGGTGTTATCTTCAGGCTAGGTAAATATACTGGTATGCGCGGACCGGGAATTATTTATATTATTCCTTTTGTAGAACGGATGGTAAAAGTCAGTCTTCGAATTATAACTATGGAAATTCCTTCTCAACGGATAATGACGAAAGATAATGTGTCCATAGACATTACAGCTGTTGCATATTACAAAATCGTAACTGCTGATAAATCAGTTTTGGTAATAGAAAATGTGCATAGCGCAGTTAATCAGATCAGTCAAACAACAGTCAGAAATGTGATTGGGCAATTTAGTCTTGACCAGTTATTATCCCATACTGGTGATATTAATACACAAATTAAAAATGTAATAGATAAACATACAGAAGCGTGGGGTGTTAAAGTTACTGCCGTTGAAATAAAAGATATATTGCTTCCTGATAATATGCAGAGGGCGATGGCAAAGGAAGCAGAGGCTGAACGTGAACGGAGAGCAAAAATAGTTGCAGCGGAAGGAGAGATGCAGGCAGCAACGAAATTAGGCGAAGCGGCAGATATAATAACTAAGCATCCGGTAGCACTGCAGTTACGCACTCTACAGACAATGGTTGAAATAAGTACAGAAAAAACTTCAACTATAATTTTCCCGGCACAATTTATGTCAACCGTTCAAGATGCGATAAAAGCGCTTTCTCAGGAATCTATAAAGAAATAAATATATTTAAATAATGGCCAATTAAAAAATTGTAGGTTGTATAGTGAAGAGGTAAATACCCAGTATAATGCCAAAAATCAATGTAAACGAATAGATATTATCTCTAATTGCAAATTTTATCAGTTTATTCGTAAAATCCGGAATATATAGAATTGCCACACCTTTTAACAGAGTAAGCCATCCTAACAACGTTACAAATCCTTTCCAGTCAAAAGTCCAGGATTCATATCCGATAACTTGTACAGATCCTATACCAACAAGAATAAGCCCAATCAATAAAAGTGATGAGTGGTCAATTTTTTTTAATGTATCAATAAAAGTTTTCCGGTTTAATAATAGACCAAAACAAACCAGAAATAAAAAAATACCCCAACTATGTGCTAAAAAAAGTGAAAATTCCATACACCTCCACTTTTAAGCATAAAACGATTACTAAGTCACGTCAAGGGTGAGATTTCTAACTAATGTTTTATTTTTTTATTACTTTCTCTATGTGTTAAGAAGAGACAAATTGAAAAGAGTAGTAACTCTATAGCTAGTATCCATACAATCGGGTGTTGTAAATGATTCCGGTATTGCTTCCATATAAAAATAAAAAGAACACTTAAGAATATAAACGCAATCCCGGCTTTCGGGATGAAATACCAGAAACTAATCATATATTTTATTAACTACATTCATAATTCCATTCTATCGACGCAAAAAATATAGTATTGTATTAATTAGTATACTAATAAGTATTGAAGTTGTTAGTGGGAAATAAAAAGAAAACCCTTTTTTTTGTATATAAATATCACCTGGTAGTTTGCCAATGAAAGGTATTTTTGCTGAAAACATAACAATACAGCCAATTATTACCAGCATAATACCCAAAAAGAGAATACCTTTTCCAAGCTCAATCATACTGTGATTATTGTATCAAATACTAAATGTGAAGCAAATGTATTATTCTCGATTAGCAATATTAGTATTATAATAACTCTATGAATTTCCAAGACAAAGTTGCAATTATAACTGGAGCCTCATCAGGAATTGGGTATCATACCGCAAAATTACTCGCCAAAAACGGTGCTATAGTAGCACTAGCAGCACGTTCCAAAGATAAACTGGAATTACTCGCGAAAGAACTCCCTAACGCATTGGTAATCCCGACTGATATGACAAAAATAGTAGACATTACAAGAATGGTTTCACTGACAAAAAAACAGTACGGGAGAATTGATATATTAATTAATTGTGCCGGCCAGGGCTATGATGCCTATGTAGAAGATATCAACAACGATTTATTTCATCACGTTTTTGATCTTGATTTGTTAGGACCGGTGATTGCAATGCAGCAGGTTATTCCAATTATGAGAAAGCAAAAAAGTGGTACTATTGTAAATATCAGTTCAGGAACTGCACTTATGACGTTACCTGGAATGAGTGCGTATGCGTCATTAAAACAGGCACTCGCTAAAATCAGTCTTACCGCGCATATTGAATTACAAAAGGATTCTATTTCTGTTATTGTTGTATATCCGTTTATTACTGATACAGATTTTGAAAAACATACAATCCGATCCGGTAAAGAACATGAATGGACTGGGGATGGTAATAGAAAACTTCCGCCTGCTGATAGTCCTGAGTTTGTGGCCGAGCAAATTCTTGCAGGTATTCAAAGTGGGGAATCTGAAGTATATGTTCATGAATGGATGCATAAAAGATGAATAAGCGTTTCAATGCACCAGAAAAATATAAACCTGGTGATATTTTATTAACTGCTAAAGAAATAGATACCCGATTAGATGAAATTGCTCTGGAACTAATAAGTACGTATAAGAATAAAAATCTTTTACTTGTCGGATTACTGACAGGTGCCAGCTGGTTAACCGTTGATATCCTCTATCGATTACATATTCTTGGATTAACTGATTGTGAACTAGCGTTTATAAAAGTAAGCAGTTATACAAATGGTACAAAAGCTACCCAAAAACCTCTTATTACATATAATTCCATAACCAGTCCCAAAAATCGCACTCTCCTTCTCGTTGATGATATAGCAGATACCGGCAGAACCTTAACTGCTGTAATTAGGCATTTCAAGAACAAAAAAGTTACAGATATTAAAACACTAGTACTTCTGGATAAACCGGAACGCCGCGAAGTTTTATTTATACCTGATTATTGCGGATTTGTTATTCCAAATATTTGGGTCCAGGGACGGGGTCTTGATTCAAATGGGTACGGCAGGGGAGATCCTCATATTAGAGTCGGTCCATATTATTAAGAATTCTTATTAAAAATGGTGCCAGCCAAATCTAACTGAGTGATGAAATTGAAATACCCGTACAGTTCCTAAAGACTGCACAGTTGGTTGCGGAGTTATGCTTGGTTGTGGTGAAACAACTGTTGAAACTTGAATTGTTGGCGTTGGAAAATGAAACTGATAAAAGTTGTGTGGACCGATACCTCTACCGTGACGTCTAAAGCTGCCTGGATTTCTGTCAAAGCTGGGAATAGGTGCAAATGATTCTGCAGTTGATCTGGTTATACTAAAGCTTTCTCCATCACTCCCTAATGCAGATGAAGTTGCAAGATTCTGTCCTTGTTCATTAACCATTGTTACAGCGTGTGCGTTTGCACCGGTTACTGATATTTGTGAACCGTCTTGCGTTATTGAACTATTGGTGAATTGAATAGTTCCGAAATTATCAAGAGGTAAAACACTGACTCCGTTGCTTGGTGCTTCTTCGATCCATTCTGCGGATGAAAGGGATGAATTATAAGCTACAGTAGTCTGATAATTCTGATTGGAAGTATTGTCATTAAAATTAATAAGCCATTGTTCACTTGATTGCTGAGTAATTGAAACGGTTACCGAATCTCCCGGTTTGACAGTCAGTGACGTAATCTGAGTTGATTCTGCAGGCAGCAGTTCATAAAATGCTGTCGTAGTAACTTGTCCTGACGGTGACACTACATTTTGTGTGCCGCTTTGCAATAAATCATTACTATTTACCCCACCAATTCCAACCCATGTAGCATCAGTTGCCGTATGGCCATTGGATGTTGGTTGCGGAACAGTCCACGTACCGCTGACTGCAGTATACGAAGCGCTATTCGCTACATATCCGGCCCAATTACGGGAATTTCCATTTGAAGAGGATACATTGGGTGCAGTATTATTTGTATAAGTTTGAACACCCTGTTGAATAGCAGGTGTGATACTGAGTGCAACTGTTGCAAGGCTTGCCAGTAATACTTTTAATTGTGCAAGAAGTCCAGTGATCATAGTTTATTTAAACTTGAAAAGTGCTAGTAACAATACAATATATTTCTGTAATTTTGCTTAAAGGATAAGTTAATGCCTGAAAGAAAATAAGTAGTAATTATTATTTAATACATTACTTGGGTTGATAACTGGTAAATTCTTCTGCACAGTTGTTACCGGAACAGGCAATGCAGCTATAGGTATTATTGCTAACGATTGCAGCATGGTGAATAGGATCATTTATCCACCAGTTAAATGCAGCCTGATCAGAGTTCATTGAGATAATATTTTCAGTATTCCAATAGGAAAGATTCATAGCTATGAGACCTGCATGGTAATTTCCTGATGCTACCTCACCGGCTACCTCAGGTGCACGTACCTGAGCTAAACTGCATGTTTTTGCATCCTGCTGGAAAGCCGGAAGTCCGAGATTAGCCCTATAGGAATTGACCATTGAGAAAATGTCGGCTGCATTTAATCCACCAGCATTTGATTGTGGAACAGGGGTATAAGAAACAACAGCTGGTGTAGTAGCGGGTTGTTGACTTGGAACTGCAGTCGGGGAAATAACTGCAACTTGTGTCGGATCAACAGTAATTGTTGGTTGAATATATATAGTTGGTGTTGGCTGGGGTAGGGTAATAGTGGGAGTAACTAGCGTTTCATCGACAGTTGGGGTAAGAACAATTTCATCTAATGGTTTTAACGTATCATTTTTATTAATGAGTAGTTTAGGATGTAGAGTGAATGAAATTGACTTTGTAGGTTTTGGGATTATTGGGGTGTTTGTATAGGTCAGTGGTTCTGAAAATGTAAGGCCGGCATAATTAAATTGTTGGGGATAGTTGAATGTATCCGCGTTTGCATATATGGCAGCCGAAAAAAATGTTACAGCAGCAATAAAATATACAGCAACATGATGGAGTACTGGGCGCTTCATCATTTATAAAATTAGTATAACAGGTAACAGGTATTGTCGCAATGGATATATTACGCGGTTCTTACTAATATTCATAATTAATTCTTACAAAATAGCTATATTATAGAAATATAAAAGAGAGAAGAGAGTATGATAAAAAGAGCAACAGATAGGCAAACCCGCCTGCTTGTTTCTGAGGCAGCGAGAAACAACAATCGGCGGGATTTGTCATTCTATGCTAGCTAAAGATAAATATTATAATGTACATTGAAGATACACCATATAAATATAGCGTTACTAATGAATTTGTTATTCCTCAGAGAAGTTATCGAAAGCAAATCGCAAAAAGTCAGTCTAAAATAAAACATATGCTTTTTGCCATTGCGATTGTTGCGATTCTTATTGGGCTTGGGATATTGTATAAATAATATTTTTTAAATTGGATTTTTTATTAATGTACGTAATTAATGGCAGTTAGGCCAGGCGTCTTCGCCTCCCCGTGACAACATAAATGCAGCTGTGTGTATTGCTTCTTGAGCATCCATTCTTAAATCAGGGTTTGGATCAAGCCCCATTACATTTCGTTCGGATTCCCAAGTTGATGCAAGAAATTGATACATTCCTGCATAGGTACCTGTGTTTGAAGTAGTATTAAATCCTGATTCGCATTCCGCGATTTTTTTCAGTTCGTCTTCACTAACGTTATATAAAGAACTGAACTGAGAAAAAAATGAATCCAGTTCTGTTGATGAAGGCTGGGTAGTGTCTACAGTCGTAGAACTTGCAGTGGGTACCGGAGTAACAGTTGGTGATATAGTAGGTACTTCTACTGTCGGTGATATGGCAGGTATATCAACAGTTGCATAAGTTTGTTGAACGGGCACGGTAGGAGTTGGCGTTGCTGGCGGATCAGTCGGTTGGGGTGGTGCTATATAAATTGTTGGTGTCGGAGAAGGAATAGTGATTGCTATTGCAGCATGTAATTGAGGTGATGGTTTAACTGTTGTCATTGGTACAGTAGAAGGCATATAAATTGTCGGTGTCGGTACAAGTGGTTGTTGGATAGATGTTGCAAGTGTATTTTGCACAGCTGGTTGTGCATATGCTATTGCCTGAAAAACAACACTGAAAAATACGAAGGATAGAAATGAGAGCAAGAAAAATCTGGGCAGCTTTCTTTGCATCTTTTTATGCTAGCACACCATATAGTGTTTTGTTAAGTATGAAAACACTATCGTAAGATATCATACGTTACTTATCTATATATCTCATAATACCAATAATTACGAAAAGAATGAGTGTTTGTTACACTAGAATTATATGGCAAAACGTTCTAATGAATCATCCATTGAAGATTACTTTATCATAGGTGATCTGCATTCAGCAGCTCTTGTTTCAAAAAAAGGATCAATTGACTGGTTATGTCTTCCGCATTTTGACAGTCCATCTGTATTTGCTAAACTTCTAGATCCAAACGGTGGTAGTTTTTCGGTTGACATAGAAAGTTATACCGTAACGGCATATTATATTCAAGATACAGCAATAGTAGAGACAGTTTTGCAAAATGATAGCAGTGAAATTTCACTTAAAGACTTTATGGTGCCGCAACCAAAATACCCCTGCAAGGAGCATTATCTGGTACGCAAAATTCAAAGCATAAAAGGAAATGCAAATCTAATATTCTATTTTTCTGCGAGTCCTGATTATGCATTGAAACAACCGGTAATTACTTATGATAGGAAAAGCAATATAATTGATGTAGAACTTGTTGAAAAAGCAACACTAAGATTATATTTACCCCAAAATTCTCTCGTATTGCTTCAAAATGGTATTGCAAAAATTGAAATACCAATAAACGAGGGAGAAATAAGTGAAATCAGATTGGAGTATCTACGCACAGATGCTTCGTACGAAGAAACATCGTTTGACTCAGGACTTGAAGATCACACACAACGATTTTGGGAGAAGTGGCTTTCTCAAGGTAATTTTTTCCCGTTTTGTGAAGACGTATTAAAGCGTTCTGCCATTACATTAAAACTATTACAATTTTACCCAACCGGCGGGATTGTTGCCTCACCAACAACTTCATTGCCGGAAGAAATAGGAGGAATACGCAACTGGGATTACCGGTATGTATGGATTAGGGATGCGACTTTTTCACTGTATGCATTGCATGTACTTGGGTTTAATGAAGAAGCTGAGAATTTTTTTGCCTTTTTGCAAAATATTGCTGAACAGTCGAATGAATCAGCAGCAAAAGTTTCATTAATGTATACAATAAATGGGAATGCTGTCCCGCTTGAATCCGTTGTCGGGCATTTTCAAGGATATAAAAACTCCAAACCCGTACGTATAGGTAATAATGCAACAGAACAATTACAAAATGATGTTTACGGAATTCTTATTGATGCACATTATTTTGCTGATAAACGGGATATAAAGAATATGGAAATAGAAAAAGATTTAATTCTCAATTTAGTCAAACAGATAGAAAAAAATTGGAAGCACAAAGATCGGGGTATTTGGGAGGTTAGGACTGGGGATTATCATTTTACCTACAGTAAAGTGATTGCATGGGTTGGCGTCAACAGAGCACTACGGATGTCAAAGAGATTAAATCTGACTGATAAGGAAGTGGCTTGGCTTACCGGTTTGGAAATGGAAATTACTGACTGGATTTGGAATCATTGTTACGATGTAGAAAAAGGAATACTAAAACAACATACAGACACAGATATCCAGGATTCATCAAATTTTTTATTTGTTCTTATGCAGTTTCTCGACAAAAACAGTCCTCGAACTCCGACGATAATTGAAAAAACTAAACAACAATTAGTTTACAAAGACGTTTTTGTTTACCGGTATCTCAATGAAGACAAAACAAAAAGAGGTGAAGGTGCATTTCTTCTAAGCACATTCTGGTATATCTCTGCACTTGCAATTATTGGAGAAACAAAAAAAGCAACTGAATTGTTATTAACATTTTTACGGTTTATCAATGAGCAAGGACTATTATCAGAGGAGATGGATCCTGATACAAGAGGGTATCTGGGTAACTATCCGCAGGCCTTCTCACATCTGGGGTTAATTATGGCAGCATATTATATTTACCGCTATGCAAAGGAAGCAAATTATAAATAAAAGTTGTTAACCGAATGTAAATGCGAAACCTTGTGTTCCCGGAGTGTCAAATTCAAGTTTGAGTACATGACTTTCAGATTTACCGTGTAAATTGATTAAATTATATAATCTGTCTGTTGTAACTGAAAGGATACCGTTTTTTACATCTGTACCTTCATTGGTGAGATCAACTGGTTTGTCATCAAGATATACTTTTACAATGGATGGGTTTTTACCGGAACTTGGGTTTAATACCAAATACACATTGCTGGCAGTAAAATTATATGTTAGTGTTGCATTTTTTCCCGTTACAGCATTGCCGCTCGTAATAGTCCATTGCCCTCCAAGACTGAAAGAATTTTGCGGTAAAGATTCAGACAAAGTATAATTGTCGGTTCCGTCACCAAGGGTTGCACTTGGATAATAGTATTGCATCCGGTCTGATCCTAAATACGTTTCGGGAGAAATTTGATCCTGTGGTGTCATATCAGGAAGCGTATCTAGTTTTTGGGTTACTTTATGTCCGGATTGCTTTAAAAGTGTTTGTATAGCTAATTCCATCTGATCGTATTGTCCTTCACCGAAATCTTCACGTCGTATAGTACCAGTTGCATCAATAAGATATTCTGCCGGCCAATATTCATTATTATAATTATTCCATGTTGCATAATTATTATCCTGTCCTACCGGATAATAGATGTGGTACTGTTTAATAGCATTCTGGACATTTGCTGTTTCATGTTCAAATTCAAATTCGGGTGTATGAACACCTATTACGATAAATCCTTCATTATGATATTTATCATACCAACTGGTGACATGCGGAAGTGTCCTAATACAATTTATACAAGTGTATGTCCAGAAATCTACAAGTACAACTTTTCCCTTAAGTGAGGCAATGGTAATCGGTTTATTTGTATTCAGCCATTTTGTTATACCGACAAAATCCGGAGCAGGTGAATCGGCATTGAACAGATCGCTTGAATTTAATTGCGGACTGGCTGATTGGTTGCCATTTAGCGTGTTAAGTTGTTTATTTACAAGAGAGTTATTCTCAAGTTGTGTTAAATCAGCACCATACGGAGTGGCTGCCAGGTAAGCTTCAATTTGCTGGTCAACATTCGTAAAAATCAAAAGAGCAAATAGTATCATAAGTACTCCGAATGCTTTTTGAATAATAGTAGTATTTTTCGTAAGCCAAGGATTTTTATTGAGCAGATTTTTTCCGCCATACATTATTAAAAACATCGGGATAGCAGTACCGATCGAGTAGGTAAGTGTTATGAGAAACGTCTCAGTTGTTACCCGAGCAGTTGCTGCAAGTGCGATAACTGATGCTAAAATAGGTCCCACACATGGAGTCCATACGATACCTATTGTTAATCCAATGATAAATCCTCCCCAAAAACCTGCATGAGGACTTGCCTTTGGACCTAAGACGGAAAGTTTGGAAAATAACCTTTCTATGAGGTTCTGAAAACCTGGAACAATTAGGCTTAGTCCGAATATTAAGAGAATTACTCCTGCGAATATCCGGAGAGTGTTTGTTGGTATACCAGTCAATTGGATTATCGTTGTGAGAAATAACGTAAAGAATGTAAAACTGAGTATAAAACCAAGTATTATCCCGTACGGTCGTTTTTTATCGCCACTTACCGTTCCTGAGAGTACTATTGGAAGAATTGGCAAAATGCACGGTGAAAGAATTGTAACTATTCCTGCTAAAAATGCGAATATCAATAAAATTATCATATTTCTAAAGTTTTTTTTGACTATATATAAGACCAATTAACTTAGCCAAAATCATTCCAATCAAGGCAAAAATTAACCACACATCAATATGATGATGAAGAGACTGTAAAATAATACCTAAAACCAATATACTACTTCCTACGAGAAAAGCATATCGTCCGGCAAGCATACTGTGTAGATGTTCACGCTCATCTCGTGGATTTTCTTTCCAAATGATCGCTGTAAATATACCAAAAACCGCAATCAGGAAAATAATTAGCATAGACAGAAATGGAGGAGGCATTAACAGCTTAAACGGATTAAGGAATAATGCTAAAAGAAATATAAGAATGACTGCGAAGGTAGTTTCTTTGATAACGGTATTATTTTTCATAGTGAAATAATTTCTCAACTGGTGTGTTAAAAAAATTAGCTAATTTAATTGCTAATAACACAGATGGTGTATAGTTGCCTTTTTCAATTGCAATAATTGTTTGCCTGGTTACTCCCACTGCTTGAGCAACTTCTTCCTGTGTTATTCCACGTTGTTTTCTTAATGCAAAAATATCTGCTTTTATATATTCTCCCATATAGCGTAAAATGTCAAGTGCTCTTTACATTTTAAAGAGTAACTGATTCGTTCGGGTTTGTCAACCCATTTGCTACTTGACAGAGATTAAAAACTATGAGAAATTAGATAAAAGACATGGACAATCAAGGACAATCACCAGTTTCACCAACAGAACCAGTACAACCAACTGCACCTGCACCTGCAACACCAACTGAACCTATGACACCAGTAACTCCTTCTGAACCGGCAGTACCAACAACCTCTACAGATGTTCCGGATTCGACACCAGTTCCATCAACTCCGTCACCTGTTACTCCTGACCCAGTTGTACCTGAACCTACAATGCCGGACCCTGCACCTGTTGTTCCAAGTGAACCAGCAATTCCTTCTTCACCTGTAACTCCTGAACCAGAAGTTCCTTCTGTCCCTGATCCGGTAGTACCACCTTCAGTACCTGATGAACCTGCTGCTCCTACAGTTCCAAGTGCTCCTTCAACTGATACTCCACAACCGGGTGTATAAAATTTTCCATTCACTACTCATGAATATAATCAGTCATTTAACAATGTATTTTTGTATTTAACTCGTTATTTTTTTTGATAGATATATTTATAAAGTATTTTTATACCATACTTGCTGAATTTAAAAAACGCATCTTAAAATAGTAGTATTGCCGATATTTTGAAAACAAAGAAAAGTGAGGGTGTAACTATTCACAATAAAGCCCTGTTGTTAGACAGGGCTTTATTTTTTTGCAAATAACCTTAATAGGATAGGTAGTTTGCTGAGGCTAGGTTATACAATCCGGTAAATGAGTTGCTATCACCTGATTGCATTTCATTCATACCATAATTGCCGTACATCATATAAGGCGAAAGATACGAATTGCCGTAATTTGACTGGTTATTACCAGAATTATTATTCTCGTTTACAGTGTTATCAAACATTGTTTCGTTATTTTGATTTTCATATGTATTATTATTCTGTGATTCGGTAACATTGTTATATGAGAAAGCACCATTGCCGAGAATATCATTTTCTGCTGCATTGGCATACACAGGACCACCGATAATATAACCATCATTGGATCCTGCAGTGTTAAACGAAGTGACGCCTGCATTTGCATCACCTGTTACAAGTACAGTACTTCCACCAGTATTAAAACTTGCTGCATTATTACCGGTGTTATTCATTGTATCTACGTAGTTAAGGACGTAGGTAAGATTTTGCTGCTTAAGATCGGTTCTGAAGCTGTTCCATCCTGTAACATTACTTGCAGAGAAAGCTCCGTTGTCTAATATATAGGCATCCGGGGTCTGATTCATTCCATCACCACCATATATAAATGCTGTATTTTGTCCAGCACTATTTTCAATACCAACGTAAGCGTTTGCATTTCCCGTAAAGATACCGACGGATCCTCCAGTGTTATAATTTTCTGAATTATTGCCGGTATTATTATTTTCTGTTACATTGTTGATTAAATTTGAATTATTAGTTTGGTCTAGACTTGTGTTTGCATTTGAGTTTTCTGCTACATTATTGTTTGAAAATGCTCCGTTCCCAGCTACAAAAGCGTTTGATCCATTTTGCCAACCGTTAGATGGATCAACTACTGCTGCCTGATTTGATCCTGCAGTATTAGAAATGCCAACTGTTGCATTAGCGTCACCGGTTCCAATGGCAACATTACTATTTGTATTATAATTTGCCGCATTATTCCCTGTATTATTAGAGACGTTAACAGTATTTGCAAGGTTGGTAGTATTTGTTTGCTCAAGAGCTGTAGTATTAGCAGTATTTGATTGAGTAGAATTATTCGAAAATGCTCCATTACTCAAAACTGTCGAATTTGGACTTGCAGGTGCAGTTTGAGCTACTTGGGCTGTATTGCTTCCTGCAGTATTGGAAATACCGACATTTGCGTTCGAATTGCCTGTTTGTACTACGACAGTTGCGCCAGTATTAAAATTTGCACTATTATTTCCGGTATTATTATTGACGCTTACTGTATTGGTTGCTTGGGTATTATTTGTTTGTGTAGTTTTAACAGTATTCTGAGAAGTGGATTGGATTTGATTATTTGCGAATGCGCCATTTCCTGCAATGGTTGAATCACTTGCGAATGCAGGGAATAAAGCTGCAGAGCCTAAAAATGCAGCAGATAAAAGCGCATATGTTATTTTTTGCTTATTCATTCTATCACCCCCTTTCCGCATTAGGATTACTTTAGGTATATAGTTTGTCAATGATAGAAAGGAAAGTTTTTATTAAGGAAAACGTAAGAATACCGCATGAGTTTGCATATCCTGATACGAATACTTTAGTGAGCACAATCTTATAGAGAATTCTTAATAGGAGAATACTATGTTATAAAAACCATTTCTTATTGAGTGAACGTATCCCACCATTTAATCCAATTTGGTCGGGTATCAACTGGTTTTGCTTCTTGAGTTGAATCAATATGTAACTGGTTATTTGGAATTATGATTACCCCTTCACCAGGTTTTGCCAGGAGGAGTTTGTCTCTTGCTTCCGATTCAACAAATTGCGGTTGGTTAACCTGTGAAATTTGTTTTTTCAGGTGACTGTTTTCGTTCACTTCAGCGGTAAGTTCTTGTTGAGCTTGGGTTATTAGATCCTGTTTTTGCCACGTGTCATAAATTGAATGAGCAAGGTCATTAATAGTTAAAAGTAAAATTATAATAACTATAAAATATATTATTTTTTTGTACTGCATACTGCATTATAATATAATTCCTTTCTATACGGATTGCAAACAGGTACTACTTGTATTTCGAGCAGAACTGTGATATTATGGGATCTATCGTTTATGAAACCAGTCAAAATTAAAGACGCACATAAGGAATTCGTAGATTTTCTCCGTGGCAAGAAACATTCAAGCGCTACGGTTTTAGCTTATGGCAAGGATATTGACCAACTGGCATCTTTTTTAGAAGAGTTAGATAAGGAAAATATTCATGACGTAACTAAAGATGATATTCAGGCATTTTTAGGTAAATTGGCGGAAAGAGGATATACGCCGAAATCCCTTTCTCGTAAACTTAATTCAACCCGTACGTTTTACCGTTTTCTTAAAGTAAATGAATATGTAACTGATGATCCTTCACTTCTTGTTTCACATCCTCAATATGAATTAGCTGCACCACGTATGCTCAAACCAACAGAATACCGTGCACTAAGAGATGCAGCAAGAAATGATGCGAGAATGTATGCGATTATTGAAATTCTTCTTCAAACTGGTATCAGAATCGGAGAATTGGCTGATATCAGAATGGGTGATGTGAAAGAGGACGGTATCAAAATTCGTCCGCATGAAAAACATGTAGAGCGTGATGTTCCTTTGAATAAATCAGCTAAAGAAGCTTTAAACCGCTATCTATCAGTAAGACCTAAAATTGAGGATGATCATGTTTTTGTTACTAAATCCGGAAAACCTTTTCTAGTCAGAAATATCAGAACAGCAATTGAAAGATATTTCAGAATTGCAGGTATTGAAAATGCGAAAGTGAATGATTTACGTCATACATTTGTAGCACATCACTTAAAACATGGAGTTTCATTAGTTCTTCTTTCAAAAATTCTAGGACATAAAAGATTATCAACAACAGAGCGGTATCTTAATTATATCCAGGACCGTGCAAAAGACACATCTACACTGAGTGAACTTTAATGTTCATCAAAAAGTTTGTGCTTAAATTCCTCTAGTTTACTTTTATCCAATTGCATTCGTAAAATATCATTTGCAACAATTTGATTCCAGAATGTTTCACCCATTACTATATCTAAAAAAGTATTAAATGATACTTTCTTAATATCAATTTTTTCACCAGGATCAAGATGTTGTTTTGCAGTTTGTTTACAATTTCTAGCTATGAAAAGGTACATTGGCCATTCAATTTTTCCCTCGTATTCATAGGTTTTTATTAGTTCCCAATCATTTGATTCAAGACCTGCTTCTTCTATAAGTTCCCGTTTTGCAGTCACAAGCGGTAATTCATCAGGTTCCATACGCCCGCCAAATAGGGTATATGTTCTCGGTTTTGTTGGTTGTTCCTCGAGTGATAAATATATTTCTGAACCAGATACGGGTATAATTTGAATAGTTCCCGGTCGTTTGAGCATCTCAAATGTTCCTGTGGATCCGTCATACAGTTTCTGTTCCCATTGATAAACAGAAAATATTTTACCTTGAAATACTTTTTTTGCCTGGGGTGGAAGCTTCATGTGGGCCAGGGAGGGATCGGACCCCCTACATGGACTGTATAAGAATCCCGTTCTACCAATGAACTACTGGCCCACAGTATTATATCATTAAAGTTCGTTAATTCGAAGCTTTGAATACTCATCAAACGCTTTAATAGACATAAGTACATTTTCGGCGATATAGGTATTACACACACGTAACATACAGGTACCATGTCCATACCCTTTATAATCTAGAGAAATTTTTTTACTTTCTTTGATATATGGTTTACTAAATTGACTTTCAGGAATACGAAGTACATTGCTCCAATATGAAACCATTTCAGTTTTATCCATATCAGAATATATATGCAATAAAACGGTTATTTTATTTTTTGGAATATGTAGTGCTTCACGCATCCATAAGAGCGAAAATTGCATAAATGCCGGATTAGTATTGCTAATGCTTAATAATCCATTTCGCGTTTTACTTCCTTCTCCCCAGTAAAGAAATAATCCGGCAATAAAAAGTTCTTTATTTGTAAGTGGTAGTAGCAAACCTTTAGCATTTTTACAATATTTATGTAATAATGCGTCTTTTTTTGCTTTCATTGTAATCCTAAATCTTTCACTTTTAGCATCATTTTTGTTTAAGTTTTCAAGCTGTTCTGGATTTAAAGGGTAGTCTCTTAGCCACATACTAAGTGTACTTTGATTAATTTTCATTTCCTTTTTTATTTGACTATAACTTAGCCCTTTCTGCCGTAATTCTAGAACTTTTCTTCGAGTAATGATATTTGCCATAATTTATTACCAGAGTTCTGTAAACATACCTTTACAAATTAATTCCTGTTCACGGAGTAGATTTAAGTCTTCGATAGTTATAGAGAGTACTTGTGAAATTTTTCGTATTACTTTTTTCTGATGATGTCTTGAGCATATTTTCCAATCAGCAATATGTTGTGCAATGTCAGTTGCAAAAAAATTTCCGATTATATCAAGAATTACACTTGTTTCAAATGAATATAGAAGACTACTATGATAATGATACAATTTCCATTCATTATCAGAAGTTACATAAATTCTGAATATAATTTCAGTTTCATCAAGAAGAATGACACCTAGATGCGTTATCACTATCTAATTATAGTAGAATAATATCTATTTTGTCAAGAGTTTATTCTTTTATTTTACCTTCTTTAACAGGAGTTTTACCTCAGCGAGTTCACGCTCTATTGCAAGAAGCTTTGCGGTAATTTCAATATTTCCAGTTTCATCCTGTGTAAAATATGTAAGGGGATAGTGAGTAGCTTCAGCAATTTTTCTGAGGTTTTCTAAAGGAGGCTGACTTCTTCCTTTTTCATAGGCTGAAATCGATTTATCAGATAAGCCGATACTTTCTCCTAATGAATGTTGTGAAAGGTGAGCTTTTGATCTAGCTGTTCGGATACGATTAGCAAGTTCAGTAAGTTCGACTTTTTTATTGACATGTTTCATACTACGATTATACTATAGCAATGCGAACAAAAGCTAACATCAAACGAAAAAATAAACGTATAAAAGACATGCCATTTTTTCTAAGGCCCCGAGAGAAATTATTTGCAGTAGGAGTTAAAAATTTGACAGATCCAGAATTACTCGCGATACTTCTGGGTACAGGTTCTTCAAAACATAATGCATTGCTATTAAGCGATAAATTACTTAGAAAATACCCACTAAATAAATTTGGAACTCATATGAATGAAATAGTTACTATTGAGGGAGTTGGAACTGCAAAAGCTGCAAGGATCCAAGCTGCTTTGGAATTGGGGGAGCGTGTATTCAGTCCTGCATCTATTGCAAAAATTACTATCAAAAATACGAAAGATATACTGCAACAAATACGTGATATTGCGGATAAGAAACAGGAATATTTGGTAGTGTTATATCTTAACGCCCGACATGAACTTCTATTAAAAGAAGTTGTAGGTGTTGGCAGCTTGAACAGCATGCATATAACTCCCAAAGAAATATTCAGTCATGCATTTAAAACACCGTGCGCATCAATTATCGTAATTCATAATCATCCGTCAAATGATCCTACACCTTCAGATGATGATATCAGTTTTACCAGAAGGATACATGAAGCAGGTGTAGTATTGGCAATACCTTTGATTGATCATGTGATTGTTTGCAACTCAGGGTACTTTTCCTTTCGCGATCATAAAAGTAGTAAATAATAAGGAAAAAGGGAAATAAACTCAAGTAATAATACTCTGTAAATAGAGTCTCTACTAAATGTAAGTACATTATTAACGCATTACCAATTTGAAAAGTAAATGTTTGTCTGTAATAAAGCGATGAAAGATTGGTGGGCTATGTTTTTTCACCATTTTATTTGACGTGGCTAGTAGGAAATTGGAATCTGATTTCTCAAATTTAAAGATCTATAATTTTTTTACTGTCTTTAGTAATATAAAATCTTTTGTGCCTCTCTTTTTAAGAATTATACTGAAGGGGAATGGGAAGGCTGCAAGACCTTTTTCTCTAGAAATAGGTTCAACTTTATTGATATCAAACTTTTTCTTATGCCAGAGTATAGTGCACGTCTGTGCTTTTACTATATTTTGATACCAATTTACCGTTGGGCCGTACGTCAAAGCAGCAACAAAATCTTCACCGACTCTCATTACAATTATTGGAGTTTTATAGAGATTTCCGCTTAACCGTCCTCTATTAATGATTACAGCAAAGGAAGTATTTGTAGTTCCTGCAATATGCATCAAAATAGGATTACCGATGTATTTATTAATAGTGAGAATGCTTTTCATAAATTTCATACTAATTAATAGTTGCAGAAGATTCAAAATAAATCAATAAAGGTATTATTGTTAAGTTGTAGAATTAGCGTAATTTTAATACCAAGCTTTATGTTGCAGGAATTGGAGGAAATTAGAACCTGGTTTGTTAATTGTTAGGCTATTTTAGTGCAGGAGTTTCAGTAAATTGTTGACGAGTAGTAAGCATATTGGAACAGTTGTTGATTTATAGAGTGAATAATTATTGATATTTTGAAATATTATTCCAAATTAAATCAAACAATTGGTTAAAATTATTATAAAGAGTATTATCTTGTAATATTATTCCAGTTATATTATCTTTACTGTTTACGATACTGACTTTACCGTCATAGATAGTTATGAATGTTGAACTTATCTTCATATCTTCAGGAAAATATTTACATTGGTACCTGTTATTTGTAGTTTCAACAGAATCTTTAAGTGCTAGATTTGTTTTAAGAGAATCATCTACTATTTCAAAAAATTTTTTGTGTTTATCTTTTTGAATAGCCTTGTCAACTATCTGAAAAGTATCAGGGAATATGTTAAGAAATTCGGAGATATTTGTAATACCGCGAATCTCTTTTGCGTAAATTAGTTCGAGATATATATTTTTTACACTGTTTACTCCATAATAATATTTTACATCAGCAGCTCCTGATAGATTTTTGTGTGGAAGCGAGTCATTAATTATTTTTAGTATACCGGGGAAAGATGTTTGAATTTTATTGGCTAGTTCTAGTTTGTTGTCTACTAATTTTCGAATGCTTTCGCTAGGTTCATTTGCACAGATTAGTCTTTCTGAATTTTTTACTAATTTTGTAACTAATTTTTTTTTTAGTAATTCTTCAATATAGAAGTATGTAGTAGTGCGTTTAATATTTATTTTATTTGCAAGCTCGCGAATCTTTATCGGACCTGTTTCAAGCAATTTCAAATAAAGATTTATTTCAATGCTAGATAAATCCAATTCTTTTAAATAGGTAACTATTTTTTTTTGCTTTTGTAATTTGGTAACATCCATTAATAAACCTCTAATTATTTTAAAAAATCAGACACAGTATAGTTTAATTGTTACATATTATCAATAAATAAAGATAAGAAAAATCATGAGCAAAAATACTAAGAGTCTTTTATCGGGTGTTGCATTCAGAGGAGCAGTTACTATATTTGATAGAGAAGACAAGGTTAAACTTAGGATAAACGTTTAAGTAGATTTAAAGAATTTAACGTGAAGGCTCAAGGATATGTGTTATATTATAAATAATTAGGTTCAACCAAGTGTTAAAAGCCTTTGTTGCGGAGCTAGGAGTTGAACCTAGCCTGTGAGATTATGCATCTGTATTCTCTGATTACTCAGAGTGTCGGACTATATCATCATCCCAATAGGAGTTCAGCGTTTAGTCTCTACGGGTTTCCGCATTTATGCGGATCTTCCCTCGGTATTGTCTTCTTTCATCAAAAAGATGAGTAAGATTTCACCGATATAGCTGAATTCTCTTTATACATTGCCATATAAAGGGCCCAATTTGAGCCTCACGTGCACCGTACACTACCCCGCGTATTTGAGTATCTTAGCAGATAGGAGTGTAAGAGTCAATCAGAATTAGCCTTGACATCTGTTTCGAACAGGCAATATAATACTAAAACTTTTAATACTTTTGGGTTTTAATTATGGCAAAATCTCAATTAAGGTTACAGGCGCGGGAGTTGCGTAAAAAAGGAATAAGTGTAAATAAAATTGCTCTTGAACTTAATGTTGCAAAAAGTACAGCAAGTTTATGGGTGAGAGATATAGTTCTTTCAATTGAGCAGTTAGAAATTTTAAAAAATGCTAGCGTGTTGGGGGCGGAAAGAGGACGGCTTAAAGGAGCATTAATTCAAAAAGAAAGAAGGTTAAAAGCATTAGAAGAATACAAAAAATTGGGACTAGAAACTATTGGCAATTTAACCGATAGAGAACTATTAATTGCAGGGATTGCCCTATATTGGGGTGAAGGCTGCAAAAAAACGAGAGAAGTGCAATTTTGCAACTCTGATCCTAAAATGATACAGTTCCTCCTTATTTGGTTAAAAAAATGTTTTGATATTGAGTTACAAGAAATTCGGTGCAAGGTAGGAATAAATGAGATATACAAAAAAAGAGAAAAGCAGATTAAAGAATACTGGTCTAAAGTTACGGGTATACCGTTGGAACAATTTACAAAGACAAGTTTTAAGCATGTATTAAATAAAAAAATATATGGTAATTTTGATTGTCATTATGGAACTTTATCAGTTAAACTGAAGCAGCCTTCACGCTTTTATGGTAAAATCATAGGGCTAATCGACGGATTAGCAGAAAGCCAAGGTAGCTCAGTTGGTTAGAGCACTGCATTCATAACGCAGAGGTCGTGGGATCGTGCCCCACCCTTGGTACTTAAAAATATAAATTCAAAGTATAAAGTTTAAAGTTTGTGAAAAATTTAAAGTTATTAATTAAAAGTATTTTACCTCTTTATGAATATTAAACCTATCGGCATTCTGGACTCAGGCGTTGGAGGTTTGACTGTATTAAAGTCAGTAGTTGAAGAGTTAACTAGTGAATCAGTTATCTATATAGGTGACTCTCAAAACACACCGTATGGCGCAAAAAATCCGGAAGAGATTTATC
>Ga0206821_10102_pt1 | contig 21048 bp, 19 predicted proteins | sample Alteio_BWOrgCont_85_FD_152860 | JGI IMG/M metagenome (GOLD analysis project Ga0206821, IMG submission 152860) | Enriched cells from forest soil in Barre Woods Harvard Forest LTER site, Petersham, Massachusetts, United States -... | ecosystem: Environmental > Terrestrial > Soil > Temperate forest >...
ACATGAAATTGGTCGCGACAACCGGCGCGGTTTTGAGACTTTGGCTCGTGATAAGTACGAGTGCGTATAGCAACTCGTTCCAGGAAAAGATGAAGGCGAAAATCGCAGAGACTGCAATTCCAGGTGTCCCGAGCGGCAGATAAATCCGCCAGAATATGTCGAACTGGTTCGCTCCTTCGAGCCGCGCCGATTGCTCGAGTTCGATAGGAATCGAGCGGAATTGGTCCGTGCAGATCCAGACGACGATCGGCAGGTTGAAGGTCAGGTAGATCAGAATCAGTACGAACCGGGTGTTCAGCAGGCCGACCCGGCTCGCAAGCAAGTAGACGGGCAGCGCCAGAACGATAGGGCTCACCATCCGGTTAGAAATGAACCAGAACCAAAGATCGTCCTTGCCGCGGAAGGTGAACCTCGCCAGGGCGTAAGCAGCAGGGGTGCCGAGCAATATCGACAGTCCTGTCGTCGCGCTGGCGACGAGGAGCGAGTTCAACACTGCGTCAGTCACCCGGCGATCGGCGAATATGTCCTGATAGTTGGAGAAGGTCGGCGTAAACACCCACACTGGCGGGGATGCCAGAAGATCGGTCTGATCTTTGAGGCTCGACGACACCATCCAGTAGAAGGGAAACAGCGCAAACACCGAAATGGCGAGCAGCCCCATCGCGTGCAGGATTGAGCCGACCCTCACTCTGCCCATCACTCTATCTCCCGGTAGAACGCCCGGATATAGATCCGGCTTAAGGCGATTGTCATGGCAAGCAGTAGAATCGCCTGGGCCGACCCAAGCCCAAGATCGAAAATCTTGAAACCTACGCGTTGTACGTAGACCGAGACGAGGTCAGTTGCCGCGCCCGGTCCGCCACGCGTCATCACGAAGACCATGTCGAAGAGCTTGAGAACATCGGCCGAGCGCAGAATCAACACCGCGGTTAGGCCAGGAAGCAAATAGGGCAGTTGGACAAAACGCAGGAGCGCCCAATGGCTTTTCGTTTCAAGACGCGCGGCCTCCTCGATTTCAACGGGGACTATGGAGAGCCCGGCCAGAAATATCAGCGCAACGAAAGGCGTCCATTGCCAAATGTCCATTACGATGATCGCGGTGAAAGCGCCTGTTGGATTGCCGAGCCAGTCCGATGACGCGGCGCCAAGCCAACCCATAAATTGGTTGGCGACCCCAAACTCCCGGTTGAAGACCAGCCGCCCTATGAGGCCGACCACTGCATAAGTTGTAGCGAGCGGAACGACAAGAGAGACCCGCGCAAGTGCGCGCAACACTCCCCAACCCGGCCGGTGCAGCATGAGCGCGATTAGGACGCCCAACGCGATCTGTGTCGGCACCACCGTCAGATAGAATCTGCCCGTTAAAAGCAAACTGTCCCAAAATGTCCGGTCGTACAGAACGCTAAGATAGTTGTCGAAACCCACGAAGGGAAACCCGTCGATGATGTCCTGCCGACGGGCGATATTGTAACGCCGAAACGAGGTTACAATCGCGAAAATCGTCGGATAGATGCCGACGACGAAAAGCGCAAACACCGCTGGCGCAAGGAACCAAAATGGAGTCCAACGCTCATAGCCAGGATGGAAGCGCGCGCGGCGAGCACCCGACCCATCGGCGGCGATCTCCCCGGAGTGGCGGGCGCTCACCGCCTTGATCCAAGAATTGGCCCCTCGGGACCGGCGCTACACAGACGACGCTTCGCAGTCGCGGTGTCTTCGTCCGTTCGAACGGTGGCTGCATGTTCGACGAGATCGATAACACGATTTGTAACGTCCGTGGCCGTGCAGTTGAGTTGGGTCAAGGCTCGGTCACCGGATTGAGCGTTTCTGTGGCTGCGCCTCAGCTCTGCCAAGGAGCAGCCACCGGGTTGCCACGCAGATCGGGTGTGGGAGGAGGGGCCCGCCTGCTGCGACAAACGACAGGTTATTGGCGTAAGGCCTTCTTCCCGTCGTAATAGCCGTCTTTCTTCAGAATTTCCTCCATTCGGACGCCAATCTGTTTGGCGCCCTCTTCCGTCGAGACCTCGCCGAGCATCATCTTTGAACCGAATTCGGCGACGACTTCGGAGATAGCAGGCCACGCCGGGAACCGCGGGCGAAATTCAGGGACACCCGTCTGCCAGGAGGCCACCATCGGCTCTACGAATTTGTATTTCGACTTAATGTCCTCCTGCTCGTAAATTGAAGTGCGGCCGGAGACGCCGCCCGCCTCGACGTAGGCGCGCGCGATATCCTCTGACGTCGCCCATTGAATGAATATCCAAGACGCTTTCTGCTGAGCGGCGCCCGCCTGGGAAGCGACAGCATACGAGAATCCGCCGAGGGCGGGAAAACGTCCGGCTGGCCCGGCTGGCTCCGGCGCGACGGCAAGACAGTCGCCGATTTTCGAGGTCTTCGGATCGGTCAGCGTGCCGTAAAACGCAGACCATTCCGTGATCATCGAGACCTCACCTTGCGCGAGCGCGTTCACAGCTTCCGAATGATCGTAAGAGACAACGCCAGGAGGCATGAATTTCATCAGGTCTTGGCGAAATTTCAGGCCAGCTTGACTCTGTTCGGACAAGAGATTCGAGTGGAAGTTCTTATCGAGCAACGATCCGCCAAACGGCCAGAGCATGCGCATGAAACTATCAGCTGACTGGGTCTCGCCGCGGAGCGATTGAAGCGCATAGGCATAGTGCTTCTTCGCTGGATCGGTCAGTTTTGGCGCATAGACGTCCTTGAGTTCGGCCCAAGTCGTCGGCGGCTTGTCGAAACCGGCCGCCTTCAATTGGCAGGAATTGTAGAAAAGCAGCCCCGAATAATTGTCGAAAGGCAGTCCATAGACCTTCCCGCCCCAGGAGCCGAAAGCGTCAAGCAACAGCGGAAAGAAGCCTTTCAGATTGAGGTTCGGATCGGTGATCGACGCGTCGCTTGCAAATTTGTCGATTGGCGCGATCCAGCCATTCTCGGCGAATTCGCCAATCCAGACGAGGTCGACCAGGCCCAAGGTAAGGTCACCCTTCGAGGTGAAGTTCAGAACCTCTTTCTCGCGCGCATTCTCGTAAGGGACAATTTCGTAATTGACCTTGATGCCGGTCTTTTTTTCGAATTCCGGCAGAAGCTTAATTACCGCGCGGTAGCCCGGCCGATCAAGGAAGATCGCGTTGATTTCCGTGCCGGAATAGGGCGCGGCGGCTTTGTCGATCGCCCATTCGGCATTAGCAGGCGTAGACCTGACCGTCGCACTATAGGCGACGATCGCGCTCATGATTGCTAGTAGATACCTCCCCATCGCGTTCCTCCTTCAACAACCAGCTGTTCCGGCTTGTAGGCATAGTTCCGGGTCCAACAACCGCAACAAGAGCCCCTGGGTCGCCTCCGAAACTCGAGTCGGGGAGCTCGACCTGTAAGGCCGGCTGCAGAACTTTGAGGCCTTGCGACGTCGCGGCGGTGACGGTTGAAAATCGTTTTACGAGATGGTAAATCGATTTGCAATGGAATTCTTGGTCGCTTTTGAAATTTTTACGACTCGACCCCACGTTGCTTTTCTCCGGAAAGCCCCGCTGAAATGCTTGGTTCCGAGAGGCTGACGCAACATTCCGTCGTTCCGTTGCCATGAGATTGCCGGTCGAAGAACGGGACTTTTCCTTGCTGCCTAAAACGATCAGCCGTAAAACGATTCTCACAAGGCGATGCCCTCGCAATATCCGATCGCTCGAGCGCGACGTCGCGACATCCTAGAGATCAGCGCAATGCGAAAACCGCCTACGATGACTGATGTTGCGCGGCGGGCCGGTGTTTCACCGGCGACGGTCTCGAATGTCCTAGGAAATCGCAAGCCGGTCGAACCGGGCCTCGTCGAAAGGGTGCGCAAGGCTGCGAGCGATCTTGACTACCATGTGGATCGTGCTGCTTCGAGGCTGCGGAGCGGCAAAACGAACGTTATCGCGGTTGCGGTGCCGAGTTTAGAAAATCCGTTCTTTGCGTCTTTGATCGCCGCCATCGAGATAGAGGCGCAGAAGGATGGTTACGAGATCATCGTTTCTTCGACTAATGAATCGGAGTCCGCGGAACGTTCGCGCGTTTCGGCGCTCCTCTCATGGCGCCCTGCCGGGCTCATTGTTGTGCCGACTTCCGACCGCTTTCCGGGTCGTCAACTCTTGGATCACTCCGGCATCCCATACGTTCTCGTCGACCGCGTCCTGCCCCAGCAACCCACCGACACAGTCTCAGTCCACAATGTTCAAGCCGCTGAAGAGGTCGCCGAGCACCTTCTCGATTTTGGACATCGTGAGGTTCTAATAGCGGCGTCAGCCCTTGACTTATTTAACATTCGCGAGCGCAGCGAAGGCGTCCGCGGGACGTATGAGCGCGCTGGGCAACCGTTGCCGCAATCGCTCGAGGTCGGCCGCGACTTCGAGACTGCAACGGATTCTCTCCGACAATGGTTGGGGGTTCACGGACGGCCGAGCGCCATATTCGCGCTGACCAATGTGGCGACGCTGGGTGTCGTGGCGGCGTTGTCCCGGCTCTCGATCCGTGTGCCCGACGAAGTCTCCCTTGTAGGGTTCGACGACTATGCTTGGATGCGAGCGACCACTCCTTCGATAACCGCGGTTCGCCAGCCACTCAACGAGATGAGCAAGGTGGCATGGCAGCGACTTCGCTCGCGCATTCGAGGCGAAGATTTACCGCCCCGTGAATTTAGGCTGCATTGCAATCTCGACTTACGTCAATCCACGATGATCGCGGGGCCTTCGCTTCTCCACCGACATACCGGAGAGCCCTCCGGGATGTTGAGGGCTCCCAAAGCTAAACGGCATTATTCAAAACCAGCCTAAATGTGCCGCAATCGAGCTGTCGCGAGGGAAGCGAAAGCCCGCTCGACGGCGACCGATCCGTTGAGCCGGCTCAGTCATAGGGCGCCTCCGCCTAGCCCCGGCGCGCCAGTGCCTTTCGTGGTCGCCGTATCCCACTTCCACTCGCCTCTCAAGGCCGCCATAAAAAACGTTTTACCAGAACAGAAAAACGTTCTATAGGCTTAAAGCGCCATGTCAGGCGGGCGGCCACAAGGTCCGCGTTGCAAAGAGGGAGGTAGGCATGAAGCGTGCAATTGGCATTTTAATATTCGCCGGGACGTTGGGATCCATCGCGGCGGCGCGAGCAGCCGACGGCGGAGACGCGGTGCTGTTGAAAACCCTGGCGAACCCATTCTGGGTGGCCATGAACCAGGGCTTTGAAGACGGCGCAAAGTCTCTCGGCATCGCTTATTTTTCTCAGGCCGCTGAGAACGATCAGGCTGCCGAGCCGCAATTGAACTTGTGCAACAATATGCTTCAGCGCGATCCGAACGTGCTGATCGTCGGAGCTATCAATGCCACTAACCTGTTGCCCTGCCTCAAAAGTGCACAGGATAAGGGAATCAAAGTCGTCGATCTCGACAACAACCTCGATCAGTCAATCCTCGACAAAGCGGGAATCAAGGTCGCGTTTCACATAGGATCGGACAATATCGCCGCCGGAGAGAAGGGCGCCGAATGGTTAGTGAGCAAACTCGGCAAGGACGCGAAGGGTCCAGTTCTCATAATCGAAGGGCTCCCAGGCGCGCCAGCATCACAGAACCGCGTCAAAGGTTTTGGGGACAGGCTCACTCAGATTGCGCCCGGCCTAAAAATCATCGCTTCACTTCCGGGCGACTGGGATGGCGGCAAAGCGGCGAATGTTACCGCAGACAATTTGACCAGCCATTCTGACCTAGTCGCTATTTTTTGCGCCAATGACACTATGGCGCTTGGCGCTGTCGAGTCAGTGCGCGCCGCTGGCAAAGGCGATCAGGTATTGACGATCGGGGTCGACGGCACAACAGATGCGGTGAAGTCGATAAAGGCGGGACGGCTGAGCGCGTCTGTCGCGCAACTACCCTATCTTGAGGCTCAGGTCACCCTCAGCGAAGCCAAAAAACTACTTGAGGGGCAATCCGTGCCGGCGTCGATACCTGTCGATACGCTAGTGCTCACAAAAGATGTAATCGAGGCAAACAAGGATCCCAATCTAAAATACGTGAAGTAAGCCCAGGATCATTTCTGCCGACGACGCCCGCAAGGCGTCGTTGATCTCCATTTCAGAAAGTGAGGGGCGACATGACCACAGATGCTGTTCGAACCGGCCCCTGGCTTCGGATCCGACAAGCCACCTTCGAGCGTTTTCATATACGGCTCGAGTCGGTCGTCGTGTTATTCGGTCTCGCCACCATTATGGCGGTGCTATCACCTTATTTTCTTTCGATTGGGAACATTCTCAACATCCTGCTCGCCACCGCGACGATCGGCATACTGGCGATTGGGGCAACCTTCGTGATTTGCTCCGGCGGAATCGATCTGTCGCTGGGATCGGTCATGGGGCTCTCCGGTGTCGCGGGCGCGTCGCTGGCGGTCAACTGGGGTGCCCCATCGTCGCTCGCAGTCGTTGCTTGCTTGCTCGCTGGAACGACTGCCGGCTTTGTCAATGGAATTCTAATTACGCGAGCCTTGATGCCGCCTTTTATTGTAACGCTCGGCATGTTGGGCCTAGCCCGCGGCCTAGCCTTAGTGATTTCAAATGGACGAGTGTTTTACGGCCTGCCAGATGGTATGACTTATGTCGGCCAGGGCCGCCCGTTCGGAATCCCTATGCCCGTCATGATCTTCCTACTAACCGCGCTGATTTGCCATTTCATACTCGCTTACACCCGCTTCGGCCGGCACACTCTCGCGCTTGGAGACAGCGAGGCAGCGACGCGAGCGGCGGGCATTAATGTGGAGCGCCAGCGTCGCATCCTCTACGCGCTGTCCGGAGGACTAGCGGGCGTTGCCGGACTCGTCTTTGCGGCTCGCGTCAATTCCGGCGATCCAACCGCAGGCAACAGTTACGAGCTTACGGCGATTACTGCTGCCATCATCGGCGGAACAAACTTGTTTGGCGGTCGTGGATCGATCCTTGGCTCGATCATCGGCGCCCTGATCATGGGCGTACTGCAGAATGGTCTCAATCTTCTCGCCGTCCAGGCTTATTACCAGCAGATGGCTATTGGCGGCGTTCTCATCGTCGCCGTGTTCCTCGATCAGTACCAAGCGAGAAAGGCGGCGCGGGTATGAACCTTCTCTCCCTCAGCAGGATTTCAAAGAGTTTTGGCGCCGTCGGCGTTTTGCACGACGTCAGCATGACTGTCGACGGCGGCGAGGTTCTTGGTTTAGTCGGCGACAATGGAGCCGGGAAATCGACGTTGATGAAGACGATCACCGGAATCTATCGAGCAGACGCCGGGGACGTTCTTATTGAAGGACGCAGCATCCTGCATCTCGATCCAGGGGCGCGTCGTCGTCTTGGCATTGAAATGATCTATCAAGATCTATCACTAGCTAAACAGCAAGATGTGGCCAGCAATATCTTTCTCGGGCGAGAGCCGACGCGATTCTGGCTTGGCTTAGTTCCGATGATCGACAAGATCCGAATGGATCGCGAGGCTGCGGTCATGCTCAAGAGGCTGGGTGCCCACCTTCCATCAATCAATCGACCGGTCGGCTCTTTCTCTGGAGGACAACAACAGACTGTCGCTATCGCTCGGGCCCTCACATTCAATCCGAAACTCGTCATTATGGATGAACCGACTGCAGCGCTTGCGGTTCGTGAAGTGCAAAGCGTGCTGACCCTCATTAGGCGTCTGAAGTCCGAAGGCATCGCCGTTATACTTATTAGCCATCGTCTGAATGACGTCCTGAGTGTGACTGATCGCATAGTAGTGCTTCGCCACGGCAGGATCGAAGCCAACTTGATCACTGCACACACCACGATGACAGAGATTGTTAGCAGTATTGTCGGCGGTGGCAGTGAAGTAGTTTCTTCGGCTGCTCACGAGTTGCGCGGCTAGCGCTCGTAGGAATACCGACGCGTACGTCTACTATCTCTGGAGACTCTCCAGTCGGCGCCAAAGCACCGGCCAGCGAGATCCCTGATCCTGGAGTATTTCTTGCTCCCTCGGCTACGGCAACGTCTGCCCATTTACGCTCGGGCCGATAGTGCCGTTCGTGTGGCCCGCCAGGCTGTTCCAAGGATTAGCCCGTGCCGGAATCGCCAGCACCGCGACGAATGTCAACGATCCGAAAACCGGCAAGAGAAAGAAAGGCGCCTTTCGCGAGAAAACTGTTTCTAGAACCCCAACAACGACGGCGATGAAGACGTTGCCGGCGCGGTCGAGAACTGCCTTCCAAATTACGGGCACCGTCTTGCCCTTGATGCGAAGCTTCCCGATGTTTGCACCACAACCGATTGAACTTCGAGAGGTGCGAGCTCTGGTGAGAGTCCCAGGCTCTCAAAGAAAGGTACTACCGGGCCCATGTCCCACGGCGCTGTCGACTTGATGGGCAGGAACCCCGCAATAGCACACTAGCGGACGTCAACGGCACTCGCTTGACTGCGAGCTACGCATTGGGGCCAGCTTTGTCGACGGCGCCTTCGGGCCCGTTACGTTGCGCGGCGCCTATTTTGCTCCTTAGGCGCCTGCGGCGGCGGCGTCTTCTGGATCACGCGGCCGTCCAACTGGGATCATTTCATGCACGCTCTCAATTTCAACGTCGCCTACCCCTCTGCGCGCTCGCCGGTCGCTTCGATCCAGATCGTGCAGTTCGAGGCGGGCAGGGTGCTGTTTCCGAAATCCGCGCCCTGGCTGGTCAGAACTCAAAGCAGAGCTTCTTGCGTTTCCCTACCGGCGCCACGACGAGCAGGTCGATTCAGTCGTCCAGATCTCGGGGGTCAGAATCCGCGCACTTCCTTGTCGTGCTCTGCTGGAACGCCGATCGCCGAGATCCCCGCTCGACGGAGTTCGGCGATCAACCCCGTGCCGACGCCCGCGTCTTCGACGAGAACAATGGGTAAGGTCGGCGAAGGGATGCAGCGGCGCTGGACGATCGCGCCCTAACCATTGTTCAGTATCCTTGATGGCGCTCGCGTCATGACCTCAGGGTGCTAGAGAGCGCCCTCGCGAACTACAACCTTGCGCGCATCTCTGATGCGATAGCCCACTGCTCGACCCCAGTGAAAGGTATTCGTTTTTCCGAGTTTCTTTGCCTTCGCGATGGCCGCGTCAATCGTTTCAAATGGCGAACCAATGGCATCGGTGGTATGCCTGCCGTCAGGCCCTGGACCATACATTTCAAGCCAGAACATTGCCTGCCTCGCAGTCCCTCCCTTCGCAAAGTATATATGAAGCTGGAACCGGGGGCGAGAGGACCTAAGCGTACCGGCCGCCTCTATATTTTTTTGAGCCACGCCGCTGATTTGTCGGCAATCCAATTTTTTGCTTCGGTTTCCGTCTTGAACTCGTTTATCTGAATTTGCTCCCCGTGAGGGAGGGTGATGCGCACATACCATCCCGGCGCGGCGGCCTTCAACGCGACCGGCTCGAATTTCACTATGCGCTTGCGCTGCGGCATTAATGCCATATGAGGCGCCGGCGGCCTAGCGGCCAGCGGCAAGAGCGCGCCGCCTTATTCAAGCCCAGACCCGACCGATCGATCTCGGCGCTTTAAGACCCGAACCTTTCCTGTCGCGTCTTTGCCGCCAGCCGCGCCCAGATGCTGAGGTCATCGTTCTGACGCAAATAGTCCAGCGCCTGCGTTGTCGAGTCCACTTGGTCAGCATAGCGCGAACCAGGAAAGCCGGTGAGCTCGGCGACGTATTCATGAAGCCACGGGGCGTCCTTGGGTAACAGCACCTTGCCGTTCTCGAATAGCGCGGTTTGCGCATGCAGCCGCATGATCTTATCGGCGCCGGCGGGCGGGCTGTAGGGGCTGGCGGCGACGCGGCCCTCATTGCTCAAATCCTGCAGCAGCTGAGTTCCGGAAGCCTTGTCCTCGATCACGATCGTATGCGGACTATATCGATCGGCGAGACGCGCGACCTCGCGTTTGAGCTCGGGGAAGTTGAGGCGCTTGCGGCAAACGTCCAGCAGATAGTAGGTCTGGTCGACCGTGCCCCAGGTCGTGCAGACGCTGTAATCGTTCAGTTCACCGGATTTGTTGGCGGTATCCCAGCTTTGCAGGATTTGCCAAAAGTCCCGCGGCTGCTCGCCGGGCTCGTAGTAGCGCAGCCAGTCGGTTTTGACGATGGCCCCGCCCAGCGGCATTGGATTTTGTTGATATTGGGCAGCGAAGCTGAATGCCGTGATGGCGCGCCGGGTATTGGCCAACGACACTGCGCTCTCCCGGGCGGGATGCAGGATGTCGCCAGCCTTGCGCGTAAAGAACCTCCGGCCGAGCGGGCCATCAATGAGATGGCATTCGTCGGCCTCGGCGATCGCCGGCAGGCAGAGGACGTCCCAATCCTCTTGTTCCAGCACATGGCCGACGAGGTCGTCCTGGTGAAGCCTCTGCATGACGATGACGATGGATCCCTTCGTTTTGTCATTGAGCCGGCTAAGGAGGGTGTTGTCGAACCAGGTATGAGTCGCCTTCCGGCTAGTTTCCGACAAGGCGTCGTCCGCCTTCTGCGGGTCGTCCAGAATGATGATGTCGGCGCCCCGGCCGGTGAGGACGCCGCCAACAGACGTCGCAAGGCGCCGGCCGCCGCGTTGGGTCTCGAAGTCGTTCACGGCTTGGCGCCCACCAAGCACATTGCCAAAGAGGGTCCGATAGAAGGTGCTGCGCATCACCCGCCGGCAGGCCGTCGCCAGATCATCGGCCAGATCCTGTCCATAGCTGGCGCAGATCACCTGGCTAGTGGGATCGTGGCCAAGGAGCCAGGCGACGAAGGCGACCGAAACGCAATGCGACTTCAAATGGCGCGGCGGTAGATTGATAATGAGGCGCTTGATCTCGCCGCGGCGCACCGCCTCCAGCTTCGTGGCCATGACCTCGATATGAGGGGCCAGATCAAGGTGGTTGGCAGGGTGCAGTTCATAGAAACTGCGCTCAATGAAGCTCGTGAGATCGCGCTTGAGGATGAAGGCGAACTCCCGGGCGGACAGTTGCGAGGCCGGGTTGAGAGGGTCAGGGATTGTCATGGCTTCTCCTGACCGTCTTCCGCCTTATCGGCATCGGTGGGGAGCGCTTCAGCCATGCGAATGCGCCGCAGGATGCTGCCCATCACGATCTTGTCTTCGCGCCCGTCGAAGGCGATGACGACTGCCGCCTCGCCCGACCCTTCATTCCGCCGGATCTCGTCGAGGACGAGCCCGGAGGCCCTCGGATTGTTGCCGAGGGCGCCGTTCACAAGCTGCTTGGCTAGCGCCCGACGCTTGGGCATGCGCTTGCGCCTGCCGTTCTCGTTTACGACGACCATTTCCGCCAGTTCCTCATCAAGCAGGGTTCTGAAGTTCTTGGAACCCTTCGGGCGACCCTTCGGGTTTCCGCTACGACCCGGCTGGAACTGTGTGGCGATGGGCGGCCGGCAATTGCCGACAGCATAATCGTCGTTGTCGTTATCGTTGGCAGGTGGCTGGACGCTTTCGTCGATGGGTTTGCTCATTTCGACGTCTCCGGCAGGTTCGAGCCGCCGGCGTCATCGCAGAGTGCGATCCAGTCTTCGGCATCGGCGGCGGTCTCGCCTTTGGCGGGAGCATGACCCAGGACAAGAATGGCAGGCGGCGCATCGGCCTTACGGCGGGCGGCCGCGATCTCGTCAAAGGTCCGGCCGTCGCCGTCGAGAACCGCGTCCTTTTTCGCATAGGCCTGCCAGCGGCGGATCGCGACGTCGACATAGGCCGGCTCGTATTCGATCCCATTGCAGCGGCGGCCGATCTTCTCGGCCGCCATCACCGTCGTGCCCGAACCCAAAAACGCGTCGAGAATGAGATCGCCCTTCGACGTGCAGTCACGCATGGCGTCGGCGACCAGCGCGACCGGTTTGACCGTCGGGTGCATGGCGAGGGCGTCGTCGCGGCCGGCGCCAAAGCTATTGACGCCGGGATATTGCCAAATATTGGTCCGGCTACGCCCGTGCCTGCCCAGCTCGACATTGTTCTGATGGGGCGCTTCGCCAACGCGGAACACGGCGATCAACTCGTGCTGGCTGCGATAGAAAGACCCCTGCCCCGCGTTCGCCTTATGCCAGACCACCAAGTTGATCATGGTCGGATAAATCTCCCGCCCAACGTCAATCAGCTCAGCGATATGACGCCAATCCATACAGACGAAGTGCAGAGACCCCCCACGCGCGACGCCGGCGGCATGGCCGAGGCAAAGGCGAAGAAAGGCGCGGAACTCGCCGTCAGTCATCTCGCCGCTGGCGAAGGCGAATTCGGCGTGACGGACCTGCCCGCGCCCCTGCACATGGCCGGCGACCCGAACGTTATAGGGCGGATCCAAGAAGACCATATCGGCCCGCCCTTCCCCCATCAGGCGGGCATAGTCCGAAGGCTCCCGGGCGTCGCCGCACAGAACCCGATGCTTGCCGAGGCGCCAGAGATCGCCCCGGCGGGTAACACCGATTCCCCTATCCGGAGGCAGGACATCCTCCGGCTCGGGTTTGTCATCGCCCACGTCGGACAGCAAGACGTCGATCTCGCCGGCTTCGAAACCGGTCACCGAAACATCAAGATCGAGCGTGGGGAGCTGGATGGCGAGTTCGCCAAGTTCCACCGCGAGCATCTCGCGGTCCCAACCGCCGTTCTGCGTCAGCTTGTTGTCGGCGATCATGAAGGCGCGCTTCTGAGCGTCGGTGAGGCCAGAGGCGACGATCGTCGGCACCGTCGGCAAGCCAATGAGCTTGGCGGCGGCGAGCCGCGCATGGCCGGCCAAAACAGTTCCCGCCTCGTCGATCAGGATGGGAACGAGATGGCCGAACGCCTTGATGCTATCGGCGACTTGCTTGATCTGGCGCTTGGGGTGGGTGCGCGCATTGCGCGGATGGGGCCGCAGCGCGTCCGGCGATTGGAAGACAATACTGGAGGTCAGTTGAGCGATGGTCATAGGATTCCTGATTGCCGGTGCGGCGATTTTGAGCGCGACGCTTTGCAGCCCGCGATGGCGTGGATACCGACACGAAGCCGTCCGCCGCGCACGAAAATTCTGGTTTTATCAACAGTTTCCCGCGCCACGTGTCGCGCCGTGATATGCCCTAATACCGTTGCCCGGCGAGGGGGCGGAGGACGTAATCGGGCCAGCTAGGATCGCCCATCGCAGCGTGAACGCGCCAAGCCTTCAATTGCGGTTGCATTTGGTGTAAGACACGCACGTTGGCGGGCGTGATCGCGGGCAGAGCGTTTCTCGATCGGGGCGCGCAGGCAGTCAATCGGCAGCATAGTCTGTTGCTTGCGCGCGTCTGTATCACAGCCGCTCCGAGGGATGTGCCTCGTTGGCTGGTTGTGCCAATCTTCGTTGGGCAAATCGCGCACAATGCCCAGGGATTTGGAGTTCTTATCACCCAGGAACGAGATTATGTTGCGAGGTGCCTCCCCATCCTCCAAGCGTACCCGAAGCGGTCGAGACCCCTCGCAGAAGATCCGCCTGCAAGATATCGCCGAGATGACCGGCGTCGGCAGCGCGACGGTCGACAGGGTTCTCAATGAGCGGGGCAATGTCTCGGCGCTGACGGCGGAAAAGGTTCTGGCGGTTGCGCGCCGACTCAAGCTCAAGCGGATCTTGCCCGCCTCGCACCGCCGGCTGTTGAGGATACAAGTCATCTTGGCCCGCCCGGAGCTGCCGTTGATCGGTCGCATGAATCGTGAGTTTGCCAAGCTTGCTGAGCGCGTCGACCGATCGATCGTGATTCATCGAACGCTCCTCAAGAGCGAAGCGCCTGCATTCCTTGCGGATCAGATCCGATCGACGACGTACGATGCCGTCGTTGTCTACGCCCAGGAGCACGACGCCATCCATGCCTCGGTCGATGAGTTGTTCCGTCGCGGCGTTCCCGTCGTCACAATGATTTCCGACCTCCCAAATTCCTCGCGCTTGGCCTATGCCGGCACCGATCACTATTCCGCTGGCCGCACCGCAGGCTTCTTCATGGCGCAGATGCTGCCGCGGCCGGGACCCTTGATCGTACTTTGCAACCACTTTGGTTTTCAGTCGCATCTGCAACGGGCCAACGGATTTCGCGACGCGTTGGCCAAATATGCGCCCGGCAGACAGATCGCGAAGATTCTCGAAGGCGGGGACGATTCCAGGAAATCGGAGCGTCTTCTACAAAGGGCATTTGCGGCGCAACCCGACGTTGTTGGCATTTATAATGTTGGGGCCGCCAATGACGCGGTGGCGAACGCGATCCGGGCCACGCATTTCGAACATCTACCGTTGTTCATCGGGCACGAGGTTACCTTCGAGACACGCCCAATGCTGTTGGAAGGCCTGATGACAGTCGCGATCGATCAAAATCCGGAGCATCAGGCGCGCTTTGCGGTGGACGTACTGCTGCACCATTTCGGTTATACCGAACACGCTTGGCTTGAAGTTCCGTACCGCTCGAATATCGCGTTCCGGCTTTGTAGCCCGGAGAACATAATAGGCGCTCCGTTCGCGCCCCCATTCGATGATTGAAAACCATCAAATTCCCACTTTCCTGATCGGACCCGGATAGTAAGGTTTGACCAAGGACCGACGCCGCCACCGACGCGATGAACGAGCGCTCGCTGGCCCGCGCCAAGCCGAAGCAAATGGCGGGGGGTGTGCGGCGCATGCTATATCGAGAGTTCGGAAGGACCGGTTGGAAGGTCAGCGAGATTGCCTTCGGCGCCTGGCAGATCGGCGGCGACTGGGGAGGGGTCAACGATCGCCAATCCATCGACACGCTGCTCTACGCCTACGACAAAGGCATCAACTTCGTTGACACGGCCGAGCTTTACGGCAAGGGCCATAGTGAAGAGGTGATCGGCAAGTCTTTGAAGGAGTGGAAGGGCGGCAAGATCTATGTCGCCACCAAGGCGCAGCCCGTCGTCTGGCCCAATCCGGATCATGACAACCCTCCGATGCGGGGCCGTTATCCCGACTGGTACTTGCGCGACAACGTCGAGAATTCGTTGCGGCGGCTCGGTGTCGATCGGATCGATCTTTTTCAGTTGCACTGCTGGATGCAGGACGGCTTGCATGCCCTCGACTGGCTCGAGACGCTCAACGCGCTGCGCATCGAAGGGAAGGTCGATAAGATCGGCGTTTCCATACGCGATTTCCGGCCCGACGAGGGCGTCGATCTGGCTCGACTGGGCTTGGTCGACTCGATTCAAGTCGTATTTAACATATTCGAGCAGCGCCCGATGGACGCGCTGTTTCCGGCTGGCGCCGAAACGGAGACGGCGTTTATCGCACGCGTGCCGCTCGACTCTGGCTGTCTGACGGGAAGTTGGACGTCGCAGACGTATTCGCAATGGGAGCCCGGCTCCGTACCGCACACCTTGTTCCGAGACGGCCGCTTCGAAGAAACCCTCGCCCGTGTCGATGACCTGAAACGAGATTGTGAGCCGTTCTATTCCACCCTCGCTGAGGCCGCTATGCGCTATGTACTTAGTGCGCCCGAGCTTTCGACGCTTATACCCGGCATGAAGAATCGCGCTGAGGTTGACATGAACGTAGCCTATTCCGACGGCACCGTCTTTCCCGTTGAACTGGCCGCGCGCCTGCCAAAACATCGCTGGATCCGGAACTATTACAAATGAGCGCCACCGAGGTCCGGCTGGAGCTATTGCTGCCACATGAAATTCGCGCGCGCCTCAACGACAGGGCAGTCGTCTATCTTCCGCTAGGCACGATCGAATGGCATTGCGAGCACTTACCGGTCGGACTTGATGCGCTGACAGCCCATGGCGTTTGTCTGGGCGCTGCGACTCAGGACGGCGGCCTCGTTTATCCCGCCTTGTATTACGGCACTGGAGGAGGGCACTCGCTCTATCCCTGGACTGTCATGATGGAAACCGATCGCGAAATCGCTGCTGAAATCCACAAGACCCTCACGCGTTTGCAGGATTTCAACGTCCGGTTGGCGGTGCTCTTTTCAGGCCATTTCGCCGATGGGCAACTCGCCATGATCGACGAGATTGCGGCGACTTGGCGGGCGGCGGGTAACCCGATGAAAGTGATTGCGACGGCAGTCAATCGTATCGAAGGGCTTCCCCTCGGCCCCGATCACGCTGGCGTTTTCGAGACGACTTTGCTCGGAGGGCTTTGGCCCAACCGGGTTCACGTCGATAGATTGTCTTCGATCAAAGCCGCCCCGCTGGCGCCGGGCGATGTCTGGGAGGAGGGTCGACACGATCCTAAGCACCCGCTTTGGGGCGTCGTTGGCCCCGATCCCCGCGAGTACGATGCCCTACAAGGCCCGCCGCTCGTCGCTGCGTGCTTTGAATGGTTGATCGCAAGAGTGCGCCGCGAACTCGGCGACTTCTGATCTCAGGGATCGTCCGGCGATGTTTCGGCCTTCCCTCTCGACGTCGTTGTCCAATCGCCAATACGTCGGGCCGGATTCGAACAACGTGCGCGAACTCGCTTTCGGCGCGGGTCCAACGAAGATGTTCCTATCGCGGAGACCTCGCGCCTCTGATCAAAAACCATCAATATAGCGCTAGTTGCGCTTTGCCCTGTAGCGTAAGCACCGGGCGTTGGGGGATAGGGCGATCGGAATTCCCCAGAGTTCGGGTGACCCGACCAAGGTCATTCATGGTCAACCTACGGAGAAATTCAAGAAAGATAAAACTCCGGAGAACTGTCTTGGCCGCGCTCGCCATCGCCCCGCCCGCAGCAGCCCCGTCCAGAACTCCGAGAGCGACCTACCAAGCAGGCTGAACCTGATAGAGGCGACAAATAGCGGCCAGGCGCCTGAGAAAGTTTAATTTCAATCCGTCAAAGACGGCAACCGGGAGGATACAGGCATGAAGACTCTTATGAGGCTTATAGTGACGGCCGCCGTATTGGCGACAACAACTACCGTCGCGATGGCCGCCGGGGCCAAGATCGCCGTCGTTGGCGGCAAGTCGGACGATCCCTTCTTCGCAAAAATCAAGAAGGGAATTGACGACGCGGCCCTGGTCGTGAAGGCACATGGCGGCACGGTAAACTACCTCCAGTTACAGACCTACGACAATATCGGCGGCGACGCCGCGAACCTCATCCGCACCGCCATCTCGCAGCACGTAAGCATCATCGCGGCGCCCGACTGGGTCGCAGATTCTGAGGACGAGGCCTACAAGGCGGCGACGGCCGCAGGCATTCCGGTCCTGCTCTATAACGCCGGAGGCGGCGACAAGGCCAAAGAACTCGGCGCCATCAATTATGTAGGCAATGAAGAATACCCCGCCGGTTTGGCGGGCGGCGCTTATTTTGCCGCCCACGGTTCGAAGAACGTGATCTGCGTCAATACCGTTCCAGGCGCGGGAAACCTCGAGGCTCGCTGCAAAGGCGTTGCCGACGGTATTACCAAGGATGGCGGCAAGTCGACCCAGTTGCCGCTGCCCGCCAGCAGTTTTGGCAACCCTACCGCCGTCGCCGAGGCCATCAAGGCCACTCTGCTGAAGGACCTCAAGATTGATGGCGTCATCACGGTCTCGGCTGCCGACGCCGACAGCGCCGCCAACGGCATTCAGCAAGCCGGCGCAACAGACAAGGTTAAGCTCGGCTCGTTCGACATGAACGAGACCAATCTCGACCGTATCAAGGCGGGCACGCAGTTGTTTGCGATTGACCAGCAGCCCTGGCTGCAAGGCTACTTGGCGGTGTCGCTCTCGGACGGGTTTGTCAACTATGGGCTCAAGACCGCGACGGCTACGATCCTGACCGGTCCTGGTATCGTGGATAAGTCCAACATCGACGCGACCCTCGCTGGAGCCAAGGCCGGCTATCGCTAAGCGAACATAGTCCTGCTGTCCGGCCCACCGTGGGCCGGACACGATCTGGCTCCGCCTTCGGAACCGCGCTTAGCAGGAAATGTCGAAGTTCCAATTCGGGAACACTTTCATGCCCAGTTCAACCCCAAACCTTTCGCTAGGCGGCCTCTTGCGCCGACCCGAGACCGGCTCGTTCCTCGGTCTTGTAACGGTCTTCATCTTCTTTGCGATCTTCGGAGGCTCCAACTTTGCCTCGGCGACGGGAGCGGCGAGTTGGCTCAACGTCGCCGCCTCGCTCGGGATCGTTGCGCTTCCGATTGGTTTGCTCATGATCGCTGGAGAACTCGATATTTCCATCGGCTCGATGATCCCCGCGGGATCCATGACCGTCGCGATCATATCGGGCCATTTTCAGGCCCCGATTCTCCTCGGGATTGGCGCCGCCCTCGCAATTGGCGCGCTTGTTGGATTTATCAACGGGCTGCTTGTGATCCGAACGGCCGTCCCGTCGTTCATCGTCACCCTTGGGACGCTGTTCGCCGTCGCTGGTCTAACGCTGGGTCTCTCCGTCATCCTGACCGGAACCACGAGCGTCGCCATCAAGGCCGGGCCAGAGGCAAAGTTTCTACTGGGGCAATTCATCGGCGGCGCGTTTCAGGTGACCATCTTCTGGTGGATCGCCGCTGCGATTATCTTCGGCTTCATCCTGCACTATTCGCACTACGGCAACTGGATCCTTGCGATGGGCGGCGACAAGGTCAGCGCGCGCAACGCCGGAATCCCGACGGAGCGCATGACCATCCTCCTTTTCATGTGCAGCAGCGTGAGCGCGGCCTTCGTCGGCGTGTCCCAAGCCATTCTCTACAACAGTGCGCAGGTCTCTGCGGGGCAGTCATATATTTTCAACGCCATCATCTCCGTCGTCGTCGGAGGCGTACTTCTGACCGGCGGGTACGGTTCGGTGTTCGGCATTGTGCTGGGCACGCTGACCTTCGCCATTGTCAACCAAGGCATCTACTACACCGGATTCGACGCCAACTGGGCCAGCCTGATCATCGGTATTCTGCTGCTCCTTGCTGTGCTGATGAACAACACGTTCCGGAAGCTGGCGCTGGCCTATTCTCCTGCCAAAGGGAAACCACAGAAATGACGGCGCCCCTGCTCAAACTGACAAACGTCAACAAATCGTTTGGTCCGATCGACGTTCTCCACGACATCTCGCTCCAGGTGAGTGCCGGTGAAGTCTTGTGCCTGCTCGGCGACAACGGCGCCGGGAAGTCCACCCTGATCAAGATCCTCTCCGGCGTCCACAAAGCAACATCGGGCGCGGTCGAAATGGGCGGCAAGACTGTCGTCTTCAACAGCCCGCGTGACGCCGGCGACCACGGCATCGCCACGGTTCACCAGTTTGGCGGGACGTTCCCGCTGATGAGTATCGGGCGCTCATTCTTTGTGGGCGAGGAGCCGACGAAGGGTTGGGGGCCGCTCAAGCGCTTCGACCGCAAGCGCGCCAACGAAGTCGCCGTCAAGGCGGTGCGCGACCTCGGAATCACCCGCATCGACGACGGCGACCGGCTTGTCGGCGGTCTGTCGGGCGGCGAGCGTCAAGCGCTTGCCATTGCCCGAGCGGTGCATTTTGGCGCCAGCGTGCTCATCTTAGACGAGCCCACCGCCGCACTCGGCGTCAAGGAAGCGGCGCACGTTCTTCGCATTGTTCTGCAAGCACGCCAGAAGGGCATCGCCGTCATCTTCATCACCCACAATGTCATCCACGCGCTGACGGTGGGCGACCACTTCGCCGTCCTCATCAGGGGCGCGAAAGCGGCCGACTTCCGCAAAGGGGAGAAGTCGCGTGAAGAGATCACCGACTTGATGGCGGGGGGCGAGCATATGGCCGAGCTAGAGGCCGAGATTGCGAGCTACATGGCCACGCACGACGGCCATCCGCCGCCGGCGGCAGACTGACACGTCAGTGCCGCCGGCCCAAAGTCTCGCGTGGAGGCGAGGCTCGAAGGCAATAAGGAGACGAGACGATGGACGATTTGCTTGTGGGAACGAGAGACAAGCGCGGCGACTGGTCGCCCAAGGACCGCCTCGAAACGGCGCCGCTATTTGTCCTTCCGCCGCAACCGCTGAAGTTCCTGAAATGGTTGCCTGGCTATTTCCTGCCGTGGAACGTGCTCTTCATGGCGCTGGCCGGCTTGATCTGGGTCTTTCTGACCCCCAGCGACGAGACTCTGAAGACGCTGGCGCCGGGTTGGATTGTCTATCTCCTCGTTCGGAACAGCCTGCTGGTCCTGGCGATCTATGGCCTCATGGAACTGCGCCTCTACATCGCGCGGACGCAGGGGAATCGTTTCAAGTTTAATGGCAAATTCCCCTCCGATCAGCCCAGCAATGTCTTCATGTTCAAAAACCAGAACATCGACAATATCATTCGCACTTTCGCGACCGGCGTTCCGATCTGGACGGCCTACGAGGTCCTAGGGCTCTGGTGCTACGCCAATCATATCGGCCCATGGACGACATTTGCCCAGCATCCGTATTGGCTGGCTTTTCTGGGCCTCGTGTTGCCGATCTGGCATGAGTTCCACTTCTATTGCATTCATCGCCTGATCCACGTGCCGGTGCTCTACAAGCATATTCATTCCGTCCATCACAACTCGGTCAATCCGAGCCCATGGTCCTCGCTGTCGATGCATCCGATCGAGCACCTGCTGTATTGGTCGGACTCCCTGATCCACCTTCTGCTTCCCTCGCATCCGCTGCTGTTCCTCTACGGTTTGCAGATCACGGGCACAGGCGCTGTGGTCGGACATGTTGGCTTCGACAGGATCGAAGTCGGCGGCGAGTTCGGCGTCGATACCCACGCCTACGCTCACTATCTGCACCACAAGCATTTCGAGGTGAATTATGCCGACGGAACCACGGCGCTCGATAAGCTATTCGGCACTTGGCACGACGGCAGCCCGGAAGGCCAGGCGTTGATGGACGCGCGTTACGCGGCAAAAGTCGCGAGGATCAACCGGAGATGAGCATTCGTATCGGATTGATCGGCGCCGGCATCATGGGCGCCGACCACGCCAGGATTCTGTCGCAGCAGGCGCCGGGTGTGACGCTGCAGTTTATCTGCGACGCCGACTCGGCGCGCGCCAAGGCGGCGGCGGATGCATTCGGCGCCGTGCACGTCAGTAATGAACCGCTCGCGGTCATCGCCGACAAATCCGTCGATGCAGTTCTCATCGCCAGCCCTGATCACACGCACGCACCCTTGACCAAGGCCT
>Ga0206821_10103_pt1 | contig 21047 bp, 19 predicted proteins | sample Alteio_BWOrgCont_85_FD_152860 | JGI IMG/M metagenome (GOLD analysis project Ga0206821, IMG submission 152860) | Enriched cells from forest soil in Barre Woods Harvard Forest LTER site, Petersham, Massachusetts, United States -... | ecosystem: Environmental > Terrestrial > Soil > Temperate forest >...
CGACAAGAGCGCACGAGCAGACCATCAACACCGCTCTTGGTGAAGTACTCCAAGACTTAGGCAGAACGTGGACGATCCGCTCCGAACACGTAGGGGCCATATTTGAAGAGGGAGGCCGTCCCGACATTCTGATTGAGAGGCCGGATGGCTGGCCGATCGTGATAGAGGCCGAGGTTGGCAATCATCGACAGGCGGAGATCGAGGCTCAATCTCGGTTGGGAAACCGGCTTGCCGCAAATGCCACGGTCGTTCATGCATCAGTCGCGCTAGTTTACCCTAACGAGCTTAGGAGCTTTCACGGACGCACCCTTCGCGACGCTATCCGACGTTCAGATTTTCAGTTTGTCTTATTCTCTGTATCGCGCGAGGGTCACGCAATCCGCTTTCCGTCTTCCGGTTGGCTTTCCGGTGCTATTGCTGAGTTGGCCTTACTGCTACACCGCTCAAGCATTCCGGCTTGGCGTGTTGAATCCTTGGCCGATGTCCTAGAAACTGGAGTGAATAGAGCGGCAGGTGCGCTGTCTGCAACCCACCCGGTGGGAAGTGCTCTTGGTCGTGAGATTGCCGATTTGCTTGGCCAGATCGATGATGCAGGCGAACAGACGCGCCGTATGGCAATGACGGTAGTTGCTGATGCGCTTGTGTTTCACGCTGCTCTCGCGGAAGCCGAGATGGTAGTGATTGATGAGAATACTGGCGAACGTAGTGTCAAAGGGCCGAGTCTGTTTAGAGAAAGGGAAACCTTCCGTACGACCCTTCTTACTGATGAATGGGAACGTATATTGGATGTTAACTACTGGCCTATTTTTCACACCGCCAGTTCGATTGTTCGGATTCTCCCAACACGACTGTCCGCCATCATCCTGAATCTCCTTTGGGAGACAGCCGAGCAACTTATCGTTGGTGGTGTCACGCGATCGCACGATTTGACTGGCGTAGTTTTTCAACGTTTGATCGCCGACCGCAAGTTTCTTGCAACCTATTACACGATGCCGTCTGGTGCAGCGTTGTTAGCCGGACTCGCCATTCCACTTGATAGGCCCGTTGCAGGACAAAGCTGGGGGGAGGCTTCGGTTCTCGCGAGCCTTCGTATTGGCGATTTTGCATGTGGCACAGGCACACTGCTCTCTACTGCATATCAACGCATCGGGTTGCTGCATGAGTTAGCCGGTGGTGACCCAGAGCAACTGCACCCCACAATGATGAGCCACGGACTAGTCGGACTCGATGTTCTTACTGTCGCAGTTCATCTAACAGCCGCTATGCTTGCAGGTTCATACCCAAATACACCCTTTGCGGGAGAGTGTCTGCTGACCATGCCCTACGGCAGTCACGAATGGGGAGTTTGCGTAGGTTCTCTTGATCTTCTGGAGGGGCAAACGTCATTCGACATCATTCAAGCGGCAGCACATACCGCAGGTGGCCGAGGGACGGAGGAAGTCCGTGATCTAATGGTACGTGTGGCTCACGGTGCGTTTGATCTTGTGATTATGAACCCACCCTTTACGCGCCACGGCGCGAGAGAAGGCGACCGGACTCTAGTTCACAACCCAGCATTTGCCGCTTTCGGCGCTTCCGAAGAAGAACAAGATCGACTGTCCGCCCGTTTAAGACATCTTTCGAGGGGAGGCTATGCCCACGGTCACGCCGGACTCGCTTCGTATTTCGCAGACTTGGCTCACCGCAAGCTGACATCCTCAGGAACTCTTGCTTTGGTACTGCCACTTTCAGCAATGAGTGGAATCTCTTGGGACAAGATTCGAAATGTTTGGCGAAGCGAATACTCATCGGTGGTCGTGGTCACGATAGCGGAGGAGGAAAACCATACTCGTTCATTCTCTGCCGATACTGGGATGGCAGAGTGTCTCGTCGTTGCAAAAAAACTCCCTCAAACAAATGAACCCAGAGCAGTATTCGTGGTGCTTGCAGGCCAGCCTGAGAGCAAGCTTCATGGCGAGTTGATCGCGCAAGCGATCACGCGGGCAATCCGTAGTCCGAATGCAAGGGCGCTAGAAGATGGCCCTTTCGGCGGCACACGCATTTTGCTGGGCGATACATTTCAGGGAGAAGCCATCGATTGTCCACTGCCGACCGAAGGTGCATGGCAGATGGTCGGTATTAGAGATTTCAGCCTTGGACAGACCGCTCATCAAATTGCCTGCGGAAGGCTTTGGATCGAAGGAATGGACGCAGCAAATGCCGTCCTCGTTCCGACCTCTCCTATTCAAGCTGTAATCAGTCGCATTGGGCCGCACGATCTCGATATTACAGGAAGTGATGTCAAGTCCGATGGCTTGCCCCAAGGGCCGTTCGAACTAATTGAAGGTGCCGTGCCGGGTACTGCCTATCCATGCATATGGAACCATGACAGCAAACAGGAACGCCGTCTTGTAGTAGCACCTGACTCACACTGCCAAGTGAGACAGGTTCCTAGCCGATTACGCAATGCGCTACAGGCGAGAGTCAATGCTCGCTGGGCAACAGCCGCCCGCGTCCACTATAATCGGGATTTGCGGTTCAATTCCCAATCTCTGATTGTGGGCATGACAAATGAGCGAAGCCTCGGAGGTCGGGCATGGCCTTCGGTTGTCTTCGATCACCAAGATTACGAGTTTGCATTTTCTCTTTGGTGCAATTCGACTCTTGGGCTTCTCTGCCACTGGTGGATGTCCAATAAGACACAGGCAGGCCGAGGCACCACCACGCCAACTAGCATTCCATCCATCACAACCCTTGATCTACGGGCCTTATCCGACGAGCAACGTGCAGCCGCTCGGACGGTATTTGAAGAACTTGCGGACCATCGATTCCTACCGTTTGACCAAATAGATGAAGACCCAGCGCGAGCAGAACTGGACAGACGTTTGCTCGTGGAGGTACTCGGTCTCGACGAAAGTTTTTGCCAGTCCGGTGGCCCAATGGAGCGTCTAATGCGGAAGCTGGCCGCCGAGCCACAGATTCATGCGAACAAACAGACGCGGGTAGTTTTCACGGAAATCGGAGAGGAAAGCGTCCCGCGCTAATTTTCTTGTTCGTGCCCCTCAACGCTTCCGCCATTATTACATGCTAACGGGACGGCGGCAACGTTCTGCCCGGCTGGGTATTCGGTCGCCCTACCATCGGCCCCGCGATCCGGCGACCCGCCGTCTCGTGAGGCTTCATCGGTGGGGACTTGCCGAAGCCTCGAAGGAGCGACTGTATCGCCTTTTCAACGTAGCCCTTGTCACAGGTGACACTCGGACCGGCGCTGGAACGGTGGCGGCTTGCCGCATTGACCGGTCAGCAGGCGGATGATGTTGTCCGGGTTCAGCGATCACCTGTGGGAGCCATCGATGGAGACGCGCCGCATAGAGACGGCACCCGGCATGACCTTCGACGTGTCAGTCGGTGGTCAGAACGATGGCCCTCTCGTCCTTATGCTGCATGGCTTTGGTGTGTCGCGCTTTTTCTGGAATGCTCAGGTCCGAGCATTGGCGGAGACAGGTTACTTCGCCGTCGCCCCGAACCAACGGGGATACTCGGCCGGCGCCCGACCAGACCCGACCGACCATGCCAATTATTGAGTCGATCACCTCATCGGCGATGCGCTCCATGTCGTGGCCGCTGTCGGGCATGGTGGCCACCGTTTCCATCTCGTCGGCCATGACTGGGGTGCCAGCCTCGCTTGGCAGATCGAGGATCAGCACCCGGAGCGGTTGGCGTCGCTGATCATCCTGTCCCGTCCGCACCCGCTGACGTTCGCACGGGCGCTGGAATTACTGCACGGTGAGCAGCGACGGCGGTCGGGACACCATCGAACATTCCTGGAGCCGGACGCTGGTCCGAACATCCTAGCGGACAATGCAAACTGGCTGCGGACGCGCTTGACCAAAAACGGTGTGCCGCCGGCCGCGATCGAGGCCCACCTGTCCGTTATAGGCGACCCACAGGCAATGGAGGCAGCACTGGCGTGGTATCGAGCGCGAGGGGTTCGCCACGCGCCGGTAGGACCGACTACTGTGCCGACACTCTTCATCTGGGGTGACCAGGACGACACAGTTGGACGCACGGCGGCCGAAGGGACGGGTGAATTCATCGCAGCCCCCTACCAGTTCGCGACTCTACCGGGCGTCGGGCATTATGCTGCCGATCAAGTGCCGAAGCAGGTCAATGCGCTGCTTCTGTAGCACCTGAAGCGTCATCCCATCTGATCAAAACAGCACGGTTGAGTCAGCCACCGGGCGTTGCCTTCGACAACCGAAAGCACAGGCGTACGAGAAGTTCGCGATGTGGCTTCAGCCCGGCGCAGATTTTCCTCTCGGCCATCCGGCGGACGCGCGGCTGTCTCCTTATTGCTGATCCAGCCACGCTTTGAATTCGCCGAGACTCATGACAGGCCCAGAAACCTCGGCATTCAGAATTGCATCAATGAAGTCGTAGTTTGGGCCCAAGGCAGCCTCATCGATGGATACGATAGTCTCATGGAGTGGCGAGTGCTGCCGATGATCCAGAGGGCGACGGTGACTGCTGAACCAAGATGAGTGGCAATTGCAGGTGGCCTCTCGATCATATCCGCGCATAGTTCTTTCGACCCTCCGGTGTTCGATCAAATCATGACCTGTGATGGCCCACGCTGGTCGGCAGACGGATGGCGCTGCCTTGCGCGCCTTCCTCCGTCGTGACCAACCGATGCCGTCATCGAAGGGCGCTGCCGCCCCATAACGCGCGTGTAGCACACCCTTGCGGCGCAGTCGTTGATCGATCGGGGGACCTGAGGCCCTATTGGAGGGCGGCCTGGGTACAGCGCCCATTCGATGCGACCCGATGCGATATAGGCCGGGAGGTTTTGAGAACGTCCAGGTCGGTCCTGTCCCTGAGTTTCGTTTCTCCTTGAAAGTTCTATCGGTACCGTTATGGTAGGCACAAACCGATCAGGGAGGCTTTTTCAGTGCGTCAAATGCTCCTGACTACAATAGCGCTTTGCCTTGGTGTATCAGCCTGTGCGCAAAGGGTCTGGAACAAGCCGGGGGCAACACAGCAGGATTTCGCAACCGACTCATATGCCTGTGAAAGGGACGCAAGACAAAGCGGATATTTCGGGGGCGGGTTGGTGGGAGCCATCAACATGCAAGAATTCGACAACAAATGCATGGTCGCTCATGGCTGGAGTCTCTCCAATCAAACTTCTCCCAGCCAGCCGAACCCTAAGGTGGAACAGCTAAAGTCAGCGGCCGAGGAACGGAAATCGTGTGTGCGTGCGGTTCGCGGAGAATCTGTCTACAGACCGCTATTGCCGCACCTGAGTGATGTTGATACTGGCCGATTCAGCATTGCTCAGCTTGCCGATGATAACCTTCCTACATCGGCAGAAAGCAAGCTTCTTGTCCCATATTTGGATGAGGCACTGCGATGCGCTGACAAGTTCGTCGCGACTGCGTCGCAGATAGCCCCTCCTGTCGGTTCGATCTTTGCGCAGCAGTTATCGGAGACGCAAAGCATTGCGCTAGAGCTTATCAAGCGACAAATCTCCTGGGGGAAAGAGGCAGAACGTCAACAGGCTGTTCTGGATGAAACAAAGACCAAACTGAGCGAGGTGCATCTGTGACCTTGCGGCAGTGTCATCTTATCGCTGATCCACGACTGGCCGTTCTTGGAACGTGATGACCTTATTTGAGAAGAAAACATGGGACTCACGAACGCATGGTTAGGGCTGACTAGTCGGCGGTTGGCAGTTTCATTGGATTGCTTGGCGCATGGAACCGCTTGACGGCGAGCCGGACCTTCAACGGCTGGGCACAGTGACGCCACAGGTACTTTTGGAGATCACGATATGACCGCCGAAACGACCTTCGATGCAACGTCGGACACCCTGGCGAATCTCTTGAATGAGGTCGCAACCGGTCGTCTACAACTGCCGGACTTCCAACGCGGCTGGGTGTGGGACGATGAGCACATTGCGGCCGTCATCACCAGTGTGGCGCGGTCCTTCCCCATCGGCGCGGTGATGACGCTGCAAACTGGCGGTGAGGTTCGCTTCAAGCCCCGTCTGGTGGAGGGAGTAACATTCAAGGGGGAAGAGCCAAAACCGGAGCGTCTCCTGCTCGACGGACAGCAACGGCTGACGTCGATGTATCAGGCTCTCATGTTGAAGCACGCCATACGGACCCGCGATGCCAAGCGTCGCGACGTGGACGTGTTTTACTACGTGGACATCAACCGGGTGATGGGAACGGCGGAAGATCGTGAAGCCGCTGTCTTTAGCGTTCCCGCCAACCGGCAGGTCACCGGGGCTTTCGGCCGCGAGGTCAAGTTGGACCTGTCCTCGCGAGAGAAGGAGTTTTCCGAGCGGTGTTTTCCGCTAAACATGACCTTCGCCAGCGACGAGTGGTTCACAGGTTGGATGCAGTACTGGAACTACGCTCCCGCCGAAATCGAGCTTTTCAACAAATTCCGCAGCGCGTTCATCGATACCTTCAAAAGCTATGCGGTGCCAGTCATCCAGCTTCGCCGCACGGCAAGCAAGGAAGCGGTTTGCCGGGTATTCGAGAAGGTGAATACCGGCGGCGTATCCCTCACCGCATTTGAATTGCTGACCGCCACCTTCGCGGCCGAAGAGTTCAACCTTCGTGAGGACTGGTTTGGCATTGCCAAAAGTACGTCGCCCGAAAAGGGCCGTGCCGGCCGGATGACCGAGGCGGGAGAGGTGCTGAAGGTCATCGAAGCTACCGACTTCTTGCAGGCCGTCAATCTCCTGTATACCGCCGCAGGAAAGGCGTTGACTGAGGCAGGTCAAGGTGGACGCGGCGTTCCCTCGGCGATCAGTTGCACGCGGCAGTCCATTCTTGATCTGCCGCTCGCGGGATACCGTGATCATGCGGATCGCGCCGAGGAAGGTTTCAAGCGTGTTCGGCAGTTTCTTTGGCGGGAGCGGGTATTCAGTGGCTATGACCTGCCGTATCGCACACAACTCGTGCCTTTGGCGGCGATCCTGACCAGTCTCGGCGACCGTTGGAACGATGCGCCGATCCGGGCGCGAGTTCGGAACTGGTACTGGTGTGGCGTGTTCGGCGAACTCTACGGCAGTGCCATCGAGAGTCGTTTCGCCAGAGACCTGCCGGAAGTGGTGGCCTGGGCGCTTGGTGCTGATGTTGCTCCGCAGACCGTCCAAGATTGCAACTTCTTCAACGACCGCCTGCGCACCCTGCAATCTCGGCAGTCTGCCGCTTACAAGGGTTTACATGCCCTCATAATGCAGCGTGGTGGAGCGCGAGACTGGCGGACGGGTGCCGAGGTGCAGGAACAAACTTACTTCGACGAAAGCATCGACATTCACCACATCTTTCCTCGCGCTTGGTGCGAGAGGCAGGGCGTCGCGAGAGGTATCTATAATTCCATTGTCAACAAGACTGCTCTTTCTGCATCGACAAACCGATTTCTGGGTGGGGATGCACCGTCAGTTTATCTGAAGCGATTGCAAGATCGGCAGAAGCTTGCGGCGGGTGAAATCGACGGCTACCTGAATACACACTTCGTGGATGCCATCCGGCTGCGCGCTGACGATCTTGTTGGCATGCTGGTGGCGCGGGCGGATGCCCTCGCGAGGGAGATCAGCCACGCTACGGGACGGCCGGTTACGGGTGTAGATTTTCTTGAAATCTTCGGCGGAACTGTTGAAGTCGATGACACAATTGAAGAAGCGGCTTGATTGGCCGCCTCACCGATCAGTCGTTTCGGTTATATGCCAGGGTGTTTTGTGGTCGTCACGGGCGGATTGCCGCTTGTGCGGACCGCCCACGCTGGGCTGCCGGCGGCAATCGCGCTGCCGCGCCTAGGGAGTCGGCTTGCTCGACTCAAGCTGGGCTGAGTACAAGATCGGATGAAATGCTGGATCAAAGTCGCGACTGTCGTATTGCTGCTTGCCCTGTTGGGCGCCGATGTTGGGCTTCAAACCGTCAGAATATTTGGCTCCCTGTCAATCGGCGTTGAATGTTGACCCTCGATCGGCGTCCAAAATTGACCCCTCAGTGTGTCGGCTTGTGCCGGTAGTCCATAGGGGGACCCGCGCGTCGCGGAGTGCCCGTAGCGAGGCTGACGCAGCGTCGCGCGGGGGTTCCTGTGGACCCACCGGTGCAAGCCCGGTAGCAGGACGATGCCGGTGTCAGGCGCGGTTCTTGAAGCGCCAGCTCTCATTACCCGTCTCGACGATGTCGCAGTGGTGGGTGAGACGGTCGAGTAATGCGGTGGTCATCTTCGGATCGCCGAACACGCTCGGCCATTCGCCGAAGGCAAGATTGGTGGTGACGATCACCGAGGTGCGCTCGTAGAGGCGGCTGACGGTGTGGAACAGCAGCTGCCCGCCGGCCTGGGCGAACGGCAGATAGCCGAGCTCGTCGAGGACGACGAAGTCGAGACGGGTGAGATAATCGGCAAGCCGTCCCTGGCGGCCCGCCCGCCCTTCGGCCTCAAGGCGGTTGACCAGATCGACGGTGGTGAAGAATCGGCCGCGAGCTCCGGCTCGGATACAGCTTCGCGCAATTGCGATCGCCAGATGCGTCTTGCCGGTGCCGGTCCCGCCAACCAGGACGAGGTTGCGCTGCTGTGCGATGAAGTTGCCGCCGGCGAGATCGCGCACCAGGTTCTCGTTGATCGGTGTTCCGTTGAAGGCAAAGTCATCGACATCCTTGGCGAGCGGCAGCTTGGCGATGGTCAACTGGTATCTGATCGACCGCGCCTGCTTCTCGGAGATCTCGGCCTTGAGCAGATCGCCAACAAGCCGCTGTGGCTCGTGCTTGCGCTTGATCGCGGTGGCGAGCGTCTCGTCATAGGCGCCCTTCATGCCGAAGAGCTTGAGTGCGCCCATCATGTCGAGGACTTCGGTTCGCTCCATGCTCATGCGCTCCTGAGTTGATCGTATCTGGCGCAGTCGGCGACCGGCGCATGCCGGAGCGCCAGCGCATCCGGCGTCAGAATGATGGCCGACGGACCTGGATCGCGGTGCCGCGTGAGGATGTTGATGATCACATCGGATGAGTGGACGCCCTCGGACATCGCCTGCGCGCAGGCAGCTTCGACCGCCGGCAATCCATCGGTCAGCACGGTAGCCAGGATGGCGACCATCTGACGATCGCCATCATCGGATCCGGCGAGCTTGCGTCGCACCCGCTCCAGCGCGGCCGGCAGCACCCAGTCCTTGAACGGTGCGCCATTGCGCAGTGCACCTGGCTTGCGAGCCAGGACCGGCACGTAATGCCATGGATCGTAAATCGTCTCGCCTCGGTTGTAGCTGCGGCGATGTTCCGCGACGACGCGTCCATCCTGGCGGATGACGACCCGGTCGGCGTAGGCATGGATCTCGACGGGCCGGCCGACTGAACTGGCGTTCACCGAGTATTTGTTGTTGTCGAAGCGCACCAGGCAGGTCTTCGACACCGAGGCTGGCAGCGTGTGGAATCCATCGAAGCGACCACGGTAGGCGACCAGCTTCGGCCGCTCCTCCTCGAAGACGTCCCACACCGTCTGCTCGGGCCGTTCGGGATGCGGATGCGCTCTGGCGTAGGCGATGCACTTATCGACGAGCCAGGCGTTCAGTTCGTCGTAGGTCTTGAACCGCAGCCTCGGGGTGAAGAAGCGCTCCCGCACCAGGCCGACCTGGTTCTCCACTTGCCCCTTCTCCCAGCCCGAGGCTGGCGTACAGGCGACAGGATCCACCAGATGGTGGGCGCACATCTGCAGGAAGCGGCGATTGTACTGCCGGTCCTTGCCAACGAAGATCGTCTCCACCGCCGTCTTCATGTTGTCGTAGATGCCGCGTGTGCAGGCCCCCTTGAACAGTGCAAAGGCGCGATCGTGGGCGTCGAACACCATCTCCTGCGTCTCGCGCGGATAGGCGCGAACGAACATCATGCGGCTATGGCACAGGCGGACATGCGCGACTTTGACCGTCACCGTCACGCCGCTCAGCACGACGATCTCATGGCTCCAGTCGAACTGGTAGGCCTCTCCAGGCGCAAACGACAACGGCACATAAGCCGCCGCCGTCTGCCCCGCGTGCGCCCGGTTCCAGGTCCGGGCGTAGCGTCGAACGGCGTCGTAGCCGCCGTCGTAACCCAGCGCCCGCAACTCCTCGAATATGCGGATCAACGTCAGTCGCTCGCGCGTTGTCCTCTCGACATTGCCAGTCAGCAGCCGGTCGATCTCGGCCTTCCAGCGCCCGAGCTTTGGGCGTGGCTGAACCTCACGCTCATAGGAAAACGATGTCGCTCCCGACCGAAGCACCTTGCGAACCGTGTTGCGCGATATCTTCAGCTCGCGCGCGATCTCCTTGATCGACTTGCCTTTGACCACATGCTCGCGTCGTATCCGGCCGATCGTCTCCACAATCAGCATCCCCCACCGCCCACTTCACATCGAAGCAGGCAGCCCACAGGCCACAACTCAGGGGGTCAATTTTGGACGCCGATCCCCCGCCTCAGGGGGTCAAAATTGCACGCCGAAACACACAATCGGCAGGCTAACGAGGGGGGCAGCCCCCTTTGGCATTCGCACCTCGGCTCGTTTCGTTGGCCGCAAAGTAATCAACCGTACCGTAGCACCGAATAGGTAGATTCCGATCCTGGCGCACGCGCCATCAATTCAGGATGGTCACGGCGCTGCTCAGATGAGTGGTGGTTAACGCATATCCGCCGTGAACCATGGCCGACAGGACCTACGACATCACTGCGAAAAGATCGACCTTCCATCCGGCGCCATCCATGCCGTGCTGAAGGTCGGCCATGAAACGCCGGGTGACGTCGATACTGCCAGAGCGAGGCCACAGTCGGCCGGTGAAGTGTTTGCCCAGGACATCGAGCAGGGCGTCTCGCTCGGCGTCTTCCAGGCCGCCATTTAGGTCGGCATTGCCATAGATCGCGTTCAGCCTGGAGACCAGCTTGCTGTCTTCTTCGACGATGATCCGTAAGGCGAGGTTTGATGGCGGCGTCATATGACGGCGCTCAAGTTCCCAGCGACAACAAGCCAGCGACGCTGGCAGTAGGACAGCCAAAGTCTGCTCCAGGGGCCGGGCATGCGATCTTTCCGGTCCGTGCCACCGATATGGTGATGAGAAAGGCTTCCTGCCAGATGATGACCAACGCTACTTTCACCGTTGGAGCGTATCCCCTTCGGCACGGCTTGGAGAACCACCAGACACCCAGGAGGGGCTGGGCGATGTGACGACCTGCAATAGGCCCACGCACGTCCAACGTACCTGTGAAGGGCGGCCTCGTATGGCTGTGGCCACGGCATTGCGCGATCGGCACTGCTCCCAGTCCGCGTCACTTCGAGGGCTTCTCCTGCTGCTTGATGGGGCGCTCTTCCATCTCGGATCGTTTGGCCATTACGAGGTAACGGGCTGCGACCAGAAGGACGCGCAATTTTAAGTCTTGATTACGGATACCTCTAGCCGCCTTGCGAGCTTCGTTCGCCATCTGCGACCAAAGCAATGTGGCGTATTTGACCTGCATGGAGACAAACTGGCGCGGGCGTAGATGGTTTGCATTCACGATATGCGGCATGTCACACGATGTAGCCAGACATTTGGTAACGCCTCCGCGCGTCACGTTGCGATGGCTTTCACGTGCTTCGGCGCCTCATTCTTCCGGCAAGGACCGGCGCCTTCGCCAGGACCTCCGGGCATTCACATTGTTCTGGGACCGACCTTTCGTGTGACTACGGGAGATTGGATAATCCTCCCCGTATCGTTCGATGAACCATTGCCTGAGCATAGGTACGGAAATGCCCTCGACGCCAGATATTCGATCCAACGATTCACCACCACAATACCGCACCCAGAATTCTTCAATTCTGGCCTTCTCTTGATGGACATTTTTGCTCTTCGTTTGGTCCAGTATCGGTCACCTCACCTCCTCGGAGTCCATCATCAATCCAGGCGGGTTACACCCATGTCTTAAGATCGCGGCCACGCCGGCACGTGTAGTCCGCCGGACCACAGCCAACGGGCACCACGTAGACGTGCTGTGCCGAGCGGTTGCTCGCACCGCTGATAGTCAACCCGTGACGGCTCGCTGATCCCGACTAAGCTGGACACCACAAAGACGCGCCACCTGGAGGTGACGCGCTAGGTGGGGTTTGGTCGCGCTCCCTTTCGGAAGCACCGTCACTGTGCGCCTGCTTCGGTCGATACGGAGTGACCCTGAGGTTAAAATGCCGTCCACACCCTAGCCGGCGCATGACCGGCTGTACATGTCCTGCCCGCGAGGGAGGGCTAGGACGTGACGAACTGGTCAAACCCTGAATACGGGTCGTTTACCTCACGAGCGTGGCGGAAGTTGGCGAGTGCTGGGTTGTGTTTCCGCGTGGCTGCTCACAGGAACGAGATTTTGCTAAGAGAACGGGACGCGTTAAATGGACGCCGTGTCAGTCTCTTATTTCCTGAGCCAAGCCAAAGAGGCGCGCGCCCTCGCTGACCAGATGCATGATCCCGAGGCGAAGCGCGAGATGCTGGAGATCGCCGGGCGCTACGAAAGGTTGGCGGGCTTCTCTGTGGAGGCCCAGCCGAGCGAAGACTTGAAACCAGAGCAGCCGCAGAACGTCTAGGGTTTCCCCTGTCCACATACTGTAGCCTACCCCCGTTGGGGCAGCGCCGGTCTTGTGCGTCATGGGGCGATCCGCGTTGTTATCGCTTTGCGGCATTCAGCACTTCAGCACCACAACATAGCGCCAAGTGAAACCACGCGGCGCGGGTGGGAGGACTTCGCCGTCTGCCACGTACACCACCCGGCCGGTGAGACCGCCTAAGACATTGCGCTCCTCATACCGCCCTGCCACGCGCGCCGGCTCGTTGGGAAGGTGTTCGTCTGCTTTCATCGGTGGGTTCGCCATCCGGCGTTGCAACACAGGGTGTCTAGTTTAACGACCGAGAAGGATGCAAGCTTCCTGTGCTTCAGGCACGAGTGCTTTTTCGACTCGGCCTCTGACTTGGCTGGGAATGCACCCCACGTACGTATTAATTCGGATACACAGCTTGGGTGACGGGAATGCACCATGACGGTGGTGTCGATGAGGGGGCAACAGTTCAGCCGGCTTGTCGTATTTGACGAATGCTACCCAGTTCAGGTCTGCACGATTGAAGCGCGCTTGTGGCGCTGTACCGCCAGAGCAGGATCGAGTGACGTTACAGAATGACCCTGCGATTAAATGCCATCCACACCCTTAGTCGGCGTGTGGTCGGCTGCCATCTCCCGGCCAGCCTGTTGGGGGCTACGAAGATGACGGACTGGACGAACCCTCGGTACGCACTGGTCTACCTGGACGTGGATGACAACGTGGTCGAGGTGGAGATCACGGACTCACCGGAAAACAAAGCGTCAGGATGGTGCATTGGCGACCGTATGGCTGGATATCCAACCGCAGTGGCGGTGGATGTGTATGAGATGTGCGAGAAGCGGTATCTGGTTGGTCGGCGCTGGAGCTACTTCGGCAGCCGACAAGTACCGCCTAGGCTCGGTTTTTCTATCTAAAATTCTAGAGCAGAATTCACGCACTGCCATTCAATCTCACGGCAGGTAGCAGCCATGAACGTGGCACAGGCTTCGTCGAGGTGCCCACCCTCGTAACCCATTGGGTCACGGCTGCTTAGGCGGTCCGGTCGCGGACTCTCCAACAGGCGCTTCCGACAAGCTCCCCCGTTCCTTGTATTTCAGGTCTCGCGTTACTTCGTCCCAAACCCCAACCCGCCTATGCTGGTCGGATGACAGCAGCAGCCGACTTCATCGCCCAACTTCAACAAGAGCGGCGAGGCGGAAATGTCTCGGGCGAGACCGAGCAACATCTCAAGCATGAGTTCCGCAAGCTTGGACGGGATGCCTCCGTCCCGATCCTCTCTGCGGCCATTGGTTCAGAGATCGACCGGTTGGAACGAGAGGCGGAGACCCTCCGCAGACTTCGGGATACCGTGCTCGGCGTGGCATAGACGGTGCCGCTGAATGTGGATGAAGATTGCCTGAGTCTGAGTTGCTCGCGGTTCGCCAGTTTGCCTATAAGGCTGACCGCCATGGCATCTAAGCTCGCCGTGGCGGCAGTACTGGCAGCACTCAATCCCCTTCTCTCGGAAGCTCGGGCGATGGCGGAGACACATGGCCTTGTGCCACCGGTCAATCCCGCCTGCATCTCTTCGCCGTTTGGTCCTCGGGTTCTGCACGACCATCCGCAGGCAGGCACTTACCACTATGGGATCGACTTACCCGCACCTGCGGGCGCACCCGTATTGGCGACTGCACCCGGCAAGGTGATCCGTGTGCAAAGGAAGGGTCCAGGCGGCCTCGAAATCTTGGTGCAGCATGATGGCTTCGTCGGCATCTATAGCCATCTTGGTATGCTCACTCCGGCGTTTGCTCAGGGTAAAACCGACGTTGTTGCGGGTGAGAAGCTCGGTGTTGTTGGTAGGTCGGGGTTAATCTCCGGCACACACGTGTATTTCGAGATGATCCTGGCGGGAAAGCCAGTTGATCCTGCGCCGTACTTTGCTGTACCGCTGTGCAGTAGTGGGACCGACGCCGCTCGAAAGACAGCGATGGGTCATGATCGGTGAAAAGAATTACCACCGGCTCCTTCCTCCGTTGCGGTCGTAGCGGCGATGGTCGGTCGAGCGGCATCCACTCACTTCGATCCTGGTTGATCATTCAGGACGATGGGCTGGCGCTGACCACGGCGGGTTTGCGGCTGCCTGACGGCCTCGCCACATCTGTTCACAGCCGAGCCGTTGCTACCCCGCGATCTGATCCTATCGTGACTTAGCGGACGCCCACTCTGGCTCGATCACCTTCCCCAACGGCCTCCGAGACGGTCACCAAGGGCGGCGGCAGGATGATGGACGCCATCGCCAATCATCTCCGACGTGCAGCCATTCTTCCAACTTTCTTGGCTACCTTCCCACCACGACCCAACCCGATCTTCTTTGCCAAAGCAGATCGCACCTTGGCGTAATCGGGTGAGACCATCGGGTAGCTTGATGGCAATTCCCACTTCTGCCGGTATTGCTGTACCGTGAGGCTATGATCAGTCATCAGATGCCGCTTCAGCATCGAGAAATGCTTGCCGCAATCCAGGCAAACGATGTGATTGGACAGGACCGACTTCTTGATAGGCACGGCTGCTTCCGGCTTTGGTGAGGAGGCAGTTTGTCGTTCGACGTTAGCCAGCGTGTCGAACACCTGCTGAATTAACTGAGGCAGTTGGTCGGTTCGCAATGCATTGTTGCTGACGTGGGCGCTGACAATTTCGCCAGCCAGATTTAGCAACATCTCACGTTCGGCCACCGGTTCCTCCTCGTCCTTATCGCGGGCAGCCTTACGATACCGCCCTGACTCTGCCCAGCCCCTTGGGGTGGCCGAGCTACCACATTAACCCCGGCAGGCATTAGGCTGACCGTCATGGCATCTAAGCTCGCCGTGGCGGCAGTTCTGGCAGCACTCAATCCCCTACTCCCGGAAGCTCGGCGCGCAGATCGCCCAATAGGTTTGCGATCCAGTTTGATTTTGACGCGGAGACGGAAGTCCTAACGCTTCCGCCGCCGGATCAATCGAAGCCCGAACAGACCTGACAGAAACAGGGCCATCGACGCAGGTTCAGGGGCGGGCGTGGCAGACGCGGATTTCCAAGTCCCTGGTGCGGAGAAAGTGTTGGCCGCGTCGGTCTCTTCACAGTTCTCATTCGTGCATTCTGAAAACCAGTAAGCTTGATCATCGGTTTCGAAATCCGGTACAGAAATACCGGAGTCGCTCCGCATATTGTCGGAACTGCTGCTGGAGTCATTTTGGGCTAAATAGATATACCAAGCGGTGATCTGCCCCGCCGCCCCAGTCTGAATGTCGAATGAGGCATTAGTGGCCGAACTGTTTGTGATTGTGAAAATACCATCGAATGCCGAGAATGACGTAGGACTTACATCACCAGAAAAATTCGCGGGAAGTGCGCTGTTTACAGTGAACGAAATCGTCATATTTTCGGTATCGTTCCATAGGCCGCCGTAGAAATACTCGTAGTTGACCCCGGTATAACTGTAAATCGCTGAGGCATTGGCGGCATTGGGCACTGCGACCGCCGCGATCAGCATCGCCGAGGCGACCGCCAATGTGTTGCAGAAGGGCCAATTGCCAACCTTGGGCGAACGGCGTTCGTTTGGCTTCATGTCATCGTTGGTCATACCAACACCCCGCAGCATTCCTGCCTTCGACATTGAATTCGCCTGAGCAATATCCATGCCACAAGGGGTAATTGCGAGGAATCAACTAGTTACCCTGTAACGGCCTGTTTCGACACTGTAGAGTGTAAGGTTTTCTGACAGTTCAAGCGCTTGCTGTCCCGCAGTTCGCCTCCCATTCTTCGATCATGGTCACAACGTCCTCGATCTCCCACCATTTGCCGGTGACACCAATGCCTGCGTTCGGCCGCGTCGCGTCGCGCCAGGGGTCCGGAAGCGCGGGAGTAGTCTCCGTCGCACATTGGATGTCGCGGCGCTTCACCACAGGCACAACTGGTTGGCTATCTGCCTTTACAGTTTGCTGGTCCGGTATTGGGAGTTAGGTGAACGTGCGGTTGTCCCACCTGCGGCCGACCGGATTGTCGAGGAATTTTACACATCCCCCATCCTGTCAGCGAGAAAGGGGACATTTCAAAAGCTTAGATGCTGGCACGATAGTTGCTTACGACGTTTGTAACTGTGTCCCACTCGGGGGTCGCGATCGATGACCATGAAATTTGCCCGCTCCTCGCTGTTCGCCGCCGCCGCGTCGCTAGGCGCCCTGGCTTCGCCGGCCGCCTACGCGACGACGATGATCTGGACGCTGGTGGGTACTGGAGCCAACGGCTCCCTGGGCAGCAATTCATTCACCGACGCCACGATCACCATCACGGCGTCCGACGACACATCGGAAATAACAACCCCTTTCGGGGCGCAGTTCGTTTACGCTTACCCCCATGGTCTTCCTATTCCCGTCACGATTGCGATCACGGGGTTGTCCCCCGTCACCGACACGATTGATCCCTATGTGATCAACGCTTACAGCAATTATCTTGGCATCGGTGACGGGTCCAACGGCGACTTTTTCGACATCCCCATTTCGAGTACCTACGACCTCTCAACCAGCTTCGGACCCGTTACCACGGCATTCGACGCAGACCCCGAGACTGACACTTTCACCAGTGGTGGCGAATTCATCGTCAATTATGTGGCGAATGCTTCATTCACCTCAGCAGTCGGCGCGGCACCGGAGCCTGCTTCGCTCGCCCTGCTTGGCGTCGGCGTGATCGCCATCGCAACGGTGCGCCGCAAACGTTCCTGACTTTGAGGAGCGGGCGGCGGCGGCGAATGCTTCTGCGCGTGGTCAGCGTGTCGCCATCCTGGCGAGTCCGCCCAAGGAACTGATCAGCTTCTATTTGACCGTTGATTGCGGCGTTCCCGGATGCGGAGGTGCGCGTTCTTTTGCCATTGCCGAGCTTGCCAGCTTCTACAGCCCCGACAGCACTGTCAGTGAGGTGCTACGCCGCATGCGGTGCCATGGCGGCTGTGGAGGACGCGTGGGGGCAGCGTGGTTGGAAACCGGTGCGATCCTCAACGCCCGCGTTCGGCCGCGTCGTGTCGCGCTCAGGGGGCCAGAGGCGAGGAAGTAGTCTCTGGCGCACATCGGATGTCGCGGCGCTTCACTATGGGCAGACGCCCCCGTCATGGTGGCCATGAGGAATTTGGCATTCGGGTTATCCGGCTGCTCTTGGTTGTCGTAGGGCAGGCCGATCGGCCACGACGATGTGCTGACGCTGACCACGGCTGGGCTGTCGGCGGCCTGACGGCTTTCTGGAAGAGTAAGCCTGCGCAACTGTCCCAAGCCTTTCCATAGTTGGCCGATACAAGCTTGACCTAGGCCGGAGCACTGATCGCGGTGCCCCGCTGTTTAAGTCGGGCCTGTACTTCACCGATTGTGCGCGCGTCCAGCGGTGGCATAACTGCCGGCAATCCTTCGGTCGCTATGTGCACCTTACCGTCAAGCAACACCGCAGCCTGACCGTTAGGCGACTTGAACATAAGCGCCGGGGAATCGCTGGGCGGTATGACCAGTAGCAGGCCAGCCTTCGAGATGAGTTGAACGCTGCGATCAGGGAAGAACAACGCTTTGTGCATCCTCGCCTTGAGGCCAGCAGCTATCTGCGCACGGTCGGCGTCGCGGCTCAGCATTACTGGGGCCGTCGTTACGGCATTCTGTTGTTTGGCAACGGTTAGTGTGGTTGCGGCGTCCTTTACCTTACGGCGTAGTTCACGCAACTGGCGCATCACGGCATCGTAGTCTTCGTCGTTGGCTACCTCCTGTAACTTACCTTCGAGAAACTTCTCGCGCTTCAACAGGCTGACATGTTCCTCGATCAGGTTGCTCAAATTCGATGCGGGGGGTGCAGCACCCGGACTGATTTCCAAAAAATCCAGGGCTTCAAACAGTGCATCCTCAATCCGATCCACGCGATAGCGCGATCGGTTCTGACATATATCCAGAACAACATGATTCTGACATTCGTAGTAGCGACGCCCACCACGCGTGTTAATCCGCATTTTTCCGTTGCAGGTGGTGCAAATGCCGATCCCCGCGAACAGATTGTTGTGGGTGCCGAGCCGATAGCCGCCAACCAACTCGTCACGCCGTTGCTTTTGCGCCGCCTGTACGCGCAACCACAGTTCTTCGGTCAGACCCGGCACAGGTGGGAAGATGTTCTCGATCAAACCGTGGCGGGATTCCAGATGACCCAATACGGCACGACTGTGTAGTATACGTCTGACATGCCGAATGTTCCACTTGCCGGTACGTCCCATCGCGGGCTTCTCGTTAGCGACCAACCAAGCGCAGATGTACCCCGCACCATGATGCAAACCTAACTGATAGATAGTTAGTACCGTCTCGCAGTGCTGGAGTATCAGTTCGTACCTGCGCGTCGCGCGGTTGGTAGGACTAATGGCTTCGCGGACCCACAACCAACCCGGCGCATTCTGATGGAGGACATGCTTGGACATCATCGCTTCAAGCACACGCCGCTGTTTTGTTTCGGAAACACGCTCCGACTTTTTGACCGACTCGTCGTATGCCGCAGCCGCATAGACGACGCTCATGATGATGTCGCCGATGTTGGAACCGAGATGATAAATCTTATCATCACGTGTTGTGGCCACCAGAATACCGCGCCTGACCATTCCGGCCAGTTGTTCGTGCGCCCGCCATGGGTTTTCACGACTTAGCCGATCCAGGTGTTCGACGATTAACAAGAGCGGAGGGCCGAGCGCCCCCGATTTGACCATTTCGAGGATAGAACCCAGTGCGCTGTCCTCGTCAGAGACGTGATTACCCTTCCAGGCTGATCTGGCCGCGTCCTCCTTCTCGACGTCCAACCGGATGCGCATCTCAGGGTGTTTAGAAATCCACCTGTAACTGCCCTCGCGTTGCCGACGCAGCCCTTCCCCGTGCAGTTGTTTTTCAGAGGAGACACGTCCGTATGCGATGGCCGGAATCTCGATTTGTGCGGCGATTAGTTCGGTGAGGGTCAGGAGCTTCATGCCAGGGAGGGTTACACACCAGAAGGCTGTGGTGCAAGAGCAATATACTTCTCGATATTGGTCTTCACCACGTCCATGCCGACGCCTCGGCCCGAGACCGCCGTGACCACCGACGCGGTAGAAAAGCCGGCGCGGAAGATGAAGCGCTGCAAGTGGGCCTCGCTCATACCGGCGAGTTCGGCTTCGGTGGCCAGCCCGTTCGCCAGTACCTTCGCGCGGATCTTGTCCAACGGCAGGCCACGTCCGTCATCCGAGATCTCTATGATGATGTGGCCACCTTCGTGGAACGCGTTCAGCGTGATATGGCCGGCTTCCGGCTTTCCCGCGGCACGGCGTTCGGCCGGGCTTTCCAAGCCATGGTCTCCGCTGTTGCGCACCATGTGCGTCAACGGATCCTTGATCAGTTCCAGAACCTGCCGATCCAGCTCGGTGTCCGCGCCGAGCATGGTGAGCTCTATCTTCTTGTCCATCTCGCGCGACAGATCGCGCACCAGCCGGGGCAGCTTGTTCCAGGCATTGCCGATCGGCTGCATCCGCGTCTTCATCACGCCTTCCTGTAGATCGGACGTGATGTGCGAGAGCCGCTGCAACGGTACCGTGAAGCCGTTGTTCTCCTGCGTGCGGGCAAGCTGCAGGAGCTGGTTGCGGGTGAGCACCAGTTCGCTCACCAGAGTCATCAGATCCTCCAGCACGTCCACAGTGACCCGAATGGTCTGATTTGTGGCGACTGGCTCGCCTGCCTCTTGGGCTACCTGCTTCGGCGGCGGCACAGCCGCCGGTTTGGCCTCCACCACCGGCGCGAGGACCGGCTCCGGCGCGACATCCTCCTCCGGCTCCGGTTCTGGCTCAGGAATCTGCGCTGCCGTCACAACAGGCGCTTCGCCCGCGGCCGCGGCGTCAAGCGCGGCGATAAGTTCGCTGTCGTCGCCGGCCGGCTCGGTGCCGGTGGCGGCCAAGCCAGCGACAATCGCCTTCACCCGATCCAGCGCAGTCAGAACCGCGCTCACCACGTCCGGGGTCGCAACCAGCACCCCATCGCGAACCTTGCCGAGCACGCTTTCCCCAGCGTGCGCCACCCGTTCCAGGCGCGGCAGGCCGAGAAACCCGCAGGTGCCCTTGATCGTGTGCACCAATCGGAAGATCAGCGACAGGGTCTCCTGATCGTCCGGCGTGCGCTCCAACTTAACCAGTGCGACGTCCAGATCGGCCAGGCTCTCGTTGGTCTCGGTTAGGAAATCGGCAATGAGATCGTCCATGGCATCCCTCGCGAGCCCAGCGTGCTGCCGGGCGGGACGCCATCCTCACCTGCTGGTGACGAAGAAACGGTAAATGCCCGCGCCTCAATTCGCGCGAGCCTGCCCGCTACCCAGCGCCGAGCTGCACCAGTAGCGGCGCAGCGCTCTCCATGTCGTCGCCTGCTCCGGCCGGCATTAACATTGACACGCGAAATCCGTGATCGCGGGCCAGCAAAGCAGTCAGC
>Ga0206821_10101_pt2 | contig 20972 bp, 20 predicted proteins | sample Alteio_BWOrgCont_85_FD_152860 | JGI IMG/M metagenome (GOLD analysis project Ga0206821, IMG submission 152860) | Enriched cells from forest soil in Barre Woods Harvard Forest LTER site, Petersham, Massachusetts, United States -... | ecosystem: Environmental > Terrestrial > Soil > Temperate forest >...
TGTTTATTTCGCTCGCAAACCATCACGACGGCTTCGACGCATGGGATTCAAAGCACCAGCCGTGGAATGCGAAGAATCATGGACCGCATCGCGACGTGGTGGGCGAGTGGGCAGCCGCGGCGCGCCGCCAGGGATTGCGTTTTGGCGTGACTGTGCACCAGGCGCGCAACTGGTGGTGGTTCCAGACTTCGCACGGAGCCGACAAGCTGGGCCCGCTGGCCGGTGTGCCCTACGACGGCCGCATCACAAAGGCCGATGGCAGGAATCAGTGGTGGGACGGGCTAGATCCGCAGATGCTGTACGGTGCGAAGCACCCTAAGAATGCGCTGCCCGACGCCTCATATGTGAAGCACTTCTACGATCGCACCCGCGACCTGATCGATCAGCACGACCCTGACCTGCTTTATTTTGACAACGCGCTGCTGCCGCTTGGCTGGGGAGGCATGAATGTGGGCGCGTATTTCTACAACCACAATCTCAAGACGCGCGGAAAAATGGAAGCGGTGCTGAACATTAAGAACGTGCCGGACAAGCTGGCCAAGGCGGTTATCGCCGATTACGAGCGCGGCCTCACCAGCGAGATCATGCCTTATGCGTGGCAGTCTGAGACCTGCATCGGCGAATGGCACTATCGGCGCAGTCTTTACGATACGCCTGGTGAATACGGTGGTTACCTGGCGCCGCGCGATGCCATTCACTGGATGGTGGATACGGTGAGCAAGAACGGCACTTTTATTTTGAATGTACCGGGCAAACCGGACGGCACCATTGACTCGAAAGAGATGGCCGTTGTGGATGAAATTGGAGCCTGGCTCAGGATCAACGGGGAAGCCATCTACGAGACGCGGCCGTGGACCGTTTCAGGCGAAGGCCCCAACAAGGTGGAGAGCGGATCGTTCAAAGGCCAGAGCATAAGCGCGCTGAGTGCGAAAGACATTCGCTTCACGCGCAACAAAGCCAATAATGTAATCTATGCAATTTTCCTGGGATGGCCATTCGGACCGGCGCAGATTGCTTCGTTGGGGCTGGCAAGCAAGACCAGTCCGGGCAAGATTCAAAACGTGACGGTGCTTGGAACCGGGGCAACTATCAAGTGGACCCAGGATGCCGATGCATTGAAGATCGAGCTTCCCAGCCAGTCGTGGCAGGCCAACGATTACGGCGCCGCGGTGAGGATCGCGCTGAGTTGATCGAGTAACTGAAGGCCGTCGCATGCAGCGGAAATTGTGCCCTGATACCTTGCGGTATCGGGGCACAATTTTAGTTGATTCATCCGGGGGCAATTCAAACAGCGTCAGGCCTGCTGGCCGGCGGGTCTTTCGGCAATGTGCAGTACGTGGCGAATCAATCGCCGCACATCATTGCGTTCGCCTTCGTCAAACACAAGCCTCCAAAACAGAAAGCAGACCGCGAGTTCAGCCGCGGACGCCGCGGATACCTTGAGCCATGAAGAATTGATCGAATGATCCAGCAGCCTGAAAAAAAGGAATGGCGCGGTGAAGATCAGCGGCTTGACGATGCCCTGCATGAGAAGTTGCAAACGGCTAATGCGCACGCAATCTGTTTTGCGCATGCTGACGGCAAAGTGCAGGCAAACCCCAACGACCGCGCCAATCAAGGTGCCGTAGGCCACGCCGCGCGCGCCCATCACCTGCGCCAATGCAATGCTGAAACCCAGATTGGTGATGCCCTCGGTCAGCGGAGAGAGGAGCATGCGCTGCTGTTGGCCGCCGGCAAAACCAACGAGAGCGTAGGGCACCATAGTGAGCCGGATGAACTGGGCAAGGATCAGGATTTCGCCCAGAAACATTGCGTGGGTTTGATAGTCAACGCCGACCCACAACCTGAGAAACATCGGCATCAATAGGAAGAGCGGAAGAATGATGATGCACAGCAGACAGGTGCCGAATCGAGTCGTACGCATAAGAGTCTGACCCAGGCGAACTGGATCTTCTTTGGCGCTGATTTCCGCAGCCACGGGCAACAGGGAATTCAGGATCGCGCTATGAGGAACGATAAGGATGTTGCTGAGTACGGATGCGATTCCGTAATAGGCCGCGGCGCGAAAATCGAAAGCGGCAACCACCGGCATATCCATTCCGGTAATCAAAAGCGAACTGAATTGAGAAACGAGCATCGCCGAGCAGAAGACCACAAATTCTCTCGCGACTTTCTGCTCAACGGATGAAGAATGCAATAGACCGGAGGTGGCGTTGCGCCTCCAGAATATGCAGTAAATAAGCGACTGAAGCAGGTTGCCGGCCGCAACCCAGATCGCCATGGCCAGCAATCCCTGATGGTGAAATGCAGCCCATCCTGACCCGACCGCGCCGGCGAATTTGCTGATGGTGGCGGCCAGTGCTGTGATCTCGAATCTTTGGCGGCCAAGGAAAAATCCTGCGAGAACCGAAAACGGCAGATTAAACGCCAGCGAGGTTCCAATCACTAAGAGTGCAAATCGGGAACTGGAAGAAAGCTCGCTGGGGATACTGCGAAACAGCCCGGTCAACTGCCAAGAAGTGACCACCACAATAACAATGGTGATGATGCTGGTTACGATGAGTACGAACCCCACGCTGCTGAGGATGCGCGCCAGTTGGGTGCGGGCGTTGGCGCCATCGTGCCGCGCTACGTAGCGCGCGATTGCCATCTGGATGCCGCTATCAAAGAAAGTGATGTAAGCCGCGAGTTGCAAAAGCAAGAGCCAGACGGCGTAAGCCGGTTTGTCCATCACCCTGATGAGGATTGGTGGCAGGAATAGAACGACGATCCACGACGAACCCACACGAAATAAATTGGCGAGTGAATTCTTGGTGACAGTAGCCAGCATCTTCGAGTTGTTATTCGTCAGTTCGGGACTGGCTGCCACGTGACTGATTCTAATCGACAGGTGCGAAGCCGGGGAGAAGTTGCGAAGACCGTCAGAGCGGGAGGGCCGCGCATGAACCAGCTTTTCTGAGCGAAGAGGGCAGTGGATGGCTAGGGCGTATCGACATATACTGACGCGCCAGTATTTGTCGATACGCCCTAGGCATGCTTGCGACGATCGAAGCTGTCGCGGAGCGCGTAGAAGCAATCTTTCGGCTTGAAGTCCGCGTCAAAAGGCAGCGGACGCTGCTGCCGGTTGGGCTGTTTTTTGCGATGCGATTCGATGCTGTTGAGCCAGGTGTATTTGTCGCTGAAATCCCACGTCAGCACCAACTTTACGGCCGGGTTTGGCAGCGCAGAGGAAAGATAGTCGGTATAAGTTTTGGCAATAATTTTGTCGCGTTCGGCCAGATCGTTTGAAACTGTCGCGTCGTCGTTCACGTCGAGCTCGGTAAGGAAAACTTCAAGCCCCATCTGGTGAAAAGCTTCGATGTAATCGGCAACGCCCTGGCCGTATTTCTGTCCCGCATTCAGATGGCTTTGAATGCCGACCGCGTCAATAGGCACGCCGCGGCTCTTCATTCCCTTTACCAGTTCCAGAATCAGCCGGCGCTTCTCCGCATCGCCGTCGTTGTCTGCCTCAACTCCGTAGTCGTTGTAGGTGAGCTTCACATGCGGGTCAGCGGCGCGCGCGGTGCGAAAGGCGAGGTCGATGAAATCAGGCCCGAGATTGTCGTACCAGAACGACTTTCTCATTCCGCCCGGCAGCTTGGCGGCGGGGTCGATGGCTTCGTTTACCACGTCCCAGGAGTGCAGTTTGCCCGCATAGTGCTTACAGACAGTAGTGATGTGATCGACAAAAAGCTGCTTGATCTCGCTCTTGTTTTCGATTTTTCTCATCCAGCCGGGAACCGATTCATGCCAGCAAAGCGTGTGGCCGCGCATCAGCATGTGGTTGCGCTGGGTAAAGTCGTAAAGAAAGTCAGGAGGGCCAAAATTGAATTGGTCGCGTGAAGGCCGAAGCGCTACCCATTTCAATTCGTTCGAGGGCACCAGGATGCCGCATTGCTCGCTGAGAAGGGAATCGAAATCAGCATTTTTTTCGACAACCGGAATTACGACCGCTGAGCCATAGATCAGCCCGTGCCGCCGCGCATGAGCGCGCAGCGAGCGCGGCCCGGCCAGGTCGTGAAACGAACTCACCGTGGGCGGATGGATTGCTGCGCCGTTCGCGCAACCTGAAAGCAATCCTGCGCCAGTTGCGGCAGCCATCGATACGGCGGCCTCTGTGCCTCTGGCAATAAATTCGCGGCGTGAAAGCATCTGTTGGCTCAATTCTCTACGTAAATCATTTTAGTACGAGTGCCGAACCAAACAGGCACCGGCGCCGGGCAATTGCGTTTCGCCGGTTTCTGGCTCGCAACCGAGCCCCTTTTGAGTGGCATGAACAGGCCGTGATGCCAGCCGTTGCGCAACGGGTGTATGATTCTTTCGCTGCGTCCCCTTCGCGGCCAAACACCGCATTTGTATTACGGCGCCACGCCCGGCCACGACCCTGAAGGGCACACGCGGATTTTCCGCGAGGAGAGATTGATATGGCGACTACCGCAACGCATCCCGGCAAGCTCAGCGAGCGCGTGAGCTTTCTGTCACGCTACGGCAACTACATTGGCGGCAAGTGGGTTGAGCCCGCTTCAGGCCAGTATTTCGAAAACATCACGCCCATCACCGGCAAAACATTCTGCGAGATTCCGCGCTCTAACGCGCAGGACATTGAGCGCGCCCTCGACGCGGCCCATGCGGCACGCGAAGCCTGGGGCAAGACCAGCCCCACGCACCGCGCGGTCATCCTCAACCAGATTGCGCAGCGCATGGAAGACAACCTCGACATTCTGGCGCTGGCTGAAACCTGGGACAACGGCAAGCCGATTCGCGAAACTACCGCTGCCGATATTCCGCTGGCCATCGATCACTGGCGCTATTTTGCCGGCTGCATTCGCGCCCAGGAAGGCACAATTTCCGAGATCGATCACGACACGGTCGCTTACCACTTCCACGAACCACTGGGCGTTGTCGGCCAGATTATTCCGTGGAACTTTCCCATTTTGATGGCCACCTGGAAGCTTGCGCCCGCGCTGGCAGCGGGCAACTGCGTTGTGCTGAAGCCGGCCGAGCAAACTCCGGCCAGCATTCTGGTTTGGGCTGAGTTGGTCGGCGATCTGCTGCCGCCGGGAGTGCTGAATATCGTGAACGGCTTTGGCCTTGAAGCTGGCAAGCCGCTGGCCTCAAGTTCGCGCGTGGCCAAGATCGCTTTCACCGGCGAAACCACAACCGGGCGGCTGATTATGCAGTACGCCAGTCAGAACCTGATTCCCGTGACGCTTGAGCTGGGCGGCAAGTCGCCCAACATTTTCTTCGACGATGTGTGCCGCGAAGATGACGACTTCTTCGACAAGGCGATCGAGGGCTTTGTAATGTTCGCGCTCAACCAGGGTGAAGTGTGCACCTGCCCCAGTCGCGCGCTGATTCAAGAAGGCATCTACGAAAAGTTCATGGAACGCGCATTGAAGCGCGTCGCGGCAATCAAGCAGGCCAATCCGCTTGAGCCCTCCACTATGATCGGCGCGCAGGTGTCGAATGAGCAGCTCGAAAAAATTCTGAGCTACATCGACATCGGCAAGCAGGAAGGCGCCGAGGTGCTTTGCGGTGGTAAACGCGCGCGCCTGGGCGGCGAACTTGAGGAAGGCTTCTACGTTGAGCCTACCGTCTTCAAGGGCCACAACAAGATGCGCATCTTTCAGGAAGAGATTTTTGGCCCGGTAGTTTCGGTTACCACTTTCAAGACTGAAGCCGAAGCGCTGGCCATTGCCAACGACACGCTCTACGGCCTCGGCGCAGGCATCTGGAGCCGTGACGCCAACCGCTGCTATCAACTTGGCCGCGGCATTCAAGCTGGGCGCGTCTGGACCAACTGCTACCACGCGTATCCGGCGCACGCTGCATTTGGCGGTTACAAACAGTCTGGCATTGGGCGCGAAACTCACAGCATGATGCTTGACCACTATCAACAGACCAAGAACCTGCTGGTGAGCTACAGCCCCAAGAAGCTGGGCTTCTTTTAAAAGACAGGGAGTAGGGAGTAGGCAATAGGGAATAGGAACCAGGGACTAGGGGCTAGGGACTAGGAAGAACTTACGCGAGCCTGGTCCCGAGCTTTTTTCATCGACTCTCGTTGCCCCATCCTTGCGATGTCTTTGTTTCTTGTCGCAAGGGTGGGATAGCGCGAACTCCAACAGTTTTTTCTGAGCTATGGCTACGAGCGCACCGCCAACAACTAACTAACACCGCTAACAACGCTAACTCCGCTAACACCGCTAACACCGCTGCTTTTAAACCATGCCCGACTTACCTCAACAAGTTCTCGCTACCGACCTCGCCGTTCACCTCATCAGGGTGCTGCGCGAGAAGCACGGCGTGCTGATGTTTCACCAGTCGGGCGGTTGCTGCGACGGCAGTTCGCCCATGTGCTACCCGCGGGGGGAGTTCATGGTTGGCGACAGCGATGTGCAGCTTGGTGAGGTTGATGGCGAGCCGTTTTACATGAGCCGCAGCCAGTTCGGGTACTGGAAGCACACACAGCTCATTCTCGACGTTGTTCCCGGCCGCGGCGGCCAGTTTTCGCTCGATAACGCCGAGGGCGTGCGATTCCTCATCCGCGGGCGTGTCTTTGACGAAAACGAGATTGTTGAGCTTCGCGCCGCCGGCCGCATTTAGTAGCCCGATGATGCGTAGAGTCTGGTGTACTTACGCGCCCCCTGCATGCCCTACCTGTATCAGGCAATGAGAAGTGGTGGGTGCGGAGAATGTTCCCGCCGTGCATCGCGACCGAGATTCTTCGTCTGCTTGAAACCCGCCGTGCTACATTGATTCCAACCCTGAAGCTGAACATTATCTATGCCGCGAGACGTGCCACAACCTGACTCTGAATGGGAGATCAGGCGAGCTGATTCCGGTATCCCATGCAGGTGCTGGGCGGCTTGCTTTTCGTTTCTATCTCTGCGGCGGTTTTGATATTGCGCAAGCGGGACTGCGATCCGCAATAGAGGTATCAACCCGCAACAGAGTCACCGCGCAATGGGCCTTGAATATGGGGACTTAGAATGACCGCTCCGGCAGAGCCGAAGCAATTCGCAATCAGTTTCGCTGAAAAGTGCGATCGCGGATTAGTGCGCGCGGAAAACCAGGACTCGGTGCTGCACGCTACGACACCGCTGGGCGAACTGCTGATTGTTGCCGATGGCATGGGCGGCTATGAAGGCGGCGCAGTGGCCTCGCGCATTGTGGTTGAGACGATCGCCGCTTATTTTGCCAACCTTCCAGCAAACTACCTGCCGGCTATGGCGATTCGCGAATCCATCTTGCGCGCCAACGCTGAGATACTCGCCGCCGCATCGGTGCCCGGGTCGCCTTATGCGCATATGGGGTCAACCATCGTGATGGCGCTGCTGCAGCCAAGCAGCGCCAGCCTGGATCGCGGCCCGCTGGTGCCGAATGCGGTGCTTAAAGCGTGGATTGGCCACGTGGGCGACAGCCGCGCTTACCATGTGCACGATCGTCACCTGTACCGAGTGACGAGCGACCATAGCGCTGTGCAGGCGATGGTCGACCGCAACCTGATCACTCCCGAACAGGCAATCAACCATCCCGACTCATCGGTGCTTACGCGCAGCCTGGGCCATGAAATTGAGGTCGACGCCGATATCGATTCGGTTCAACTGGAGCCGGGTGATTCGCTTTTTCTATGTTCTGACGGGCTGTGGGGATATGTGGATGAGCGAGCCATTGAATCGGTCGCGGCCAACCCGGCGCTGGATGTTGAGACCGCATCTGCCGCGCTGCTCGAACTCGCGCTCGCTGCCGGCGGCCGCGACAACGTGGGCATTGAAATGGTGCGCATCACCAACGGTGCGGCCGGTGCTCAGGCGAACTCGCGGGCCAGCGCGTTTCTTGCGACGCGAACGTTCGGCAAGTATAGATTTTTTGAAATGCTCGCAGTGCTCTTATTTACGTTGGCGGCAATTGGCGGACTGACCTACTTTGCCTGTTTTGAGCACTGGTTCCATTTTTGAGGCGAGGCCTACGAGAGCCCTTCAGCGCGCTATTGAACTGCGCCACTACAATTCAGCTGCAACAATGCAGTTTCTGCCCCTGGCCTTGGCGTCGTAGAGCGCGCCGTCGGCAATCTTTATTACTTTGCCTTCATCGGTGGGGAATCCTGAAGCGACGCCGAAGCTCGCCGTGATCTGTATCAAGCGGCCGCCATACGCGAGCCGCGCTGACTCTACGGCCAGCCTCAATTGTTCGGCGCGAACGCGTGCGGTGTTGAAATTCGACCCCGGCAAAATGAGCAGAAACTCTTCGCCACCGTAGCGGCCCACCCAGTCGTTGAGGCGAATGGAGCTTAAGAAAATGGCGCCCATTTCTTTGAGCGCGAGATCGCCGGCGAGATGGCCAAAGGTGTCGTTGATCTGCTTGAAGTGATCCAGATCGACAAGAATCACGCTGAGGGGAGTTCGCTCGCGCTGCGATTTGGCCACTTCAGTTCGCAGCCGCTCCACAATGATGCGGTGATTCCACAAGCCAGTGAGGTCGTCGTGCTCTGCATAATGGCGCATCTGCTCGCGCGCCCGCAGCAATTCTGATTTCTCCCGTTCAAGATCTTCAGTGCGGTGCTGCACGGCAATTTCAAGGTGTTGCTTTTGCGCCTCGAGCCCGCGAATGCGTCTGCGCCACAACCGCGCGGCGGCGATTGCGCAAACCAGACCCAGCAGCCAATAAAGAAACTGGCTTTGCCACCAGCGCGGCGTGATGCGGAAATCCATTTCCCTTATGCCTGAAATCTCTTCGCCGCTGTCGTTGAACGTCGCTGCCTGAAAGCGATAATTGCCGGGCTCAAGACGCGGGTAGCGAATGATCTCATTGGTCGTATCGACCCACTCCTGCTCAAGCCCCAGCAAGCGGTAGCGGAAATGCATGTGCTGGGTATCGCGAAAACTGAGCGCGGTAATGGTGGCGGTGAGTGAATTTGCGCTCCACTTGATGGTGGCGCCATTTGAAATTTCTCGCCCGCCGAAGCGCATGTCCGACACCACAGGCAGCCGCGCCGCGTGGCCGGGAATCGACTGCGGATCGATGAGGTGCGAGATGCCGCCCGAGGTGCCGATCCACATGCTTCCATCGGTATCTTCGTTGATGGCGTAGGAGTCGGTGTCGTTCCAGATGAGGCCGTCGCTCTCAGTAAATCCGCGCCAGGTGTGGCCGTCGTAGACCGTCAGTCCCGCATCTTGCCCAACCCACAGCCAGCCTCGATGGTCCATATAAATTGCCACAATCTGCTCTGAAAGCAGGTGAGGCTTTGAAACATGCTGCGTTTCAACAACGCGGTCGCCGGCAATCTGCAATCGCACAATGCCCTGGAATGCACCCGATGCCCAAAGAACGCCGTTCTGCCCGCCGGTAAGTTCGCGGGGATTAATTCCCGCAAGTCCCATGTCGATTTTGTGCCAACCATCGGGAGCGAGCCGGAACAAGCCCGCATCGGAAGCAGCCCACATTGTTTTTGCGCCACCCGCGCCGACGTCGATACATAAGTCCGAAAATCGCTGCTCGGGAAGCGCTGCGCCCGGGCCAGTCACGAGTTCCGGTGGTGAGCCGTCGCCGGCGTTCTTTACGTAGAGCCCGCCGCCGGTTGCGATCCACATGCGCTCATCCGCGCCGAGCAGCAGGCGATAGACTTCATGAACATTCCATTGCCGGCCTGCAAGAGTTTGCGGATTGATTTTTACCAGCGACCCGGCGGCGCTGCCCATCCAGATGTAGCCATTCGCATCAAGGGCCAGGGACGCGGCGCGCACCGTCATGATGCCTGGGCTCTTCCACACGTGCACTTCATTGCTCCCGGGTGCAATCCAGTCGAGGCCTGACTCGGTTCCGATCCACAAGCGGCCCATGCGATCTCGTACAGAACTCCACACCACGTCGTCGCTTAGCCCGTCAGTCGAGGTGTAAGCTTCCCACTGGTTCTGCCCCACCCAGCGCATGAGCCCATGCCCGACAAGTCCCATCCAGATTGAGCCTTCACGATCAGTGAACAGGGCTGAAATGTCGAAGCGTGAAAGGCCGTTTTTCTCGGCGATCATGTTCCACGCGTTGTTGGTCCACAGCCCGAAGCTTGCGCCTTGCGATGCAATCACGCGGCCGTCAGCATCTTCGACGAGTGAGTTGTATGGGGCTGCGGTTCCTTCGCCCGGCAGATCGTGCGACTCCGCGCGTTTTTCTACGGGAAAGATCTCAATGATTTGCACCCAGCTTCGAATCCAGAGATGGCCCTGACGATCGAAGAAGAGATGAAGCCAGTTTTTTTTCGGCAACAAGAGTTCGTCGCTCACATGGGTGGTTTTGCCGTGGTCATAGCGGCATAGATCGAATCCGCAACCGTACCAGAGCGTTCCATCGAGTGCGTAGTTGACGCTCCAGATATTTCCCGGTTCGAGCGCCAGAGGCTTGGCGGTCCACTGGTCCCCAGCCACTTTGGTGAGCGTGTAAGCGCCGCTGCGATCAGCCACGACTACCTGGCCTGACGCGCTTTGTGTAAACACATCGCCGATGCGAATTGAAAAATCTTCAAGCGGCGCGGGCGCTCTTATCTCCGCAACTCGCTGGTCAGGGCCGAGAGAATAAAGGCCGGCCGTGGTGCCAACAAACAACGTTCCATCCTGGCCAACGAACAGGCTCTGAATGGTGCGTCCGCGAATTCCTTCAGTTGGCCCGAATTTTCTGAATTGTTTTCCGTCGAAACGATAGAGGCCGTTCTCGGTTCCCACCCAAAGATAGCCGGTGCGGTCTTGCGTAATGCAGTTCACGTTCAGATTTTCAAGGCCGTTGGTGATGGTGCTGAAGCTGAGCCGTTGCGCAGTGCATAAAGATGCAAGCAACAAAAATGCGCAGGCTGCAAGTGCGATTCGTATATAAGCTGACCCGGCGCAATCAGGCCCGGCGCAAGCGGGCGCCGGCCGCCGCAATCGGATGCTGCCTGCAAAAACATGCCGCGGTATGAATTTCAGCTTTAGCTCAAACCACTGCAACGGGGGCCTTTTCAGTGCGGGGGGAATTAACTGTATAACTGAAAGTTAACAGATAAAGTTAAGCCAAGGCAGAAACCGGGACAGTTTCGCTCTGCTGAAGAAAACTTATTGTTGATTAGTTCAAACTTAATCGCAAACCAGAAGCGCGTCGGCCAATCCTGCTTGTTCGTTTTCGCTGTTGTCGGCCATATCTGAATCTTCGCAGTTGCCGGGTTCGAGACGCGTCATAAAAAAGCGCTCAACTTCATCCAGCACCTGGTTGCCGGTGTGCGCGTGGTAGACCGCTGCGCGCAGCTTTGCGCCGCCGGCCACTCCGTGAGTAAACCAGGTGGCGAACTGCTTCATCTTTCCCACCGGGTCGCCCATGCGCCCGTCGCGAGGCAGGTCGCGTGTCGCAATTTCCTCGGCCATCAGCATTTCAAAATATGCGCGGATCATGTTGTAGCGATCCATCACACCGGGCGCATCGTATTTGCCGGTAGCGGTGTACTGCGCGATCTGGCGAAAGATCCACGGATTCGCAGGCGCAGCGCGGCCGATCATCACCGCGTCGCAACCTGTTTTATCGATCATCGCGGCGGCGTCTTCAGGGGTGCGAATGTCACCGTTGCCGATCACTGGAATTTTGACTGCCTGCTTTACCGCCGCGATCCACTCCCAGCGCGCCTGGCCGTTGTAGCCCTGTTCACGGGTGCGTGCATGCAGCGCGACGGCGTTCAGGCCCTCGAACTCAGCCATGCGCGCCAGTTCCACGCACACAATCTGCGAGTCATTCCACCCCAGCCGGAATTTGACGGTGAAGGGAATTGTGACCGACTTGCGAATAGCCTTGAAGATTTCGCCGATCTTGGGCAGGTCGCGCAACAGGCCCGAGCCGCCATTGCAGCCAACCACGCGCTTGGCAGGGCAGCCGAGATTCAGGTCGACGGTATCGAAGCCGGTTTCTTCAACAATGCGCGCGGCCTCCGCGAGAGTTTCAGCATTCGACCCGAAAAGCTGTGCGCCGATGGGGTGCTCGTCGTCGTAGAAAGTCAGATAGCGGCGTCGCTTGGTTTCGCGCATGCGGGCGAGGCCATCGGCCGAAGTGAACTCCGTCATGATGAGCCCGCACCCTGATTGCGCATTGCTGATATCAGTCTCAACAGTGGGTGCCCCCGGTGCCTCGCAATCGGGGACCGGGGAGGCCCCGCCGGCTTCTGAAATGGCGTTCGTGCTGAAGGAACTCGCGTGGCGAATGAAGCGGCGAAACACGGTATCGGTGACTCCGGCCATGGGCGCCAGCACGGTTGCAGGACGCACGGCGACGGGGCCGATGCGCACCTCGGCCGGAACCCGCGCTTCGGCAGGCATCGCGTGCTCGACTGGATTGTCCCAGTTTTTCTTCACCGTGAATCCTTTGCCCGCCATCGTAAACACCCGCTGAGCTACTTGCTTTTCCCGGCTTCGCTTATCTCCTGCGCACGAAACTTGGCGATGGTCTCAATCAGCTTCACTGGCACAGGCTCGGCAAGCGAAAAACGTACCGTGCTTTTTTCCACCTGGTACGTTTTCAAATCATCTTTGAGTGCTTCAAGCAGCCGCTTGGTTGCTGGATACAACGAGTAGTGCTTCTTCCATCCGGCGAAGTAGAGCAGGCGCTCGCCATTCAGTTTGTAAGTGGGAATCTTGTATGAGATCGACTCTTCGGCTTCAGGCGCCGCTTTCTGAATCGCACTCCGCACCTGGCTCAGCGCCCGTTGCGCCGTCTCCGGCTGCATGGCAATGTACTCGTCAACAGTCTCGATGTCGCGTTTCATTGTTTCACTCGCCAAACCCTTCCCGCCGAGTGCCGGGGGTTCTCGTAGCTCGGGACTCGGGAAGCCACGCTGGCATCGCGTGCTCCACTGGATTGTGCCGGTCCTTCATCACCTTGAATCCCTTGCCCGCCGTCCCGACCTAATCCCGAGCTTCCCAATTTGGAATGTGCTCTGCAACGAATGAATCGGTCAATGCGACTATTTCCTTCGACGAACGGAATCTTTCGGCTCGAACGATGACTTTGGGTAGAGGATCGCTCGCAGCCAGATCCACAAACAGTACTCCGACCCTTCCTACCCCGTCTTCAGCAAACGAATACTCGAGCAGTCGCTCAGAGGGAATGAATCTGCCGCTGCCGGATTCGCCACTCACAACCACACCGTAGACGTAGTGGGGCATGACCCTTGCTGGCGGAGTAACGCGAAGGTTCGCAATTGCAGTTTCGATCGCATTCTCTGTACCTGAGCCCAGATAGATAATTTTGGCTTCGTGAACATCGCCCGTTCCTGAGCGATCTACCGCAAGTACATCGGCATGGACCCCCATGAAATCTACGTCCAGGTAGACTTTGGGGAAGAGCAGCTTACGAATGAAATACTCCTGCATTAAGTTCTGTGCCCGCCCTTTGCTTAAACTTGCCTGGATAGTCGCCATCGTTACCACCCCTGTAACTGCAATTGCACTCCGGTTGTCTCTGCCCAACGCGCGAACCGCTCAGAACGCTTCACAATTTCTTCGATCTCATTCGCTCGAACCGCTTCGCTCGAGTATTCAACCTTGCTCTTGAAGCCTATTAAGACTGCCAGCTGATTAGTCCCCTCCAACACCCCAAATCTTCTCGTTGTTAGCCGTGCCCGCAAATCGGTAACCGCATTCCTGTGATCGTCTGAGGACAAATCGTCACACCCCATCCCCGTCCTCAATGCGTCGCTATAGGAGATCGAGCTATGAATCGCGAGCAAGGCGGGTGAGTATCTGTACTCACCCAAACTTTGTTCGAAGACAAAGACTTCGGCGTTACGAAGATCTCTCATGCCTATCAGAAATTCTCTCGCCCGGCCCAGGTAGTGCTGAACTTGCACGCCGATCATAACGATGATTCTCGCACAATCCATAATGAAAGAGCCTCCGCCGTAGCGGAGGCCCGATGACATCGTGCTTTCTGCGGTCAGCTTACTTGGCTGCTGCCGCTGCCTCGCCGGCCTTGGCGTATTTACGCCGGAACCGCTCTACGCGTCCCGCCGTGTCAACCAGCCTCTGCTTGCCGGTGAAGAACGGGTGGCATACCGAGCAGATTTCCACGTGAATGTCGCCTTTGTGGGTTGAGCGGGTTTCAAAGTTGCTTCCGCAGGCGCAAACCACCTTCACCGCGGCGTAATTGGGATGAATCTTTTCCTTGGGCATCTCGTTAACTTGAAGACCTTTCCTGCAATATATCTATTTTAGGGGCAATTCGCCTGAAAGTCCATGATCGAGACCAGGCCGGCAGCTGTTTCTGCAAATTGCAGATTCTGCTTGAGATGGGCGCATGGTGCGAATTTGCGCTGGGGCCTGCGTCCCAACCGAGCCTCGACGCCAGCTTCAGATCAGGCTGGGACGGCCGGATCACTGGTTCTTTTTGGGGAAATACATAAGCCATACCAGGCGGCACCACACCAGGGCTGCGCCGACTCCCAGAACCAGCCAGATGGTGATGTGCGTGATTGCCTCCCGTTTGTCAGAGTGGAACGCAGTCACCTGCCAAAACCAATACATGGTGTGATAAAAGCACATGACTCCGAAAAAACACGATGCCATGATTCCCAGCACGCCCCAGGCTGTAGGTGTTGGCGATGGCGAATTCGACATGATCTTCCTCCCCTGAAACGCAACAAAATGCTCTTCCCATGATGGGCGTCCGCTCAGCCGCAGACTATTTTTTCAATGCTTGTTCGATACCCGCTTCAGCCAGCGGCGCCATGATGGCGTAGCCGGCCGGCAGTGGATGAACGCCGTCTTTGCTGAGGGCCGGGGGAAGCCCGCCTCGGTCATCAGTCATGGCCGAGTAGTAATCAACGTATATGTAGCCCTTTTGAGCAGAATAACTCTTGATCCACTGGTTGAGTGTTGCAATCTTGGGTGCCGGTTGCAGGCCGGGGCTCCATGGATAATCAAATGCCGGCAGAATGGAACAGAGAACCACCTGTATCCCGTTCGCCGTGGCCAGATCGGCCATTGAGGCGAAATTTTCTTCAGTCTGCTCCAGCGTCATCGGTCCGGTATTGCCTGCCAGATCGTTTGTTCCCGCCAGAATCACCACCACACTGGCTTTGAGATCGATCACGTCCTGCCTGAAGCGCACCACCATTTGCGGAGTGGTCTGGCCGCTGATTCCGCGATTAACATACGGCTTGCCGGGGAAAGAGCCGTCGGGGCCGGTGATATGCCAGGCGTCGGTGATGGAGTCGCCCATAAATACGACGCGCTTTTCGCCGGCGGACAGTGGGGCGAGCGCGGCATTAGCGGCTTTGTAGCGCTCTAGACCGCCAAAATCCACCGCCAACCCGTGGTCGTGCTGGGTTTTGTAGTCATTCGCCTGCGGTGCGGGCTTTGCCTGCTGCGGCATGGCGGCGGTTGCCTGCGCAGAGATTGATGTGCCCGCGGCGCAAACGGCCAATGCCGCAAGAATTGCTGCCCGAGCAATCCCAAGTGAAGGCGGGAACGAGATTTTGTGGCGCATTTGCGCTTCTCCTGAAAGGCTCAGACACAGTTTCAGCCGCGGAACAAGTTCCGCGGGCGGCATAGGAGTTATTTGCACTATTGCGCTTTCGATTGTAGAGAAGCGAGGTGTGCCGCGGGGATATTTTTTGCGGTGGGACTTCAATGCGCAACAGCCGGCGCCGCAGGTCTGTCCGGCTGCCAAGCGCCCTCGCGCCCTAGCTCCCTCAGTCCCCTCAGTCCCTGAGTCCCTCAGTCCCTGTCTCTCCCCTTTTCCACATTTCCGTCCCGGCTTCGCACCGCGGCCGCCTTCAGCCGCATCAGCTAGGCTTGAAACAGATGACAGCATGCCCCATATGCGACGGCGTTGGCCTGGTGCGAATTGTTGACGAGGCCGGCCGCTGGATTTCTCAGCCCTGTGAGTGCCAGCAAATGGAGCGCGAAGAGCGCCGGATCGCTGCCGCTCGCATCCCAGAGCGCTACCACGATTGCACTCTCGACTCCTACGAGATTTACCACGGGGCCGACGCCTCCCTATCGCAGGCGTTGTTGACCGCGCGCCGGTTTGTTGAGGAGTACCCGGCCGGAACCGCTGGCAAGGGCCTGCTTCTTGCCGGCTCCATCGGGGTAGGCAAGACGCATCTGGCCGTTGGAGTGTTGCAGCGGCTGGTGCGCGAGCGCGGCGTGCGCGGCCTGTTCTGCGATTACCGCGAACTGCTCAAAAACATCCAGAACAGCTACAACCCGCAGGTGAACACCACCGAGCTCGAATTGCTGAAGCCGGTGTTTGCGACTGAGGTTCTGGTGCTCGACGACCTGGGCGCGCAAAAGCCCAACGAGTGGGTATGGGATACGGTCGCGCTTATTCTTAACACCCGCTACAACGACCGGCAGACCACCATCATCACCACAAATTACGCCGATGTGCCCGCAGCATCAGGCGCTTTGAGCGAAGCCGAGCGCGCCGCTCGCGAGCAGAGCCTTGGCGACCGCATCGGCGACCGCATGCTTTCGCGCCTGGCAGAGATGTGCATTCGCGTAAAAATGACGGGCAAGGATTGCCGCCAGACGGGCATCAAACGCGCCCGCTTCGGTTAAGAATCCAAAAGAGTGCACGGCCAGACTCGGACCCCGACTCACGAACCAAGCCCCACGAACCCCGACTCGCGAACCACGACTCACGAACCACGCCAAGTCCCGCAGGACCCAACTGACCCTTGACCCCTGCCTTTAAAACACCCACAAGCTGGCGAGCAGCAGCAGCACGGCCGCGAGGGTCAGGCTTTGATACACAACCTCTGAGGTGCGGTTTGAGTTTTGGTCAGACTGCTGGAAATGGCCCGGCGGGGGGCTGAATGTAGGTGATCCGCTGTTCGAGGGGGTGTGCATCCATGGCCTGCTTCCATGCCTCACGGCGAGTTTGTTGTTGGACGCCTCAGCTCATGGCCGGGCTCTTGATTAATTAGACGCCAGGTTCTGTTCTGATGATTCTCGGTTTTAGAAAATCCCCGAAGAATTCACACGTTATGACATTGGCACTGTACCCGGCGGCATTTCAGCATCTCGAACGCCGAGTGCAGGGCAATGAGAATGGAATGCAGGGAGAATCGTTTGCAGAGCCCATCCGGTGTACAATTTCGCTCGTGAGTGCTGGTCCGCAACTCGTTCGGACGGAAGAACCTCAGGAGCGCAACTGGCTGCCGCTGGCGGTGGCCGCTGTGGTGGTGCTGGCGATTGTGGGCGGGCTGGTGTTTTTCTCCGAGCATGGCAAGACCACCTCTCAGGTCACTCCAATTTCGGCGTCGCTCGACCCCTACGCGGCCAATTTGCCCATCAGCCAGTTGGCCATGAGCGAATCGGCCAACCTGGCCGGCGGCAAGGTGACTTATCTCGACGGCCAGATTGCGAACACCGGAAATAAAACCATCACCGGCGTTACCGTGCAGGTGCTTTTTCGCGATCCCGCACATGAGGTGGCGCAGAACGAGACCCAGGCGCTAAAGCTGATAAGAATGCGACAGCCTTACATTGACGTGGAACCGGTATCGTCCGCGCCAATCAAACCCGGCGACCAACGGGACTTTAGACTGATATTCGACACTGTCGCCGAAGGCTGGGACGGGGCCTACCCCGAGGTTCGAATCATCCGCGTGGACTCGCAATAATCGGGTCGTTGTTCTAGCCCATAGGCCCGCCGCCCCGGCTCAACCCCGCCTTCTCTTACACAGTAGAAACTACCCAACCGTGCAGAAATTACACGATCGGGCGGGGTTCTGACCCATGTTTTGTTGTGGATTTCAGGCGTAGTTTTATGCGTAACCTACTCATTAAATGAGAACTTAGATGGTTTGCCCGATTGGGAACGGTCTTTGGCAGAGCCATTGCATCTAAACCGGGCAAGTGGGTAAGGCTCACCTTGCGGATAGCCCGCGAAAGCGGCTTCCCCTCAAAGAGGTTAAAAAATATATGAATAGTCGCAGTGGTCTCGTATCTATATCCCGGTTCGTTGCAGTGGCCGTTTTGGCCTCGACAGTTGGATTCCCGGTAATTGCTCAGCAGGGGCAAACGGGGAATGACGCTCAGACTACCCCTCCTTCGGCAGTGCAGCAGCAACAGCAGCCCTCCCCCGAGGCTCAGTCCTCGCTGAATCCGCCGAAGGAAGGGTTCTGGGGACGCGTTAATCCCTTCGCCCGTAAAAAGTGGGTGCAGAAGCGGCTTGACCCGATTAACGACCGGCTTACCGAACTTGATGAAGTGAATGCCCGCAATGCGGCGGCAATAAAGGACGTGGATGAACGCGCCCAGGCCGGCATCAAGCAGGCTCAGTCGTCAGCGGATCAGGCGAACCAGACCGCGACCACCGCAAACAGCCAGGCGCAGGCGGCCAGCTCTACCGCCCAGCAGGCGTCAGGACACGTTGACCAGTTGAACACCACGGTCAACGGCATCGATCAATATCGTCAAATCACCGATCTCGAAGTTTCCTTCCGCCACGGCTCAACCGTGCTGAGCGACGACTCCAAGCAAAAGCTTGACCAGCTTGCAGCCGGGCTCACAGGGCGCGAAGGCTACATTGTCGAGATGGAAGGTCACTCCCCGGCAGCGGGTGGGGCGGGACTGCAAAGCTCAGAACGGCTTAACGATGCAGTCAAGCGCTACCTTGTCGAGGAACATCAGATTCCCGTCTACCGGCTACACGCAGTGGCATTGGGCAACGTACAGGCGGCTTCAGCAACGTCTGGCGATGAAGACTCAAAGCCCGAGCGGGTGAGAACCAGCTCCGTACATCTCCGGTTGATGGAAAACAGCTTGGCGGCCCAGGCCTCAGCGACTCCCCAAAGCGCTGCTGGCTCAGCAAAGGTGGAACAGCCGTAAGTTTGCGGTCATCCTCCCCCGAGGCTCTGTTCCTAACCTGACGGTCCCCCCGCCGTTAGGCCGCCAAACAAGCTCTCGCAACGCGAGAGAACCAAGGCAACTTGGCCCCCGTTAACACGGGGGCCGTTTTTTTACTGCCGCAACCTGCCGCGCAGCTATTCGGTTGAGTTTCCTCGCTCTATATTGTAATGATTGTTATAATGCCGATGAGGAGAACTTCATGGTCAAGCTCAAGGTAACTACTATCGGCAGCTCTGTTGGAGTTGTGCTGCCCAAAGAGGTGCTGGCACGGCTCAAGGTCTCCAAAGGAGATTCGCTCTTCCTCACCGAGTCGCCCGAAGGCTTTCGCATCACACCTTACGATTCGGAGTTTGAGAAGCAGATGTCGATGGCGCGCGATTTCATGCGCAAGCGCCGCAATGTTCTGAGGGAACTGGCGAAGTGAAAGATCGGCATTGGCGCTGGGTTTACGAAAGCGTGGTCATGGCGATCCACGATGAGCAGATCGCCGAACATGGCGGAATGCCCGGATTGCGAGACAAATCTTTAATGTTGTCGGCGCTAGGCAGGCCGCAAAACCTTGCTGCGTACGGAGAACCTGATATCGCCGATCTTGCCGCGGCGTATGCCTTCGGTATTGCCCGCGATCATCCTTTCCTTGATGGCAACAAGAGAACGGCAATCACGGTTGCGGCTGGCGTGTTCCTACCTTTGAACGGCTTTGAACTTATCGCGCTCGATGCCGACACCGTGAGGGTAATGCTTGAAGTCGCTGAGGGCTCAATGCCAGAGCCTGACTTTGCCGCCTGGCTGCGCAGCAATCTTCGACCGTACAAGGCGAGCTGAGTTTTTAAGGTCCGGTTGCAACACTCAGTTTTCCAACGCCAAACCACAACTCTCAGGCCAAACTGGCATCAACTCGGCGCAGATCCCCGCCCTCAACGCTACAATGCTTCCATCTCGCAATTCATGGAGGCATCATGCGCAGAATCCTTTTCGCCGCACTCGCGCTCATTTTTGTTGCATCATTTGCCGCCCCGCTCTTCGCCCAGGGCGCGCCGCCGCAGATCGCCGCAGGCCAGCCTTACACCATCGAGTACTACTACAAATGCCAGTGGGGCCATCAGCAGGAGTTTCTCGACCTCTTCCTCAAGAATCACTGGCCGCTGCTCAAGAAAATCGAGTCAACCGGCCGCATCACCGCGCTCAAAATTGAGTCGCCCGCTTATCACACCACAGAAGATGGCCGCTGGGATTATCGCGTGACCATCACCTACAAGGATTCAACGGTCGCCACCACTTCGAACCCTGACGAAGAGGCTTTCATGAAGCAGCTTTGGCCCGATCAGGAAACCTACAAGCGCGAAGAGCAGCGGCGGTTCGAGATCCTGCTCGGCCACTGGGATTTGCCGGTTACGAATATTACGCCGAAATAGTGAAGGGTGTACCAATTTCAGATTCTTTGAGCAGACCAGATGGGACCGCTATTCGAGGTGATTTGTGTCAACAGATCCGCCTTCCTTTAAATACAGTGACGGCCGATCCTTCAGCCAGGAAAGCGGAATCGGGTTTACCCAGGAGGGCGCATGCTATCTCGGTTCCGTAGAGACCTGAGGTGCTCCCTGACAACTCTGCCTTCGTTGCGCTTCTTACATGCCACCGAGGGTGCTGAACCTCATATTCGAGGCAGCCGCCATCTGGTTGTGCGGCATACCCCCAATAGTGCTCTGTGATGAACTGGCTCTCTGAGCCAACAGGCGGAATGAAATGTGGCCCGGCAGTTTCGATACTGATGAGGCATCGATCCGGTCCCGAACCCCAACTATATTCCGCTTCCACGGCGTCCATTTCGTTACAGATCCGAATACGATGCGACATCTTCGTGTGGGAATAGTTTTCATTGAACGCAAACCGTGCTACGGCCGCGACCGCGCGCTTTGGGACCAGCTCTTTGATGAAAACAACGCCCCTTTTTGTCGAGCGTCTGACGTAGAATCGCAGGTTCACTTCTTCAAAACTCTGATGGAGCGGGACGGGGATTTTGAATATGCGCGTGCGATTGAACTCAAAACCAACCAGGCTGAGATAAGT
>Ga0206821_10104_pt1 | contig 20957 bp, 17 predicted proteins | sample Alteio_BWOrgCont_85_FD_152860 | JGI IMG/M metagenome (GOLD analysis project Ga0206821, IMG submission 152860) | Enriched cells from forest soil in Barre Woods Harvard Forest LTER site, Petersham, Massachusetts, United States -... | ecosystem: Environmental > Terrestrial > Soil > Temperate forest >...
GCCGCGGAGTGCAGGTCTGTTCCCGGGTCGAAGCTGAATTTGGCGTTCGGCAATTTTGCCTGAAGCGCTTTGAGCGGCGAGGTGGGAAACCAGATGTGCTCTTGCCAGTGCGTGGCGCCCTTTCCGGGAGGCATGATGGCATTGCCGCCGGGAGGATCGACCTGTGCCGATCCGCCACCGGAGATCATGCCGACATCAGCGTGCGCGCCAATGATGGCGATGGTATGGATGGTTTGAGGATCGATGGGAAGAATGGAGTTGGAGTTCTTGAGCAGGACGATGCTTTTTTCTTCAACATGCTGGGCGATCAGCATGCCGCCTTCAGCGTCTACCTTGCCTGCTTGCGGTGGATTGTCGACCACGCCGGAGACGAACAATCCATAGAGAACCCGGCGGGCATGGTCGTCGATTTCAGACAGCGGGACCTGGCCTGCGGTGACGGCGGCTTTTAATTTGGGGCCGAAGAAGTCGGCCATGGGCTGCTCCTGATCGAGGCCGGCGGCGGAGGCTTTCTGCGTGCTGTGGGTTCCGCCCCAGTCAGAAAGTACAAAGCCCTTGAAGCCCCATTGCTGCTTGAGGACCTGGTTGAGGGTGTAGTCGTTTTCACATGCGTAATCGCCATTGATGCGGTTGTAGGAGCACATGACCGCGCTGGGGTTGGCGATGGAGATGGCGATGTGGAACGCGAGCAGGTCAGACTCCTGCATGGCGCGTTTTGAAATGATGGCATTGACGATGTTGCGGCCGGTTTCCTGGTCGTTCATCGCGTAGTGCTTGATGTCACCGACAATGTTCTGCGCCTGCTCGCACTTCATCATGTTGCCGGTGAGAGTGCCGGCCAGGAGGGGATCTTCGCCGGCATACTCAAATGTGCGTCCGTTGCGCGGGTCGCGGTTGAGGTCCATACCGCCGCCGAGGGTCATGTCGAAACCCTGCTGGCGGAGTTCGCGTCCGATCACCTCGCCATAGTGGCATTCCGAATCTGCATCCCAGCTTGACGCCGCGCCCAGATTCGATGGCATGGCGGTGGAGTATCTGTTGTTGGCGCCGCTGTCGCGCACGCCGTAGGCCGCATCGGAGATGATGAGCGGCGGAATTCCGAGACGCTCAACGCCTTCGACGTACCCCGCGCCGCCATTTGAAAGTTTGGTAAGGGGCATTTGCCAATTGCCGGCGTGGGCCATGCCGTTGCCGTGCAGCAGAGCCAGTTTTTCATCGAGCGTCATTTGCTTGAGCACCAGGTCGGCGCGCTCTTCGGGCGACAACTTCGTGTTCATCCACGGGCGGCCGGGGGTCTGAGCGAGGGCGACACTCGCACTGAAAGTAACTACCAAAGTCGATAAGAGTAAGGGAAAAGAGCAGGGTCCTGCAGCAAGTTTTTTCATATCTCTCCAGCCACGCCTCATGGTAACGCAAGGGGGTGAGTTTCCTGGAGTCAAGGGCGCCAATCCGGGCTATTTTTGCGGTGGTGTGCGGGCGAGTTCGAGCAGGCGGATGAGATCGGCGATCTGCGACTGGGATAGGTGGCCGATGAGCTCCCTTGGGGCTAGCTCGATGACTGGTTCCATCTGCTGGAGGAGATCGAGGCCCGCTTCGGAGATATGGGTGATAACCACGCGGCGGTCGTGGCTGTCGCGGCGCTGGCGGATGAGCTTGAGGGCTTTGAGGCGATTGAGCAGGCGAGTGATATCGGGCTCGGCGGTGATCATGCGCTCGCCGATCGCGGCGCAGGGCAATCCATGTGGCAGGGCTCCGCGCAGGATGCGAAGGACGTTGTATTGCGTGGAGGTGATGCCCCAGGTGCGGGCGCGGCGCTGAAACTCGCGATGCAGCACGTCGGCGGTGCGCATGACGTTGAGAAGAGCCTCTTCTTCGGCACTTGCAAAGGGAGGTCCCTGCGCGATTTCGGTTTTAAGGTTGGGCATAATGTTAGCCAGTTAGCCGCGCACGTGTTAGCAAGTTAGCGTATGCTGGGGCGCGTGTTTGCAGGATGAAGCACGAGCTTTCTCCCCCGGAATTAAGACTGCCTGATGATTTCAAGATCTATTTCGAGTTTGACCTCGTCGCCGACCATGGCGACCGGAAAGTTGGGGCCGATACCGAAATCGGTGCGCTTGATAGTGGTGGTTGCGGTGAAGCCGGCGTGAGGCCTGTGATCGGTGCCGTTGACGGGACCGGTGGGGCCCTCGGCTTCAAGGATGACGGGCCTGGTTACGCCGTGCAGGGTGAGATTGCCGTTGACGGTGAGGTGATCGCCGGATCTAGCGACCGAAGTGCTTACGAAAGTTGCGTCGCGGAAATGGGTTGTGTCGAACCAGTCTGCGCCAATGATGTCAGTATCGCGGCCTTGTTCGCCGGTATCGATGCTGGATACGTCAATGGTGGCGTTGACCGTAGATTTGGTGATATCAACCGCGTTTAAGGTGATGCTTGCGGTGACACTGAAATGTCCGCGGACGTTGGAGATGCCCATGTGGCGGATGCTGAAGCTGACGTCGCTGTGGGCGGGATCGGCGGTCCAATTGGAGGACTGAGCGCCGGCCCAGGGCGCAGAGAGGGCGATGATGGCTGCGGTAATTATGAGGCGATTCATGGGGGAGGCTCCTGCGATTCACCGTGGATGAAGCGATTGATGTTGAGCGAACAGCGGCGAAGGGGCCTAACCGCAGTGCATTGCATACAGGATGGCGCAGGAGGGGTACTTGTTGCAACAGGCAATTTGCCGGAAGCGGGACGGGCAGCAGTGGAGCGATTGGCGGAGGGCCACGGTCTGCTATGCTCCGGGCTATGTTTGTGGCGGAACATTTCAGGCGTCTCACGTCGGCGCAGCGTCACGTATTTGCAGCTGCGTTTCTGGGCTGGACGCTCGACAGTCTTGATTTTTTCCTGTTGATTTTTTGCGTGAAGGCGATTGCAGCCGAGTTTAAGACATTGCCCTCGGCAGTGCTGGGCGCGGTGTTTTTGACGCAGGCATTCAGGCCCCTGGGGGCACTTGTATTTGGCACTCTGGCCGACCGCTATGGACGGCGGCCGGTGCTGATGGCGAACATTCTCAGCTTCTCAGTAATTGAGCTGGCCTGCGCTTTTGCTCCCTCGCTTAGTGTGCTGCTGGTGTTGCGAGCATTGTTTGGGTTTGCCATGGGTGGCGAGTGGGGCGTGGGTGCTGCATTGGCTTTTGAATCGCTGCCGAAGGAAGGCCGCGGGGTATATAGCGGCATTCTGCAGGAGGGCTACGCGATGGGGTCGATTCTGGCTTCGGGCGCTTTTGCGCTGTTGTTTGCAGGTACGCATTGGCATGGGATTGCGATTCCGGCGATTGGTTGGAGGGGATTGTTCATGGTTGGGTCGGCGCCGGCGCTTTTGGCGTTTTATGTGCAGGCGCGGGTTCCGGAGTCGCCGGTGTGGCTGGCAGGCGCGGAGCATAGAAAAAAGGCTGCGAAGGCTGCAGGTGGGCGTGGGATTGTTCCAGCGCATTTAAAGGAATTTTTGCCAACGTTCCTCTTTTTGATTTTGCTGATGACCGCCTTTATGAGCTTCTCGCACGGAACGCAGGATGTGTATCCGACGTTTTTGTCGGTTGCGGCTAAGCTGACTCCTCAGACTATTGGGTTGATTGGCGTGCTGTATGGGATTGGGTCGATTGCCGGAGGGCTTGTTTTTGGAATGCTGAGCGAGCGGTGGGGACGCAAGCGGGCAATTGTGACGGCTGCGCTGCTGGCGATTCCGGTGATTCCGCTGTATGCCTATGGGCACTCGGCCTGGTCACTGGGCGCCGGTGCGGTGCTGATGCAATTTATGGTGCAGGGGGCGTGGGGAGTGGTGCCTGCCTATCTCACGGAGCTGTCGCCGGCACCGGTAAGAGCGACCGCGCCAGGGTTGGCTTACCAACTCGGCGGCCTGATTACGAGTTGGAATGGGAAGGCCCAGGCGCTGGCCGCGGAGCGGTGGGGAAACTACCCGCTGGTGCTGGCTGTAACGGTGATTGTAGTGGCGCTGATGCTGGCCGGATTAGCGGCGTTGGGCACCGAGGCAAAAGGGCGCGAGATGTCGGCGGCGTAAGAGGCGAGTGCGAGTTTGACTCGGTTGAGGGCGCATGTACTCAGATGAAGTACTCGATCAATTCGAACACCCGCGCAATGTGGGCCCGATTGCTGCGCCGGACGCGGAAACACTGATCACGAATCCCGCTTGTGGGGACACGCTGAAGCTGAGCATCAGGCTGGCTGGCGACCGGATTGAGGAAATTCGATTTCAAGCCAAGGGGTGTGTCGCGTCGATTGCGTGCGCCTCTGCGATGACGGAGTTGGTGCGCGGGAAGACGGTTGAGGTAGCTCGAAAGCTGTGCAGGGAAGAGATTTTGCAGGTATTGGGCGGACTGCCGGAGGCGTCGATGCATGCGAGCCATCTGGCGATTGAGGCGCTGGAAGCGGTGCTGAAGGGAATCGTTTGTTGACGTTGATGCGCTGACACGGGTGCTATGCCGGGCGCCAGAATCGGGACTATTCGGATGTGCTCGGAGCAGGATCAGGGCGGCTTCTGGGGTCCACAATTCTCAGGTACGCTGGCATTACGATTTCACAATCATCGCTTGGTACTCGGCGGGCGTGTTTATGTTGGCGGCCAGGTTGGGAATCGCGACAGGGACGGAGACGAAGCGGCCAGAATGAGCGCGTTTGATGTCGCGTGCGTTGGAAGTTGACGGCGCAGCGAGGAATGCGTCGATGAGTTGGTGCGAAACGAATAGTGGATGACCGTTGCGGCCATTGGAATTTGGCGCGATGGCCCAATGGTCGCTGGCCTGAGCTTCGTCGAATGCGGTACGAAGCGACGCGAGGGTTTCCGTATCAAGAGGAGCGCAATCGACTGGCGTGATGGCGGCGGAGTCGCAACCGAGATCGATGACTTTGCGGAGGCCGATTTGCAGAGAGCTGAATTGGCCGCGTTCGGGTGCGGGATTGATAGCCAGGGCTGCTCCGCATTGAGAGATGATTGGCGCCAGGCTGTCGGCATTGTGGCCGGCGACAACTACGATGGCTCGGGTGAGGGGCTTGAGCGCAGCGATGTGAGCGGAGAGCAGGGTAGGACTGTCGCGCTGAGTGGATGCCGGCTCAGTTGCGGGCCACGGCAGCAGCGCTTTGTCGCGACCCATTCGAGAGGATGCGCCGGCAGCGAGGATGACGCCGCAAAGATCGGCCATGGATCAGTTTCCGGGCTCAGCTAACGAAGCCTCGTCGCTGACGGCTTGAATCGCGTGGCTATCGTTGTGTGAGTTTGGGTCCGCGGCAAAGCGCGGGGATTGAAACCAGCTCATATGGGGCAGGGCGCGCTCAACGTTACGGCGGGTGGCGATGAGCTCGGCGACGATGGCGACGGCGATCTCTTCAGGCGTGATTGCGCCGATGTCGAGGCCGACCGGTGAATGCACTCGGTCAAAGAGTTCGGGGCGCAGGCCTTCAGCGACGAGCTGGCGAAAGACCGTGATGGCTTTGCGGCGCGAGCCGATCATGCCGATGTAGCGCGCGGGCGTTTGGACGGCCCAGCGCAGAATACGCAGGTCGTCGCGATGGCCCCGCGTGGCGATGACGATGAAGGCTGAGTCGCTGGGCGCAAGTTCGGCGAGCGTTTGATCGAAGTCAGAGGAAAGAATCTGACGCGCGCCGGGAAAACGTTCGGCGTTAGCGTAGGCTTCGCGGTCGTCTGCGACGATGACGTCGAAACCCGCGTGGGATGCGGCCTGAAAGAGCGCAAGCGACACATGACCGGCACCGAAGATGTAGAGCAGCGGTGCGGGAAGAATTGGCTCGATGAAGATTTCGAGGGTGCCTCCGCAAATGAGCCCGGTGTCATACTTCGGGTTTTGATTGAGATCGAATGTGAGGGTTCGCGCCAGTTCCGATTTCATGACATCGCGGGCAGCCTGCCATACTTCGGCCTCAACGCAGCCGCCACCGATGGTGCCGGCGATGGAGCCGTCGTCGCGGACAAGCATTTTGGCGGACTTGAACGATGGAATGGAACCGCGCACGTTGATGATGGTGGCCAGAGCCCCGCGCCGGCCCGAGCGCTGCAATGTGACGATCTGCTCGTAAATCTCCATCTGATGCGATTATTGGACCAAGATAGTTGCAAGTCAATCGGGAAGGGCGATTGGCGATGCGACGGACGGGACGGGAAATGCGACCGTAAGGCGTTGATCTGTTTGCCGGCCGGCGCAATAATCCCATTGCCCTCTCAGGGAATTTAAATTAACTTCAAAGACTCACAGCTTTTTCAGGAGGCTGAAACAATGTCTCGCGTCGTACGATCTTGCATTATCCAGGCATCCAATGCAGTGCCCGCAACGGAGCCCTTGAAGACACAAAAAGACGCAATGATTGAGAAGCACGTGGGCTTGATTAAACAGGCTGCCGCGACGGGAGCGCAGATTGTGTGCCTGCAGGAGATTTTTAACGGGCCCTATTTTTGCGCTGAGCAGTCAGTGAAATGGTATGAGATGACTGAGCCGGTTCCTGATGGGCCGACCGTGACACTGATGCGCGCATTGGGCAGGGAACTGAAGATTGCGCTGATTGTGCCGGTGTACGAGGTGGAGCAGGAAGGTATTTTCTATAACACCGCAGCCGTGGTGGCGAGCGATGGCAGCTATCTTGGCAAGTATCGCAAGACGCATATTCCGCATGTGGCGCCCGGGTTTTGGGAGAAGTTTTACTTCAGACCGGGGAACCTGGGTTATCCGGTTTTTGATTTGGGGTTCGCGAAGGTTGGCGTGTATATCTGCTACGACCGGCATTTTCCCGAGGGCGCGCGCTGCCTGGGATTGAACGGCGCTGAGATTGTATTTAATCCATCGGCAACGGTTGCGGGGTTGAGCGAGTACCTTTGGAAGCTGGAGCAGCCGGCGCACGCAGCGGCAAATGGATATTTTATTGCGGCCATCAATCGCGTGGGGACTGAAGCTCCGTGGAACATCGGCGAATTCTATGGCACGAGCTATTTCGCCAATCCACGTGGACAGATTATCGCGCAGGCTTCGCGCGACAAGGACGAGGTGCTGACGGCCGATTTAGACCTGGATGAGATTGCCGAAGTGCGGCGGACGTGGCAGTTCTTCCGCGACCGGCGGCCGGATTTGTATGGGCCGATTGTGGCGGGGTGAGATTTGTGTCACCCCACCCTGGCGACAAAAACAAAGACATCACGAGGATGGGGCACCCGAGACGCTGTTGTTGGTTGAAAAGTGGTATTTTGCCAGACCGCAAGAAGCTCGTTCGCAGTTTTGATTTTGAGTCGTAATTCCCGAGGTGCAAATGAGTACCGCGACTCTACCTGATGATCCGCAATTGCGCGCGCGGTTTGGCGAACTGAAGCCGGCGCTGGGCAGGCAGGCGGCCGTGATTGAGGCCAATCGCTGCTTGAATTGCTTTGACGCGCCATGTACTGCCGCGTGCCCCACGCATATTGATGTGCCGGGATTTATCAAGCGCATTGCGTCGGGGAATCTGCGCGGATCGGCAACGCGGATTCTGGATGCGAATATTCTTGGTGCGAGCTGTTCGCGGGTGTGTCCGGTTGACGTTTTGTGTGAAGGCGCGTGCGTGATGCACCGTTACAATCGCGAGCCGATTGAGATTGCGCTGCTGCAACGGCATGCGATGGATGCGTATCATGCGTCGGGTGAGACCCCGGCAGTGATGAGCAATGCGGCACCCGGTTTGCGCGTGGCATGCATTGGTGGCGGGCCTGCATCGCTGGCGTGCGCGGCGGAGCTGTGCCGGCGCGGCGTGAACGCTACGATCATTGAGAAGCGCTCGCTGCCCGGCGGGTTGAATACCTACGGAGTGGCGGAGTATAAGCTGCGCGCGGCCGAGAGTCTGCGCGAAGTTGAGATGATTCGGCGCATGGGTGTGGAATTTCGATTTGGCGTAAGCGTCGATTCGGCTGAAGCGCTGGAGCAGCTTGAGAAGGAGTTTGACTATATCTTTCTGGGTGTCGGCCTGGGTGCGATGCAGCGGCTGGGCATTCCCGGCGAAGACCTGGATGGCGTGATGAATGCGCTTGAGTTGATCTCGGCATACAAGACCGGCAACCTGCGCGAACTGCACGGCGTGGTTGTGGTGGTGGGTGCGGGGAATACCGCGATTGATGCGGCAAATGCAGCGAAACGGTTGGGCGCGGACACGGTGTATTTGCTGTACCGGCGCGGCGAGAGCGATATTGGAGCTTTTGAATTTGAGTATGAGCATGCAAAGCAGGAGGGCGTGCAGTTTTTGTGGCGCAGGCGGCCGCTTGCATTGAGCAAAGGGGCGCATGGGCGACTGCTTCTTGAGACGGTGCAGGTGCGGCAGGCGGAGGGCGCGTTTGAGCCGGTTCCCGATTCGCAATTCACCATTGCGTGCGACCTGCTGGTGCCGGCGATTGGACAGTCGCCATTGGCGGCGCTCATTCAAGGACTGCGCGGCGTGGAGGTGCGCGATGGGCGGATTGTTGCGGATGATGCGACGGGGCGCACGGGGAGTGAGCGTTATTTTGCGGCGGGCGATTGCGTGAATGGTGGACGCGAGGTGGTGGACGCAGTGGCCGGAGGAAAGCGTGCGGCGCTTGCGATTCTGAAGACGGCGGAGGCTGCATATGCCTGACCTTCGAATAACGAACTTCGCAGGGAAGATTAATTCGCCGAATCCTTTTTGGCTGGCCTCGGCGCCGCCGACGAATACCGGCGAGATGATTATGCGCGCATTTGATGCGGGCTGGGGCGGCGCGGTGTGGAAGACGATTGGCGAGCCGGTGACGAATGTGAGTTCGCGCTACTCGAGTGTGGATTGGGAGGGGCGGCGCATGATGGGCTTCAACAATATTGAGCTGATCAGCGATCGTCCCATTGAAGAGAATCTGCGCGAGATGGCGGAGGTGAAGAAGCGCTATCCGAAGCATGCGGTGATTGCGTCGTTGATGGTGGCGTCGACCCGCAAGGCGTGGCACGAAATTGTTACGCGAGCTGAGGATGCGGGGGCCGATGGACTGGAGCTGAATTTTGGATGTCCGCACGGAATGAGCGAGCGCGGCATGGGCTCGGCGGTGGGGCAGGTGCCCGAGTACGCGGAGATGATTACGGCTTGGGTGAAGGAGAAGGCGCGCACTCCGGTGCTGGTGAAACTGACGCCGAATATCAGCGATATTCGCGCGGTGGCGAGGGCGGCGAAGCGCGGCGGGGCCGATGGGCTTTCGGCGATTAACACTATCAACTCCATTACCGGGATTGATCTTGACACGTTTATTCCGCGGCCGAATGTGGATGGGAAGAGCTCGCATGGCGGCTATTGCGGGCCGGCGGTGCGGCCGATAGCGTTGAACATGGTGCAGCAAATTCTCGCAGATGCTGAGAGCGCGTTGCCGTTGTCGGGTATTGGCGGCATTGGAACGTGGCGCGATGCGGCGGAGTTTATGCTGCTGGGTTGCGGAACGGTGCAGGTCTGTACGGCCGCGATGCATTACGGATACCGGATTGTTGAGGACATGGCCGAGGGGCTTGAGAACTGGATGCGCGAGAAAGGCTTCGAAACGATCGAAGATTTTCGCGGGCTCTCGCTCAATCGCGTGACGGAGTGGAAGCACCTGAACCTGAATTACAAGATTGTGGCGCGCATCAATGAGCAGTCTTGCATTGGCTGCGACCTTTGCCACATTGCCTGCTGGGATGGTGCGCATCAGTGCATCCATCTTGATCGCGTGACGGGACCGGTGGATGGGCATGTGGAGCTGCACGAGACGCCCGCACAGAGAGAGACTGCGAGTCGCGCTTCGATTGCAGTGACGCCGGTGACTCGCAGGGAGCGGGCTGCGCTTGCGGAGACGGGGCCTTACCCGACGCCGCTCGAGCGGATACCGCGCGTGGATGAGACGGAGTGCGTGGGATGCAATTTGTGCTCGTGCGTATGTCCGGTGGATGGATGCATCACGATGGTGCGCGTTGATGAAGGGCTGAAGGCGGAGACTTGGGAGGAGCGGACGACTGCAGGGACAAAGGGACTGAGAGACTGAGGGACTAAGGACGATGTCGACGGTTTTGATACAAAACGGGACGATTGTGAATGCCGACGTCAGCATCAAGGCTGATCTGTTGATTGATGGCGCGACGATCAAGGAAATTCGGGCGGGGATTGAGCCTGGCGCGGCTGAGACAGTTGTTGACGCGACGGGATTGTTGCTGCTGCCCGGTGGAATTGATGCGCATACACATTTGGACATGCCGTTTGGCGGATCGAATTCTGCCGACGATTTTTTGACGGGAACGCGGGCGGCCGCGATTGGCGGGACGACGACGATTGTGGACTTTGCGATCCAGGCGCGCGGGACGAAAATGCGCGCGGCGCTGGATACGTGGTGGAAGAAGGCCGAGGGCAAGGCGTGCATCGATTACGGTCTGCACATGATTGTGACGGATTTGCCGGATGCGGGTCTTGAAGATATGGACGACCTGGTGCGCGAGGGCGTGGCCAGCTTCAAGCTGTTCATGGCATATCCCAACGTGCTGATGGTTGACGATGCAACTATCTTCAAGGCGCTGCGACAGACGGCGAAGAATGGCGCGCTGATTTGCATGCATGCCGAGAACGGCTCAGTGATTGACGTAATTGTGCAGCAGGCACTGGCCGAGGGCAAAACTGCTCCAATCTATCATGCGCTCACTCGGCCTACGCGGGCCGAGGCTGAGGCGGTGCATCGCGCGATTGCAATGGCCGAGATGGCCGGCGTGCCGGTGTACATTGTGCATCTTTCAAGCGAGGACGCTCTGAACCAGGTGCGCGAAGCGCGCGACCGGGGACTGCCGGCGTTTGCCGAGACCTGCCCGCAGTATTTGCTGCTCTCGATAGAAGACAACATGGAGGGCAAGGGCTGGGAGGGTGCGAAGTACGTGTTTACTCCACCACTGCGCGAGAAGAAAAACCAGCCGAAGCTGTGGGATGGGCTGCGTAAGGACAATTTGCAGGTGGTTTCGACTGACCATTGCCCGTTTTGCTTCGAGGACCAGAAGGCGTTGGGCAAGGACGACTTTACGAAGATTCCCAATGGCGGGCCGGGGATTGAGAATCGCTTGCAGCTGTTGCACCATCATGGTGTGGGCCAAGGGAATTTTTCGATTAACAGGTTCGTTGAGCTGGTTTCGACTGCGCCGGCGCGCATTTTTGGCATGTATCCGAAGAAGGGCGCATTGAAAGTTGGAAGCGACGCGGATGTTGTGATGTGGGATCCGAATGAGGATCTGACGATCAGCGCAAAGACGCATCATATGCGAGTGGATTACTCGATGTTTGAGGGATTCAGGGTGCGCGGGAATGCGCGCGATGTGTATTCACGCGGCGAGCTGATTGTGCGGAAAGGCGAGTTTGTTGGCAAGCCGGGGCGGGGAGAATATTTGAGGCGTGAGGCGCGGGGTGGGGCTTGGAAGTAGGGCGAGCGAGTCAGCAGGTCAGTGAGTAAGCGCATGAGATCAAACGACCTTTTTATTATGACGGCTTTATTAGTCAGCACTTACTCTGCATAGATACAGCACATACCACGGAGGAGGTCCCGTGAGCACCGTCGATCCGTCATTATCGAACAGCGACTTAAGCCCGACTACGCCGGAGCAGCGCACGTGGGGCTTTTATAATTACACCGCGCTGTGGTTTTCGATGTGCATGGAGATCACGACTTATCAGCTTGCGTCGTCGCTGATTGCCAAGGGCATGGACTGGAAGCAAGCGCTGGGCACGGTGCTGCTGGGCAACCTGATTGTGCTGGTGCCGATGCTGTTGAATGCGCATGCTGGAGCTAAGTACGGAATTCCGTTTCCGGTGTTCATTCGCGCGCCGTTTGGAGTACGCGGTGCAAATATCGCCGCGCTTCTGCGCGCGGTGGTGGCATGCGGATGGTTTGGCATTCAATCGTGGATTGGCGGCACGGCAATTGATGCGATGCTGGGGGTGATTTGGCCTGGTGCGGCTGGGAACAACGCGATTGTGTGGGCGTGTTTTCTGTTGTTCTGGCTGCTGAACATGGTGGTGGTTTGGCGCGGGGTTGAGTCGATCCGGCACCTGCAGGCGTTCGGCGCGCCTTTCATGTTTGTGATGGCGGCGGCCCTGCTGATCTGGGTTCGGATGAAGGCGGGCAGTTTTGGCACAATGCTCTCTACACCGAGTTCGTTCCACTCGACGGGTGCGTTTCTGGCGGTGTTCTTTCCATCGTTGACGGCGATGGTGGGTTACTGGGCCACGCTGGCGCTGAACATTCCCGACTTTACTCGCTACTCAAAATCGCAAAGCGCGCAGTCGTGGGGACAGGCGTTTGGGTTGCCGGTTGCGATGGTGCTTTACACATTTGTTGGTATCGCTGTTACGTCGGCATCGACGGTGTTGTTTGGGCACGCGATCTGGAATCCTATTGCGCTGATTGGCGCGTTTCATCAGCCGGTCGTTGCGTTTGTTGCGCTGATTGCCATTCTGGTGGCGACGCTGAATGTGAATATTGGCGCCAATGTAGTTTCGCCTTCGAACGATTTCTCGAATCTTTATCCGCGGTTGATCAGCTTTAGAACGGGCGGGCTGATTACAGGTTTCCTGGGACTGGCGATGTGTCCGTGGAAGCTGCTGGCGACGCCTGATGCTTATATTTTTGGATGGCTGATTGGCTACTCGGGATTGTTGGGGCCGGTGGCGGGCATCATGGTTGCGGATTATTTTCTGATTCGCGGAACTGAGCTCGATGTGAATTCGCTTTACCACCGCGATGGCGCGTACTACTACACCAAGGGCGTGAATTTACGCGCGATGGCTGCGCTTGGGCTGGGCGTTGCGATTGCGCTGATTGGGCTGTTTGTACCGGCGCTGCATTTTCTTTATGACTATGCGTGGTTCGTGGGGTTCTTTGTGGCCGGCGCGAGTTACTTATTGATGATGCGCATTGTAGCGCCGACCTTGGTGAATGCTGGAGAAGCTGCCTAGATTTGTTGATTAAGGCTGATTCACTTTCGTGGTTTTAGAAAGATTGCAGCTTTGATTATTTGAAGACTTCGTCTTCGGACAGGACGCCGAAGTGCGGGGCTTTGGGGACGCAGTCATCGACTGATTTGAGGACGAGGTTGTCTCCGTCGCCGACTTCAATTCCAGACATCACATAGGGGCGATATTGTTCCTTTGACGCATGGTTGTCGACGTACCTCTTGATCCAGACCGCGCATGAGAGCCGCATTACATTTTTGTCGTCGGACCACCAGATGGTGCGCAGGCGGAAGGGCCGGCCGCTCATCGCGATACCCGAGATCAGAGAGTAGGAGCCGTCGCTGCTGGTTGTGATGGATTTGAATTCGTCGATTTTGAAGACTTGTGTGTGGCCTTTTTTGGTGTTGTCGAAGAACTTGCAGGCCTCGGCATCGCAGATGCGTTCGATGCGGTAGACGTCAAACGTGACAGGCTGTTGCGAGATGTTTTTGTACTGCACCGCAATTTTGCCGGAGACTGGCGGATATTCTTTTGAACCGCCGATCGCGGTGGCGAAACCAAAGTGTGTGTCGCGGGTCAGCTCCGTTGCCTCAATGCAGTTTGAGGCGCAGGGTTTGGCCTGATTTACCGTCCATGCGATTTCTGCAGGAGCTGAGGAATCTATCTGGGCGATGTAGGTTTCGCCGGGATTCAAGACCACACCCGATTTGATGGGAATATGCCTGACGGCTGCGTGCGCGGCGGTCACCAGGGCAATCAGCAAGACAGGGATGAGGCGAATCCTGCTCATGGAGATCCTTGCGGGTTGATGATAGCCGAATCCCAAAGTGGAGTTCACTTCTTTTTCTGCTCTCAGGCTTCAACCAGCGCGTCGGCGATGGAGAGGTGCTCGTCTAATGCGGCGATTCCCAGGTCGAGCTCTTCTTTGGTGACGATCAACGGCGGGGCGATTACGAAGTGGCTTACCCAGGATTGCAGGGAGACGCCCTGCGCCATCATTTTTGCTGAAATTTGATCGACGACCAGGGGTTTGCCTTCAACCTTGTCGCGCATTGTGTTGAAGGGCTGCTTGGTGGCGCGGTTCTTGACGAGTTCGACTGCGAAGAAGAGTCCCAGGCCGCGGACGTCGCCGATGGATACGTGTTTTGCTTTCAGGGCTTCGAGTTTCATGCGAACGTATGGCTCTAGCGAAGCGGCGCGATCGACGAGGTCGAGGCGCTGCATTTCTTCAATGGTGGCAACGGCGGGGCCGAGGGTGAGCGGGTGCGCTTCGTAGGTGTGGCCGTGCGAAAAGTAGTGATCTTCAAAATGGTTGGCGATGGCGGTGGTGGTGGCGCAGAGGCCGAGCGGGATGTAGGCCGAGGTGATGCCTTTGGCGGTGACGAGAATGTCGGGTGTGACGCCCCAGTGATCGACGGCAAACCATTTGCCGGAGCGACCCCAGCCGGACATTACTTCGTCGACGATCATTAGCACTCCGTGGCGGTCGCAGATTTCACGCAGGCGCGGGAAGTACTCGGGTGGCGGAATGAGCACTCCGTTGGTGCCGACGATGGGTTCGAGGATGATGGCGGCAACGTCGCTCTCATTTTGGATGATGTGTTCGATGTAGTCGACGCAGGCGACGTTGCAGGCGGGATAGGTGTGCTTGATTGGGCAGTTGTAGCAGTTGGTCTCAGGCGCGAAGACTACGCCGCCGCCTTTGCCGCCTGGTTCCATTGCCCAGCGGCGCGGGTCGCCGGTGGCTGCGATGGAGCCCATTGTGGAGCCGTGATAGGAGCGATAGCGCGAGATGATCTTGGTTTTGCCGGTGTACATGCGCGCGATTTTGAAGGCTGCTTCATTGGCCTCAGTGCCACTGGTGGCGAAGAAATATTTGTTGAGGCCCTGGGGCAGAACTTCGAGGAGCTTCGAGCTCAGCTTCGCGCGGGCAGAGGTGGCGTAGCCGGGGGCGGCATAGCAAAGTTCGCGGGCCTGCTCGGCGATGGACTCAATGACGCGCGGATTCTTATGGCCGAGATTGACGCACATGAGCTGGGAGCTGAAGTCGAGGTAGCGCTTGCCTGCGCCATCGGTAAACCAGCAGCCTTCGGCATCGGTGATATGGATTGGCTTCCACGATTTTTGGAAACGCCAGGTGCCGTAGTTGGTTTCACGGGTGATGTTGATGATTTGTTCTGAAGTCAATGTGTCGGTGAGAGAAGTGTCGCTCATTGCGGCCTCCGTAGGAATTCATCGTAGCAGCAAAAACAGCGAAGTCGCGAGGGCGGGGCACCCGGCTGCCTGGTTGAGTTGAGATGGGCTTGCTTGGGGTTGGGTTTCCCATGTCCCAGAATCGGGACATGGGGCGCATGGTGTGGGTGGTGGGTTGGGGATTCTAGTGTGTTGAGAAAGTCTCTTCCTTCAGTACTTGCTCGTATGCGGGGAGGGTTAGGAACTCAATGAATTTGGGGGACTGGATTAGTTCGCGCATCAGGGCTGCGGCCTCTTGGTATGCGGCGAAACGTGTGGCATCGACTGCGGACTGCTGGCGCGCTAACTCGGATTCGATGAGGCTTTCGACGAGGGTGATGTTGACGACGCGGCCATCGCTTAGTTTTGCAGCGTGATGGACCCACTGCCATAGCTGGGCGCGGCTGATTTCGGCGGTGGCCGCATCTTCCATGAGGTTGAAGAGCGGAACACAGCCGATGCCGCGCAACCATGCTTCAACATAGCCGAGGCCGACGGCGACGTTTTGTTTTACGCCTGCCTCAGTGATTTGGCCATCGGGCACCTGGAGCAGGTCGGCGGCGGTTGGGTGAAAGTCGGGCAGTTGTTTCGAAATCTGATTGGGCGCGGGCATGAGGCGGTTGAAGATTTCAAGCGCGACGGGGACGAGACCGGGATGAGCGACCCAAGTGCCGTCGTGTCCGTCGCCGGCTTCGCGCTCTTTGTCTGCCTGCACCTGGGCGATGGCTTTGTTGTTTGCTACGGGATCGGACTTGATGGGAATGTATGCCGACATGCCGCCCATGGCGTGCACGTTGCGGCGGTGACAGGTTTTGATGGCCAGCTTTGAATAGCTGCGCATGAAGTGGGTAGCCATGGTGACCTGGGCGCGATCGGGAAGAATGGCTTGGGGGTCGGTGGAGAATTTCTTGATGTAGCTGAAGATGTAATCCCAGCGGCCGCAGTTGAGGCCGGCGGAGTGCTCGCGAAGCTCGTGGAGAATTTCATCCATCTCAAAGGTGGCGAGGATGGTTTCGATGAGCACGGTGGCGCGAATGGAGCCGCGCGGGATGTCGAGCGCCTTTTGCGCGTGGAGGAAGATGTCGTTCCATAGGCGGGCCTCGAGGTGGCTTTCCATTTTGGGCAGGTAGAAGTAGGGACCGCTGCCGCGGTTGAGCAGCTCGCGCGCGTTGTGAAAGAAGTAGAGGCCGAAGTCGAAGATGGAGCCGGAGATGGGTTCGCCATCGACGAGCATGTGTCGCTCTTGAAGATGCCAGCCGCGCGGGCGGACAAAGAGCGCAGCGGGATGGTCAATGAGTTTGTAGTGCTTGCCGGTAGCGGGATCGGTGTAAGTGATTTGGCGGCGGATTGCGTCACGCAGATTGATGTGGCCGTCGAGAAGGTTGTTCCAGAGGGGGCAGCTCGAATCTTCAAAGTCTGCCATGAAGACTTTGGCGCCGGAGTTGAGGGCGTTGATGATCATTTTGCGATCAACGGGGCCGGTGATTTCGACGCGGCGATCGTTGATGTCTTCGGGAATTGGTGCGCCGGTCCAATTTGACTCGCGAATGTGGAGGGTGTCTGGCAGAAAGTCGGGGCGCTCGCCTGCATCGATGCGTTGCTGGCGTTGATGACGGGCGTCGAGCAGTTGCTTGCGGCGCGGGTTGAAGGTGCGATGCAGATCGGCGAGGAGCGCGATGGCCGCCGGGGTGAGGATGGCGGCGTAGGCGTCGGTGACAGGCGCGAGAATCTCGACTCCTGGCTGGCTGATGGACATGGGCATGGCGCGGCCTCCGAACGACGAGAGAACAGAGTACAGGATAATTGCCGGGGTTGCGGGTTACTACACGATATGGCACGGATGGCAGATGGGCGGTGATTATGGGCGCGATTGCGGATGGGGTGGAGCGACGCAATTGGATGTTATAGTTTGTGAGACTCGCGGAGATAGTGCTTGAGCGCGGGCGGGTGGGGCTTGGAATTTTGTTTGGCGGGAGATTTTAGCTAGACATTCCCTGAAAGGCTAAATCCTGCCCAGTTCTGTTGCTGCGGTTATGCACGGGCTGAAGCCCGTATCCTCCAGCTGAAGCCTGTAGCCTTCAACTGAATTCTGTAGCCTTGAATTGCGGAATCTGGCGCGCGAATGACAGCGATACGACATGTCGATTTGACGGATACCGAGGTTGCGTCAAGCGAGACTGCGCGCCGGATTAATCGCGACATAATTCTTGAGCACATACGCGAGAACCAGCCGACTTCGCGAATAGAGTTGTCGCGCTCATCGGGATTGCAGAAAAGCACGGTGTCGCAGATTGTGGAGCAGCTGATCAGCGAGAACTGGGTGGTGGAGCGAGCGGTTGGAACGACGCCGCGGGGCCGTCGGCCGACCTTGCTGGGCCTGAATGAGCACATTGTTGCGATCGCGGTGGATCTTCATCCCCGGCAGGCGATTGTGGCGGTGGTTGATTTGAATGGGCGGCTGCTGTCGCAAAGCAAGGTGCCGGTGACGTCGGACCCGGCGGAGTCGACGCGGCTGATTGTAGATTGCATCAGGCGATTCAGGGCATTTCTTACCGATCGTGCGATTGAGGGCATTGGCGCGAGTCTTCCGGGGCGTGTCGATCCGGCAACGCAGCGGCTGATATTCGCGCCCAACCTGCGCTGGCCGGAGTTTGATTTGAAAGGGACGCTTGAAGCAGAATTTGGCCTGCAGGTAAACATGGAGAACGCGGCCACGGCGTGCCTGCTGGCGGAGTTGACGTTTGGCCGCATGGATGGCATTCGCGACATTGTGCTGGTAACGATTTCAGAGGGAATCGGGGCGGGAGTGTTTGCGGATGGAAGGATTATTTCAGGAACGCATGGGATGGCGGGCGAGTTTGGTCACATATCGCTTGACCCTGGCGGGCCGAGGTGCGGGTGTGGACGCAAGGGGTGCTGGGAGGTGTATGGCTCGTGCCGAGCGGCGGTGCGATATTATCGCAAACTTCGACAGGGGAACAAGGACGTGAGCTTTCATGAGTTGTTGAACCTGGCAGAAGAGGGGTCGAAGGACGCGCAGGAGGCGCTTGATGTGCAGGCGCAATACATTGCGCGGGGGCTGCGGATTATTATTGCGAGCCTTTCGCCGGCGATGATCCTGATTGCGGGTGAGATTACTTCGGCGTGGCATCGCTTTGAGCGGGTGATTGAGAAAGAAATGAAGTCGTTTTCGTTGGCGGGCGCGGCGCCGCGCATTATCCCTACTCATGAGGGGGAGATTGCGCGACTGCGGGGTGCGGCGGCGTTGGTGTTTCAGCGCCAGATTGCACGTATTCAAGTTGCGGGCGGCGCGGGGTCAAGACGAGCGTGAGCCGGCTGATTGCTGAAGAAGTGGAAACGGGAAATGGAACAACGGAACGAAAAGCCGGAGGCCGACAAAGGGACGCTGACCGTTGGAGGCGCGATTCGGCCGGCGTATCGATGGGAGCGGGGAGCCTGGATTTTTCGTGATCAGACATTGCGCAGAGTGGAGATTCTGCTTGATGAGGCATTTCGGATTCCGGGAACGCAAATTCGATTCGGGATCGACGGGATTATCGGATTTGTTCCAGGGATCGGCGATGTGCTTGGGGGAGTTTTATCGCTGATCATCCCGCTGGCTGCGTGGATTCGAGGCGTTCCTTACGTCACGCTGTTGCGCATGGCGGCGAACCTGGGTATTGGCGTCCTGGTGGGGACGATTCCGGTATTTGGCGATGTATTCGATATTTATTGGAAGGCGAACCGGCGCAATTACCGGCTGCTGACGCGACACCTTGGCGAGCCGCGACAGCATACTTGGAGGGATTGGGCGTTTTTGGCGCTGATTGCGGGCGCTCTTGGTCTGGTTTTTGTGTTGCCGGTGGTTGTTGCGCTATGGCTGCTGGCGTGGCTTGTGCGGCGCTGAGTTGGGACGCGGCCTGGGGGCGGAAGTCCAGCTTCGCGATACAATCTAAAGAGAGTCGGGGCGTAGCGCAGTCTGGTAGCGCATCTGCTTTGGGAGCAGAGGGTCGGGGGTTCGAATCCCTCCGCCCCGACCATTTGTGGGTTGGTCCCTCGGATTCGCTCGGGATTTCGCCTGTGGGCTCCCGCTTCGCTCACGCCCGCAAAACGGCTCAAGTTCGAATCCCTCCGCCCCGACCATTTGTGGGTTGGTCCCTCGGCTGCGCTCGGGATTTCGATTGCGGGCTCGGACGCCCGAAAAACCTTCCATGCCTTTGAAGTGCCCCCTTACACGGCCTTAAACACCCCTTAACTTGCCTTAAATGGCCCTTATTCGCCTTAAAAGTGGCGTGGGGTGACCCCCTAAGTTGAGACAGTTTCTTTTTGGCGCACTTGCCGTTTGCTGTTTTTGGTTATGCCGAGAGCGCGGTCTTGGTTGACCCTGATCGCGGCCGGTGAAGCGGAGTCGGGCTCTGCTGGAGAGCAACCCGCCAAGGAATAGCCGGTTGGAGACTCATCGATCGGATGAGCCGGGGAGACGGTTGGCGCCGGCTCCCCATCCCATCGATAGATTTCCCCATGCCTGAAAAAACTCATGCTGGCCGCGCCACAAGCGCCAGCCTGGTTGACTGCAGCTATCTGCTCGAACTCTTCCGGCGGCCTGTAGCCGAGGGCCGAGTGCAGACGACAGCGATTGTAATACTGCTCGATGAACTCCTCGAGGTGGGCGCGCAGATCGTCCAGATCGCGATAAGATCGGGCATCGATTTCTTCCCGCTTTAGAGTGCGCATGAAGCTCTCGCAGAAGGCATTGTCGTAAGGGTTGGCGGGCCGGCTCATGCTGGGCACGATGCCGTGCAGGCGCAGCACCTGCACATACTCAGCCGAAGCGTATTGCATGCCGCGATCGGAGTGATGCACCAGGCCCGGCGGCGGCTGCCGTTGCGCGATGGCTTGCTTGAGCGCGGCCACCGGCAGTGACGCCGCCAAGGTACGATCAAGCGCCCAGCCCACTACCTTGCGCGACCAGGCGTCCAGCACCACGGCCAGATAGACGAACTCGCCGGCCAGTCGGATGTAGGTGATATCGGCCACCCATAACTGATTGATCCCGGTGACCTTCATCCGCGCCGCCAGGTTCATGTACACCTCCAGCACGTGCCCCGAGTTGGTGGTTGCCACCCAGGCCCGCGGCTGGACCGCCAGCAGGTTGTCTTCGCTCATCAGCCGCGCCACACGCTTATGGTTGACGATCATCCCGCCGCGGCGCAGCTCCCGCGTCACGCGTCGATAGCCGTAGCGCCGGCGATGTTCCAGCACCACGGCCTGAATCGCTGCGCGCACTTCCATCTCTTCCTCCACCGGCATCGACGGGTCAAGCCAGCGATAGAAGCTGGCCCGGCTCACTGTCGCCACCCGGCACATCCGTTCCACACTCAAGCTGCCTTGCATCGGCATCACTCCCCGGATCTGGGCGTAGATGCCCTCGCGCCACTCGCGGTGTTCTGCCGGCGTCGAGCCTCGACCTGCTGCAAGGCACCCTGCAAAAAATCCACTTCCAGCACCTTCTCCGCCAGCGCCCGCTTCAGGCGGCGGTTCTCTTGCTCAAGCGTCTCGCCGGCAAGTGCAGTCGTGGCCGGCTCTGCATCACGGCGCGCCTCCATCTGCCGCCGCCATTTACGCAGCGTGCGCGGGTGGATACCCAGCTCCTTGCACAACTGCCCTATGTGCATACACGTCCGCAGCCGCTCCAACGCCATCTCCCGAAACGCCTGCGGATGCCAGCCTATACCCTTCTTCGTCATT
>Ga0206821_10105_pt1 | contig 20844 bp, 18 predicted proteins | sample Alteio_BWOrgCont_85_FD_152860 | JGI IMG/M metagenome (GOLD analysis project Ga0206821, IMG submission 152860) | Enriched cells from forest soil in Barre Woods Harvard Forest LTER site, Petersham, Massachusetts, United States -... | ecosystem: Environmental > Terrestrial > Soil > Temperate forest >...
TCAGTTTGTCATTAATTGAGCATCCCTGAGACGTGGGCCACCTGCCCGCAGGGGTTAAAACCCACCTTTTAGACCCCGTTTATTGGCACGAGTAAACTCTTGCCCTGAAACTTCGTGCCCTTTAGCATGAGTTTTTCCGCAGCCTGTGAAGCCCACACTCAATTTGTGAGCCTTATCGGCACGAGTAGACTCATGCGCTGTTGCAAAACTCCCGGCGCACATAGCTTTTTCAGCACGCTCACTGGTAAAGCAGCGATCTTGGTTAAGATTTCGGCGGCCCGAGCCGCTATTTCGTGGTCCCCGCAGGTGCCGGAATGAGTGATCGGCGGGTCTGGAGACCCGCCGTACAGCCGGTCGGGAGACCGGCGGTACAACCCGGCTGGAGCCCGGCGCTACTCGGTTTCAACCGCCTGGGTGTAAGACTTTTTCGTGGCTCACAGCATCTCCATCGCCCTTTTTCAGCATGCGGAAAACAATTGCCGAGAGAATGGTCAGCGCACCGAGCGCCACGAGCGCTTTGTGGATACCGTGGATCATGTCGACTGCACCGAATTGGCCATTGGCGGGAACGAAAAACGCTGTTGCTAATCCGGCACTGGCGACGCCGAAGCTGATCGACATTTGTTGCATGGTGCTGGCGATGGAGCTGGCGGCGCTGCTCTGCTGGTCAGTGGTGTCGGCGTAGGTGAGCGTGTTCATGCTGGTGTACTGCAACGAAGTGAACGCGCCATAAAAGAATGCCTGCAGCACAATAACCCACACGGGGGTGTGGAGACCGATGGTGGCGAACAGCAACAGCAGCACACCGAGAATGATGGTGTTTGAGATGAGCACCCAGCGATAGCCGACGACGGCGAGAATTCGCGGCATCAAAAACTTCATGCACATGGCGGCAATGGCCTGCGGCATGATGAGCAGGCCCGACTCCACAGGAGTGAAGCCGAGGCCGACCTGATAAAGCAAGGGCAGCAGAAACGGCACTCCTCCAATACCCAGGCGAGTAAAGAAACTGCCGTTAACGGCGGCGCGAAAAGTGCGAATCTTGAAAAGCCCGAGTTGGAGCAACGGGAAGGCCAGAGATTTCGCATGCAGCCAATAACCGGCCAGCAATGCCAGCGCAAGCACCAGCAATCCCAGAATCTCGCGCACGCTGAGGGTGTGCTCCCCAAAAACTTCAAGCACGTACGACAGCAGGGCGATGCCTGAGCCGAAGAGAATAAGCCCTACCGTATCCAACGGGTGCGTTTCTTCACGGTAGTCGGGCAGATGCAGATAGACCATTATCAAGCCGGCAAGGCCGATGGGAATGTTGAGAAAGAAGATTACGCGCCAGTGAAGATACCCAACAATCAGGCCGCCTGCGATGGGTCCGAGCATGGGAGCAACCAGGGCCGGGATCGAAACGAAGCTCATAGTGCGGAGCAGGTCAGATTTCGCAAACGTTCGCACCAGGGTGAGCCGGCCCACGGGCACCATCATTGATCCGCCGCAGCCTTGCAAGATGCGAAAGGCGACGAGTAAATGGATGTCGCTCGAAATGCCGCACAACAATGAACCCAGGGTAAAGAGTCCAATTGCAGCGGCGAAGACGCGCCGTGTGCCGAATCTGTCAGCCATCCAACCGCTGATGGGGATGAACACGGCGAGACTCAGCGTATAGCTGGCCAGCACGGCCTTCATGCTTAGGGGGCCAACGTGGAGAGCTGCGGATATCGCCGGCACAGCCGTATTGAGAATGGTTGTGTCGAGCGACTCCATAAAGAACGCAACTGCTACGAGCCAAGGCAGCAACTTTTTGCTGGCGGCGGAGGGGACCTCTGACGCCGCTAACGCATTTGTGGGGCCGGTTGGAGTCATAGGGGAAAATTATGTGCCTTCAGAGACTATAGATGCCTGAAAAGCCTGGCGGCCGGCATTCGGTGTCGGTTGAGGGCACGGCTGACTTGCTGACTTGCCAAGCTGCGTCTACACGTTTCACTGCGGGGAGATCGGCATCAATGTCACAGCGCGGGCAGTGGCGCAGGTCGCAGAAGTCTTCGTCGGCGCCGGCATCGAGCAAGGCCTTGAGGTGAGGAACTCCATGCAATATTGGCCGCACCTTTGTCCTTCGATTCCTGAGCTGCCCAGCTCCCTTGCTGCCTCGCTGCCTTGCTGACTTGTTCGCTTGTTTCCGTGCCTCAATCAAACACCACCGTCTTGTTTCCGTAGCAGAGAATGCGGCGGTCGAGGTGCCAGCGGACGGCGCGGCTCAAAACCATGCGCTCAAGATCGCGGCCGCGGGCGACAAGATCTTCAACCTGGTCGCGGTGCGAGATGCGGGCCACGTCCTGCTCGATGATGGGCCCGTCGTCGAGCACCTCGGTGACGTAGTGGCTGGTGGCGCCGATCAGCTTTACTCCGCGCACGTGGGCCGCATGGTAGGGGCGCGCGCCGGTGAATGCGGGCAAAAACGAGTGGTGCACGTTGATGATGGATGCCGGGTATTTGGCGACGAAGACGGGCGAGAGAATTTGCATGTAGCGGGCCAGCACGACCAGCTCGACGCCGTGGCGATGGAGCAATTCAAGTTGGTGCGCCTCAACATCGGGGCGGCTTGCCGCAGTGACCGGCATGTGCACAAAAGGGATTCCATAGAACGCGGCCAGATTTTCGACTGCGCGATGGTTCGAGATGATGAGGGGAATTTCGCAGTGAAGTTCGCCACTGCGCCAGCGGTGCAGCAGGTCGGCCATGCAGTGCAGATACTGCGAGCAGAAGAGCGCCACGCGCGGCCGGCGTGCGCTTGAGGCCAGCTTCCAGCGCATGTTGAGCTCGGCGGCGAGAGGCGCGAACGCGGCGCGGAAGGCTTCAAGATCGATGCCGTCGGTTGGGGATGGGTTGGGTCCGCCGCTGCTCTGGTCAAAAGGTTTTCCGTCTGAAAGAGCGAACTCGACGCGCATGAAGAAGAGTGCCTGTTCGTGATCCTGGTGCTGGTCGGCGTGCAGAATGTTAGCGCCATGCCGATACAGCAGGCCGGAGACGCGAGCCACCAGGCCCTTGCGGTCGGGGCAATCGATCAGCAGAACTGCGGAGTCTTTCATGCTGAGTCCAGCTTAAGGCCTGTGGGCCGCAGCGTTGCGGACGAGTGCGCTGGCAGGGGAAAAAACGCCGGGGCGGGTCAGGCCCCGGCTTGGAATCCTTCGACCCTATTTGCGAGAGAGTCGAAGGGCATTTTGCGCGAGTAACGCAAAAACTTTGGCGCGACGCCGGCCAGGGAACAATCTGGACGGGAGCGGCGAGTGCGGATGGGAGCGGCAAATACGGGCGGGGAGCGATTGGCTCACGGCCGATGGCTGATTGCTGCGCCGCAGCTGGCTACGCGGCGGCGATGTTTCTGTGGCCGGAGCGATTGTCGGGCTGCGCAGCGGAATCATTGAGCTGGTTGCGCAAACTGCCGGCGAGATCGATCACGACGCGAAGCCTGTCGGCTGCCTGCTGAGACATATTGCCGCCAACGAGGGCGAGTTCGGAGTTGAGCAGCAGGCCGGCCACGGTGGACTTGAGCTCGGCCTCGATGACGGCCGAAGCGGCGCGGCGTGCGAGCATCTGCTCGCGCTCGCGGCGGTGCAGCGCGGAGCGAATTTCGCGCACCAGGCGGGCTGCGCCGGCCAGGGCAAAGTTGATCTGCAATGGAATGGCGAGGCCGGCCTGCTCGCAGATTGCGTCGGCCGCGGCCGGATCGCATTCGGCCAGACTTTCGTCAATCACCACGGCCTTGAACTCGCCATGGCGCAACGCATTCACCGCGCTGCGGCGGCCTTCAGCCACTTCGACTTTCATTGCCAGTTGTTTGGCTACCGCATCAGCGCAATTGCGCGCGCCTTCAACTCCGGTCACCATTAGAATGCTCATGTCGGTTCCTCCTGAATTCCTATTGAAGTCTCAGTTTGAGTCGTTGCTTTCAGCTCTCAGCTGCTTGCTTATGGCTCGACACTCTTCGCTGTCAGCTGGTTGCTTCAGGCTGTGGTTCGGGGTCAATCGGCGTGGGATACAAGCCGACGTAGACGCGGACGAGCTGAAAGCTGAGAGCTGATAGCTAAAAGCTGTTTCAGTCGCCCATCGGGTCGGCGATGCCGTACTCTTTGAGCTTGCGATAGAGAGTGGTTTTGCCAATGCCGAGCAGGCGCGCCGCCTGCAGTTTGTCGCCGTTGAGGGCGCGAATGGCGCCGAGAATGGCGTCGCGCTCGAGATCGGCGAGAGGCTTGACGGCGATACCGTCTACCGCCTGTTCGCCTGCGGCTGCGGCTGCGCCATTGCGGGCTTCGGCGTTTTGATCGCGGCCATAATCGAGGCCACGCTGTTGCAGCTGTGTGGGCAGGTCGCCGAGGTGAAGTATCGGCCCTGATGAAAGAGCACAGGCGCGCTCAATACTGTTTTCAAGCTCGCGAACGTTGCCCGGCCAGTCGTAGCGCATCATGGTGCGCAGTGCTTCGTCAGAGAGGGTGAACTTGGCGCCATGATCGCGGCTGATGCGGTCAAGAAAGTGTGCGGCGAGCAGCGGGATATCTCCGCGCCGGTCACGCAGCGAGGGCAGCCGCAGGTTGACCACGTTCAAGCGGTAGAAGAGATCTTTGCGGAAGGTGCCCTTCTCGACCATATCGGCCAGGTTACGGTTGGTGGCAGCCACAATGCGCGCCTTGATGGGAATGCGATGTGTGGCGCCCACCGGACGGACTTCTTTTTCCTGTAACGAACGCAGCAGCTTGGCCTGCAAGTCGAGGGTAAGTTCGCCGATTTCGTCGAGGAAGACGGTTCCACCCTCGGCAGACACCAGCAGACCGTCTTTGGAGTGATTGGCGCCGGTAAACGCGCCCTTAACGTATCCGAAGAGTTCGCTTTCAATCAGCGTGGGCACCAGCGATCCGCAGTCGACCGGCAGGAAGGGTTTGTTGGCGTTGGGCCCGTAGGCGTGAATGGTGCGCGCTACCAGTTCTTTGCCGGTGCCGCTTTCGCCCAGCACCAGTACCGGATGGGAACTCTGCGCGACTTTAGAAAGAATGCGGTAGAGCTTGTCCATTTCAGGGGAGCGGCCGATCATGCTGCCGAGCCCCTCACTCAGGCGCAGGCGCTCGCGCAACACGCGGCTCTCGGTGTCGACATGATGGCCCCGGGCGGCGCGTTCGAGCACTGCGGAGAGCTCGTCAACTGCGAATGGCTTGGTGAGGTAGTCGGTTGCGCCGCAACGCATGGCCTCGACCGCGGCATTGACCGAGCTCGACGCGGTCATGGCAATCACCGAGGTATCGGGGTAGAGCAGTTTGACTTCGGAAACAAGTTCGATACCGCTGGTCGAGCCATACGGCAGATTGACGAGCAGGATGTCGGCGGCCTTGCCGCGCAACTGCATTCGGGCCTGGCCCATGTCGCCGGTATTCTCGACAGCGTAGCCGAGGCTGGCGGCGATTTCGGCGCAGGCCGAGCGGACCGCCGGGTCGGCATCAACCACCAGCAGACGAAGTCGCAGCGCAGGTTCAGTGACTTGGGGTATCAGTTCCATTGGTCTTGTGTTGAAGACTGTTGTGAGCATTGTATTCGCCTCGCACGCAATTGAAATATGTTGCAGATCACTGTTAATTTCAGGGGCTGTAGGGCTGCCCACGGGTGGGTGTATGAGCCGGGCGCGCTGTTAAACGGCAGCCAGCTCAATTGAAAAGCGCGCTCCACTGCCGGGCCGGTTTGAGACCTCGATGCGGCCGCACGCCGACTCAATGATTGACCGGGTAATGGCCAGGCCCAACCCACGGTGTATGGCGGGCCAATTCTCGTCTGAACTGCTCGGGGCATGCGTGGTAAATCCACGATCGAAAATCTTGTCGAGCAGACCGGACGAAATGCCGGGGCCATCGTCTTCAAAGACCAGCATCAGGCGAGTTGGAGCGCCGGCGGGTGAAGGCTGGCCGGTAAAGCTGGTTTCGCTGAGGCTGATGTGAATGCGCCCACCCGAAGGCATGGCATCGGCCGCGTTTCTCACCAGGTTGACGAGGATGCGGGTGAGGCCTTCGGCGGTAAGCTGAACCCCGCGCGCGCCACCCTGGGCGTCAACGGTGATGGCAATTCCCGGGCCGGCGAGGGCCGCCAGCAGGTTGCGGCTGGCCAGCAGTTCGGCGGCGAGATTGGTGATGGGTGTGGAGGCGAGTTCGCTATCGAGCCTGGCGAAAACGGGCCGCTGCATAACGAATGCGGTTGCAGCCGAAGACTGCATATCAGATGTCTTGCCCGACGCCGTAGAGGGCCATGGAGCGATCTGCTGCTTTGGAAGGAACCCGCCACTTAGAGCGGTATCGCTCTCGCTTCGCGCCACCAGTTTTGAGACCAGGCGGTGCCCGGCGGCTGCAACCATGCGCAGCTCGTTTCCATAGTGAGCGAAAGGTGCGGCCAATACACCGGGCTCGTCAATCAGGTCGCAGTAGAGGCCAAGCGCGGTAATCAGGTTACGGGCGTCGTGAGCGAGAGCGGCGGTTGAGTCACTGCAGAGACCGAGGTGGGGCGGCAGGGCTGCCGAAGCGGTGTTGAACGGCGCTGTTTCCAGACTCTGTAAATCGATGATTGCGGCTTGATTCATGATCTTTCCTTCCAAGGCGGTAACTTGTGACTTGTAACGGAGCTGCGATTTTCCGGCGGCTATTTCAGTTTCCGGTTTCCGATTCCGGATTTCCAGTTCCCGATTGGGTGTCTCTGAAGTGGAAACATCTTGGAACTGCCCTTTCTATATACACGCGGTGTGCCAAACTCGGACACTCAATGTAAATAGCTGAATGGAGGAAAGTTAGGTTGAATTGAGGGGCAAAACGCATTCTAACGCCGGTCGAATTGAGTTCCGAAATGGAACTATCCGCGGAATCGCAGTTCGACAAAGTTGCTTGTTTTGATGGAGATAGTCCCGGATTCCCGATAAGGACCGTTCCGGGATGGGATTCCCGTTGCGGGAAAGCGGTGGTTGTCCTGGAAGCTGTCCCGATAAGGTGCCCCGGCGAGCTGTCCCGGTCCGGGCTGCCGGTTAACTTAGAATTCCCTTATGCAGGAGACATTTTTTCGCCCCGGCGGCCGGTCGGCTGCCCAGCTTCGGCCCTTCACCCTCACTCCCGGATATGTGCAGACCGCTGAAGGCTCGGTGCTGGCGGCGTTCGGCAATACGCGAGTGCTTTGTTGCGCCACGGTGGAGAACGGCGTGCCGGGCTGGCTGCGCAACTCTGGCCGCGGGTGGGTGACTGCCGAATACTCCATGCTGCCGCGCTCGACGCTGACCCGCACGCCGCGCGAAAGCGAGAAGGGCAAGATCGGTGGCCGGACTCATGAGATTCAGCGGCTGATTGGGCGCAGCCTGCGCTCGGTTGTGGATATGCACGCGCTGGGTGAGCGGACGGTGATTCTTGACTGCGATGTGATTCAGGCCGATGGGGGCACGCGGACCACGGCCATTACCGGCGCGGCGGTGGCGCTGCGACTGGCGCTGGATGCGCTGCTGAAGGCGGGCACGCTGAAGGCCTCGCCGATGAAGCAGCTGGTGGCGGCGACATCAGTTGGAATTGTTGGCGGGGCGGCGCTGCTCGACCTTTGCTACGAAGAGGACTCGCAGGCCGAGGTGGATATGAACGTGGTGATGCTGGAGGACGGCGGATTGATTGAGACGCAGGCCACGGCGGAGAAGGGGTCTTACTCGCGCGCGGATTTGAATGGGTTGATCGATCTGGCTGAGGGTGGGCTTAAGGAGATTTTCGCGGCGCAGCGGGCCGTGCTGGGGCTGTAGCCCACGGGTCAACAGGACTCAGATTTTCGCGTGACTGAGATCCATGTGTTCGGTGAGAAAAACATGCCTCCGAGAGCGCTTGTAGCATCTGATTTTCGGACTACGATTTCGATTGTCTGTCCTTCTTCGGCGCTGACGTGAATTACTTCTGACCCACACCAGTCGATCTTGAAGACCAGATTGTGTGGCCCCGATGTAATTAGAATTTCCTTGATCTCTTTTTGTCTGATCTTGCCAACAATGATGCCGTCCAGAACGATCTTGTAGGAACGCAACGCGTCCCCATAGGCGGAAGCGCGTTCGATTCTGAGCAAAGGCATTGCCTACCCCGATCTAATTAATTCCGGCCAATAAGGCAACGTTGATATTGCCGGCGAAATTCATTGCAATAAGGTGCTGACTATTGCTCCACCACCGGCAACTCCACCGCACTGGCTTCGCCTGGTGCGTGATACACACGCTGCGTGGCTTTCTTATAGTCCTCTGGTTTGGCCCAGAAGATATTTGGCACAAAGGTCTGTGGGTTGCGGTCGTAGAGCGGAAACCAGCTTGACTGCACCTGCACCATGATGCGGTGTCCGGGCAGGAAGACGTGGTTCGTCGGCGGCAGATTGAATTTGTATGCCAGCGGCTTGCCCGGTTCTAAAGCTTTGGGCGTGGATAAACTCTCGCGATAGCGGCCGCGGAAGATGTCCATGGCAACCGCAAGCTGATAGCCGCCCAGTTCAGGATGGTCGGCAATCTGGTCAGGGTACACGTCGATGAGCTTCACTACAAAATCGGAGTCGGTGCCGGAAGTTGACGCGACCAGGTTCGCGATGGGCTGGCCGAGAATGTGCACCGGCGCAGTGAGCACATCGGTGGTGTAACTGAGCACGTCGGTGCGTCCCGAGGCCTCGCGCTGATCGTCAACCAGCCAGTTCACCCATGTGAGGGGCGGCGCGTAGCCGATGGGCTGCGACGGGCGCGCACGAAAGGGCACCGGATGGGCGGGGTCGGAGATGTACTCGTCGAAAGATTGGAGCTTGGGGTCCGATTCCACGCCCTGGCTGGTTGCGGCTCCTGATGCTTCCCATCCGAGTTTGAATCCCGCTTCGAGATACAGCGGCTTCATGGTTGGAGCCACCGGCCATGTGTTCATCGTCTGCCATTGGTTTACGCCGGTCTCAAATGCAGTTACTGGGGCCACCTGTGTCGCGGTCACCGCTGCCGGAGCATCGTCTTTTAAATAGCGCGCCAGAAACGGACGCAAGACGTTTTGACGGAACCATGTGCCGGTGTCCGATCCGAAACGAATGACGCCCAGCGAGTCTGCATCTGAAATCTCCTGCCCGTGATGCCAGGGGCCCAGCACCATAAACACCTTGTCGTTGCCCGTGTCGAGCGGCTTCACGGCCTTGTAGACGGCCATCGCGCCGTAGATGTCTTCCTGATCCCACAGGCTGTGCACCAGCATGAAAGGAACCTTGATTCCCTCCTGCTTGAAATCGTCGGCCAGCACTTTGTCCATGGCCTGGTCGCTCCAGAATGAATCGTAGGCGGGGTGCGCCAGAATCTTATGCCAGAAGCCAACCTGCTCCGCGCCGTGTTCGCGTCCCATCTCGCCCGCTGAGCCGGCCGCCATAAATTCCTCGTAATCGTCGTAGTGCGAGGTCCACCATCTGCCTTTGGCGTCATTGCCGCGCGTGGCTTCCTGCTGCACAACGTAGGGCAGATTCTGCTGGCGGAACGCGCCATTGTGGAACCAGTCGTCGCCTCTCCATCCATCGACCATGGGGTTCATGGGCACGGCCACTTTGAGCGCTGGATGCGGATGGACCAGCGCCATCAAAGGCAAAAATCCGTCATAGGAGATGCCGAGAATGCCAACCTTGCCGTTCGTCTCCGGGATGTTTTTCACCAGCCAGTCAATGGAGTCGTACGTGTCGGTCGCCTCATCGACCGGGGTCGGATTCTGCGGTCCGTGAATGGGCCGGTTCATCACGTAATCGCCTTCTGAACCGTACTTGCCGCGAATGTCCTGGATAACGCGAATGTAGCCGTCCTCAACAATCACGTCGGTGGCGTTGTCGTATCCATAAAGCGTTGGCCCAAGGTGCGAGCTGGCCATGTTGCTGGTGAGCGCGTCTGCTGAATAGGGCGTGCGCGTGAGCAGAATTGGCGCGTGCTTCGCCCCTTTGGGCGCCAGGATTACCGTATGCAGCTTTACGCCGTCGCGCATGGGGATCATGGCTTCGCGACGTTCGTAATCAAAACCGGTGGTCACAGGCTGAAAGTTGGCCGGAGTCTCGCTGGGGTAGGCGGGATATTGAGGCTGCTGCTGCGCGGCAATCCGCGTGGAGGCGGCGAAGGCGATTGCGGCGACCAAAACTGCGGCGGATACAGCGCGGGATGGGGCGAGATGCATCGACGGGCGCATAAGGGGACTTTCCGGGACGGAATTGTGGATAGTGGAAGGGTAAAGCCTGAAGGTTGGGAATGAAAGCAAAACCCGAATGCTGACCATGAAGTTAATTGAGCATCTTTTGGCCGTGCCCGCGAATCTCTGCTGTGTGCGGAGCGCATGAAAGCCCTGCTTACGGAGAAATGTGAATGGCGAAGAAAATGACTCAGGCAGATCGGGACGCATCGTTGCGCGAGCACCTGCTGAAACTGCTCACCGCCGAGCAGGCGCACGCAGGGTTTGAAGCCGCAATCAAGCAACTTCCGGCAGAACTGCGTGGCAAGAGGCCTGCGGGCGCTGACCACTCCGCGTGGGAATTGCTTGAGCACCTGCGGATTGCGCAGGAAGACATTCTCGATTTTTCGGTGAATCCGAAATACAAGGCAATGGAATGGCCGCGTGAATACTGGCCGGCGACGCCTGCCCCGCCTGATGAGAAGGCCTGGGACAAGAGCGTGCGCCAGTTCCGCAAAGACCTGAAGACGTTTTGCGCCCTGATTGCCGATCCGGCGACCGATCTCTACGCGCGCATTCCGCACGGCGATGGGCAGACGATTCTACGCGAGGCTCTGCTGATTGCCGACCACAACGCATACCACGTGGGGCAACTGGTGCTGGTGCGGCAACTGCTGGGGGCGTGGAAGTGAGTGGTGGGTCGTGGGTCGTGAGTTGTGAGTCGCGCCCCTTTGCTCCCTCGCTTCCTTGTTCCCTTGTTCTCTTGTTCTCTCGTTCCCTTCCTTTCTGTGTTCATCGCCACACTTTTTGCTTGTCACTCTCTGCTACCATAGGGATGATTGCGGCTCCCGCGACCGGGGCGGGTTTGATGAGCCTCTTATCAACTTTCGTGCCAAGAGTGCCTTGAGTTGATTTTGGGCTTTCACGTGAAGGCGGACGGAGCCAACAGAAAAGGAGAATTTTATGCCTCTTGTATCAATGCGGCAGCTCCTCGATGAGGCTGCCAAGGGTGGATACGGCGTGGGCGCGTTCAACGTCAACGACATGGAACAGATTCAGGCCATTATGATGGCCGCCCAGCAAACCAAGTCACCGGTGATTGTGCAAGCCAGCCGCGGGGCGCGCCAGTTTGCCAACGACCTTTACCTGTTCAGGCTGATCGAGGCCGCGGCCGAGCTTAACCCTGAAATTCCAATTGCCATGCATCAGGATCACGGCAACAGCTTTGAGACCTGCAAGAGCGCCATCGCACTGGGCTACACCAGCGTCATGATGGATGGGTCGCTGAAAGAAGACGGCAAGACGCCTTCGACGTTTGAAGAGAATGTTGAAGTAACGCGCAAGGTTGTGGACTACGCGCATGAGCGCGGCGTAACGGTTGAGGGCGAAATCGGCGTGCTGGGCGGCGTTGAAGACGGCCACGGCGCGGGCGGCACGGGGCTTGAGCACATTACCGACCCCGACCAGGCTGTCGAGTTTGCCGAGCGCACCGGCGTTGACGCGCTGGCCATCGCCATCGGCACCAGCCATGGGGCATACAAGTTCACCAAGAAGCCAGACGGCTCGGTGCTCAAGATGGACGTGCTGATCGCCATCCACAAGCGGCTGCCGCTGACCCACCTGGTGATGCACGGCTCGAGCTCGGTGCCCAAGGATCTGCAGGACATCATCAACCAGTACGGCGGCAAGTTGAAGCAGACCTGGGGCGTGCCGATTGAAGAGATTCAGCTCGGCATCCGCAACGGCGTTCGCAAAATCAACGTTGACACCGACAATCGCCTGGCCATCACTGGCGCGATTCGCAAGGTGTTTGCCGAGACGCCTGAGAAGTTCGATCCGCGCGACTACATGAAGCCGGCTCGCGAGGCAATGGCCAAGGTTGTCGCCGAGCGCATGACCGAATTCGGCCAGGCAGGCCACGCCGGCGATTACAAGCCGATCGCGATCACTGAAATTGCCAAGGGCTACGCCGACGGTTCGCTCGATACGCGCCCGTCGCTGACTGCATCGCGGTAAATTCTTACCCGTTTCAGCAGAAAGGCCATCCGCCACGGCGGATGGCTTTTTTGGCTGATGGGCGAGAGCGAGCGGGCGTGAGGTGCTTCCCGCCAGCTCCGGGCCGCTCAGGGAATGCTGCAGATTAAGGAATGCTGCGGACTACGAGGTTTTGCATGCAGCCTTCCACCCCGTCTTGTGAGTCGTAACCGCAAAACGGAGGCTCATAGGGCGACCCGGCAGCTTCAACCACGCCGGTCGAAGCAACCGTGTACACGTGGAGCTTTCCGCTCAGGCCGTTCAGGACATAAAGGTGGTTGCTGCTGTCCCATGCCATGGTCGTAAACCAGCCGGATTTGCCGACCACTGTGGTAAGTGGCGTAATGGGATCCGCACCATTGAAGTGGAAGAACTGCAGGCTTCGCCCGTTATCGGGAAGCAGTACAAGGAACTTTCCATCCGGCGAAAGCAGCATGGCCTGTGCGCAAACGGCGGGCATATCCGCATAGCTGTTAGTGGATGTAAGGTCGCCATTGCCGCCGACGGTGAAGCTGGCCAGCGCGCAGCCCACGCTTGAATCAGTGTCTGGAGGAGTGAACTTGCCAATTCCAAGATCGACTGCGAAATGGTTGGTCGCATCGCTGGTCATGGGGGGAATGACGTAATCCACGTTGTAGTAGTAATTTCCTGGAAACCCATCAAACGAGTCGTAGTAATTCTCAGGCAGGCTCGGGCCGGTAACCGAAGCGTCGCCCAGATAATCAAGGTTTCCGCCGCTCTCGCGGGCGAATACGTTCAACCCGGTTCCATAGCCGTAGTTGGGCAGGCTCTCGAGCCTCATGTTGTAGGCATAGGCATTGTTCCCGGCAATTTTTGGGTCGTCTACGGAATTGGATTGGGCGTAAGTGGTCGTATCCTGGAAGGTCAGCGCGCCGGTAGCATGCGCGATTTTATAGGTCTGCATCGCGTCGCCGCAGTAGGAGACATAAACGTACTGGCCGGTATGATCGAGCACCGCGATGTCCGCCGCCGGGGGCTCTATCCCCGGGCACTCTGCCCCGGTATAAGCCGTTGTATTGATGGCTGAAACTTGCTGGCCGATGGCTCCATCCGATTCAGCCTCATACGAGTACAGGTACTCCATATACCCTTCGGGATTGCTGGGGTCGGGGCCAACAAAGATAAAGTGAGTGCCGTTGGTGCCGAGCATGAAGCCGACGTTGGCTGTCTGTGTGAATGGCGAGCCCTTGATCGGGGTCAGTTTGCCATCGGAAGACGCGGCGAAGGCGGAGATTGCGGAAAAGGGGGTCTGCGTTCCGTTCTCGCCCACATAAACATAGGCGACGGGCGACTGGGCCACAGCCATGCCGGTGCAGGTTGCGACTGTAAGACAGGCTGAGACAAAGAAGGAACACACCCGGCACACACCACGGGCGTAAGCGAAACGCGAGGACTTTATTGATTGCATTGGAACCTCAGGATTGGCGAGATTGCGGCAATTGGCCACTCTAACCGGCGATTGGAACAATAATCTAACGTGCAACGACACTATCCAGCTGGCGGGTAAGAGTGGGCGGCCGGGCGAGAAGTTGCCTGGCTGCGCTTGTTGCAAGCGACTCGATAAACGCGAATTGCGAGGGCATGAAAAGAAAGTCGAAGGCAGCGGAGATACCGTTAAGCCGCGTTCGCCGATCTTCCACCAACCCACACTCAACTCATATTCGCGAGGCGCATTGTGCGAGTCCGAGCACTCGGAGCCATGCGCCGAAACAATTGACACGGGCTTGGTTTTGTTGACAACCCTGATGGTGGCCTTGCCGAGATTACAACTCAGATGTCATGAAAGCCCGCGTCTTCAGAATGCGGCTGAGGCGTCATCTTTTTGGGAACCCTGACTTCGCGCTCGACACCTTCCTGGGACACAATTGCGGCCTGCACGCCGTAGTTCATGGCAATCTCGTCGATCTTGTCGGAGTATTTCACGCGCAATTTGCGAAGCTCGTCGCGGAGCTCGGTGCGAGCAAGGCCGCTTAGGGCACCTGAACTCTCCCACTTGGCCGAAAGCACAATCGAAAAGCGGAGACCGGCGAGTTGTTCGACGGCGTCGCCGAGATTGGCTTGGAAGTGTTCCAGCACATAGCGCGAAGCTGGGCCGGCAATCGATGGGTCATTATGGGTCAGCATCCTGTTTTTTCCCCTTGTTGAGCTCGATCGGCAGCAGATTTTCAACCTGCATTTCGCCGATCCGGCGGGGATCGAACAGGCCTCAAAACCACCCATTCCTCGCTGGCGTGACTCCCATTGTGTATTTCAGCCGCAGATTGGAATGTGAGCTAAATCACTTGAGTCAGATTGGCGGCAACCCGGCAGAAAAAAGAACGGCCCCGGGGAGAGCCGGGGCCGCAAAATTCGAGTGCCGCAAACTGTGAAGCAGTTTCCTTTTCAAAACTGCCGTTGAAACGAATTCTTGAGGTTGGGATAAAGAGCGACGTAGAGGAAGGTGAGAAGGTTGAGCGCACCTTCAACCACAATGAGATCAATCTGCACAGGGCCAAAGAGGTTTGGATCTCCAAAGCCGGCGATGTTGAAGTAGGAGATAGCGAAGTGCGCCAGGATGTAGCCCGAAAAAGCGACCGAGATAAACAGGATCGGCTTCCAGCGCAGCAGCCACATAAGCCCAATACCCAGCGAAAGCACAGTCATCACGCCCAGGGCCTCAGCCATGGTGGTAGGCAGTTGCTTGTGGTCGACCGAGCTTAAGGAGATCGGAATCAGGGCCGGGCAGCGGGAAATGATCCACGATGCAATGTTGGAGTCGGCGCCGGTGACGAGTTTCGCGGCAAACAGCCCGTAGATGGCGGCGCGCAGAAAGTAGAGTGCGGTAATAGCTGTCACGCCAAAAGGCACTTTGCCTTCAGTAAGGCTGCGAGCGCGGCGGACCGCTCTGACCATTGTCATCGGATCGACGTCAATTTTTGCCGCCGTGGCCGGATCGATAATTTCCTGATAGACCTCAGTGACGGGCTGCCATTGATTTCTTGCTTCCATGGGTGAGCTCTCCTCTCGCCCTTAAGCGTTGAGTTACATGGTTCAGCAGGATAAAACGGATTTACCGCGGCAATAGGAGATCAACGTACGGGGGACTGCTGCCGATTTCGGGGGTCCTTCGCATCACCTTCTCATTTTGAAGCCGGAGGTGATGTGCCGTTCCAATTTAGCCGAACCTGAAACGCATTCAGGTTGTGAAGAAACTATGCAGCAGCAAGTTGAAGAAGTGTATCACCCAAAGGTCGTAAATAGGCAATCAAACGTCGTAAATCGGCATTTTAATGGTCAACACGTGCGGATTCGGGAGGTCGGCCCGGTTCGAGCGAATGAAACTCAAAAGGGCTTCTCGAACGCTTCCTTTACCCCCGGGTAGAAGGCTAAGTAGCAGAAAACAATAGTATTAACACAGCAGCCAAAAAGCAGAATCGTGGTCTGATCCGCAGAAAGGCCGCTGCCCACACCTGAGGCCACGCCCGCCAGGTATTGAACGCACGCACGCAGAACCATTCCGCCCGCATATGCCATCGTGATCCAGCGGATCTTCCACGAGCGGAAAAGCCACATGCCGCCCACCACCGCCGAAACCGCTGCGGAGAACAAAAGGGCCTGGCCGATCAGCCTGACGTACATTTCGGCCCCACGGTGAGATATGGTGAACGGAATCATGACGCCGGACAGCGACACCAGCCAGCGCGAGAAGTCGGAATCGGGGTCGGAAATGAGCTTGCCGCCCAGCCCAACAAAGATGACCGCGCGCAGAAAATAAAGCCCCGTGATGATGTGGAGGCTCATCGGCACCATGCTCTTGGGCAAGTCCCTCTGGCTAACGGGTACATACGCCTCTTTTGGCGGCTGAACGGGCGCCGGCGCCGCAATCCCTTCCTGCTCTTGCTGGTAAATGTCGGTGATGGGCTGCCAGCGGTTAACCGGAGCTGCCGCCGGGGGTTGGTTTCCCTGCTGTTTCGGTGACTGATTGGGTTTATCCAAAGCGTCCTACTTTCCGGTCGAGTTGAACCCCCTCCGACTGTCGCGCGGGATCATTTGGTGTGGGTCAAATTGACGGCATAGCTGTGAATGGCGAAAGTGTACCACCAAATTCAGCGGGAGATTGGTGTTTCGACGCACGGGTGAGTCGGGCATCCTTCTGGAATCAGAATTTCGCGCCCGGCGGAAGCCAGACCCCGGCGGCAAAGCTGGAAGGGAGCGCGGTGAAAAATACTGAAGTATTCACTTGACAATTCATCCGACTCGCCCAATACTTAAGTTGTTGCTTAACTATCGACCACGGAGACACCCTTTATGACCACGACTGAACCCACCACCATCCACGACACATTTGTTGTGGAACGCAACTATCCGCAATCGCCCGAGCGCGTTTTTGGCGCATTCGCGCAGCCTGAGCGCAAGCGGCGCTGGTATACCGAAGGCGACCACGAGTTGAAGGAATTCGCGATGGACTTTCGCATAGGCGGCAACGAGCGCCTGCACTATCGCTTTAAAGAGGGCCATCCTATCGCCGGCTCCGAAATTCTGAACGAGTCCGATTATCACGACATTGTCCCCAACCAGCGAATTGTTGTGACCTCAAAGCAGTCGCTGAACGGAAAACCAATCTCCATCACTCTCGTCACCCTCGAATTTCTGCCCTCGGGAACGGGAACGGATCTTGTGTTGACCAACCAGGGCACGTATGTCGATTGGCCCGACGGCGCGAAGATGCTCGAGCATGGCTGGGGTGTGCTGCTTGAACGTGTCGGAAAATATCTGGCGAGTTGATTGGGAGAAAGATCGGAAGCAATGACCACGCCTCAATCGCAACCGCAAACAAATGTCACGCGACGATCGGATGTCGATCGGCTCTTCCACGCGCTTGGCGACCCAACTCGACGTGCGATTGTTGACGCGCTTGTTGAAAGGCCTGCGTCGGTTTCAAAGTTGGCGGCGCCGCTCGGCATTACGCTCACGGCGGTGATGCAGCATCTTGAAATTCTTGAGGAGGCAGGGCTGGTGCATACGGAAAAAGTTGGTCGCGTTCGAGTGTGCCGTCTTGAGCCGGGCGGGTTTGGGGCGCTTGAGGAATGGATTCGGGAGCACCGGATTGGGTGGGAGCGGAAACTCGAACGGCTGGGAGAATTTCTCGAGGAAGAAGAGAGCGCGGTAACCGGCGGGGACGGATGAAAGCTTTTTGAGAGCCCTATAACTTTTCGCGCAGAAAGCTGATGACCTGTTCGGCCTGCACCAGGCCTACCATGTGGTTCTGGGCGTCAACTACGGCAAGCGCGTGCAGATTGTATTTGTCAAAAATTTCGGCCAGCTCGTTCTGGTTCATGTCGGCCGGGCAGGAAAGCACGCGAGGCTCGGTGAGCACGCTCAGCCGGGTTTCAGGCAATGAAACCACGATGCGCGAAAGCGAAACGGCGCCGCGCAGGATGCGCTTGTCGTCGAGCATAAAGACTTCAGTCACCGTTTCGGGGTCACCATCAAAGGTGCGCAGGGCCTGCACAGCCTGAGCCACTGTTGCGTCAATCCCCACGAAAACAAAGTCGGTGGTCATGCATCCTGCGGCGGAGTTCTCGTCGAACTCGAGCAGCTCCTCCACCTCGTGGCGCTCCTCGGGCTCCATCTCTTCAAGAATGGCGTCGGATTGTGCTTCAGGCAGCTCGGCGAGCAGATCGGCTGCTGCGCCCGGATCCATTTCTTCGACGATATCTGCGATGCGTTCTTCATCGAGTTTTTCGAGCAGCGCTTTTTGCAGTTTGGGCTCAACCTCTTCGAGGGCTTCGGCGGCAACTTCTTCGTCGAGAGAGATGAAGACTGCTTCGCGCTCGGCGGGAGCAAGGTCCTCAAGAATTTCAGCCAGCTCTGAGGGATGCATTTCGGCCAGGCGCTCATGCTCGATGCGCAGCTTGACGCGCCGGGCGGGGTCGGGCTCAATTACATCGACAAACTGCCAGGGAATGGCGCGCGGATGAAAACGGCGCGAGAGCTTCTCGAGCTGTGGACGCGGTAACAGGCCTTTGAACAGCCGGCGGAAGGCTCCGCGGAGACCGACCTCAACCTCGGCCACACGCAGCAGGTGAACGCTGCCCCGGCCCAGCCACTCCAGATCCACATCGTTCACGCGCACCACTTTGCGGCCGTGAATGTCGATGATCTGGCGGTCGATCAGGTCCTGCTGAAGGTAGAGATAATTGCCGGGGTCGTGCAGCGGCGTGATGGCGTCGGAGGAGCGCAATTCCAGCGTGCCCGCAGGGGTCTCCATCACATCCTGCGAAGGTACGATGGCCAGGCCGGTGCGAGTTTTGAGCACCAGGCCGGCCACTTTGCCGCCATCGGGCCCGGTGCTTACCGCAATGTCTTTGAGCTTGCCGCGCATATGGCCCTGGGCATCGGTAACCGGAGTGCCAAGCAGCGCGGTGAGGCTGACGCGGGTCGCGATATGCTGCTCGGGTCGCTGGTCAGCTCGCTGCTCTGGGCGGGTCTCGACTCTCGTCTCCATGGGATGAGTGTATTCCCTGACAGGTGGCGAAGTGGAGACTGGCATCCTGAAACACGGCAACAGAATTTATCTCCATATTGAGTTGAACCATGTATTCTTTGGTTTGCCCTTTTCTGTACGGCCGACAAATTTGCCTGGGGTCCTGGTGATTGATTGTCCAGTAAAGGGGTGGGGCAAGAATACTTTGCGGCTTGACACAATCGCATTGAGACTTGAAACTGCGAGCTGGCGTGAATTGCGTATTTGAGTGGCGCAAAGCACGCAGCGGAGGCGGAGCCTAAACCGGTGAACGAACTCGGCAAAGGACGGTGGAGTTTCAAGCTCAACTCCACTATGGAGAGCGTAAGCGAGGTTGAGGCCGCGGCAGACAAGATTGCCGTAGAGGCGGGACTGGACGAGGATTTGCGTTTCCACATCACCATGGCAGTGCACGAAGCCACGGTCAATGCGGTGCTGCATGGCAACGAATACGACCCGACGCGGCTCATCAATGTAGTGCTTGAGAACACCGGTAAGGACTTCATATTTACCATCGCCGATCAGGGAACGGGATTCGATCCCAACCATATTCCCGATCCGCTGGCTCCAGAAAACATTCTCCGCGGCACTGGCCGTGGGATATTCCTTATCCGATCGCTGATGGATGAGGTACACTTTCGACAACTGCATCCCGGGACCGAAATAACGCTGGTCAAGCATCTGGCGCCGGCGGAGAAGTAAAACAGGAGCGCTGGCGCGAAGGCAGAATCAGGGCTTGTTCGTGACCGGGCCGGCGGCGGGGTCCTTCACCTGCAGCCGCCCCCTTGAAGTGCTATAACCTTATTACCGCGTAGGAGGAGACATTCAGTGGCACTATCTATCGCTTCAAGAGAAGTAGACGGCGTAACGGTTCTGGACCTCAACGGGCGAATCACGTTGGGCGAAGGCAGCGTACAGCTGCGCGACGCCATTCGCGACCTGATCGGCAAGGGACAGAAAAGCATCCTGCTCAATTTGAGCGAGGTGAACTACATTGACAGCTCGGGCCTTGGCGAGCTGGTGAGCGCCTACACAACGGCGCGCAATCAGGGCGCAGCGCTCAAGCTGTTGGGTCTGTCAAAGAAGGTGAACGACCTTCTGCAGCTCACCAAGCTCTACACAGTTTTTGACATCTACGACGACGAAGCCAGCGGCATCGCTTCGTACAAGTAGAACGCAGAGCGCATTCGAGTTTTTTACGAAGAGGCCATCCCGCCGCTGGCGGGATGGCCTCTTTTGCCTGCGGTCTTGATTCTTGACGGATGCCTGCCCTGGATTGAACGGCCGGACTCCGCTGACGGCCGAAGGGATTCGGGAAAGCGCGATTTTGGTGAGGCGCGGGGCTGGCCTGGGCCCTGGCGGGATTCCCGCTCTTGCGGGGAATTAGCCCACATCTGGCCATAATCCAGCGCGAGGGGCCATAAACCAGTTATTGGAGAGCGATTGCGGCAGCGGAAATCAAGCCATCTCTGTGAAAAAAAAGCGCCTGGCAGCAGAGATGTTCAGCGGGGACACACCCAGGGTGCCGGTTGCCCCGAACGCGCAATGCCGGGGCAGGTGGGGGCATTTCCGCACCCACCCGCCACGATTCAGAGCTGAGCGATTGTCTTAGAAGCTGAGCATTTGCTTTAGAAGCTGACCGCCGGGGCGTTCTGCGCGCCGGGGCTGGCGTCGAAGCGTGCGTTGTTCTCGTGGAAGCCCAGGATGCCGGCCCAGATGCTGTTGGGGAACTGCAGGATGTAGGTGTTGTAGCTTTGCAGAGCCTCGTTGTAGCGCTTGCGGGCCACGGCGATGCGATTCTCGGTTCCGGCGAGCTCGTCTTGCAGGCGCATGAACTGGTCGCTCGAGCGCAGTTGCGGGTAATTCTCAGTGATGACCAGGAGCTTTGCCAGCGCGCCGTCGACCTGGCCATTGGCCGCGATCTTGGCTGCGGGGGTTTGCGCGTTCATATAGCCTTCGCGGGCCTGCGCAATCTCGCCAAACACGCTGCTTTCTTCCTTGGTGAATCCCTTCACCGTCGACACCAGATTGGGGATAAGGTCGGCGCGACGCTGCATCTGCACTTCTACTTCGGACCATGCCGTCTTCACGTTCTGGTCC
>Ga0206821_10106_pt1 | contig 20562 bp, 14 predicted proteins | sample Alteio_BWOrgCont_85_FD_152860 | JGI IMG/M metagenome (GOLD analysis project Ga0206821, IMG submission 152860) | Enriched cells from forest soil in Barre Woods Harvard Forest LTER site, Petersham, Massachusetts, United States -... | ecosystem: Environmental > Terrestrial > Soil > Temperate forest >...
CCACGCTTGACGGTTGGCGAGCGATCGCCATTCTGAGTGTTCTCTGCGTTCATCTCAGATGGCGAGGCTATTTGGCGCATCTCGAAGCGGCTCGCTATTTTGATGGAGTGAGTCTTTTCTTCGCTCTGAGCGGCTTTTTGATCACCACCCGCCTCCTGGAGGAATACGACGCCACCGGAGCGATCAGCTGGCGAAAGTTTTACATCCGCCGGGCGTTCCGCATTTTACCCCCGGCATTTCTGACTTTGGCGGTTTTGGCCCTTCTTGGACCTGCGCTGCATATTTTTCCAAGCAAGACGAGCGAGATCATCGCGAGCGTCTTCTTTTACAGAAACTATGTAATCAACGGGGAATGGTACACGGGGCACTTCTGGTCATTGGCCGTCGAAGAGCACTTTTACATATTGTGGCCTGTAGTACTTAGCCTGGTTGGCGTCGCCCGGGGGGCGCGCGCCGCGTTGCTACTTACAGGAGCCTTCACTCTGTGGCGTCATGCCAGCATGTATGTTGATCACGCTGTGCTGCCCCTTGCCGGCATTCACCGCACGGACTATCGGATCGCCGGCCTGTTCTGGGGATGTGCGTTTGCGTTTCTGTGGCGGAACCGAAGCGCCCGCCTCGTGCTCACAAGAGTAGTCCGGAGTTGGTGGTCGCTACCGATCATAGCCGCGATCATGGCGCTCGCCCGATTTTCAGCACATAGCTCATATTGGTCAGGTCGCCCCTGGGTCGACGACGGACTCGATGTTTTGGTGGCCACTCTTCCGGTCATAACGGTTGCGGACCCACGTGGCATAGTCAGTCGCGTATTGAAAACACGCCTTCTAAGGTGGATCGGCCGCATTTCTTACAGCCTGTACTTGTGGCAGCAGCTCTTCAATCCGCTCCCGTACGAACCCAAGTCGTTCATTCAGCAGCTTCCGTTCAATCTTATTGCGGCCTTGCTTGTTGCATCGTTCAGTTACTATTTGATAGAACGCCCATCTATCGCCTTTGGCGGGAGGCTGGCGGGCGTTTCGCACGTCAAGGTAAGCGCCTCATGAACCCCGCTGGCGGATGAGGTCCTGGCTGCCTGATATCGGATGGAGAGAGCTGCATCTATGCATCTATCTGATACGTGAACCCAACGATGCGGCAGCAGGTCTTCAGGCCGCGTGATGGGATGTCCTGCGATGCGGCTGAACACATCGCGTTGACCTCTTCCCCCAATATCGACCACTAAATCGCTCGGCCCAACTGGGATCTGGCTTAAAACTCCATCACGAGTCATTAATTCGTCCACCGTGCGTCGAGAGCCGAATCACTTGCTCGCCAACACGTCCATCCACCGCCTCGCCCGACTCACACCTACCGCCTAGGCCCTCCGCAACCTCTAATCTCCACCGGCGGCCACCCTGTCAACCATGTCGTTGCTCTGCCGCTTACGGATGATCCAGTCTTGACGGTGTATCTTGCCCGGCGCCTGGAACTGGGGAGCGACCCCGCGCTTCGAGGCGCTTTAACGCCAGTAAAGGGTTGCCCATTTAAGCGCTGCGCCAGCTGGCTTGTGAAGTAGTCCATTCCATTCGCACCAAAAAACATGTGCATGTCGTCACTAAAACGGTACTGATCGAAAGATGTATCGGGCCAGTCGTTGAGCAAGACTGCGCCTGTTTGCCTGGCTAGCTCAGGCACTTGTTGATTGAACCGAATGCCGCCCGGCGTGCCGTTCACTTGTTCGCGCAACCACCGGGAAGTTGGGGTCTGCACCAGGTAGACCGCAATGTTGCGCTCTCTGAGCACTCTAACGGCCCTGTCCAACGCCGCGAATTTAAACCCGCCAAACCGAAGGGCTTGCAGGGTTGTCAGCACGTACTCGCGCGTGACGTTGCGGAATGCATCCGCGTCGCCCTGGATTTCTTTCACCACGTATTTGCGTCCTGGAACCGTAATCTCTTTGAAAATTGGTGAATATACAGGCGGTCCTTCCAAGCCAGCTCGTTGGAGCACACTGCCCAGCAGGTCAGCGACGTGTCCAAGACGCGGGGCCAGTTTGAAGTATTGAATCCTTCCACGGAAGCGATACAGATCAGCAACTGCCCCCAAAAGGATGTCAAGCCTAGACTCGAGAGGGATTCCGGGAAGTTCGGCGACCCTCCAGGCAAGCGAAGGGCGGATCACATCCAGATAGTTGGCTGATTCATTGTCATCTTCCGAGAGGGGAGATACCTCTATGAGCACAGCATCCCGTCCTGGCCTCAACACATCCTTGTAGAGTAGCGCCAGCATGTAGTAATGGAGCGAGTCCCATCCTCCACTCGTAAAATCGCTTACCTTCACATCATCGCCCGGTTTGCTCAGTTGCTTCCCGAGTTCGTCGAAATCGATATTGGCGAAAAACCGAGAGTTTCCAAAGGCGACCACCAAATGATCGGCGGTGCTTAGATCGGATCGACTTGGAATGACGGGATCCGGATGGTGGAGCAGCACAGTAGCGTGACCCAGCGCAAGTGTCACGGCTATCGTGATGGCGATGAGCACGAGCCCTTGCGCAAAAAACGATGAATGGATGACGGCGGTCGGATCTTCAGAACTGGAAATAGATGAAGACATTTGAGCTCGCTCCAAAGACCATGAAGGCTATCAGGACTAGACTGCATCCAACAGCAACGGCGATTTGTCTAGGCCAACTTTGTTCCATATCGGGAAGCGTTAGATGCCTTCCCGCGTATGAGAACACACAATAAAGGATAATGAGGACCACAGCTCCGAGCGTGGGAAACAGCTCGGGCGGACTAATCCAGAACTTTGCTGCAAAAATGCCCCGTAACATTTCGCCCGCAGATTGGAATGTCCGATTGCGAAAGAAGATCCATCCCAGGCAAACCAGGTGGAAAGTTAGAATCTGCCTGCCGACACGGGCAATCTTTCCTGTCGGTCCTTGCACGTTTACGCCGAGAAGGCGTTCCACCGAGAGACAAAGTCCGTGAAGGCCTCCCCAGACCATGAACGTCCAGGAGGCGCCGTGCCAGAGGCCGCCCAGCAGCATGGTGATCATGATATTGGCATAGGTGCGAGCTCGACCCTTGCGGTTACCCCCAAGGGGAATGTAAAGGTAATCACGCAACCAGTGCGAAAGAGTCATATGCCAACGGCGCCAGAATTCAGTAATGCTAGTTGATTCATAAGGATGATCGAAGTTTTCCGGGAGCTCAATGTTGAACCAGCGAGAGGCGCCTCGCGCAATGTCTGTATATGCGGAAAAATCACAGTAGATCTGGAAAGCATATGCATATACAGCGATGATCAACTCCAGTGATGTGAAATGACTTGGATTAGCGAATACGGGATTAACCACCAACGCCAGCCGGTCCGCGATCAGCAGCTTCTTGGCATAGCCCCGCAGCATCAGTTCTGCCCCAGTGAAGAATCTCTCCCGGGTTACGTCATACTGGTTTTTCAATTGCGATCTCATCATGGATGGTCGGATGATCGGTCCGGCAATCAGATGAGGAAACCAGGTCACGAACAAGGCAAGTTCAAGGGGTGATTTGAAAGGCTCCATGGTTCGGCGATAGACATCAATAGAATAACTGAGCGATTCGAATGCAAAAAAGGAGATGCCTAGTGGCAGGCTAAGGCTGGGCGCAGGCAAATGAATGCCGAGCGGAGTCACAGAGTTGAAAATAAGTCCGTAGTATTTGAAAACTGCCAGAGAGCTAAGGTTGAAAATAATGCTAAAAGTGAGGATCAGCTTGCGGCGCCTTGGATCATTGGAATTGCCAAGAAGGTATCCACAGGTCCAATCGACCAGGATGTGAGCAACGAGTAAGGCGAGGTATCGCCAATTCCAGCTTGCATAAAAAACGAAGCTCGAGCCGAGCATGACCCAGCGCCGGAACCGAACCGGAGTGACATGGTAGAGAATGAATACGGTTAACAGGAATACGAGCCATTGGAGGGAAGTGAATAGCATCGCGAATCCGACTCGTTCCGTAGTTGGTCGTCTTCAAAATCTATGAGAGCACAGTGCGCCGAAATTGGGTCATGATTTTCGGTCCGAGTTGACCCATCGCTTAAGGCCGAGATTGTCCTCGATCCGTCTAAAGGAGGCAGGGCACAAAATGGGGCCGATCCGCCTCTGTCATCCTGAACCGGTGGTCACTTGGCCGATCTTCCTATGGAAGGCGTGGAGGATTGCCAGCGGCAGCCCGGCCATGCCCGGGTGGCCGTTCGTCATTCCCCTAAGCATGGCGCCTGTCAAAGTGCGCACTTCGAGCCAGGGTGGGTTCATGCCGAGGTCTTTCGCGACCCTTCGCCCCGCCAGAGTGTAAGGGGAAACATCGGTCGCCAAATCGAGCAGGAAATGCTGTAGGCGGCTGGGATCGGGTGGGGACTCCCAGGGCTTGCGGCCCAGGCCGTGGATCAGCGGCGGGAGCCCGCGAAAGAGATCGAGCACCCGATGGTGCGGCTGGTAGCCGGAAGATCCGGCGCACTGCGCGATGTGGCGGCCCCGGCGAATCCAATCGTATGGGACTTGGCTGAATTCCGCGCTTTCCAGCAGAGCGATCAGAGGCCATCCATCGTGGCACAAGGGAACCGGCCGGAGCTCAAACGGCAGAGCTTGGGCATCACGATAGCGCGGGTCGTGGAGCATTTGATGCCAGCGCTCCAACAGCGTCCGGTGGGCCGGAGTCACCCGTATGAAGCAGTTGTTAAACACAGGTATCGGGCGGGCCGAAGGCAAGTTCCAGAAATGGCTCACCGGGACGGCGGAAGCGGAACTAGTCCACTCCTCGGCCACGATCAGCGATTCCCGGGGAAACTCGTCGAGCAGCGCGGAGACGGGACGGGTGACGATGATGTCGTCGTCGAGCCAAAGCGCCTGCGGACTGCCCGCATTCAGCTCCTGAAGCAACAGCCATGGTTTGATGTTCCAACCGCTCACCCGTTCGGGCCGTTTGGTGCGGAGAACAACCTCGGGTCTGCGCTCCGCCCAGGCGCGGACCGCGGGCGGCGCATCCGGTACGGTCAGATGCAGCGAGACGTGCGCGTCCACACGACACAGAGATTCGCCCATCAGGATGAGACTGTCCATCGCTTGGGGACGGTCCTCGTAAGAACAGACGCAGAGCGACCGATCAGTCTTGTCCAAGGCTCGGACTGCCGGCTTAGTCCTCGACGACGTGGGTTTCGAACTCCTTCCGATGTTCCGCCCAACGCGCGTAGTCGAATTCGCCGTCCGGGGACAGGCAGTCGGCGGCGGCATAAGCCATGGCCAGCGTGTGATGCGTGTTGTCATGCGCAAACAATCCCTGGCGGCCGAACGTCAGCAGGCCCTCGACTTCGCGCAGCCATTGATCGATCCTGTTAAAACGCTCTTCATAGCCCTGGCGATAGACGGGATAGGCCTGACGGAGACGGCGCGTGACCACCTTCGAGACCCGGACGGGTTTAGGGAGGCCGGCGCGGTCCATCCAATCGCAGAGGCGCCGGCCCAGTTCCTGGTCGCTCATCTCCCACTCCGGACATCCAGGGTCGGAGGGAAGCTCGGCACAGAGAACGGTGCGGCCGCGCGGTTCCGAGGAAGAGCTGAAGTTCTTCGGCTCCGAAAGGCGGGAGATCGGAATGGATTCCTCCGGGAAGTAGTAGGCATCGAAAGTGCTGAACTGATCTTGGTCCAGCACGAGGTAAATCAGGATCATTCCCCGGAAACAGATGCCCGAGCCCGCTTCGAGCACGTCGCGAGGCGGTTCGGGACGCATACCCTGAAGCAGGAAACTAACCGGTATCGTCGACCAGACGGCGTCGGCATGGACTTCCTGCTCCTCCCCGCCGTGTTGATAACGGACCGCCTTGATCCGGCCGCCCTTGCGTTCGATCGCTGTGAAGCGAGCCCCGAACTTGAATTCCGCACCGGCGTCCCGGGCCGCTTCGTACAGACACTGGGAGATCTGACCGTAGCCGCGGCGCGGATAATAAAACCGGCCGGCTCCCGGGGGCTTCAACCCGGGAATCTGCTTGGCGACTTTGCGCAGAATCTTCCCGATCGAGCTGCCGGAGACTCGTTTTTGAGCAGTGGTGGGCGCCAGTTCTTGGGGATCGACTCCCCAGAGCTTGCGGGCGTAGGGGAAGTAAAACTCGCGGCAGATGGTTCGACCGAGCCCGCGCTCTAGCACCGTGGCAAAGGTTTCTGGTCCGGAAGCGCCGCGCGGAGCAAACTTGCGAACCATGTCGGCAAGGACGCCCATAGCGAAGGTCTTCTCCAGCCGCAGGAACAGGTCCATGGGCTTCAAGGGAAAGTGGATCCAGCGGCCTCGCAGGCGGATTCTTCCATGCCGCGTTTGATACAAGAGGTCCTTGCCCAAAAGATGACGCAAGTCCTGCATGATGTCCGGCGGGACAACCGGGTGAAGCCGATGGCTGCCGAAGTCGCAGTAGACGCCATCGAGTTCGAAGCTCCCGGCATTGCCTCCGACCCCGTCGCGCTGTTCAATTACCGTGACGCGGGCGATCCCTTTTCGCACCAGCTGGTAGGCAGCGCCCACTCCGGCTGGGCCGGCGCCGAGAATCACGACGTGTTGGGGAGCCTTGATCCCCGCAGTCGCGTCGTTGTTGCGTTCGGTCTCTGTCATGGTTTATCCATCGGACGTCTGGTTTCCATCTGTCGCGAATGCAGAACTCTGAGGGACCGGCTTGGTGTGCGCCTTTGAAAGGCGGCCGATGAGGAGCGCAATGATTCCCGCGATCAAACCACCGACTATCGTGATGGCTTCAAACACTAGGCCAGCAGCGGCCGTCAGTACCGGTGGGGCGCCAAAAGGCGCCAGCAGGCCGACCAGGGCAACTTCGCGAACTCCGATGCCCCCTTGTGTAACTGGAAGCAGCGCTGAGAGTTTGGCAATCGGCCAGGCAAAAAGCCAAACACCGAACGCCACATGAAGCCCGGAGGCCGCTCCCAGCCGGGAATTGATCGCCACCTGGCAGCCCTGCAAGATCATCCCGAGGCAAAAGCATAACAACACCCGGCCGGGATTGCCACACACCGATCGAATTCCTCGGCGGATCTTGACCATGATGCGCCGGATCTTGAAGCGGAACTTTCGGACCGGGAGCAGGAACAGGGATCCTGCTCCGAGCGCACCGGCAACCAGGAGGAGGCCCCCAACGGCCCAGAACACTTTGCGGCTCTGAGGGTCGAGCGATCTAGGAATCAATATCACACCCACGGCGGCGACACCCGCCAGGCCGAGCACATCCTGAAGGCGGTCGATCAGACTTCCAAGAACGACCGCAGGTTTGGAACGCGGCGAAATCATAAACGCCGTTCCGGCGCGGACCAGATCGCCTCCGACCAGAGACGGAAGGAAGTTATTGGCGAAAAGGCCCCAGTAATAGCACCGAACCGCTTGCGAAAATGTCAGATCCGCGCCCGCCAGATTGATCAGGAGGCGCCACTTCACGACCCCCACCAGGTGTAATACCATGTAACCGCACAACAGGCCCAAGCCGAGCCCCGGCGGTATGCGCTTGACAGCCGACCAGACCTGGTGGAACGGCAGGAAGGCGAACAGCAAGATCAGAACCAGCGCGCTTCCTCCGAGCCGTATGACGGGAGACCGCCAAAAACCTTGTTTGGGATTGGGTTTTATGAGTTGCTCCGAGTACTTTCGCCCGTGACTTCCAACTTGCGAACCCTGTAAATCACCTCTTCCAGCAGTTTGCGGTTGCAACTTAAGAGGTCGGCTAGGGCTGCCATCAACAGCACCTGGAAACCCACGATGATGAGGATGGCGGCAAAGATCAACGACTGCACGTGGCCCACTCGCTGGCCAACCGAATATAGGTAGAGAAACCGGATCCCGGGAATCGTTCCCAATACGATCAGGGTGGCCCCCAGGGCTGAGAACACTCTCAGGGGGCGATACATGGTATACGCACGCAGAATCGTGGCCGTGGACTTTCGGATGTAGTGAGGGATGCTCCGCATGAGCCTGGATGGACGCGTTTGCGGATTGATGGCGATGGGAACATACTCCACGGTCATGCGCCCGGCCCCAGCCTGGATCAGGGTTTCGAGAGTGTAGGAGTACTCGCTGAGAACAAATGTGCGCAGTGCCGCCTCCCGTGTGATGGCTCGAAAGCCGCTGGTGGCATCCGGCGTTTCGAGCCCTGAGGCCCAGCCGATCACCCGGCTTCCAAACACCTGCAGGGCTCTCTTCAGAGGAGAGAAATGGGAGAGACTCGCCACCTGGCGATTTCCAACCACGATGTCGGCGCGGCGGGCAAGCAGGGGCTCGATCAAACGGGGGATGTCCTTCGCCTCATACTGGTTGTCAGCGTCCGTGTTGACGATGATGTCCGCTCCTTGCCGGAGAGACTCTTCCAATCCGGCCGTGAACGCAGCCGCCAATCCGAGATTCCGCGGAAAGTGAACGATGTGGTGTACGCCGGCGGCACGCGCCACCTCTGCGGTCCCATCTTTGCTGCCATCGTCGATAATCAGAATCTCGATCCGATCGATGCCAGGAATCTGGCGCGGCAAAGCGGCCAAAGCGGCGGGAAGCGTCGACGCCTCGTTAAAACACGGTATCTGTACAATCAGTTTCTTCATATCCTCACAACTTCCGGCCTTCTCGCGAAATGCGGGCTACCCGGGCTGAAATCTACCGACGAAAACTGCGCCATCCCCCAACGTTCCTGGAAACACTCGAATGACGGTGAACCGGTTGCGGATGATTTCCATCAGGGGCGGCCGCCAGTCAGCTAAATATCGGGGAAACGTATACACGATCCACACCTCCCGGCCTTGGCCGCAAATCTCCTGCATTTGCTCCGCGGTCTCAACGTTCTCCCAAGGCTTCGCGTAGTATTGAAGCAAAGGGACGGCAGCCGCTCCTGCGGTAACCACGATCTCTCCATCCTTCCTCTCGGCATCCACAAACTGGATGGCGCCTTCGTAATCCTGTTTGGGGTACCGGTAATTGCGCATCAGGGAGAAAGCGGAGCCGGCGAGGAGCATCCCTGCCAGGACTGCGGTCAGCCAAGGGCGAAGCCGCGGATCGAACTGAGCAGACCGTGCGGTGATCCATTGGGGAATCACAAAGACTCCCCGCACGAGAATAAGAACTGCGAAGCCGATCAGAAAGAAGTAAAAGCGGGGATACATCGTTCCGCGCGCCAGGACCGCTCCCAGTGCGGTCACCACTCCGGGAAGCACGAACAGTGCGAACACCAGACGGCTCTGCTTGAGATAGCTCCACGCTCCGCAGCAGACGACCAGAGCAGCCGCGACGAGCACGCCCTGGGTCCCCAGGCCAACGATCAACCCCCGAAGAGTTTCAAAGAATGCCCAGAGCGGAGTGGACACTCCCCGCATGCCGGAAGGCCGCTTCAAGAACCAATTCTGTACTTGAAGGACGATGGGAGCGTAGAACACCAGACACAGGCCGCCCGTCGCGAGGAATCCCTGCAGCGGAAACTTCCAACTCTGCCTGTCCTTTTTCCAATCTGCCAGTGCCATTCCAGTACAGACCAGCACATGACTGGCTACCAGGAATGCCATGGTCAGGTGAGTATAGACGCCCAGCGAGGCGGCCACGGCGTACCACAGGAAAGGGGCGCGGCGTTGCATCCGTATTCCGCGCAGCAGGAAATACGTCGACAACATGGCCCAGAATGCGAGCGCGGTATATCCACGAGCATTCTGGGAAAACCAGACGTGATGATAGGAGACCGCCAGGAGCGCGGAGGCAACCAGAGCCTCGATTCGGGTAGTGACGGACGCTCCCAGGAGGTACAGCATCGGGATTGACGCGATGCCGAAGATGAGTGCTGGCAATCGCAGGCTCCAAGCGTGTTCTCCAAAGGTAAGGATGCTGAGGCGCGCGAGAATCGCGTAGAGAGTGTGCTGGATGTCACCGGGGAATATGGTGACGATTTCCGCGAGCGGGTGGCGGACGGAAACGAGAAGAAAATCGATTTCATCCCACCAGAGGCCCCGGTTGATTCCGATTATGCGCAGCACCGCTGCCAAGACTGTCAGGGCCAAGAGCCATAACCCGATCGCCCGCGGCCGTAGGGGACAGGAAGAATCGACGCCATGAGTGGCATTCATGACTTTGTCTCGCATCGCTCTTGGTTCACTTGAATAGGCTCGTGTTGATGAGGCTGTTTGAGGGTTCCGCGACTCAGCTAGTTCGGCTCCCGTTATCGCCGGGCGCACACTTCATCCTTAAATTTTTCCAGACCGATTGTTGATTCGGGACCCAGAACCCAGGAGAACTAGCGAACTTCTCCTTTGGCAGTGAAACCACTCTGCGAATGGAGTGCAATTATGCTGCCAGTCGAAATCGGGTCGTATTTCACTCAAAACACTGAAGTAAGACACAGACCAGTAGTGAACTCCGTCCTCGTACCGCGTCCACAACCCAATGATGGGCAAAAGTTTTCCCAAAATTATCCCGGAGCAGTACTTTTGCCGCGTTCTCAACATTCAGTCAATCATAACCTACTGAAATCACAGCAAGATCCATCCAATTGAACTGGTATAGAAGTTGCTTGACTTAGCATAGGCATGCGCAGGTGTTGTTTGAACTCCGTGTAATTGGTCGTATGATCAGGCAACTCGCATAGTGCCAAGGGTTGTGACGGGATTCGGTATTGCAGCCCCGGCCCCGGCAAGAAGTGACACGCGTTTCCAGGAGTACGATTTTGATTCCAACGGCTGACGCGGGGGTAGGACACGGCAAGACCTTGGCGTGGCGCGTATTCTTCACCTGCTGGGCGGTCTACACGGTTTTCTGGACACCCTACATTGTTCGCGAACATTTCCCAGCGATCACGCTGGTCGAGCGCGGCAGTCTGAACGTGGCGCCATATCTAGGATGGACGGCGGACATCTTTAAAGGCCCGAATGGGGGCGCCTACATCAACAACAATCCCGGAGCCTCGCTGACGGGTGCCATCCCGCTGATACTGCTACGGCCGTTGCTGGTTCGGGTAGACACCTGGAACCGAAGTCTGCCCCGCCCACAACGGAGGAGCAACGAAGAGGAGTTGTTCCAACGAACTTTGGACGAGGGTCGCGCATTCTATTTTCTGCTGATAGCCTTCCTGACCGTAGCCTTGGTAATGGCGCCCGCGACGGCCGGTACCGCTGCTTATCTTTGCTCGCGCCTGACGGCGGGGGGCCTGCCCGCGGCGAGCGCAGCGTGCGTGGCCCTGCTCTATGGCCTGGGCACACCCGTGTTCTTCCGCACCGGACTTTTGAATCATAATCTGCTGGTAAGCGATGCTGGGTTCACCGCTCTACTGCTGTTGTGGGATCCGCATGACCGTCCGCTTGGCGCCAGACGCGCGGCAGTGGCGGGACTGCTCGCCGGATACGCGGTCCTGTGCGATTACAGCGGTGTGGTTGTGGCCGCGGTGATCTTTTTCTACGCGTGGGTACGTTCCGGGGAACAACCCTTCGCACAACGATGGCGGGCGATGCTGGCGTACGTCGGAGGAGTTCTGCCTGGTGTCGGCGCGTTGGCGATTTACCAGGCTTGGGCCTTTGGCTCGCTCTACCGGCCGTCGCAACACTACATGCAGTCGACAGCTCTCACGTCGCACGGATACCGAGGGTTCGACTGGCCGTCACCGGCGCTGGCGTGGGCAAACCTGGTCGATCCGCGGTTCGGCCTTTTCGCCTACTGTCCCTTGCTGATTCTGGCGTTCGCGGCGCCCTTCGTGGCGCGCGCCCGGTATCGAATTCCACGCCGTGAAACGCGGGTGCTCTTGTTGTACTTCGCACTGTTTTTGCTTTTCTGTTCAGCTAATCAGTACTCCTGGCTCCAGCCGTTGACCGGCTTACGGTACCTGGTGCCGGTGGTTCCCGTTTTGGCGCTGCTCGCGATGCAGACGGCGCAGACGTTACCCCGATGGGCCCGCCGCGCAGCAGGCGTGGCGGCTTGTGCCCAAAGCTTGATCATCGCCGCGGCGCACGAAAACGATATCCGGCTGTGTGTGAGCACACTATGGCAGAGGCACCTGGCGTTGTTGTGGACGATCCGTTTGCAGGAGGCGGGCGCGCCCGTGACGTGGGTTTGGACGTTGGGCACGTTCGTGTTGCTGATCGTGGCCCTGACGATCATCTGGGTTGCTCCGGGAATCGGCAGCCGGCGCAACGCCCCTGAGTGGAGCCAAGCGGTCGGGACAGGCTCCGAGACGCGGCGCCCCGGGGTAGCATAGGCCTCCTCCAAGGTTCTGTAGGCCCTGGACCCGGCCCGGGCCTAGCGGCTGCGATTGCGTGAGACAATTGTTGGAAAGGGAGTGCTGAAATATGAAGCTTCTGGATCGCGCCTTGCGCCACGCACGGATCACCCGGCGGAACTACGCGAATTCGCCCAGTCCGCCGTTCCTGATTTTGTTCATCAACTCCATTTGCAACCAGAAATGCGAACACTGCTTTTATTGGCGCAATCTCAATCGCCGCGATGATCTGAGTAAGGAGGAGCTCTTTGCGCTTTCTCGCTCCCTGGGCTCTATCGAGACCCTGAATCTCTCCGGAGGCGAGCCGTTTCTGCGGCCGGAGTTTGGCGAGATCTGCCGCCAGTTCATTCGCCACAACAAGGTTCGGCAAATCTACGTTCCCACCAACGGCTACTTCGCCGATCGTACCGTCACCCAGATTACCGAGACGCTGAAGGAGAAGGACCTGGATCTATTCGTGGCGGAGATTTCGCTCGATGGCCTGGGTGAATTTCACAATCGGTTCCGTGGCTCGCCGGGGGCGTTCGATAAGGCCATGCGGACTTACGACGCGCTCGCCGAAATCCAGAAGAACGATACGCGCCTCCGCATACACGCCATTTCCACGGCCACCGGCGTGAACATGGACGAAATCCGTCGCCTGACATCTTACCTGTTCGATCGCTGCCCCAAGATGGACCACCACAACCTCGCGCTGATTCGCGGCGATCGCAAGAATCCTTCTTTGCAGGGCCCTAGTCTGGTGGAGTATCACCGGCTATATGAGTTCGTGCGCCAAGTATGGGCCACACGCGAAGAGGGACGGTACGGCTCGGTGGTGGAACCAATGTTGCAGTGGGCCAAGTTCCGCACGGCGGCTGCGCAAAAGCAGGTAGTTCCCTGCCGCGCAGGTGTGCTGAACGCTGTGGTGTACTCTAACGGCGACGTGAGCGTGTGTGAGAACCACCCTCCTCTGGGGAACCTGCGGGAACGGAGCTTCGCCGAGATCTGGAATTCACCCGAAGCACAAGCTTTGCGGAAGTCGATTGCGGCCAAAGCGTGCTACTGCACCAACGAAGTCTTTCTCTGGCCCAGTATTACCTATCAACCCATGCAACTGGCACGGGCCCTAGTCGGCGCCAAGGTCTGGCAGGCGGTTCAGCCGCTGACAGCCGAGGACAGGATCCGTGCCACTCAGCATGACAGCTCGCCCTCTCCAGACAACGACCGGCTCATCAGCATCCAGACACCCAGCGAAAGAAGGTGATGGAGCCAGGCCCTTTGACCGCTGGACGAGTGGGACTTCAGCAGAAATCGGCGCCTGTTTCTGCCGCGGTCGAGCCGCATCGGCTGGCGGTTAATTTTCTGTACCTTTCTGCCGGTGAATTCACTGCCAAGCTTCTGACTTTTGCCAGTTTCAGCTACCTGGCCCGAGTTCTCGGACCCGCACAGTACGGCCCCCTGGAGTTCACCCTGGCGGTAATGGTTTTCTTCACCTTGCCCACAGACTTGGGGCTAGCCATATACGGCGTCCGGGAAGTGGCCCGCAATCCGGAACGCGGGGAGCGCCTGCTCCACGAAATCACCGGACTCCGCACGGTCCTGACGCTCTGCTCAATGATGGGCCTGGCAGTCTTCATCCTGATTATCCATAAGAGTGCCGAGTTGAAGGAGTTACTCGCCCTATACGGCGCCAGCCTGCTGGCCGGGCCCTTTCTGCTGCAGTGGTTTTTCCAGGCGCATGACCGCATGAACTGGGTCGGGATCACCTCGATTGTGCGCCAGGCGGGCTTTGCCGGATTGGTCTTCCTGATTTTTCGCCGTGGGACGCCGCTGCTCTACGTTGGCCTGGTCGAATGCGCTTCCGTAACAGGCGCGGCCGCTTTTTGCGTGTACGTCACGCGTCGCCGGATGAGGTTCGCGTGGCCCTGGCCTGACCTGCATGTAACTCGTCTGCTGGGCCATCTCGGGGAGGCAACGCCCATCGGCCTGAACGAATTGGCGTGGGCTTGCATGTGGTACTTTCCTACGGTTCTGCTCGGTTTCCTCATCTTCGATCGGAGCCTTGGCTGGTTCGGCGCGTCCCACCGGGCGGTGATGGCCCTGCACACGTTTGTGTATTTGTATTTCTTCAACCTGCTGCCATCCATCTCACGCTGCGTGGCCCTACCGCGCTCGCATCTTCTGCAACTCATGGATCGTTCCCTCCGGTTCGCGGCCTGGGCCGGCTTCTTCGCGGCTGCCCTGCTGACGGCGGTGGCTCCGAACCTGCTAGGTCTGCTGTACGGTCCACAATACCGGGCTGCATCGGGTTCGTTCGCGATTCTGGTCTGGATGCTGCCGATTGCCATGCTAAGCGGCCATCATCGCTACATCCTTATCGCCTACAATCGCCAGGGGCGGTTGCTAGGCTGCACCACCATTTCGGCAGCTGCCGTGGTGGTGTTCGGTTTGGTCTTGACGCCTTTGTACGGAGGCCCGGGAGCCGCTTGGGCCCTTCTGGCCGCCATCGCCATCAACTTCCTGCTGGTTTATGTTTCCGTACGGCAACTGGTGGTGGAAGTGCCCGTACATCGGCAGCTCATCATACCGCTGATGGCTCTGGCCGTTTCGGCCGGCGTCTATTTGACCTTCGCGAAATTGAACGTCTGGATCGCCTTGGCCGCCGGATCCGCTTTGTACGTGGGGATCCTGGCGTGGAAAGATGGCGCGCAACTGATTTCCTTTGTTCGTGCGATTGCGCGAAACGACACTGCGATCACAGTGCGATGCGATACCGCTTAGCCTAAGCACGAGCACCCAAATCCGTAATGCATGCCGGCTCTGGATCAGCAGCTTGTGGTACGCGTGCGACTGTGCCGTTTGATCTTAGTCTAAGCTGTCGAGTTGCACCCCGAGAACCTGGAATCGCCTGCCAACTCGCGAACCCGCGCGGTCCCAGAGCCCGGCTTCAATCGGGCAGAACGCCGCCCGAACCTGCTTCCGCGAGTCTCTCCACAGAGGTAGGAGCGTTGGAGGTCACGCCGCTATTCGGCACGGTCGGAAACACTCGATCCCGGAACCGGAGCACAGGAATCTCGATGGCTTTTGCAGCGGCGATACCGAACAGGATAGGTCCAATGATCGAGCACCAATACAACCAGACTGGAGACAGAACATGAAAATGCAAAAGTACCCCTAACACGCGCCATACAAAGAACATGTGCCAAAGATAAATCGAATAGGAGTATAGGCCTATCCTGGCTAACATGCTGCTTACCACGCGAACCGGTCGGGGTCCTTCAGACGCGACTGCTTTTGCGACCAGGAGTCCAGCCCCGAGGTAAACCACCGTGAAGCCCCATGTGTGCATGTGCCGGCTTTCGAGCGGGAACGTTGAAAGCAAGGCTACCGTTGCAGCGATAACAATCCAGCCACCTCGCCATGAAACGATTCGCCCAAAGATATTCGGGCGGAATCTTTGGTAGTAGCAGAGCAGGACCCCAAACATTAGCCCGTCTATCCTCAGGTGCGTCGGAAACTGGCATGTCCAGGGGTCAATTGTCCCGTCTTGTTTCCAGCCGACGGCAAACCGGCAGACCAGTGCAAGAATAGCGATCACTGCAAACACGTACGGCAGTGCGGCAAACGGTTTCTCGCGATCACGACGAATCATGAGCAGCAAGACCAGGGGCAAGATCAGATAAAAGTGTTCCTCCACCGCAACAGACCAAGTAATGCCCCAGATCCCCTGAAAATAGTCCTGAACAAAGAAAAGTTCGACTATCAACCTCTTGATTGAAAAGTGATGTCCTGGCCGCACGAGATCAACCAACAAGCCAGTGACTATAAGCGCGTAAAACGCCGGCCAGATTTTTAATCCCCGCCGGATGTAAAAACGAGAAGTATCAATCCGTCTCCGTTCCTGATATCCCTTAAACAGGAGTCCCGAGATCAGAAAGCCCGACAGCACGAAGAAAAGATCCACACCCGCCCATCCGACTCTGGCCCAGTAGACTGTATAAAACGCGGAAGCGTGAAGCAGTGCAATCGCCATGCCCGCGTGGCACCCGAGCACCATCAAGATGGCAATGGCTCTCAGAGCATCGAGATTGGTGTTGCGTTGGCCTGTCAGTAAGCTCACTTGGTTATCCCGCAAATCCAAAGGCCGATCTTGGCGCCGTGTTCACCCGCAAATTGTGTTAGTTTCATTTCGAACCTGACAGGCTCTGGTTGGTCCCCGACACCCTCGGCTTGCGGAGTTCATCGATCCACTTGAGTGCTACTCCGGAACCTTTTCTCTTCAAGTCTGGTGGCCGAACCAGCGGATTGTCTAGCTGGCTGCTCATGTGGACGTCCCCAGACGGCGAATTGATCGTTGTGGTACAGCTCTGCGGTGCCGGGTGGCGGACTCCAGTTGTTGCTCCGGAGAACGACATAGAGAACATCCATTCGGTCCCACTCCGGCAATATGCGTCCCGCGAGGAATGCCTGCTGCACGTCCATCCGCCTCTGCCCAACCAAAGGAGTGTTAAGGTGGTGTCCTAGCCAGCTACGAACTGGGGTATAGGTGCTGACCAGATAACTCACTAACTCATCCTGACAAACCACCATTGCTGGAGGTGCCGTGTTTCGGTTGAGCCATTCCAGAACTGCTTTTTGATCCTTAGTGATGGTGATCGCCTGCGATTTCCGCGCCGGGGACAAAAAGCTTCCATACCAGATCAGGTTATCCAGCAATACAAAGGTGACCAACAGCGTTATGGCGGCGTAGCGCAACTCCCAGGATCGAATCGATAAAAGACGGTCCACTACCTTTACGAATACGGGAGCCCCCAGGAAGAACAGGGCCATCCAATCATAACCATGTGCAAAATGAACCGGTTGTGTGGGCTTGATGATCAGATTGTGCTGGGTCAATGCAAACACGACCAGAAACCACACGATGAACAGGCGCACACGATTGTCCTTCCATGCCTCCCGGAGCCCCGGTGACCGAAGGAATCGGGCCACTGCCAGGGAGCCTACGATGATCAGAGCAGGTATGTAGGTCGAAGGACGGTACAGCCAATCCCCGGTGCTGGTGTGCACTACTGCCCACGCCGTTTGCCACTGCTGTTGCAATATCCGGTGATCGGCAAAGTGATTCAGGAACACCAGGTAATAACCCAAGTGCCAGGCCAGGATCACGACGCTGCCAGCCAGCACCAGGGGAGTCACCGCTTCGGTCTTTAGTATTAACTCCAGGGCGGAGTACGTGGTGAGAATCAGCACCAGGCTGAGACCGGTAAAGGGATGACTCAACGACAACAACGCCGCGAGCGCCAGCGATGCGGCGAACTTCCGGCGCATCAGGCAAAGCAGGCTGAGAAGAAATATCGCGTGATAATAAGCCTCCGTCGGATAGGTCAGATTTCTTCCGAAATTGAACATCCACCATCCGCCGGAGATATCAAACGTCAATACCGAATCCAACACGCGTTGATGTCGAAGCAATCCAGCCGCGACGCCTGCCAGGCTGAGGATGCCTCCGCCCCAAAAAAAGCACACCAGCCCAATGAGCTTGGCCGTCGTTTCCAGCCCGACTACTTCTTCATAAAACCGAACTGCCACCGCCGCAGCAAGAAACAGAACGGCTAAGCCGAACAGATTAAAAGCAAGGCCAGGATCCAAACCGAGATGCTGCAAGCAGCCGAGCAAGAAGGTATGCGGCTGAAAGTATATTGCCGGCGTGCCGTAGGAAGCATACGGGTTGCCGTAGGTGAGTTGAAAGCCCTGGTCGAAGTGCTCCCGCGCATTCGCCATGTAAGAGGCCATATCGTAAATGATGAAGCCGGTTGGAACTTTGCCCTGCAAATAGGCGTCGACATAGGCGCGTGCGAGAGGCAACAGCGCGGGCAGTGCCAGCAGTGATGCCGCCCACCACGCCAGAGCACGGGGACGGCGCGACCCGTTAGCAATATGCTGAGTAATCATTCGTAGCAGTTTTCGTCAGGTTAGCCACTACCGAGACGACTGTCAAATCATCAGGCAACCAGATGAATCGAAGAAGTATCGCAAACTCTACCCCGCCGCCACGGAGCGCCTCGGCACCGCGGTAAGCGGGAACGCCTGGGATTCAGATCAAGTTGGCTCCTCGCATTCGTCTGCCCTTCAAGAATACCAATCCCAGGTAGTGGAATCGCCCGTGACGGAGCCGAATAGCTGCTGCTCTAAGTCCGCTGGCGCTCTCTCTCTATTCGGCTCCAGGGGATCCCTGAAAATATGGCGGCTCGGCTCCTGCTCGCGTCGGGAAATCCCACCGACGGGAACAACGCCCTTAGTGCAAATATGAGAAATTGGCGTGACATTGCCTGATGGTTGCGCTGCGAAATTGACTTATGCTGGTCCAGTGGACAGAATCCTGGGGGCAGGTTTGGGAATGATGTCTGCTCGGATCAGCGGTTCGAGGCTGGTACAGTGAGACAGGTGAGTCCTGATTCACGATCTTCGCTGAAGACGTCTCCGATATTGCCTCTGCGGGTTGTCGTGTTGTTGCCCGTTTGTGACGACTGGGCTTCTGCATCAGAACTCATACGTTCTCTCGACCGAAGGATGTCCTTAGATGACCCGACCGTTTGTCTGGACGTCCTCATCGTGGACGACGGCTCGGTCGAGTCCTGGACCGAAGCCCACTTTAATTTCCCATTCGCCTGCGTGAAAGCAATATGCGTGCTGAGACTGTATCGCAATCTCGGTCACCAGAGGGCCATTGCGGTTGGCCTCGTTTATATCGAAGACAAGATGCAGGGAGACGCGGTCCTAGTGATGGACGCCGACGGCGAGGACACACCGGACGGGGCAGTTCAGCTGATCCGGACGTTTTCGGGCCCGGCGGAGAGACGGAGACTGGTCTTCGCGGAACGCACCCGACGCCTGGAAACGTTCAAGTTCCGATTGTTTTATCGGATCTACAGAATGCTGCATCATGCCCTTACGGGCGTTCCTGTCCGGGTGGGTAACTTCAGCATGATGCCCTGGGATTACCTGAGCAGCCTGACTGTGCTCGCTGAATTGTGGAATCACTATGCAGCGACCGTATTTCGTTCCCGACTACCTTTCACCATGATTCCAATAGCCAGGGGGCGCCGCATAGCCGGCGCGTCACGGATGAACTTTGTTTCCCTCGTCACGCACGGTCTGAGCGCCGCTTCCGTGTTCGCTGATATCGTTGGGGTGCGTCTCCTGATGTGCTCTGCAGTAAGTTTTGCCCTGGCTGGGGTGGGAATCGGCGCGGTCGTCGCAATCCGGCTGTTCACGAACGCTGCCATTCCGGGGTGGGCCACCTATTCCGCCGGTATATTGACAATCATCTCAATCCAGCTCATCACGGTTGCTAGCTGCTTTACATTCTTAATATTGTCCGCCAGATCTACCCCGGGGTTCATACCGCGTCGCGATGCGTTGTTGTTCGTCAGAGAGGTTCATACAGCTTATCAGCATGTCTGAGTTCAACTACATCGGGTCTGAATTGGATCTTTTCGCGGCGGCACATCACTGGAAATCTTATTGGTCCGCAGAAATCCGCCGAGTCATCCAGGGGGACGTTTTGGAAGTGGGAGCAGGGATCGGAAGCAATACACCGTTTCTTGATACGGGCCAGCTCGGACGATTTGTGTGTCTCGAGCCCGACCCACAGCTTGCCACTCGACAGGGGAAACGAGCAAGAGCCGGCACGGGCAAGTACGAAACTAGTTGTGGCACGCTGGCAACCCTAGCGGCAGAAGAACAGTTCGACACGATTGTGTACATTGACGTTCTGGAGCATATTGAGGACGACCGGGCAGAATTGAAGAGCGCACGGGATCACCTCAGGTCTGGCGGACGCGTCATCGTCCTGTCTCCCGCGCATCAGTGGCTGTTTACTCCATTTGATGCAGCCATCGGCCACTTCCGACGTTATAGGCGGCCCGCCATCCAGGCGATCTCGCCTGACGGCCTCGAACTCGAAATGTGCCGATATCTTGATTCCGTTGGCCTGTTGGCGTCGGTCGCAAACCTGGTATTGCTGAGGCAATCCATGCCTACAAAAAAGCAGCTTCGTATCTGGGACACCTTCCTTGTACCAACGTCACGGCTGATAGATCCGCTGCTGCTGCACTCTGTCGGGAAGTCGATTCTTGCGATATGGCGCAAGACCGTTTGAAGAACAGACCCGCTGCAAATTCGTCGCACGGGTCTGGTAGGCTGATGACTTTGGGTAATCCACGACCGGCCCTTTTCAAATCGTGTTTCCCGAAAATTCCACAATCTCTGGACTGAAGCTGCTGCTACAGGTAAGACTACGGAGCGCACCCCCTTTTAGAAACGCAAACCGGCGCGGGCAGACCA
>Ga0206821_10107_pt1 | contig 20368 bp, 20 predicted proteins | sample Alteio_BWOrgCont_85_FD_152860 | JGI IMG/M metagenome (GOLD analysis project Ga0206821, IMG submission 152860) | Enriched cells from forest soil in Barre Woods Harvard Forest LTER site, Petersham, Massachusetts, United States -... | ecosystem: Environmental > Terrestrial > Soil > Temperate forest >...
CGAAGAAACCCTTACAGATCACTCATAAGCTCTAAATATCGTTTCACTTTGGCCGGCGTGCCGCAGCGAAGTTTTAGAATAGGAAGAATACTTGTTCGCCAATCGTCCTCTAGGCTGACTAGTTCACGATTATGCCCTGTGTGCATCGAACAATATGCCAGTGGCCGCTCTGCTTCTTGAAGGTGCAACGAAACTCGTGAGCGCCAAGCATGCCATTCGTCCCATGATAACTATCGGATTAAGAAATGGAGGCTTCCTCCCGATCGTTGTTATAGTTGGGTCTATCGAAGAATGTTCGCCATCCCTCTGTTGCCGTCGTCGTGGGAACGTTGAGTCCTAGTGTGGGCCAGTCGCAAGCCGCACCGAATGATGCAAAGCTTAGTGGGCTGGTAGAATGCGTTGTCGTGACTTGCGCAATGATCTCGCAATCGTCCTCAGTGACTGGATCGGTGTTAGGAGTATTATATTGAGCGATAGCTTCAAAAGGGATGCACAGGAACGGGCAGGCTACAAAGCAAATGACTGTGCAACTGCGAAATTTGTTGAGCATCCTGGACGCCTGCGGTAGAGCTGGTTGGCACACTACTATGCTAGATTGATTGTTAGATCAGGGACTTGTTCATGCGTTGGCTAGTCATCCTGTCTACCCGCGGTTGCCTTTCGAATCCGATGTGCTGACGGGTCGTCTGCATCTAGTGTAAGCTGGGAAAGGCTAATTGGAGGCAACAGCATGGGATTTGAGATCCCCGAGGGGGAACACGTCTTTGACGCGAACTTCAATTGCGTCAGATGCAAGGTAAGCCGAACCAAGCTCGAGGATCGCGGTATGCCGCCTTGTCCAGGCCAACCGGAGCCGCAACCCAGAGAACGACAGCAAGCTCCGGGCAACTGACTATATCCAATCCTAACCGCCCTTAAAGCTAAGTCGAATCGGGTACAGCCCATTTTGGATAGTGCCGAGTTTGAAATCGGTCTGTTAGCGGCTAACTCGAACATCCAGAGGCGAGCCCGTTTTGGTTTCGACATAGAATGCGTTATTTGGATCCGCTTGGACATAAATCGGGCTGCCTTGCGATCCCGCAACGTAGCATGGATTGCTTGCGGTATCCCCGCATTTATCAGCCTGCGCGAGTGCTGTGGGAATTAGGTTGCGAACCGCGATGACCGCCAATGCCACCGCAATCGCAGTCAGTACACATTTTGTATATTGGTCAGTTGCCATTGGGTACCTCCTATTTCGAAGTTTGCTCTACCAATTCCTCGAACGAGCCCATCTTAACAGAAACACCCACCGCTATGGCAGGGGTGACCCCCAGGCCCTTGTGCTGACGCGCGAAATTATAATGCGCGAAATACAGGCCGCCAGCTGCACGTTGGTTCTCTGTCTTCTTGGAAAAGACATTTGTCAGTCGCATGAACTGACGCATTCCCATACGTATGGCGAGATTTTGGCGTTCCACTAGGCTGGTCGAGATGCGCTTTAATTTGGCTTGCGCTCCACTACGCGAACTGCCCGAAATATTAGTCCGCTCCCGATGCCTCTTTAACGGGATAATTATGGCGACTGCAGGCATTAGCGAAGGGCTGCATCCAACCGGGCCGGTGTTCACCGGATCAGTTATAAACAGCGTCGCATGAGCCTGGTGCGCATTTCAATGTGATACCTTGGCACAAGCTTCATATTGGCATCCAAGGCCACGAACGTCATAGGTCGCCAACCCGGGCGCGATTGTCGGTCGGCCTCGAAAACTGCCGATGCTTGCCCGACACGGGACCAGATTTCGCCAACATCAAGCGGCTTTCCGGTGGGACCACGCATTTTATGTTCATAATCTATTTGGGTAGCGCGCGCCATTTCGGTTGAATGGATCGAATTGCCCTCGACCAAACAGTTGATGATTTGGGTGCGGCTTCGCTGGGCGCGAGCTTCCAGGTACGATCCGGACGCGAAACTTGCAGAGAACGGCCCGGTGGTGGGAAGCGAAGTCAGGGTCTCAGGCTTGAAGGTCGGAAGCATTACCGCCAACTGGATGTGGTCGAAAATGTTAATTGCATTCTTGTTAGCTGCACCCCCGGTGTCGTTTTTGAGCCATTTGCCTTATCGAGCCTTGCTTAGCCGCCGCGTCACGTCGCGGGCCCGGCATACCTGGCAACAGTAAGAGTGGTCGGCATTGCCCCTAAATGAGCCGTCGTAAGCTACGGGTCCACCGATGTTTTTTAAGGCAGGGCGTCATCCTCGTAAGCCATCGCCGCCATACGTACGCATTTTGCCGGCGGGACCACCTGTATTGCTCTGCCGCTATACAACGGCATTCAACATTTGAGAGTTGGCCGAGTGGCCGCCCGGGTCACAAAAAACTCCCGCGCCAATTCGGCAAGAATGCTATAGTCCGCACTGAGCCGGGCCGGGTAGGGGGCGGATATGGCATCGCTGGTACAGCGTGAAAATTTAGCGCCATCGCATATTTTCCATTTCGTGATGATTAAGCCCACGCACTATGACGACGAGGGTTATCCGATCCAGTGGGTTCGCTCAATCATCCCCTCGAATACGCTTGCTTGTCTGAACGGACTTGCGGAAGATGCCCAACACCGCCAGATTCTGGGCCCAGATGTCCAAATTAGTCTCAGCGTCTATGACGAGACAAACTGCCGGGTAGTTCCGGCGCGCATTATCCGAAAAATTCGCAAGACGGGCGGAAGGGCGCTGATTGCGCTTGTCGGCGTGCAATCGAACCAGTTTCCGCGCGCTGTCGACCTCGGACGGCAATTCGCTCAAGCCGGGTTTCCAGTTTGTATCGGCGGATTCCATGTCTCGGGTTGCATGGCGATGTTGCCTGAGTTGCCAGCAGATATCCGCCAAGCGCAAGCGCTTGGGATTTCCCTGTTTGCCGGCGAGGCCGAAGAGGGCCGCCTCGATCAGGTGCTGAAGGACGCCTTTGCGGGAAAACTGGCGACCATCTACAATCATATGGATGATCTGCCTTCACTAGAAGGCGAGCCTCCGCCGATATTGCCGGCCCGGCTACTGCACCGCACCGTGCGCTCTCTTTCCAGCGCGGATCTCGGCCGCGGCTGCCCCTATCAATGCTCATTCTGCACGATAATCAACGTGCAGGGCCGAAAGAGCCGCGTGCGCACTGCTGATGATCTAGAGCGCATTGTGCGCGAGAACTACGCACAGGACATCAAGCGTTTTTTCATCACGGATGACAATTTTGCTCGTAATACCAATTGGGAGAAGCTTTTCGATCGCCTGATAGCTCTGCGTGCCGAGGGAATGACATTCACTTTCGTGATTCAGGTTGATACGCTGTGCCACAAGATTCCGGGATTCATTGAAAAGGCCGGTAAGGCTGGCGTGACGCAGGTATTCATCGGCCTCGAAAATATTAATCCCGAGAATCTGATCGGCGCGAATAAGCGACAGAATAAGATTACCGAATATCGCGAATTGCTACAGAAATGGCGCGCGCAGGGCGTTGTGACCTATGCCGGATATATTCTGGGGTTCCCGGCAGATACTAAGGAATCGATCCTCCGCGATATCGAGATCATCAAGCGCGAATTGCCGATTGACATACTTGAATTTTTCTTCCTGACACCGCTTCCCGGTTCGGAAGACCACAAGATGTTGGTCAAGAAGGGCGTGTGGATGGATTCCGACATGAACAAATTCGACCTAAACCACCGTGTTTCACACCACAATACCATGTCGGACGCGGAGTGGGAGGATGCTTATCGTGCGGCATGGAGGACGTTCTACACGCCTGATCATGTGCGCACGATCCTAAGGCGGAAGGCAGCCACCCCCAATGGCCGAATGAAAATGACGCTTCATATGATCATCTGGTTCTATCTAGCTATCACGTTTGAGGGCGTTCACCCGCTTGAAGCCGGGGTATTCAGGCTGACGTCGCGGCGCGATCGTCGGCCCGGCATGAAGCGGGAAAATCCGCTCATATTCTACCCACGCGTTTACGGCCGCGAATTGATTAAATACGCTCGCGCGCTGCCCATCGCTCTGCGCTTTGACCGCATGCGACGCGAAGCGGAGAAAGCCACGGATCGCTGGACCTATACTGATCTCGCTACCGCGGCGCCACGCGATGATGAATACGAGACCTTAGATCTCTACGTGGCCACTACGGGTGGCGGAGCAGCACTCATGCGAAAGCGCCGGGAAGATGCGATCCGCGCTCACGCGGCAGGCGCGATTAACGCTGGGATCTGACCAATTATTTTGAAAATCTCAAGCGGCACAGGCTGTGATTCCGGCTGGTCGCCCCGGAAACCGCGTTGTTTAATATGCCACGATCTCGTGATGCAATAACTGGTTCGGCCCATAGCGCTACTCTAGTTTGCGTCTCTCTTAATAAGAGCGGCCGCGTTGCAGATCCTGACCCGAAAGCTTTGCCGTGAAACCGGACTGACGTACTTCTTGATTTCTTCTGCTAGACCCGTCCAACGTTGCGCGCCTCCAAAAAAGGACAGCGATATACAAGATCATCGCAAAAATGCCTACCAAGATCGCCTCATTCTTCGGAGAAAGCTGGAACAAAAAGCTGGCGTGCCGTGCAGCATAGCGCACATCGCCAAACATCACTCCCATCTCAAAAAGTAACCAAAATGACAGGGCATAAAATACCGAAGGATACTTACGCTCTGCGTTAAGCAGTGGGCGTGCAACCCACTGATAAAAGGCCTTCGTTTTCGAAAGGTGGCCAAGAGAAAAAACGCTTGCACTTCCCAGGATTGCACCGCCGACCAAATCCGTCGGGTAATGCAATCCTAGATAGAGTCTCGGCAAACAGATCCAAATAGCCGTGTAAAGCAGGAGTAGGATTCCCAAAGGGCGCCACAAAAGGTAAACGCCCAGCGCAAGAGAAAAAAACATCGCAGCATGATCACTAGGAAATGAACTCCAATCCACAAAGTTTGGCGCGATTGGAAATGAAGGCGCATGGAAATGCACATCGGCGTACATCGGTCTAACGCGGAAAGGCAATATGTGTGAGAAGCAACGGGCGATCACGAGAGCAGTGAAACTGGCCAATACCATTGCAATAATCGTTCGACGTTGGTCATCGCCCCTCTGTCCCCGGTATTCAAACCAAAGCCAGCAGTAGACCCCCATGAACAAGCCACCTTTCAGGAGGAAGAATTGCTCTTCGAAGTTCACAAGCGAATCTAGAAACGGCTGCCCCGCAAACCCGTTTATGAAATGGAAAATTGAATTATCGAACTGCTCGAACATCATCATCTCACTAGGGTCTTTGCTGACGTCGAAGTGCCTACTGGCATTAATTCATATGGATATTTTTCCACATGCGCGCACTCATTGGCCTTTAACTGCCTATTGTTTTGGGTTTGACATTCGCGCACTTCTCCGAGGTTTGCACCTTTCAATTTCTTATTTGGTTAATTGGGAGCCATGCTGGATAGAGGGGCAGAACTTGCTAGACCCGTCAGGGGGTTCCCGGGAACGCCGGCAGATGTGCCCGAGCGCATGGAGCAAATACGAAAGAGTGATTGAGCATCTAAGCCCGCCCCGGGTCAAAAAAGGCGTCCCGCTCGAAGAGCCGATTTATTATTTTGGCTGGCCATCCCTGAAAGCGATGCTGATTAATGGGCCACGACATTTTGATGTCAGCTGATTAATCTCCAACCTTGTGTCTGTTCAGTACGGGATAGATTAGTTGGCGCTACGGAGGCCCAGTTAATTCTCAATTTGCGCAGATTTATTAACATAGTAAGAGCAGTCGGCACATTGTTGCGTTGATAAGGCCAATGCGCTCAGCACAAAGAGGGGTCGCGGATCGACTTACTAAGCTGGCTCAATTGCGGCGCACGCCATAAATTCAGTAAAAGTCTCTATTATTGTCAAAGTACATGATCAAGCTCACGCACCGGCAGTTAGTTCTGTCATTGGCACTTGCGCCTTTGCCGACCACTTCCCCGCTGGAGGCCGGGGCATCGATAAAGGAACTGGCCAATTTGTTGGCCTGTTTAAGCAAGAGTATGTGCCCAAGTACAGCGATATTCTGGCGTTATGAAATTGGCAGAAGATGGTAAAGTCCCATGTATGCCGGACGCAGGGGGCGGCCCATTTGTTGAACACCGGAAATGGCGCCGTTTACGATGCATCAAACGCCATTGGTCGCTATGGCGTAATCATACCGGGGGTCCCAAGGGCTATACCGCGATCGATCTAGGCAGCCAGGCCATCCTTGGAATGCCTTTTACCAAAAAGAGTTTTCGGCACAATTCTCGACGATCCAACCTAGATGTCTGATCTCCCGAACCATTTTAAGGTAAGCCGTCAGCTTGACAGGCTCCGGTGGAAAGACACCTGCACATTTCAACTTGTTAGAAAGTGCAACCAAGTAGTTGGGGCAATCTGCAGGAAAGGTCGGGGGACGAGACAGGGTGTCAGCTGCCCGGTCATGGGCGCGCCTATAGGAACGCATTGCGCCATCAGCAACTTCATGACATGCTGATGCAGGATCACGCACAGTGCCGTTAACGGGCTCGGGGGCTGGTTTGGCACACGACGTATTCATTTCTTATTCGTCAAAAGATAAGCCAATCGCGGATGCCACTTGCGCGACGTTGGAAAGTAATGGCATTCGCTGCTGGATTGCTCCCCGCGATATATTGCCGAGCGCAGATTGGGGGGAAGCAATTGTGGACGCCATAAATGGCGCTCATGTTTTTCTACTGGTCTTTTCTAGCAATGCGAACGAATCTTCTCAAATCAAGCGCGAGGTCGAACGCGCCATTAACAGGGGCATTCCTGTCGTCCCATTCAGGATTGAAAATGTTGTACCAACAAAGTCGTTGGAGTATTTCCTTTCGACACCTCATTGGTTGGATGCTTTCAGTCCACCGTTGGAACAACATCTAAGTTATCTTTCAACTGTCGTATCCAATATCTTAGGTAGTAAATCAGTCCCTTCGCCCACCCCATTGCGAACTTTGCACGCTGTCAAGGAGGCACAGACAACTAATCGTCGGTGGTTGATAGGAGGTGGCGGTTTAGCTATCGCGGGTCTTATGGGGGGCGGGTATGTTCTATTTAGGGGCTCCAAATCCGACAGCTTTGCAGGCTCTTGGACTGCGCAAAGCATCGATTTTGGTCCCGATGTTCCCAGTCCATTTGCCATCTTTTCAATTAATAGCTTTTATGAAGCCGCGCTCGCAGGAAAAAAGGTCCATGCGACCTTCAGTTTGGGCGACGTAGGGGATTATCGCTCTAGTTGGGGTGGTGAGGACACTGGCATCGTAAATTATGCAGGGCAGAAGGCCGTGTTTACTTCCGATTTAACCCGGCAGAATTCGGCATTTTCCTATGCCGTTTTGTCTGCTCCCCCGGCTAATGTCGTCTCCTTTTTAGGAGGACATGAGGGCCAAGCTGCTATTACTTTATCATCGCTGGGATCGTCCACTTCCATGTTAGTCGGCTCATCGCAAGGGCCCGGACTGACGGGAGAATGGACTACTAACACAGCAGCGACTCCAACATTTGATGCAACTCGCACATCGCTCAGTGTGTCAGCCCAGGGCCGCTATAATTATAAATTTGATTTTTCCGAATCTGGCACATTTCAAGCGGCTAATGGAACCTGGACCCGAACCCGCCAAGGCGCACTACCGCAAAGTGGAAATTACAAATTTGACGGTCAAGAGCGCGTTACCGCAACCGGCAACGGGGTCACTATTGTTTGGCAACGCTCTGCTTAGCTTGCTTCACTTGATCAGTAGAGGTTCCCAACAGGGTGAATTCCGCTCCGACAACTAGGAAACTGTGAGAGACCGCCATGAGTATCCTACCCGATTGGAATTCGATTGAAAGTACCGCGCGCTGGAGCGATGGGCTGTTCTGGGCCGGGATCATCGCGCTTGTTTTGTTGGCGGCAACGGAGGTCGCTTCCCATATATACGGCAGTCGATCCACGTCTCTCGTTTCAGAGCGCGAGCGCGTGCAGTTAGAGGCTAGCAAACAAGCTGATAGACATCACCAGACGGAAACTGAGCGGCTAATAAACGAGCTTTCGGCTGCAAAAAGCGCGATGGTATCGGCGCAAAGGGACGCTGCACAAGCCCGTACCCAGTCTCAGGCTGCCGAAGAAAGTACGGATCAAGCGCAGGCAGATGCGGCCCCTCGCGCGTTGTCTGTTGAACAGAAGCATTACCTTATTGCGGCCCTCAGTCCATTTTCCGGCCAAAAGGTGTCAATCACGTCCATTGTCGGGGACGCTGATGGAGATAGGTTCAAACAGGATTTCGTCGCTGTTCTAAAATCTGCAGAATGGAGATTTGATGAAAAAAAAGATGTCGAACAGACTACAACAATCCCGCCACTTATTGGTGTGCAGGTAACGGTGAATGAGGACGAGGTGCGCGCCGGACGCGTCCTGCAATCGGCCAGGGTGTTCGTTCAGGCATTACATAAACTTGGTATAACGAAAGGCAATACACTTTTCGTCGATAACCAGGTTCCTGTCGGAATGATCAAGTTAACTGTTGGGACAATGCCATAGTGCCCAATCCCTTTGCTAATGCGCAAATGAGGCGAAGCTCTAGCATATGCCGGCAAGAAAGAAGAAGCCCGAGTTCAACACGAAAAATCATCAACGTTGGATCTGAATGCTGCGGACAGGACCGAGCGTCGGTGTTTTCTGAGCGCTCAATGTTCGGGTCCTGACGCGATCCACACCGCCCAGCGCAGTCGCGCAATATCATGCGCGGGGTTCCGCCTTTTCGTGCTTATCGACAATCTCTTGGAGAGTCACGGCAAGTAACTGGCGCGGCCGCACCATCGATCTCTTCGAGCGTCGTTTCAGCGTTGACGGGATCAAGCGTCACAAACCAACGCCCGTGGCCTATGCCTATGTCGCGCGCGAGCTGGGCGCGCAGCCTTCGGATACGTTTATGATCTCCTGTCACATCTGCGATACGATTGGCGCCAAGGCAGCCGGCTGGGGCGCGGCATTGATCAAGCGTCCCGGCAGCGACCTGGCGGAGGTCGGTCCAAAGCCAGATTTCGTGGGCAATGATCTCGACCAAGTTGCCGATTAATTGATCCGGCGCTCTCAAGAATAATGAGACATAGGCAGCTTGCAGATAGATAACCAAAGGCGAATTTCGCAAATCCGCGGGCTAGCGCTTTGCCGGCCTCGCTATCTCCGCGTTGCCATAGTGATCGCCAACACGGCCGTTCTTAATAAAGTCGGCCATCATCTGGAAATAGCCTAGCGCATAGCGCGTGGAGATGCGTTCGCCTTTCGTGTCGAGTTCGTAAAGCGTCATGCCGTGCTCTGCTCTTGGATAGACGACCAACGTATAGTCTTTGCCTTCCGCGATCAGCGATTTGATTCGTTTGGAGGTCTCCCCGCTCGGTGCATCGAGATCGTTGCCACCCAAAATCCAGAGCTGCGGCGTGGTCGAGGCTCGCAGCGCGGGCATCGGATCATAATTGAACGGTGTAGCCGCAAAGGGTTTGATCGCTTTGATGATCTGCTTCTGGTCTAGCGGGAGAAACATGAAAAGGTAATCGCCGTGGACGTCCTTGTACCAGGGTTCGGATTTATATTTCTGCCGCAGCGCATCAAATTGCGCGTAGCCGTCCATGCCATGCGTGGCCACCACATGTTCACCGGCGCTAGCGAGTTCCAGCGCTTTCGCTGTATCCGCCGCCGAGTGGTGGTGGAAATACATGTCGAGTGCGACGCTCTCCTGATCTTCGTCTATGACATTAACGGCGAGGCCGTAACTGATAATTGCGAATTCCACGGGCGCCTTGTTCGCCGCCAGTGGCGCTACCCATCCCCCCTGGCTGCCGCCCCAATAGCCGATGCGTTCCAGCCTCGCGCCTGCAAGGCGCCTGGCTTCATTCATGGCGTTCACCGCATCCAAAGCCAGCAAGTTGTAATCCTGAGTGTAGACACCGCCTGAGCGGCCGGTACCGCGCTTGTCGTAGACGAACGCGCCAATACCTAGAGCTGGGAAGATGCGCTGCAGGAATAACGTATCGATCCCGGAGCTGTGTTCGGAGCCGTGTATCAGCACCACCACCGGAACCCTCTCATTGCCGATTGGCATAATCAGCCGGCCAACGAGCTTCACATCGCCGCTATCAAAGGTGGTATCGCCCACACGGAGGGAGATACGCTGGCCACTTTCCTTTCCGAAGGTGATCGTGCCCTTGTCGCAATTAAAGAAAACAGCTTTTCCATCCAGCCGATTGGTCCAGCCATAGGTGCTAGTCCATGTGCCGTTCGTCTGCTTGTGCAACTGGCCTGTTTCACCTGAGAGCAGGCGCCAGCGCAGCGTATCGCCCTCCGACGGCGCGATATCGACCGCAGTGCCGTCAGAGAGGCGGTATACGCCGACATGGCAATTGACTATAGAGTCGGCCATCGCCGGGGCAGCAATCGATAGCGAGATTCCGCAGAGTACAGATGCGATGACCGATTTCATGCTCGAAACTTTTCAATGTCGTGGACCAAGGACGTCAATCGTCAGCCTTTGTGCGGACGAGAGCAAGATCAATAGACGAATTTCGCGATCGATATATCTGGACGTATCCTGTAATAACTTTCGCCACCACCGTTCCGTGCGCGTCATTCGTGTGAGTTCCCACCGGTTACGGAGCCACCATCCTGTCGCATCCAACGATCATACGTCATTGGTGGCGGTGAAGGAGGCAACGGTTCCGCTCGCCAGTGGTATTGGTCGGTAGCCGGTTCACCGGAGAGCCAGCGATTGTTTGCGGACCGACGCTGGCTATGCCGCTAAGGACAACCTCATGCACATATGACACCGTTTCGCCATTGATCTAGTTAACCAACTCTACATGCACCAACAATTCGTCTCCTGTGAAACCAAGCGCGAGACCTTGACGGAAATGCGCTCGCGTCGCCCGACGAACCGTTAGTGTCTGTTCGCCGCTAATGTCGCGCTAACTTCGAACCGTTGGTGGCGATAAGGAGCGTCGATCAACCCTTTGGTCGCCGGCGCGTCGAGAGCGAAGGGGTGGGGACAGCAACTTGCCTTGTGGCGAGTGGCTGTTGTCGTCTGACAAGGATTTGCAAGGGTGCGTCGCGAAAACGACGTTGTGCGATCGATTGAGCCGCCGCAAGCTGCCCAAAACCGTTGTTCTCGGGATAAGACGTTAGCCAGCGGCCGTCTTGCCCCTAAGATGTTGATTGGTGGTTGGTAGGCAAAGTACCCTTCACCAACACGAAGCCTCGAAGTTAGGCGCATTGCCATGAAAGTGGGCGATCCGAGGTCAAAGTCGCCATACCCCATAAGTCGAACTGGCGGAATTGATATCTAATTGCTCCGCAGCGCTTCGTGACAGTTTAAATGCAGTGGCTAATCAACACGCCTAGTCCTGTCGAATTCTGGTGTTGGCCCGTCTCAGAGCCTAAGACAAGCGAGGCATGATCGCAGCGTTGGTTAACGCAGTGACCCAGTTAACCTTAAGCGTCATCCCGATTAACCTTCGACAGTAGTTGGCGTAGGCTCGCCCTGGGCTTGGAGAATTTTATGAGAAAGCGAACTATCGGAACGCTGGTCTCTGAATGCGCCGCACTGGCAATCGTTTCTGGCGCGCTGTCGATCTCCACATCAAACCCAATTGTCGCCGAAACTGTCTGCACATCCATTGTGTCGGGAATGAGCGGAAGGATCGTGAACGCCTGTAATGCTTGCACGCAGCGGTTGATCAGCTGCCGGGCCGATGTACTACGTGGTCCCTCGTCGGCCTATCCATCAAGGTATTTGACCTGTCTGTCTTCTGAGCAAGCGTGTATTGATGCAGCCGAACGCTTTGCCCAATCAGCGGATTCTAGCCGCTCGCTGGAAAAGAAAGAAGGCACTGACAAAGTCGGCGCAGACCCATCTACATTTAGTGTTAGTTGCGAGGATGGTTCTCAGCGAGGCAGCAAGGTCGGTTGTGTCATCACAGGGGGGCCAGACGACAACCCGAACGACCTTAATTTCAGACTTAATATCGGACCAAAGACCGTGGCGGGTTCCCCATTCATAACGTGCCAGTCTGGCAACTACGCATCATTTTATCCAAATGGTCGCATTGAATCGTGCACGATTGGTCGGATGAGCCCAGAGGGCTCCGAAGTCGGGCTTTCGGATGTGTCGAATGCGCCAAAATTCTGCTCATACGGCTCTCAAGTGGAATTCGACGCCCGTGGCCATGTCATTTCGTGCTAATGATGCCTGACGGGAGGGACGCGTTGCGTCCCTGCCTGCTTTGACCAGCATTCGCAACCCTTCAATGAGGATTTTTGCTTGTCAAAGGCGGCTAAACACAAAAAAGTCAATGGGCTCAATCACAGGATCTTGTGGCAGACGCGATGCCACATGCTGCTTAAGTAGCGCCATCCCACTTAAAAATTCGTCGTCTGAAAGCTGCGCGAGAATTGAATCGGCGCGGTGGGCGGTCTTCTCGGCGAAAGCGCTCCATGTCGGTGCGACTTCGGAGCGCACAAGTTCATAGTGCACACGCCTAAAACGCTGATCGACAAAAATGGACAGTATCGCTTCTCGGGATTGTAACGTCCGCCGCAGTATATCACCGCTTCTGGCAAAGAAGGGAACGTAAGGATATGAGTGGATTTCATTGGACGTTACGGCGCGCAAACACACTGTGCCGCCTGGTTTCAGAACGCGATGACACTCGCGAACGACCTGGACAGGATCAGTGAAGTGATGAAACACCATAGACATGAAGACCATATCGATGGACTGATTTGCTAGCGGTAGTGCTTCTCCAGGCGCGCGCTCATATCGTACGCGGTCCGTCGCCTTTTTTCTCGCCTCAGCCAGCATTTTTTCCGATGGATCGAGAGCGACGGTATGTCCGCCAAACTGTTCCGCCAGAACCTCGGAATATCTTCCGGTGCCGCAACCAAGATCGAGATATTCGGCCCCTTTCCGTTTTGGGACCCACGGAGCAATGACATTGAGCCAGTGCGCGAGTGTTGACGGTGAGTATCTCCTGCCAGCATCGTATGAAGTAGCGATATTGGTCCGGTCATAATCCATCAGCTGTATCTCATCCGGCTGAGCGCAACATCGCTTCTGACTTTATGAGGATTCTTTGCAGGTCAACCTGCCGGATATCGAAAGCCCGACTGAGGAAGTCCTAATGAATAGAAACGGCAGGTTATCGCACATCGTCTACGTCCGCCAGGTGAGTGTAATCTGAGCCACTCACGCTTCTCTTTTCCTCATCGCTCCGCCCACCACTAAGCTCCGCGCCCTGGGTGAGCATGGTGGCATCCAAGACTGACCCAGCCAACAGCTTCTTCAGCTTGCGGTTTTCGTTTTCCTAAGCTTTGAGTTTCTTAATCCCGACAAATCTGGTCTCGAAGTATACTGGCTGCGCCTCATTCTCCATCTCCATCATCGAAAGGATCCTACCTCATTTTCACGGCCAGCGGCAGGATCTACATTACCGGCGATCTGAACACGAAGGCGCAGAATTTTTCGATTTTATGTGACCGAACTTCTCACTGCGGATGGATTATTCGGAGCGCTTGAACCGATTGGCAATATCGGCGATCATTTATGGTAATTCTGCATCGGCTGGATAGGCCTGCAAAAACGACAACCGCGATGAACGAACACCAAGACCTCATTAACAGCGCTTTTCAGTTACATCGGTCGGGGCATATCCGAGAAGCGCTCGATTTCTATAATGAAGTTCTACCTTGGCAACGGAATAATGCCCAGTTACTGTATTTGCTTGGCACTGCGAATCTGCAGATTGGGCAGATGGAACAGGGGATTGAGCTAATTCAAAGCTCACTGGCTATTCACCCAAGCAGTCCTGTTGCACATAATAATATTGGCCTTGCCCTGCAAGCGCTTAAGCGACTGGACGAAGCGCTGGAAAGTTACGACAAGGCATTGGCAATCGAACCGGACGATGCTGACACGTACAGCAACCGGGGCAATGTCCTGCGAGATCTCAAGCGACTAGACGAAGCGCTGGAAAGTTACGACAAGGCATTGGCAATCAAACCAGACTTTGCCGAAGCGCACTACAACAGGGGCAACGCCCTGCAAGATCTCAGGCGATGGGACGAGGCGTTGGCAAATTACGATAGGGCATTGGCGCTCAATCCTGGCTTTGCTGACGCGCATAACAACCGGGGCAATGTCCTGCGGGAGCTCAAACGATGGGACGAGGCACTGGCTAGTTACGATAATCTATTGGCGATCAAAGCAGATTATGCCGAAGCGTACAGCAATCGTGCCAATGCCCTGCAAGATCTTAAGCGATGGGACGAGGCGTTGGCAAGTTACGATAAGGCATTGGCGCTCAAACCTGACTTTGCCGAAGCGTACAGCAACCGTGGCAATGTCCTGCGAGAGCTCAAGCGACTGGATGAAGCCCTGGAAAGTTACGACAAGGCATTGGCGATCAAACCAGGTTATGCCGCAACGTACATGCACCGAGGCAATGTCCTACGGGATCTCAAGCGACTGGACGAAGCGCTGGCAAGTTACGACAAGGCATTGGTATTCAAACCAGATTATGCCGCAGCGTATAGCAACCGTGGCACTGCCCTGCAAGCACTCAAGCGACTGGACGAAGCACTGGCGAGTTACGACAAGGCATTGGCAATCAAGCCAGACTTCGCTGACGCGTACTACAACCGGGGCAATGTCCTGCGAGATCTAAGGCGACCGGACGAAGCGCTGGCAAGTTACGACATGGGGTTGGCAATCAAACCAGACTATGCCGAAGCGTACTGCAATCGTGGCAATGCTCTGCAAGATCTCAAGCGATGGGACGAAGCGGTGACAAGTTACGACAAGGCGTTGGCTCTCGAATCTGATTACGCCGATGCTCTGAACAACCGCGGCAATGTCCTGCAGGATCTTGGACGTCATGTGCAGGCACTGGAAGATTTTGAGAAGGCCATGTCTGTCGATCCTGGCCATCGTTATGCATTCGGCAATTTGGCCGGTGCAGCGCTTCGTCTTTGTGATTGGAAGCGCTCTGCCCGTCTCGCAAGCGATCTTGAAGCCCATGTAAGGAGTGCAAAATCGATCATCGCGCCTCTCACAGTGCTGGGCTATAGCGATGATGCGTCGCTGCAGCTTGAATGTGCCAGAAGCTATGTTTGGGATAAGATTTCGTTCCCACAACCGCCATTGTGGAACGGTGCGATCTATCACCACGACAAAATCCGTATCGCCTATCTCTCGGGGGATTTCCGCCAGCATGCAATGGCCTATCTCCTCGCGGAGCTTTATGAGCGCCACGACCGCACATGCTTTGAAATTATAGGGATATCTCTGGGTGAGGATGATGGTAGCGAAATGCGCGCCCGCCTCATTAAGGCATTTGACCAGTTTCACGACGTTGGCTCGCAAAGCGACCTGGATGTGGCAAAGCTTCTTTATAGGCTAGAGGTGGACATCGTCGTCGACATTAACGGCCACACCCGGCGTGCGCGTCCGGAGATTCTCAGCCATCGCCCTTGTCCTTTACAGGTAAATTATTTGGGCTATCCCGGCACAATGGGAGCCGACTTTATTGATTATATCATTGCAGATAATACTGTTTTGCCGACCGACCAAGCAGCGTTCTTCACAGAGCACGTCGTTCATTTACCGGATTGCTACCAGGCGAATGATTCCAGGCGGGCGATTTCAACAGCAACTCCCACACGGCAGGAGGTTGGATTGCCTGAGGACGGCTTTGTATTCTGCTGCTTCAATAACAATTGGAAGATCTCTGCGCCAGTGTTTGATATCTGGATGCGCCTTCTTGGCTCGGTCCCAGGCAGCGTGCTATGGCTCATCGAAGATAGCTCTGAAACAAGGAAGAATCTGCTCGCCGAGGCGGCGTCTCGTGGAGTTGATTATCGACGCCTTATCTTCGCGCCCCGCGTTAAATTGGAGGATCATCTGGCCCGGCATCAGTTGGCCGACCTCTTCCTCGACACGCTTCCCTATAATGCCCATACCACGGCGAGCGATGCTTTATTGGTTGGGCTGCCGCTTCTAACCTGTCGTGGTTCGGCCTTCGCTGGCCGAGTTGCAGCAAGTCTTCTCCTAGCAATCGGCATGCCAGAGCTGGTGACGGAGAGTCCGCAAGAATACGAAACATTGGCGTGCAAACTAGCGCGCGCCCCAGAGCTGCTCCAGTCGCTGCGATGCAAACTACGACAAAACCGTCTCACCCATCCGCTCTTCGATACCGATCGTTTCCGGCGCAATATCGAACAAGCGTACACCACAATGTGGAAAATATCGCAGCAGGGCGATGCTCCTGCAACCCTCGTCACTAAACCAGAATTGTCTTTCCTAAGATCCTCACACGCGGACGCCTGAATCAAGGTGACATCAATAGGTCTGCGGCGTTTGTCAGGATTTAAAGTCTGAGCCCGTTTACATGATGCGACTCGTATGGAAGGACGATCAATCTGGTCGTGTACCTCCATGCGGTCGCCTTCGCATTCTGGATCGTACGGATGATTGCGCAGCTCTTTGATAGGCAGGGGCCGTTGGCGAGCTCACCCGTCGCGTAGGCACCTACTTCGTCAGCTTGCCGGCCGGCCCACACGTGGCACTCCTGCCTTGCCCAACGCACCGGAACCAATCGGTTAGACCGGCAACAGCCAATTGATTATTGCGCTGATCATTTTCTACGCCCAAAATCTTGCGCATGGGATTCCGCAACTCTAGCGATCGTGAAGCGGATAGAGCCAGCATTTATCTTCCACCGGTCGTCTCGCTCGCTGGAGCTCATTGGGGCGTCGTGATGTGGAAACGTCTCTTATGGCATCTGTAAGATTTCAGAACGAGACGCTCTGACATTTTGACGGTCCGGTACGGGAGGCCGGAAATGTGCCCACCTGGTTCATCAATTGGACAAGTCAACATAGTCGCTCTGTGAGATCTCCGGCTATTTTCTGGGGATAGCCGCTGGCCAATCTTCGATCAAAACCTTTGCCACCAATTGGACGTGACCGTTTCCGTCCGGCTTGAATACCAACGTCTCACCGTCCTGTAGGCCGCTGGCTTTGTCGGGAAAGGCCGCGGCGATGTTCGGCATATGGGTAATGATGATGGTGTTTTTCCCCGCTACAGGCATTTGCTCTACCGCGGCCTGCAGCCAGGCGGCAGGGCCTGGACCGTTCAGGCGTGCCATACTGTGACCCTGGTCGCCCAGTTGGGCCACAGTCCGGGGTGTACCGAAGCGCGCCAGCCGCACGGTTTCCAATGCCCGGTAGGTTGGGCTTGATAGAACCGTTGCCACAGGAATACGGAGCGCTTTGAACGCGTGTCCCATCGCTTCTGCTGTTTCACGTCCCTGTTCGTCGAGTTGCCGCTCCAACCCCATATTCTGCGAATCAGCCATGCTCTTACCTGGCGGTTTCTGCGGAGAACTGGCATGCCGCATCAAAAGTACGAAGCCGCCCTGGCGCAGTTGTTCGATCAGGTCAGGCTTGAGGTCGGCCAGAGCCGGTGAGGCAGCTAAAACAAAGAGTAGACCGACAACCTTCCTTGCGAGGGGGATTTTCGAAGTTGGCATGCGACCTGCCTTCATTGTGAGGCTTGTTGTCATATTGCAACCGATGCTAATGCTACTAGGTGTCCTCAGGCCGCGAAAGATCGCGCTGCCGAATCGAACGCTCTTGACATACATTGGCCTGCGTTCAAGGTTCACCAGGCTTGAAAGCTAAGTCCCAACCTGATGGAAGTCCCTGATTAGCCATTGCCATGACGGACGCGACGGTCGTGTAAGTTCCCCCCAGCAGTGTAAGGTCAACGATTTGCTGATCGTTCAGAAACTGATGTAGCCGTCCGTAGGTCTCATCAGAGACGGCATGCTTTGTATAAAGCTCCATACAAAAGTCATAGACCGCCGCTTCGTCTGGTTGCATGGAGGTTGGCCGGATGTTGCTTTTCAGCTGAGCCAAGGTGTCAGGCGCCACACCGGCTTTGATGGCCGGTGCATAATGGGTGGCCCATTCCACTTGGCTACGCCACAGTCGGCCTTGGATCATGATAGAAAATTCCTTAAGTCGATTCGGCACTGTCGATTGGAAGCGCAGGTATTCCATCAGGTTAATGATCTGTTGAGCGGCTTGCGGAGATCGCAACATTATATGATATGGCCCTCCAATCCCGATCTTTGAAAACTTGAGGATACGATCTGCAATTGGGCGCTGTTGATCGTCGAGCTGCGTCACGGAGAGTTCAGGAAAACGGGGAGATTGTGCTTTCGTCAACGACATGCAAGCCATACCGCCAAGCCAGCTGACTGTTATCACCATGGCTATCGTCGCACTCTTGGCGAGTTTCGCACTCATCGTTGTCTCCCTGGAGCCCTTGCGCTGCCTGAATGAAGCCCATTGCTTCAATTGTGTTTGCCAATAACAGATCCAGCCGGATTCAAGAATATGCGTTTTTGACACAGCGGACAGTCAGCGAAGAAATCGCTCGACGAAATCAACCAGTTCGCTCACAATCTCCAGCCGCTCGCTCAATCAGATGACAACGCAAATTCTGGCGTGTTCGTACAACGCATTAACGCGCCCAAAGTCATCAATCCGATGTTCGAAGCGTAGCGGAAATGCTTCGGACCAGTTACAAAAATTGGCACAATGCTCATCGTCGTAAATTAACCGTTTGAGCAACAATCTATTTTTCAATCGCCCATCGGCTTCTTAGGCTGATTTTCGCAATTTCTCAACCTCGCGGGATGACGGCTAGCTGTACTATCTGGCCCTTTTCCAGATTAACAGTCAGCACGTTTTTCGGTTCGTCGTAACTCAACTTCGACGAATCCAGAGCGACGATTTTTTCGGTGCCTAGGAGTGCAAATTCCACCTTGCTTGGCCTGCGGTTTGCGTCCAATTCAACCCTTTGCGCGGCGCCAACTGTTGTGCCCTTTTCGTCAACCACCCTGGCGTAGGCAATCTTATTCGGTGGGTTACTCAGGCTGCTAAGCACGACCGTCGCATTGGCTGCGCCCGCCAGGAGAAGCATGACCGCACTACTGACCGCTAATGTGGTTATAATTTTCATTGCATGCTCCTCTTCTATTTCGATAATCATATGGAGGAAAATCGCGAGCCTCGCCGTTGAGAAGCTCCCGCACTCCTTTTACGAAACGACTTGGACATCACGAGCGTTCCGCAGTTGAACCAACCTGCTGGGGCGGTTAAGTTCCTTGGTGCCCCCAAGTTTAAGAAAATTAGGCACTTACAGCGCAAATGGAGCGACGCTGAGCAACCAAAACAATCCCGGCACCCCCCTCGATATTGCGGTGCCGAGCTGCCTCTGCAAGCCCGGCAGGATCAAAACGGGCAGAAGCCATATTGATGGCAGACGTTTAAGCCCACCCGCGTCATTGCTATCCTACTTGAGGTAGCCCTCAGCCCTCCCAAGCCCGGGCACCATCCGCGCTGCCATTTCGTCGTGCTTGACGAAGTAATGATAGGCTGCTCCAGCCACGTGCAAGACTATGAAGGCTAGCAGCACATAGACCAACACGTTATGGATGTCTCCGCATTCGTGGCCCCAATGCGAGCCTTTCGGGGCCACAGATGGAAGAGTGATGATACCGAAGAGTTTCACGTTCCATCCACGTGAATTGGTTGCTGCCCAGCCCAGCAGCGTCATTGCAAGTACGAGCAAATAGAGTGCCCAATGGACCAAGCCAGACGAAACCCGTTCCAGCGGCGCGAGCGTTGGGAGTTGCGGCACCGGGTGGAACAGCCGCCAAATCAGCCGGATCAGGATGAAGAACAAGATGGCTGCTCCGACAGAGAAATGCCAAGAAACCCACCCTTCATCTTGGGTGTGCCGACCGATGTGAGGCATTATCGAGCCAATCGCGTATTGCACCGCAAGAAGAGCAAAAATCAGCCAATGCAAAACCTTCGCTACAATTCCATATCCAGGTGCCTGGGTGAGTGCCACGTATACCTTCCCGGTTTGTTCACATAGATCAGACACGTTGCAAGACGGCCCCGCCACCAACCAATAGCAACTGGCGTACATGGGAATTGCATAATTTTTCCCAATCATTGAGCAAGTGAAAGCCAGATCCCCCTGAAAATAGGATTGCGAATTACCCGCAATCATCGTGGATGAACCGCAGCATTTCCCGCGCTAGAAATTCCCCCGCAAAAGGGGAACCTCATGTCCATTCATCGCTTGGGACTCACAGTCTTATTCCTGATCGCTTCGGTCGCTGGCGCGCTTGCCAATCCGACCGACGAGATCCAAGTCTACACCAGCGATATTGAACCGGTGGGGGTGTTCGGCCTTACATGGCACAACAACTATACTCCCGACGGCGTTAATACTC
>Ga0206821_10108_pt1 | contig 20338 bp, 11 predicted proteins | sample Alteio_BWOrgCont_85_FD_152860 | JGI IMG/M metagenome (GOLD analysis project Ga0206821, IMG submission 152860) | Enriched cells from forest soil in Barre Woods Harvard Forest LTER site, Petersham, Massachusetts, United States -... | ecosystem: Environmental > Terrestrial > Soil > Temperate forest >...
ACGATACGCGATTCAAAGTTCAAGCTGGCCTTGAGCTGGTAGGCGCATACACAAGGGCCGGCGACCTTGAGTCTGCCGCGGCCCTGCTGGCCCAGTTGAAAAAGATTGCTCCTGATAATCCAGAGGTTCTTTACGCCTCCTATCGCACTTACGCAGATCTCTCCAGCGAATCAATGATCGCCCTATCGCTCGCGGCGCCAGACGCAGCGCAAATGCATCAACTGCTCGCGCACGAAGAAACCAAAGAAGGCAATACCAACGCGGCCATCGCGCAATTTCGAAAAGCAATCGCAATCGATCCACACCTGCCCGGCGTTCATTTTGAACTGGCCGAGTTGTTGAGCACTTCGCAAGATCCCGCGATCAAGAAGCAGGCAGAGCAGGAGTTTCGCGACGCGCTCAACGACAATCCCCGCGATGAAAAGTCGGTGTGTGAGCTCGCCGGAATAGCAGTGACCAAAGGCGACGAGAATGAAGCCCTGAAGATGTACTCCACTGCAATCGAGCTGCAACCAGACGACGCCAATGCAAAGCTGGGACTGGCAAAGGTGCTGCTCGAAATGAATAAGCCCGATCAGGCGCTGCCTCTGCTTGAAGCGTCCATTCAGTTGGAGCCTACCAATGCAACTGCGCACTACCGGCTGGCCACGCTTTACAAAAAGCTGGGCCGTGCCGATGATGCAAAGCGCGAAGTCCAGCTTTACCAGAAATATAAAGAGATGAAAGAAAAGCTCCGCGTCGTGTATAAAGATCTGCTGATACAGCCCGACGCAATCGCCTCGGACGCGAAGGCTGAGAAATAATGCTCATATGAGGGCGAGGATTGCGGCAGGCCGTGGGTTCCAGGAAATGATGGATAGTAGTCGAATATTGAGAGCCTACTGCGCGATCCGGCTCGCGCTCCTGCTACTCGTCCTGCTGTCGCTGAAACCTGCCCTCGCTCAAATGGGCACGCCTACGCCATTATCGCCAGAAGAGCGGAAGAAGGCTGAGGCAGAGCGCGCAGCCACCGGGCCGCTCGAGAATTATCCGCAGCTCGTAGATATTACTGACTCGACTGGAATCCAATTCGATCATAAGTCGAGCCCAGAGGCGAAGTTTATCGCGGAATCAATGAGCGGAGGCGTTGCGCTTATTGATTACGATGGCGACGGCTGGCCCGATATCTACCTGACCAATGCTCAGAGCGTAGAGATGGCGCGGCATGGCGTCAAGTCGCGCAGCGCGCTCTACCGTAACAACCACGACGGCACATTTAGCGATGTTACTGACAAAGCCGGCGTGGGTTACCCCTGCTGGGCGATGGGCGCGTCAGTCGGCGACTATAACAACGATGGCCGGCCCGACTTACTCGTAACATGTCTCAATGGCGTGGTGCTCTATCGCAACAACGGCGACGGCACCTTCACCGACGTCACCAAAGAGAGCGGCCTGGCCAGCGACACCGGCTGGGCTACCGGCGCCGCGTTCGGCGATTACGACAAAGACGGGTTTGCCGATCTGTTTGTCTCCCATTATGTCGATTTCCATCTCGATAACCTGCCCGCGTTCGGCTCAACTAAAGCCTGCAGGTATCTCGGCCTGGTGGTTCAGTGCGGGCCGCGCGGGTTAAAAGGAGTTGCAGACAAGCTCTACCACAACAACGGCAACGGTACATTCACCGAGGTTTCAAAGCTGGCTGGCGTTGACGATGCAGACGGCCGTTACGGACTTACATCGATCTGGTCAGACTTCAACAACGACGGAAAGCTCGATCTCTTTGTAACTAACGACGGCGAAGCTAACTATCTCTACCAGGGCGACGGCAACGGCAAGTTTGTGGATACTGCTTTGATAGCAGGCGTATCTGCAAACGAAGATGGCGTCGAGCAGGCTAATATGGGCATCGCATTCGGTGACTATATGCACACCGGCCGCTTGTCGCTGGCCATTTCGCATTTCGACGTTGAGTATACGGCTCTCTACACTAACGACGGTGGAATGAACTTCACCGATAATTCAATTGCCTCGGGAATAGCTCGCGGAACCCAGGGATACGTTGGCTGGGGCGATGCTTTCGTCGATTTCGCGAATAGCGGCTGGCAAGACTTTTTCCAGGTGAATGGACACGTCTATCCGCAGGTGGATGAAATGCACACAGCCACGCGCTACCTTGAACCGGCCGTGCTTCTTTTGAATCAACATGACGGCTCATTCAAGAATGTCAGCCGTCGCGTCGGACCCGCTATTGAAACACCGCGAGTAAGCCGTGGCCTCGCAATCGGCGATCTGTTTAATGACGGCAGGCTTGAGGCGGTGATTGAAAACCTGGTCGGCCCGCCAACAATTCTATGTCCCGAGCAAGGCCCTGCGAATCACTGGGTCAGTCTTTCACTGGAAGGAACCATCTCTAATCGCCTCGCCTTGAATGCCCGCGTCAAAGTAACTGCTGGCGACCTGGTTCAGACGAACGAAGTTATTAGTGGCGGCAGTTACCTGTCACAAAGCGATCTGCGCATCCATTTCGGGTTAGGTAACCATCAATCAATTGACCAGGTCGAGGTCTCTTGGCCTAACGGCAAGAAAGAAACACTTACTCACTTAGCTGCTGACAGGTTCTATATCGTCAGAGAAGGTCAGGGCATCGTGGAAACGCGACTGCCTGCGCATTCAACAAATCTTCCTTGATGCAATATGGGCGTCAGCTCTCTTACAGCAGCTCAAGTGGCAAAGGTAACATGCCAGTGCGATTTCTAAACAAGTCGAAATGCATCACTCGGCTGGCCGGCATGGCCACAACTTTGTCCCTGGCGCTTGCCGGCTCGGTGTCGCAGCGCTCCGCGCTTCTTGCTCAAGGCCCAATCAGCACTCCTTCAGCGGCAGTTACGCAACAATTTCATCGCGCGCTCGCACTGGCTCAGCAAGGCGACCCGCAGCAGGCAATGGAGATCGTTCAACAGGTGCTTGTTGCAGATCCCACCTTCGCGCCCGCACTCAAACTCAAGGGGATGCTTTTGCAGGATGGCGGTCGCGCCGCCGAAGCCGGAGCGGCCTTTGAAGAAGGCCTCAGGTATGCGCCTGGCGACCCCGATCTCCTTTTTGAAGTAGGTGTCTACAAGCTCGCTTCCGGCGATAAGGCCGATGCATTGAAGCTGCTGCAGCGTTGCGCAAAGCTTCAGCCCAATGATGGAGATACTTTTTTCTATCTTGCGCAGGCTTATCATTTGAACGGTCACGACGATCAAGCCGTGCGCGCGATTGAGCACAGCGCGCAGTTGGAGCCTGCGAATGCGACTGTGTGGCAGAAATATGGTGAGTTGGAGTGTGCGGGAAGCGACTGCGCACAGGGGCTCAAGATGCTTCAGAAGGCGCACGACATCGACGCTACGTTGCTACGGCTCGACTACGACATCGGATCAGCCGACTACAAGTTGATGGATCTCGCAGGCGCCGAAGAACACCTCGCCATTGAGGTTGCCGCTCACCCTGACGACGTGAACGCGCTCGATCTGCTGGCTTCGACCGAGATCAGGCTCTCAAACTGGCAGGCTGCAAAAGACGATTACATTCGCTTGTCTGCTTACAAGCCAAACGATCCCGACCTGCTGCTTGCGCTCGGTCACTGCGAGCTCGAACTGAAAGACTACCCAACCTCAATCAGCACCCTCCAGCAGTTGCTCGCCATCGCACCCGAACGATTCGTGGCGCATTTCTACCTGTCCCGCGACTACGCCTCCATGGGTAATACTGAAGCCGCCCGGCATGAAGCGGCTCTCCATCAATTGATGATGTCGCAATCAACCTTTATCGGCCTGAGCGCTGTGGAGGCGCGCGAGAGTAACATCGCGACGCAAGCACAGCAGCTACTCAGTGCCCACAAGAAAGATGCCGCGCGCCAGCTCTACCTGAGTTACTTCAAAGGAACGACAGTAGGTGTCGCGGATTCGTGGGTGTTCGTCGGCAAGTTAGAGCTTTACCAGGGTGAGGGCACTCAAGGAATCGCTGACCTTCATCATGCAATTGAGCTTGACTCCCACGTGCATGGTGCACACACCTACGCCGGCATTTACTATTTGAAGCTCAATAAGCTTGACAACGCCGAAACAGAGTTCAAGGCCGAGCTGGCCAACGATCCAAGCTATCAAACAGCCATTGCAGAAATGGGAGAAGTACGTTACCACCAGCAGCGCTGGCAGGAGGCAGCAGACTATCTTTCCAGGTCGAAGACAGTAACCCCCGAGTTCATCTATCTGCTTTGTGACGCATATTTTCATCTGGATCGTCCGGCAGATGCAGACCTGAATGCTGAGACTGCGGCCGTGTACGGAAGAGGCGCTCCGCAATTCATGCGCGAGTTGATCGAATTACTTCGGCATAACAAACAAAACGACCTCGCCGATCGACTAGCGGCCAACACTGCCAGGTGATGAGTCTGCCGAAGCTTCTGTCACGCTGAGAATCTGGTCGGCTCTCACGTTGGTGAGCAGTTGCTTGATGCCGCTCGGCCAAGCAATCTCGATGCGATCGACACTGGCTGCCGAGCCAAGCCCAAAGTGCACCCGTTTATCGCTCGATGAGTTATAACCCACCGCAGTCGTAGCCTGGTTATATTGCGTGCCCAACGCGGTTGTAATTTTCACTCTCGCTCCCAGGCCGTCGCGGTTTGACTTGGTTCCGACCAGTTTGAGTAGTATCCAGTGATTTGCATTCTTCGTCCGGTTCATCATGATCTCGGGGGAGCCGTTCAGCACCGTTACCACCGCGTCGACTCGACCATCGTTGTTCAAGTCGCCGAAAGCCGCACCCCGATGCGCAGCAGGCACCGCAAAGCTCGCGCCGGCTCGTGCACTGAGGTTCTCGAAGGTCAGGTTTCCGCGATTGCGAAAAATGCTGTCCTGCAGCACGTACGGACGATGGGCCAGTTCCAACGAGTTGTCGAGAATATCCGCGTCAGACGTAAACAGGTCCTTAAGTCCGTCATTGTCAAAATCGAAAATGCCCGCACCCCAGGCAGTTAGATGACTCGCGTATCGCGTCAACCCTGCGGAGCCGCTCGCATCTTCAAATTGGCCGCCACCCAGGTTGTGGTAGATCGGAAACCCCTCGCCAAACATCGCGGTCTCGAAGATATCGGGTTTGCCATCGTTATCTATGTCGCGGAAGTCTGTCCCCATGCCCGCAACAGCGTTTCCAAACCCGTTATAAGCGACGCCGGCCAGCACTCCAACCTCGGTAAATGTTCCGTCGCCGTTGTTATGCAACAGATAGTTCTGAAACGTATCGTTCGAGACAAAGATATCGGTGAACCCGTCGTTGTCGTAGTCGGCAAACGATACTCCCATTCCCTTGCCGACATATCGCGCGATATGCGATTCCTCAGATACGTCGGTGAATGTTCCATCGCCATTGTTGCGGTAAAGGATATTCGGCGTTCCCAAAAAATCAACGGGCGAGCAATAAGCCGGATGACCCTGATCGACGCAGTGAGTAGCCGTCTTGATGTTGTAACTCAGATAGTCGACTACAAATAGGTCAAGGTGGCCGTCGTTGTTGTAATCAACCCATCCCGCAGCCACCGACCACGCTTTGCCAATCTTTGGAATTACTCCAGCTACACCGGTCTTCTCAGTAACATCGCTAAACGTGCCATCGCCGTTGTTATGAAAAAGCTGATTGCAGTTATAGCCTGCGACATATAGATCGACATACCCGTCGTTGTCGTAGTCGCCCGCTGCAACGCCCATTGAATAGCACTTACCCTTCAGGCCGGAGGTCTGTGTGACATCGGTAAACGTTCCATCCCCATTGTTGCGATAGAGGCGGTTCCAATAGGCCGGGTCTGACTTGTCGAGTGACGGAAGTGCCGCCCCGTTTGTGAAGAAAATGTCGAGCAGACCATCGTTGTTGTAATCGAACAGAGCTACGCCGCCGGTCATTGTTTCGATGGTGTATCTCTGCGGGCTGACGCTATTGCGCAACACAAACTTTATCTTCGAGCCGCTTATGGTGTTCTCAAACTCTATCGCGGAAGCTTGTAAAGATGCGGCGGCAGGGGAATTCTGCGGAGCTGCGGCGTGAGTGCGCGCCGGCAAAGGCGCTGCACCCTGCCCTTCCGCGCTGCAACAGACCAACAAAGCGGCAGCGAAAACACGTAAAGAAATCGCCGAGATGAAAATGGAGCGCAGCACAATGGGAGCGACCCGAATCGCGCAGCGCGACGCGCAGACTCTCAAGCCTGTGCCATCGCTGCACGAAACACCGTTTCGATCTCGTTTGATATTTGAAAAATTCAGTTGAAGAATCCTGCAGTCTTTGCTCGATTATAGAGTTTTAAAACTCCCGTGCAGGTCGGTTTTTGCGTTGTCCGGCCCTCGGACCATCGCCTTGAGTTGAGAAGCAGGAAGAAGATCCTCGCCCCGGCGATAGTTCCGCGGGGAATATGCCCGCGGGCGTCGATCAGAAGGCTATAATTCGTTTGCGCTTCGGTATACACGCATGTCCGCCAACGTTGCCTTCTCCACCGGAACTTCAAAGCCGCGCCGCTCTCTGTCTGTCGCTGCCTTGAGTGTGGGATTTGCGCTCACCGGCACGGGAACAGTATTGCTCGGCATATTATTGCCCGTCTTCGCTGAAAAATGGCATCTCCGCGACGATGGCGCCGGATTGCTGCTTTTTCTACAATTCAGCGGCTCGTCACTTGGGGCGATCCTCTCCGGACTTAACCGCGTCCGCTCACTCACTATCGGATATGCATTGATGGCGGCCAGCGCCTTCGACCTCATCTTCGCCCATTCGAGCGCTCCGTTCGCGGTGTTCTTTTGTTTCGGGCTCGGTATGGGAATGGCCATGACCTCCACCAGCCTTTTATTCTCTGACCGGTGGGGAGACGAGAGAGCCGCCAAGCTTGAGTGGCTCAACTTTGTTTGGTCGCTTGGCGCATCCACTTGTCCAATGATCGTGCTGCCGTTTGTCCACCATGATGACACTCACCTGGTGTTCCTCCTTATTCTTGTGCTTTCCCTCCTGCTGCTGGCGTGGGTTGCCACGATGGAGCGCCAAGAATCGCCGGTGGACGCACACACGATAACCGGCACTGTGCGCTCGCCCCTTGGCCTTGTATTTATCCTGCTCGCCATCTGGGCAATGTGCGTCGTGGGAGTGGAGGCTGCCCTCAGCGGCTGGCTCACAACATACTCCCACCGAACCGGAATGCCTACTCTGGCCGGCTCTGCGATGGCCACGTCAGTTTTCTGGCTTGGCGAAATGCTCAGCCGTCTTGCCTTTTCCACACCATTGCTGAAGAAAATCGGCCGCCAGACAGTGCTCATATGGGGAGTGTGGGGCGTGACTGCCTCCACGGTCATTTTGATTGCCGCGCCGCACCCGTGGATGATTGTTCCTGCCGCCGGGCTCGCCGGCATTTTCACCGGCCCGCTTTATCCAATCCTGCTCTCCTTCCTTCTCGAGCGTTCGGCCCGGGGGTGGTTCTTCGCGGTAGCGGGGGTCGGTTCGGCGATCTTTCCGTGGTTCACCGGCGTTATTTCGGCGCACCTCAATTCGCTGCGATTCGGACTTCTTGTTCCCTGCGCCGGAGGGCTCGCAATGCTCGTCATTGGCGGCCTGGTCTTCAGGCCGACCCGCACCGTTCCCGCTTAGTCTTACTCCAAACCATCGCGACGCAGGCCGGCAGCAAACAGGATGCACTGTTCCGTCGCCATGCTCCTTGGCTGTCCGGGGGAAACACAAAGACAATCGAATGTTTTAATTCATTCATCACAAACCACTTAGATGTAAGAGTTAAATGCGGGCAGGCATCAGCACTCCGCATTTAGCTCTAAGTAATTCAAATAAAACTGGATATAGTTCCAATCGTCATTGACAAACGATCGGTCGTGCGATTCTAATTCTCTTCTGAACGCATGAGAATGCCTGGAATTGTTTTTAGATAAACGATTGTCTCATTTAGAAATATTGGCTTGCCTACTCGCTGATCTGGCAGTTCCAAATACCGAGGCACAGGGGAAATCATGGTGACGGCGCGCATATTCGCTTTTCAAGTCCTGCTGGCTGCAACCACGTTGACAGGCTGTGGCGGCGGAATCACTGGAGGTTCGAACCCGCCTCCCACAGCAGCCGCTCCCACATTCAGCCCTGCGCCCGGCACGTTCACTTCGGCGCAATCTATCACCCTGGCAGATACAACAACCGGCGCGTCGGTTTACTACACCACAGATGGAAGCACGCCCACAGCCGGGTCGACAATATATTCCACTACCGCGCCCATCTCTGTTGCCGTTACCACCACCATTAAGGCCATCGCAGTGGCTACGGGTTACACCAACAGCGCGGTTGCGTCGGGCACCTTTACCATCAATCTTCCTGCCGCGGCCACCCCAACATTCAATCCCGCACCCGGCAACTACACTACGGCGCAGAGCGTCGCTCTTTCAGACACAACCACCGGATCGTCCATCTACTACACCACCGACGGCACAAATCCAACCACCGCTTCTACTCTCTTTTCTGCCTCGAGCCCCATTGCCCTGAGCGCTACAACCACAATCAAAGCCATGGCGGTTGCAACCGGATTTACGCAAAGCGCCGTTGCCGCGGGCACCTACACATTCCCGGCATCAGGCACTGCGATTTCGGTTGTTGAGAGCACCAACGATCAGTCCATGCTCATGGCAGTAGAGCCCGGCATCAACTTTGCAGCCGCCACAGCAGACGCAGGCACCAACACGGTGGTGGTAGACGCGACCCAGCAGTACCAGTCCATTGATGGATTCGGCGCTTCATTCACTGACTCAGCCGCCTACCTTCTAAACGAGGTTGCGCAAAAGAGCCAGCTCTCAAGCGCGATGAGCAATCTGTTTACGCGCAGCGGTACCGGCATCGGTCTTGGTTTTATGCGCAATCCCATGGGCGGCTCTGACATTGCCCGCTCAGTGTACTCATTCGACGATCAGCCAGTCGGCACCACCGACCCAACATTGGCCGGCTTCTCGATCCAGCACGATCAGGCCGACATTATCCCCATCATTCTCCAGGCCAAATCGCTCAATCCGCAGTTAAAGCTGATGGCCAACCCGTGGAGCCCGCCAGGTTGGATGAAAGACCCGAACTCAATGAGCCCCGTATCGATGCTCGGCGGCACGCTGTTGATGACCAGTGCAAATGAAACAGCTTTTGCCAACTACTTTGTAAAGTACATTCAGGCCTACCAGGCTGCCGGCGTCAATATTGACTTTATCTCTCTGCAAAATGAGCCGCTCAACATCACCACCGCTTACCCCAGCATGGGCATGAGCGATTCAACCCAGCTTGCACTGCTGCAAGGCTACGTATTACCCGCGCTGGCAACCAATAACATTTCAGCAAAGGTGCTTGTCTACGACCATAACTGGGATACGCCTTCCTATCCGCAGGATGTGTTGAGCAACCTCACCAGCACCCAACTTGCGCAGGTGGCCGGCACCGCATGGCATGGATACGGCGGCACCCCGGGCGCGCAGCAGTCGATTCAAAATTTGTTTCCAACCCTTGGCACATGGATGACCGAGCACTCCGGTGGCACCTGGATCAGCGACCAGTTCACCGCCGACTTTCTTGAGATCACCCAGGTCTTGCGCAACTCAGGCAAAGGCTACATCAAGTGGAGCCTTGCGCTCGACCAGAACCTGGGCCCGAATCTTACTCAGGATGCAGGCCTCGGCGGCTGTAACACCTGCACGTCGATCGTAACTGTCAACAGCTCCACCGGTGATGTTACCTATAACATCGAGTACTACACGCTTGGACATTACAGCAAGTATGTGCTTCCGGGCGCGGTGCGTATTTACTCAAGCAACACGCCGGCAATAGCCACCGGAGCGTTTCTCAACCCCGATGGATCAACTGCGCTAATCGCTTATAACAGCACTTCGCAAAGCCAGACCTTCGGCGTGCAGTGGGGTAGCGGAATGAGTTTCACTTACACCCTTCCTTCGCTTTCCGCCGCGACATTTACCTGGACCGGCGCTCAAAGCGGCGCTCCAACCACGGCAGCCACCGCGCAAATTCAAGGCTCCAGTTACTCAAACCAGGGCGGCCTCGAAACTGAAAACACCAGCGACACCACAGGCGAATACGATCTTGGCTATCTCACCAGCGGCTCCTGGGTCGTCTATAACAATGTCGACTTCGGCAGTTCCGGCTCAATCGGCAGCGTCAATCTGCGCTCTGCAAGCGCAGGCAATGGAGGTACCGCCACCTTCTATCTCGACAGTATGAACTCAACTCCAATCGCTACCGTTGCAATGCCCGTTACCGGCGGCTGGCAAACCTGGCAAACAGTTAGTGGAACTGTAACTGGTGCGTCAGGCGTACATAACTTGTACGTGGTCTTCACCGGCGGCGGCGCCACCGACAGCATCGCAAACGTCAACTGGTTCCAATTCAATTAGCCGGGCGCGCGTTGAGGAATTACTTGACCGGGTAGCTAGTAAATCGTCTTATTACGGGGCTTTTATGATGAACCCGCGAACAGGCAATGTACAATCAACTGGAAATCAGCTCATGAAAGGGATTTCAGGAAACACATGAAAGATTCCGGAGTCGACGACGGGCCTGAGGAGAAGCCGAAAGCCAAGCCGCACCAGACGCCAAGTCTGAAGCAGCTGGCGGCTTACCTTGGCCTCAACCCGGCAACCGTCTCAGTGGTGCTGAATGAGGTGCCGGGCAGGTCTATTCCTTTGGCCACCAGGGAGCGCATCAAGGCCGCTGCCAAGGCAATGAACTACCAGCCCAATCTGCTGGCACGCTCGTTGCGCAGCAGGCGCACACTAACCATTGGAATCCTTGTGCCCGAGCTCGGCGATGGTTATCACACCCAGGTAATGAGCGGCATTGGCGACCAGCTCATCAAGGCCGGATACTTTTATTTCACCGCACATCACAGGCACAAACCGAACCTCATTGAAGAGTACACGCGCATGTTGATTGGCCGCGGCGCGCAGGGTCTTATCGCCATCGACACATTGCTCGAGCATCCCGTCGGCGTCCCGGTTGTCGCCGTTGCAGGCCATAAGCGCATCGACGGCGTCACCAACGTCGTTCTCGATCACCATCGCGCTGCCGAGCTTGCTCTCAGTCATCTTTACGGTCTCGGCCACCGCAAAATTGCATTCATGCACGGCCAGCCATTCAGTTCCGATTCAGACGAACGCTGGAAAGGTCTGGTTAAGGTAGCCGAGCGGCTCGGACTTGAAGTTATACCCGAGTTAGTCGTGAACCTCGATCGTGATATGTCGTCACCGGAACTAGGTTATCCCGTGGTGCAACAGTTATTGGCAGCCAGGCAACCGTTCACCGCAATTGTGGCCTTCAACGATATCTCGGCTATCGGCGCCATTCGCGCGCTGAAGGATTGCAACCTCCGCGTGCCTGAAGATGTTTCTGTCATCGGCTTCGACGACATTAAGGCTGCGGCTTTTACGCTTCCCAGGCTTACCACCATAAACCAGCCCCTCGAAGAGATTGGCCGAATCGCCACTCAGAGCCTCTTGAATCGCATCCACAACACAGCTCCCCCGCGTGACGAAATCAAGGTGGATCCCGTGCTGATGGTCCGCGAGTCCACCGGACCGGTTGCCCGCTAAGTTAGATTCGAATTCGCACTTTGGCATTTCATTGATCGAGTCTGACGGTCAGAACCCGCGCCGCAGGTGTAAAAATGGGCTTTATGAAAAGAAGCCTGATGCGCGCTGGCAGCTCAATGATCCGTACACTTATCGCTGTCGCGGTCAGTCGATCGGTAATCGCCCTATGCGTGCTAAGTGCCGCTGCGCTGCTTGCCCAGACCAATCCCGATCAAGACCGGCAGCCGGTCATGCCCGCGCATTTGCCCGATGCGCTTACTTTTGCCGATGGATCACCGGTTGCCACGCCGGCCAGGTGGCCTGAACGGCGCAAAGAGCTGATCGACCTCTTCACCAAACAAATGTACGGGCGCATGCCAGGGCGGCCTTCGGAAATGCGCTTCAAGGTCTACGACCTCGACCGGCACGCACTCGGTGGCAAGGCGACACGTGAACAAATTTCAATCCTCTTTCGTGGCCGGCCCCACGATCGAAGTATCGGCGGTCCGCATATTGACCTGCTGGTCTACGTGCCCAATCGGGTCAAGCGGCCGCCCGTGATTCTCGGACTCAATTTCTGGGGCAACGAAACCATCAATCCTGATCCGGGTATCCGCATGTCCGATCGATGGATTGAGTCCTCGGCTGGTCCCTCAATCGATTTGTCGTGCGTCAAGAACAATCGCGCCACTTCAGCCTGCCGCGGCATCGACCAGGGGCGTTGGCCGGTTGAACGCATTATCGATGGCGGCTTTGCCCTTGCCACCGAATATCGCCGCGATGTAGACCCCGATCGTCAGGACGGCTTTGGCGAAAGCATTCGCAGCGCCTGGCCAGATCTCGCCCAGGGGGGAGATAACTTCTCAACCATCGCCGCATGGGCCTGGGCAATGAGCCGCTCTCTTGATTACCTCGAGCAGGATCGTCTTGTCGACGGCCGGCATGTTGTTGCCTTTGGATGGTCGCGGCTGGGCAAGGCCGCTATCTGGGCCGGTGCCACTGATCCGCGCTTTGCCGCAGTCATCAGCAACGAGTCCGGGGCCGGCGGGGCAAAGCTGTTCCACGACGTGCATGGCGAAACCATTCAGCAGATCAACACCAGGTTCCCTTATTGGTTTTGCGGCAACTTCAAGCAATACAACGGCCGCGACGCGGAGTTGCCCTTCGACCAAAACGAAGTGCTAGCTCTCATTGCGCCGCGCCCACTCTACATCGGCAGCGCCATTCTCGATCAAAACGCCAACCCTCAAGGCGAGTTCCTCGGGGCCCTGGCCGTCACGCCGGTATATCGGTTCCTCGGCAGCACAGGCCTCGCCACCACCGCATGGCCGCCGGTCGACCAGCCTGTGCTCGGCCGAGTCGCCTACCACGTTCGACATGGTGAACACAGCGTGACGGCTTTTGACTGGGAGCAATATTTGCGTTTCTGCAACACATACGTAAAGCCCGGCAACCGTTAAATGGCGCGCCGCCGATTACTCCTTTCCTGCGTGGTCTCAGAATGCGGTTTATGTGGGGGCATTTACGCCTTCCATTCCCGGTTAACGGCGCCCTAAAAGCCGTTCCCATTTACGAGTGATCTGGCGCACAGATAAACCTTCACTACCAGCGGAAAGTAATATTACTTCCGGAAGTGAGTTCTTGCCTGCAAATTAAATCAGGTAGTTGATCTGATCTCCGGAACGGCTGGGACCCCCTCCGAGCTACGTACATCTCAACGGGAACGCCATTTTCGAACGGAATACTCTCCATGAGAAGCCCTGCATATTTGAACGGATTTCGCACGCTCAACCCCGATCTGACGCACATAAGGCGCGAAGCCGCCGTGCGCGACCACCTCCCGCTCACCGGCAAGCGCATCTTTGACTTTGTTTTAGCGCTGCCTCTTTGCGTGCTCGCCCTTCCACTTCTGCTGCTGCTCGGCCTTATTGTGCGTCTCACCTCGCGAGGCCCCGCCATTTACTGGTCTCTTCGCGTCGGCAGAGACAATCAGCTTTTTCGCATGCCCAAGCTGCGCAGCATGCGCGACTACGCCCCTCAGCTGGCTACGCATCTATTTACTGACGCGGAGCAGTTTCTAACCCCCTTCGGCGAATTCCTTCGTCACACCAGCCTTGATGAGCTACCACAGCTGTTCAGTATTCTGCTCGGCGATCTCAGCTTTACCGGCCCCCGCCCCGCGCTCTTCAACCAATCAGACCTCATCGAACTGCGCACAAATGAAGGTATACAAAAGTTAACCCCGGGCTTGACAGGGTGGGCGCAGGTAAACGGTCGCGATGGCCTTTCAATCGAAGAGAAAGTGAAGTTTGACGCCGAGTATATGGGGCGGCAATCATTACTCTTTGATGTGCGAATCATGGCCATGACCGTAAGAAAAGTAGTGCTGCGCCAAGGCATCAGCCACTAACCGATTAAATTGTGAGATTTGTGCGCCAACAGGCGAGCGGCGCTTCACAATGGTTGAAGGGATCGAGGGGTCATGCAGAACAAGTTGAAATCCCTGGTTGGGCGGGAACCGGCGCGTCTCGACGAGTCGTTGATAAGTTCGACAATCAAGGGCCGTGTGGTGCTGGTAACAGGCGCGGCAGGTTCCATCGGCGCAGAATTGTGCCGCCAGATTGCGCGCTTCAACCCCGCCGCCATCGTCGGGTTTGAGATCGCCGAGTCGCCGCTATTCGAGATCGACCGCGAAATGCGCAAGTCGTATCCCCACGTACCATTCTTCGCCGAAATTGGCAGCGTGCAAAATCTCGCGCGCGTCCATCAGGTTTTTTCCGCTCACCGGCCGGCGCTTGTCTATCACGCCGCGGCGTACAAGCACGTTCCACTCATGGAACAGCATCCCTTCGAAGCCGTCGAGAACAATGTGTTTGGAACCGCCAACCTAGCCCACGCTGCAAAGCAATTCGGGGCTGGCAGCTTCATCCTCATCTCGTCTGACAAAGCGGTGTGCCCCGCCAGCGTAATGGGGGCAACCAAGCGCGTATCAGAATTAATGCTGCAGAGCCTGCAAAATGGCGGAACGCAATTCATCGCCGTCCGTTTCGGCAATGTGCTGGGTTCAAGCGGAAGCGTCTTTCCCATCTTCAAAAAGCAAATCGCGTCCGGTGGCCCCGTTACCGTGACGCATCGCGAAATGCGAAGGTTTTTTATGACCATCACCGAGGCCTGCCAGCTTGTGCTGCAAACCTCGGCCATTGGCAAGGGCGGCCAAATTTGCGTCCTCGACATGGGCGAGTCGCTCAGAATCGTCGACCTTGCAAGAAACATGATTCAACTCGCCGGGCTCAAACCTGACGAAGACATAAAAATTGAATTCACTGGCACGCGCCCCGGCGAAAAACTCTACGAAGAGCTGGCCTCGATTCTCGACGATACCGTTTCCACCGATCACGAACAGGTCCGCGTCTTTATCGGGAACCACAGACCTCAGTTCGACATAGAGGCATGGCTCCATTCGCTCAAGCAGATCTGTGCAGACAGAAATACATCTCAATTAGTGATTGCACTTAAAGAGATGGTGGTCGACTACAGCCCCAGCACTTATCTGCTCGACAAAATCGCGGCAGAACAGCAAGCCGCGGAGTGCGAAGAGCACGCCTGCGGCGCCATTTAATGCGAGGCAATTTCTAGCGCGCTGCCGCGCCCCACTCCTGGCCGCCCCGCTCGATCATAGCCGCTCGGTCTTCGGCTAGAATCCAACGCTGACTTATCAACCCATCCAACGCCCGCGTATAACGAGCCAGATAATCCTCGCGACTCGCATACCGTTCCGCGATTGAAAGCCGTGGATCGCCGGTTCGGATTCGATCGGCCGCCGTCCGCGGAAAGGGCAGATACGATCCCTCGAATGGCAGTCGCTGATCCGGCGCGCCAATCGATGGATCGCGCAGATTCCAGCTCGCGTAAGTCGCCAAAGGAATCGCAATCTCCGGCAGCATTATGCCATCGCGCTCGTTGCCGTCGGCATCTACCTGCGGCACCATTACCGGAAATGCTTCGCCGACCTTGGGCGGTTGAACACTCAGAATCCCCTTGCGCCATCCCGGGCCAAAATCGATGCGGTAAGCTGCATTGGCCTCGTGCGGCACATTCACTCCAGCAATCGCCGGAAATGCGTAATGCTTCAGCGTCACCAGCGTTCCGTCGGCAATGCGAGGATAGCTGCTCGCCGGCGGCTCACCACCGCTCCGAACCCATGCATCCATATTGGCAATCATCGCGCGCCAGAAATACTTGATCGGCAGCGGCGACTCTGGATTCTGCCCAAGAGCAGCGCCCGTGCCTTTGGCCGGCGGAAACGGCCCGGTAAAATGCTGCAGCCCGGTGAAGTGGTAAATGCGCACATTCTGAGAGAGTGCGGCGTCGCGCTTGCCATCCGCGCTCACGTGGATGAGTGCGGCCACGCGACCCCAATACTCATATGAGGTGAGCGAGAAGAAAATCTTTGGCACCACGCCATCGGCCTTTGCTTTGTCCAGCAGCCCGCCGGTTTCGCCTGTGAGTGGATCACGCTCCGGCTCATCGGTAAATGGAAAAATGTCCGTGGGAAAAAAGATCGACGAAGTTGGTTGAGCGTCCCGCGAGGGCTGCGCAAAGCGATAGTTAAAACTGCCCCGCCCCGCCCCGGCCACATGCGCAAGAACGCCGTCGAGCGCCATGCGGCCGTTCTCATCCGCGTTAAACCCTTCGTAGAGAAAGTCGCGCAAAAATCTGCCGTTCTGCGAAATTCCCTCGCCATACACTCGCTCGGCTGGCGCAATTGCGTTGGGATCATGCTTCGCATACGAAGCAAAATCGCGCACTGCAGCAAAACCCGTGCCCGCCACTACCGGATCAGCCACAACGTAAACGTATTCGTAAATCTTTCCCGGTTGAAACCCGCCGTTGAGGTGAATAAAACGGTCGCTCGAAACCAGCTTGCCGTCAATCGTACGCGAAAACTGCCACTCACTTCGTGCTATCACTGTGCGCGCAGCCTCGCGTGAGTCGCGAACTGTAAGCGTGTTGCGCGGGTCGTCGGGCGCGGCCACCGGATATTCAGTGCCGCCAAGATCGTCGCCCATCAAGTGTCCCAGCGGAATCTCAGCCATCACCTTGTAGGGCATAAGGTCGCCGCGCAAAAGTCCGGTAATGGTTTTGCCGTGATCTCCTGCAATCGGAGCAATGAGCTTGAGAGCATTTGTGCCGGCCGCGTCCCACTGCCAGCCAAGACTCACAATAGTAAAGCCCTCGCGCAAAAGCCACGCATCGCCGGCATCGCGCTTTACATCCCAGTCGCCTCCATCAACAATGTGAACAATGCCGCTGTGCCCTCTATTGGGAACCTCGAGAATCATTGAGCCATTGCCCTTGCTGGCATCCTTCGGCCTGAGAACAACAAAATCAGCGTAGAATTCCACTTCTCCATTCGCAACATTCACTGCATTGGCTAAATCCACAATGCCGGAGTTGTGCGCATTGTCCACCGGCAGCGCAAAATAGACACGCCCCGTGATGCGCTCATAGGTTCCGGCATCTGCAAAACTGCGGCCGTCAAGAACGTCAGCGCGATCGAGAACTTCAACTCGCGTTACCCGGGCATGCAGTGACAGCGCTCCGGCAATCAGCGCACCAAACAAAATACTGCGGCGAAACCCTTTAAGCATGCGGGCAGCATAACATGGCCGCGTTTGAGTAGTGCATCTAAAATGCCGCCCCCGCCACACGCCGATTGTCACCGAGCACTTCCTCGATAGCCTCAGCGATGCCGACGCGTCTTTAAGGCGCTACTTCCATTCGTATCGAACAGTCTGGTGCATCGCGCCGCCTTTCCAGTACTCGCTGACCTCCTCTGACTGCATTGCCGCAAAAGCGCTGCTCAGGCTGGCGACGTTGCGCGAAAGAAACTGCGGCGCACCGCCCGAACCATCTCCGTCCGCCTCTTTGTTTGCGCTGTTGCCTGCTCCATCCATCAAATGCGCGGCACTCGCAAAATTTGCTCTTTCAGCGCCGTGATTAAAACCGCTCAGCAACACCAGAGCCTTGCCCGGCGCATGCTTCGCGGCTCTCGGTCTCTGCATCATCGCGCTCAACATCTCAGCGTCGTCGCTCATCATCAGGTATCGGCCTTCAATCGCAAAGCTCAGCGGATCCAGGCCATCGAGCGCAAAGTAGCCGGCCTCACCCGGCGCCTGTTTCCATTCGATGCCGAGCTTCCCCGCCGTCATTTGTGAAGCCAGCGCCAGGCCAATCGCATCTTCAACTTCGCTCGCGCTCCACGGCTTTTGAGATTCCAGCGCGACAGCAGAATGGTACCCGATAAAAACGCCGTCAGCTTGAGATGCGGTCTTCTCCACAATCAGCATTGTTGCCGGCTGCTCGGCCTCAAGCAGGTTACGCAGGCTCCCAAGTGCTGCCGCCTTTGGCACGGCAGCAATCGGCGGCGCGTCAATGCTCGTCTCAAAATCGCCTTCTCCGCCTGCTTGCGTTGCGGCCTCCACTTCCACCGGCGCAACCGTGCGATCGCTGTAATCCATCTGCTTGCGCGAAAGCAGCCGCGTGTCAATGGATTCCAGAATTCGATCCACACCCGGCGCTGACTCCGCACGATAGAACCCCGCCCCGTCTGGCACGAGCGTTTTCAACTCTCCAAGATCGCTTTGTTCCACGCCCGCGTTCTCCGCGGATTTAGGCAGCAGCACGCGCTCCTCGTGAAACTCGCCATGCGTAAGATAAAGATCGCTCGCCGCGGAACGGTATTGCCCCATATCGGTAACGTTCTGCTGCACCCAGTAGCTGCGGAAATATGGCGAAGGAACAAGCCTTGAGAGATCAAGTACCATGCGCAAATCCCCAGGCTGCGACAATGTCCGCGTCACATCGGCGAACCATCCGTCCTGATTGAGCGAACGCTGTTTCTGGTTCTGGTTTTGCATTAGCGTCAGCGCGTCAGCCAGCAAGTCTTCCCGCGTGGCCAGCAGCAGATAATCACCAGAAACAGCAAAGGCAACCGTGCGCCCCGGGCCGCTCCCCTGCTCTGCGCCGCCCGAGCTCCGCAAATAGAAAACCGCATCGCCAGCTTTCCGCGATTCAAAATCGTTACGCGACCGCATCAACGCCGTTTGCGTCGCCGCCGCGTTGGGCATGTGCGTGATGTAGAGAAACTCCAGCTTGCCAATATCGTAGATCGCCAGGCCGCTCTGCTTGCCTGCAATCTGGTTAAGAAATTCCATGTCGGGCCGCTGCCCCGCCGCGCCCGCGAATTCACCCTGCGCATCCCCAAGCCGTCCAAAAAGCCGCGAGCGAGAGAACACATCGTAGTTATCGCTCTTGAGCCACAGTCTTTTGTCCTGCGATTGATTCCAGTTGTGCAGCAAACCGGCAAAATCAGGCGACTCAATGTAGAGTTGAGCGCCAGACGGCATCCACCCAGCCATTGGTCGCGCCGGCGCAGACACTCCGTCTATCGCAGCCCAGGCTGCCAGTGTTGCCGCAATCACTGCGGCGATCGCAATCGTCTTCGTTTTGCCCAACAGCGCAAATCGGCGCGCCATTACATTAAGTTTCATCATTGCTGCGCTCCTTTGCCGCCAACTGCGGCCGAAACGCGTGGCCGCACAACATTGGCTTCATCGAGTGACGCCTGTATCACAGGCCTGCGGCTCGCATTCTCAACGCCAGCGGCCACTCTCGCTTCAAGCTCGGTCTCCCGGCCCTCCAATCTCCTGGCTTCGGTCGTATCGCCAGCCAGCGAGACGGCCGTCGAAATCCAACCCACTGCCGATGGCAAATTTCCATCGCGTTCGTAGATGGTCGTCAACTCACTTGCGATCTTCACGCGCTTGCCCTCGGGAACTTGCGCGAGTGCGGATTGAGCAGCCGGCGCCTCGCCATCTTCTCCATGTTCGGCCCATCGCGGCATAGGATAAGTGCCGCTGTTGTTGTTTAGCAGCGGATCAATTGCTGCAAGTGCCAGAGCATCGCGGCCAAGCGCAAATTCCCTTTCAAAGAGCATCCAGCGCGCCTCATCACTGGATCCGCAGGCCAACGCATCAAGCAGCGTTGGCTCGGCATTCACCGCCGCGCGGGCAGCCACTACACGCGCCGCCAGGTAATACGGCCGATTCGCCTGCTCCGGCGTAATCTTCGCACCCGATGCAAGCAACATCAACTCGCCGCTAACGTTCTTGGTCGGTCTTGATGCGCCATTCAACGACGTCGCCGCCGCAACCCGGGTGCTGTAGGCAACCGCGCTGTTTTGCGCGAGCCCATCAAGCATCGCCTGCGCGTCTGTAACTCTTACCTGGGCCCTTAATTCGGCACGCGCCAATCGCAGTTTGTATTCCGGCTCCCAGGGCACGGCGTTCGCAAGCGGAGACAGAAACTCGAGCGCCTCCGCATCGTGTCCCGTGCGCTCAAGTAATAATGCTGCGGAATCGAGGCTGCTATAAAGCTCCGCTGAAAGTGCCAGTGAGCGCAGCTGCTGCAAGGCTTCTGGCATCTCGGCTGATGCGATATCCGCCTCAGCCAGCGTCAAGTAGTCGCCCGGCATCGCGGAGCCTGATTCCTGCCGGCTGCGCAGCACATAGTCAAGCAGCAACTGTGCGGACTTGCTGTCGCCCTGCGAAAGCAATTTCTGAGCAGCCGAATCAACGATCTCAAAGTTTCCCCGCGAACCGTCGCCGCCATTCTCTTGTCGTGCCAACTCCTGATTCTTCTCATACAACGTGAGCCAGTTCGCCAGCTTGCCTGCATGC